>Ga0308158_10000131_pt1 | contig 170596 bp, 163 predicted proteins | sample PhyBR2_FD_201038 | JGI IMG/M metagenome (GOLD analysis project Ga0308158, IMG submission 201038) | Phyllosphere microbial communities from UC Gill Tract Community Farm, Albany, California, United States - DLSLB.R2 | ecosystem: Host-associated > Plants > Phyllosphere > Unclassified | place...
AAATCCACCCCAACACCACCCAAAAACCCCGCAAACACAACCCAAACAACCCCACCAACCCAACAAACCACCCCCAAACCCACCAAAACAACCACCGTGAACCCCATCACAACCCACCCACACCCCCCGGACACCCACACACCCAACCCAACAACCGCCGTCGAACACCCAAAGACGACACCCGACACCAAAACAACAACGCTCCCCCACCAAAGTGAGAGAGCGTCGAAGAAAATGAGCAAGCGACCGGTCCAAACCCGCGGAACGTGAACAGGCGTCACACCCAAACCCTAGGGATGTGAGCGAGGGTCACGCTCAAACCCTAGGGATGTGAGCGAGGGTCACGCTCAAACCCTAGGGATGTGAGCAAGCGTCCGGTCCAAACCCTCGGAATGTGAGCGAGGGTCAGTGGCCGCCGTGGCCTCCCGCGCCTTCGGTCTTCCGCATCATGGCACTGAGCACCACGGCGGCGAGGGCAATGACGGTCGCGGCCAGGAAGGCCGCCTGCATGCCGGCAACTAGACCAGACGAAGCAGAAACCACAGCGTAAATGGACACGAGCAGCGCGGTACCGGCTGCACCTGAAACCTGCTGGGCCGTGCTGATGATCGCCGAACCGTGAGAGTAGAGGTGCGGCGGCAGCGGGTTGAGGCCCGTGGTGAATGCCGGAGTAAACAGCAGCGCAAGGCCGAAGCTCAGGGCCACGTGAAGGGCAATCACCCAACCAAGCGAACTGGCCTCATCAAGCCGCGAGAACTGCCACAAGGTCAGCACCATCAGGACCGAACCGGACAGGGTCAGGGGCAAAGGGCCCACCTTGTCGAAGATCCTGCCGATGACGGGGCCCAGCAGGCCCATGGCCAAACCGCCGGGCAGCAAGGCCAGCCCGGTCTCCAGGGGCTGCAAGTGCAAGGTGTTCTGAAGGTACAGCGGAAGCAGGATGACTCCGCCAAACAGCGCCATCATTGCCACCACCATCAACAACGTGGACACCGTGAACATGCGGAACTTGAAGGCGCGCAGGTCCAGCAGCGGAGCATCGGACTTCTGCAGCTTGAGCTGCCGGACGACAAACAGCGCCAGGCATAGAAGGCCAACCACCAGGGCGATCACCGGAACAACCCCCGCGTTGGAACCACCGATCTGGCTAAGGCCATAGACCAGTCCACCGAAGGCCGGAACCGTCAGGATCACGGACGTGACGTCGAGGGTCGTCTTCTCGCGCTCCCCCACATTGGTGAGGTACTTGGCACCAATCGCGAAAGCAGCCAAGGCGACCGGCAGCACGAATACGAACATGAAACGCCACGAGAAATGGTCAAGGATGATGCCGGAAACGGTGGGCCCCATCGCGGGCGCCACGGAAATGGCAATGCTCACGTTGCCCATGACGGCGCCGCGCTTGGACATGGGCACCAGCGTGAGGATGGTGGTCATCAGCAGCGGCAGCATGATGGCCGTTCCGCCGGCCTGGACGATGCGGGCCAGCAGCAGCACCAGGAATCCGGGTGCCAACGCCGCCAGCAAAGTGCCGCCGCTGAAGAGTCCCATGGCAAGCATGAACGCGCCCCGGGTACTCATGCGTTGCAGGATGAAGCCCGTGGTGGGGATGACTACTGCCATGGTGAGCATGAACCCGGTGGCAAGCCACTGAACCGTGGAAGCACTCACCTGAAGATCCGTCATGAGGCGCTGCAAGGCAACGTTCATGATGGTCTCGTTGAGGATCACCACGAAGGTCGCCACCAGCAGCGTGACGATGACCGTCACGGACTCACGCGACATCTTTCCGGAGGCCGGAGCCTGCGTGGACGTTGTCCCTGCCGAGGCGGCGGCTCCGGAAGTGCCGGATTCGGGTTTGCCGTTAGCGTCGGACGTGACGTCGGTAGACATGAGGATTCCCCAAGGTTTGGATTTGGTGTCCGGCGAGCGGTGCCGGTGAAGACTTGAACAGTCTAAACGCCCAGCGAATTCCCGTCACGGGGGAAAAACCAAACCTTAGGAAAACAATGGGGCGTTGTCGATGAGCCGGACCGGACCGACTTTGGCCGCGATAATCGCCAGCCCTTCGCCGCGGAACGGCGTTTCCTTGCAGTTTTCGGCGAGGGGTTCCAAGGTGGCGGGGTCGACGACGTCGAAGTAGTCCAGTTCCACCAACGGCTGGGATTCAACAAGCGCGACGGCGGAATCCAGGTCAAGAGGTTCGTGCGCGTTTGCGCGCGACTCAATAAGGCGCAAGGCCCGCGACAACACCAAGGCGGCCTCGTGCTCTTCGTCCGAGAGGAACCGGTTGCGGCTGGACAGCGCCAATCCGTCGTCGCTCCGGACAATCGGCACGGGAACAATCTCCACGGGGAAGTTCAGGTCCGAGACCATCCGCTTCACCAAGGCCAGCTGCTGCGCGTCCTTCTGCCCAAAGTAGGCACGGTAGGCCGCCGTCGTGCCGTCCGCTGCCGCTCCGCCGGGGAGTCCATAGTGCAGCAGCTTGGCAACCACGGTCAGGGCGCCGTCGAAATGCCCGGGACGCGAGGCGCCTTCCCACTTTTCGCCCAGCGGGCCGGCGGTCACCCGCACCAACGGTTGCCCGCCCGGGTAGACCTCCTCCACGGACGGCGCGAAAACAAGGTCCACGCCTTCGGCATCGAGGAGGTCCATGTCGGCCTCAAGCGTGCGGGGATAACGGTCCAGATCCACGGCATCACCGAACTGCAGCGGGTTGACGAAAATCGTGGCCACCACAACATCGTTATCAGCCACCGCAGTGCGGGCCAACGCTGCGTGGCCCTGGTGCAGTGCGCCCATGGTGGGGACCAGGCCCTGAGAACTCCCGCGTTTTTCAGCGAGAAGCCGGGCACTTTCCGCACGCAATTCCGATGCTGTGGTGACGAGTTTGATGGCCATTGTTGTTCAGTTTCCTTCCGGCGCCTTGGGATCTGCGTCCAAAGCCTCGTCGATACCAGTCAATTGTTCCGGGCGCAGCAGTCCCCTGTTGCCTGCCCTGCGTGCGGTGGCCCGGGCCATGGCCTGGTAGGCGGCGAGGACATCGCCGCCCGCACCGGCGTCGTACTCCTTCAACGCCTGGGCGTGCGCCGTTACCGTACCCACATCTCCGCGTGCCACCGGGCCGGTCAGTGCGGATTCGCCCGATGCGAGGGCATTTTCCAGCGTGGCGCGCAGCAGCGGACCGAGCATGGATTCCGGTGTCTCAACGCCGATTTCCCGCAGCATCTGCGAGGCCTGGGCCACCAAAGTGACCATGTGGTTCGAGCTGTGCGCGAGGGCTGCGTGATAGAGGGTGCGGTCGGCTTCGGCGATCGCCACGGGCTCGGCTCCCATCTCCACTACGAGCGCCTGGGCAATCGGCAGCATGGCAGCGTCCGCGGTGACGCCGAAAGTGCAGTCCATGAGGCGGGTCAGATCCAGGCTCATGCCCGTGAAGGTCATGGCCGGGTGAAGGGCCAGTGGAATCGCGCCGGCGGACCGCACAGGGTTGAGGATTCCGACACCGAACCGGCCCGAGGTGTGGGCCACCAACTGGCCGGGCTGCCAGGCTCCCAGCTTTGCCAGGCCCGCCACCAATTCGCCCAGCGAATCATCCGGCACGGCCAACAGCACCAGCTCGGAACGCTCCACGATGTCCTGGATTTCAAGGATCGGAACGCCCGGCAGCAGATTTTCGGCCCGCTCGCGGCTCGCCTCGGACACAGCGGAAACCCCGACGACGGCGTGCTCGGCCGCGCGCAAAGCCGCGCCCAGGACGGCGCCCACTTTGCCTGCACCTACGATCCCGACTCCGAGTCGTCCTGGCTTAGCCATCGTGGCGGTCCTCCTGGTTAGGTGTTTGGGGTTCTTCTGGCTGTGCTGCCGCTGCGGCAACTTCCGGGGCTTGCGGCGCCACCTGCGCCAGCCATTGTTCGCTGGTCTGCCGCTTCCGTGCCTCCCGGGCACGGGCGGCCTGCTGGTCGAAAAGCTCAACTGCCTGGGACACCCCGGCCTGGAACACGCGGGGAAGCACCGGGCCCGCTGTGGTGTGGAGGACAAGATCAGTCACACCAAAGCGCCGTGCCAGCGGCCCTTGGTGCAACGCCATGGACTGTGTGCGTTGATGCGGCACCATTACCAGGGTGCGCCACCATCGGCCGGACCGGATCAGCAGAGCGGTCCCGGTGGCCAAAAAGCCGTTCCGACGCCAGCCCAACGGAGCCAGCAACCGTGCACGGCGGGGTGTCGTAACGAATCCATCAGTGCCGGCCGGGACGCGGCCCGACGGCGCCAGTCCCTCCAAACCGGCATCAAAGACGGCCGCAGGCTCTTCCACCCCGGGATCCGGCAACACCAAGGACATCATCCGCAGGACGTCCGGCTTCAACCCCACGGGGAGCAGCATGGTGCGGGCAGCGCCGTCGGAATTCCCCGCAGCGCCGTAGCCGGCCACATTGACGTGCATCCGGTACCAACCGAAGAGCCTCCAGATGGGGGGCTGCCTGACCATCACGGCCTGGATACGGCCCGGGGGGAGCGTCTGGGCCTGCGTATCCAGGAGTCCGTAGCGGAGCCGGATGCCGTCCGGCGATATGGCCGCGGTGAAGTTGTAGCCCTTGTTGAATGAACTCCAATACGAAGCACCGATACCAAGGATGGCGGGGATGAGGGCCAGGAAGATTGCTGTGTTGTCCAGAAGGACCGAGGTTGAGACCACCGCGGCGGCCCCGAGGAGGATGCCCACGGTCTGTTCACTCAGCAGCAGGGAACCCAGGAGGCGCGCCGGAGGCACGGACAGGACAACATGCTCCGGGGCTTCCGGGATCTCCTGCTCCGACCCGGCCTCGCTGACCACACCCGCCGCCCGCGCAAGGATCGTGGCGCGCAGCTGCTTGGCCTGGTCGATGGGAAGGTACGCCAGCCGCACGGCCGACTCGCCGGCGTCGGCCACCTCAAACTTGAGTTCAGCGAGACCGAAAATCCGTGCCAGAAGCGGCTGCACAATGTCGATGGCCTGAACGCGGTCCAGGCGCGCCTGCCGCTGCTGCTTGAACAGGAAACCCGTGTTCACCCGGACAAAGCCTTCGGCCACTTGGTAGCGGGTGAAGTACCAGCTGAGAATGAAACCGCCGACTGTCAGGAGCAGCACCACAGCGCCACCGGCCAGGAGCCATGGCACCCGGCCGCTCAGGTGCGGATCCACAAAATCCCGGCCCTGCAGCATCCGCTCGAAAGCGTCCCTGCTGAAGAAGAACCCGACGGCGGCCAACGCCACCCAGCCGCGGACGAAAGGCGAGGCAGGATGGACCCGCTTCCAGTCGCCGTCGACGGCTTTGTCCGGTAACACCACAGCAGAGTCTCCCGGGCTCACAGCCCGGCCAGCCTGGCTTCTCCGCGGGCCGAAAGCTGTTCGCGCAAGCGGGCGCCTTCCTGGGCAGGAAGGCCGGGGAGCTGGGCATTCGTACCGGTGGAAGCGGTGTGGAGTTTCAGCGTGCACAGCCCCAGGCTGCGCTCAACCGGCCCGACGGCGACATCAACGTACTGCATGCGGCCGTACGGAACCACCATGGTGCGCTGGAAGAAGATGCCCCGACGAATGAGCAGGTCATCGTCACGTTCGGCGTATCCAATGGCACGCACCTGGCGCGGAATGAGGGCCAGACGCCATAGTGCGAGCACCAGCATCACGGCAGGAACAGCAATGGCCAGCCACAACGGGGGCCACCGCCACCATCCCAGAAGCACGAAGACAAGCGGCAGGCTGAGGAAGGCAACCATCAGCACATTTCCGATGGCCCACTCCACCAAGCGGACAGTGACGTACTTGGGGGAAACCCGGAGCCACTGGACGCCGGGAGGGTCAATCGCCTCGGTAGGCATATTCGCCTTCGCCTTTGGTTTCGCCCCGGCGGGTTTCAGGACCGGCGGAGCCGCCTTCGATGTCCTCCGGCGGTATCCGGCAAAAACGCTCCACTACCAGGCCGACGACCACCATCACCACACCGCCGCCACCCATCAGCAGTGCATTCCACAGGATGCCTTCACCGCTGCGCAGCGTGCCGATCCGCAGGAGGTCCACGCCGATACCCGCATGCCAGCCAAGGAGGAGCGTTCCAGCGTAAGCGCAGGCCTGGGCAAGGATCAGGGTCCTGGCGGCAAGAATCGGATTCAGCATGTTCTTCTTCTTGCCGTTTCGCCACCGCAGGACCCGCACGCCCATGACGAGCGTGAGTCCGGCGATGACACCCATGGTGATCAACGCGGACGTTGGCAGGACAGGGGTGGGCATGCTGAAACGGTTGGTAGAGACAGTGGCCAGCCAGCCTACGACGGCAGCGATGACGGCGATGAGCACCAAAACAACCGGGCGCATGGCTTTCACTGCGGCTCCACCGCCCCTGTGGCCGGTACGCCGGCGACGTCGCCAAAGCCGTCGAACCTGCGGATGTCCGGCATGTCGGCTGCGACGGCGGCCAGTTCAGCCACGCTGTGGCCATTCAGCCGGGCGTGTGGCTCAAGCAGCGACCAGGGGTAGAGCACGAAAGCCCGCTCGGCTGCCCTGGGATGCGGGATGGTGAGGACGGGGTCGTCGCTTGCAAGGTCCCCGAAAACGATGATGTCCACATCAAGAGTCCTGGGACCCCAACGCACTTCACGGGTTCGGTGATGCTTCTGTTCGATCTCGTGGCAATGCTTGAGCAGCTCCAAGGGAGTGAGCGTGGTCTCCACCGCCATGACCATATTCAGGAAATCAGGCTGTCCTTCCGGCCCGCCGACCGCTTTGGTCTGCACCACCGGAGAAACCCCCAGGAGGCGGACCTCCGGCGGATCAACGAGGTCGGCAACGGCCGTGGAAAGAGTGTCGTTGCGCTCCCCCAGGTTGCTGCCCAAAGCCAGAATGACCTTGGTATAGCCAGGGCTCATGATCGCTCCCGGTGGACGCTGACGGTCACATCGCCGAACGGAACCTCAATGGGCGCCTTGGGTTTGTGGACGGTAACGTCGACGGCGGTCACGCTGTAGTTCGCGAGGATGGCCTCGGCGATCCTGACCGCGAGACCCTCGATCAGGTTCAAGGGCTCGCCCTCGATGTGCTTCGTGATCAACTCGGCGACTTCGCCGTAGTGCGCTGTGTACTGCAGGTCGTCGGTCTCGGCAGCCTTGGTGAAATCCGTGTGCAGCACGGCATCCACGACGAAGGGCTGGCCGTCACGGCGCTCGAAATCGAACACCCCGTGATAACCGACGGCGGTGACGCCGGTCAGCGTAATCCTGTCCACAGCGTTATCCAATCAGCGGGCGATACGGGCGGCAACCTTGACGGCGTCAAGGCTGGGGCCGACGTCGTGGACGCGGACAGCCCAAGCGCCTTGGGCAGCACTCAGAGCGGTGATGGCGGCGGTGGCGGAGTCGCGCTCCAACGGCGCTGCCGACTTGCCGGCCACTGTGAGGAGCGAACCAAGGAAGCGCTTGCGTGAAGCGGCCACCATCACCTTGTGTCCCAGGACGAACAACTGGTCCAGGTTCTTCAGGAGTTCCCAGTTCTGGTTCTCGTTCTTGGAGAACCCGATACCGGGATCGACGATGATCTGCTCCGGGGCAACACCGGCGGCATACAGCTTGTCGCGGACGCCGCTGAGTTCAGCCACCACGTCCTCGGTGACGTTGTTGTAGTCCGTCAGACTGTCCATGGTCAGGGCGTCGCCCCGGCGGTGCGTCAGTATGTACGGGACCTTGGTGCGGGCCACGAGCTCGGGCATATCGGGCTCGATGGTCAGGCCGGAGACATCGTTGATGATGGCTGCTCCGGCCTCAACAGCGGCGGCCGCCGTGGAGGTGTGCATGGTGTCGATGCTGACCAGCGCACCGGCCTTCACCAGGGCCTGGATCACCGGCAGCACGCGGCGCTGTTCTTCCTCGGGGGAAACAGGTTCCGCGCCCGAACGGGTGGACTCGCCGCCGACATCGATGATGTCTGCGCCGGCGTAGAACATCCGCAGGCCCAGCGCAATGGCTGTGTCCGGTGTGCGGTGCGTGCCGCCGTCGCTGAAGGAATCCGGGGTGACGTTGAGGATTCCCATGACGAGCGTGCGGTCCGTGGGCAGGTCCTCGAACCTGGCCGCGGGCCGCGGCTTGCGGAGAACCGGCAGCGGGCTTGTGGCCGGGCCGGTTCCGGGTGCTGCAGCGAGGGAGTCCATAAATGCTTACCTTCCGATGATGAGACTCATGGCCTCGGCGCGGGTGGCCGGGTCATGGAGTTGACCGCGCACCGCGCTGGTGACGGTCTTCGCGCCGGGCTTGCGGATGCCGCGCATGGACATACACATGTGTTCACATTCGACGACGACAATCGCCCCGCGCGGGTTGAGGTGCTTCACCAGGGCCTCCACGATCTGCGTGGTGAGGCGCTCCTGCACCTGCGGCCGGCGGGCGTAGATATCCACCAGCCGTGCCAGCTTGCTGAGGCCGGTCACCTTGCCGTCATGTGACGGAATGTAACCGACATGCGCTACTCCGTGGAACGGCACCAGGTGGTGTTCGCACGTGGAGTAGAAGGGAATGTCCTTCACCAGGACAAGCTCTTCGTGGTCGAGGTCGAAGGTGGTGGACAGGACGTCCGCGGGGTGCTGGTGCAGGCCCGCGAACACCTCGGCATAGGCTTTGGCCACGCGCTTTGGCGTGTCCTGCAGCCCGCCACGGTCAGGGTCTTCACCAATTGCCAGCAGGATCTCGCGGACAGCCGCTTCAATGCGCGGACGGTCCACCTTGGAGTGGGCCTTGGAGCCCGTGGCGGAACCGTGGGCGGCGGCGAGGTCGTCGTCGTCGAAATGAGTCACAGCAGAAAGCTTAGCCGTGATGCGGGTGGTCGTTGCCGCCGTCGGGCTGCGGCGCCTGGAAGGAGTCCTGGCTGCTGACGCCCTGTGCGTGCGGAGCTACGGTGTCCAACGGTTCGTCCAGGCGAGCCTTCTTGGCCTCCTCCTGGGCTTCCCGCTCGGCCTTTTCGGCACGGCTTTCCACCGGCGGAATGGACTGGACCGGACGGGATTCCTTGGACAACCAGATCTCGCGGAAATCGCGCTTCCGGATGTCGTGGAAGATCTCGGCGATCTCAGCCTGGTTCAGGGTTTCCCGTTCCAGGAGTTCCAGTGCCAGGCGGTCCAGGACGTCCCGGTTTTCGGTAAGGATGGCGTAGGCCTCGTCGTGTGCCTGGTCGATCAGGCGACGAACTTCCTCGTCCACGACGTACGCGATCTGGTCCGAGAAGTTGCGCTCCTGTGCGGCATCGCGGCCGAGGAACGGCTCGCCGCCACCCTGGCCCAGCTTCACGGCACCAACGCGTTCGCTCATGCCGTACTGCGTCACCATCTTGCGGGCAGTGGAGGTGGCCTTCTCAATGTCGTTGGAGGCACCGGTGGAGGGGTCGTGGAACACGATCTCCTCTGCGACGCGGCCGCCCATGGCGTAGGCCATCTGATCGAGCAGCTCGTTGCGGGTGACCGAGTACTTGTCGTCCTCAGGGATCACCATGGTGTAGCCGAGTGCACGGCCGCGGGGAAGGATGGTGATCTTGGTGACCGGGGCGGAATTCCGCAGTGCTGCCGCCACCAAGGCGTGGCCGCCTTCGTGGTAGGCGGTGATCTTGCGCTCGAGTTCCTTCATGACGCGGCTGCGCTTTTGCGGGCCGGCCATGACGCGGTCGATTGCCTCGTCCAACGCACGGTCATCAATGAGGTTCGCATTTGAACGGGCGGTCAGCAGCGCGGCCTCGTTCAAGACGTTGGCCAGGTCGGCACCTGTGTAGCCGGGGGTCTTCTTGGCAACAGCCCTGAGGTCGATGCCGGGAGCCATGGGCTTGCCCTTGGCGTGGACATTGAGGATCTGTTCGCGACCGATCATGTCCGGAGCTTCCACGGTGATCTGGCGGTCAAAACGGCCCGGGCGCAACAGTGCGGGGTCCAGGACGTCGGGACGGTTCGTCGCCGCGATGAGAATGACGTTGGTTTTGACGTCGAAGCCATCCATCTCCACAAGGAGCTGGTTCAGGGTTTGCTCACGCTCGTCGTTTCCGCCGCCGATTCCGGCACCGCGGTGACGGCCGACGGCGTCGATCTCGTCCACGAAGATGATTGCCGGGGAACTGGCCTTGGCCTGCTCGAAGAGGTCGCGGACGCGGGAGGCACCCACACCGACGAACATCTCCACGAAGTCCGAGCCGGAGATGGAGAAGAACGGAACACCGGCTTCGCCTGCGACAGCACGGGCGAGCAGGGTCTTACCGGTACCCGGAGGGCCGTAGAGCAGCACACCCTTGGGGATCTTGGCGCCGACCGCCTGGAACTTCGCCGGTTCCTGGAGAAATTCCTTGATTTCCTGGAGCTCTTCCACGGCCTCGTCAGCACCGGCGACGTCGGAGAACGTCACCTGGGGCATGTCCTTGTTGACCAGCTTGGCCTTGGACTTGCCGAACTGCATGACCTTGGAGCCGCCGCCCTGCATGCGGGACAGCAGGAACCAGAACAGGACACCGAGCAACAGCACCGGGATAAGGAGCGAGAACAGGCCGGAGAACCAGTTGTTCTCGACGGGCTGGTCAGTAAAGCCCTTGTCCGGGTTGGCGTTGGTAACAGCCTTCACGACATCCGGACCACGATCCGTGACGTAGAAGAACTGGACATTCTTGCCCTTGTCCTGTCCATCCAGGTTCAGGTTGTCCTTCAGCACCAAGTCGACGCGGTTCTCGGCGTCGAAGATCTTGGCCTGCTCGACCTTGCCGCTTTGCGACAGGAGATCCAGGCCTTCCTTGGTGTCAATGCGTGTGGAACCGCCCGGAGCCAGTGTTGCGAATGCCACCAGGAGCAAGCCAACGACGACAACAATCCAGATGCCCGGGCCCTTGAAGAAACTCTTAGCTTTCATCTGATCGGGGTTTTGCCCCGTCCCTCCTGGTAGTGCTGCAAGGCGCAACTTCTGCGCGCGAGTGGTGCTGCTTCGGTTTCAAGCTATACACCGTTCCCAGTAATTCACGCACTGGAAAGTCCAAAAGTTCCCTCTGGGCGTACACAGGATACTCGCGGTGGGCTCGAGTGGACAGGGTTTGTTGCTGGTTCGTTCAGGCCGCAGCGACGGGGAGGACCAGCAAGTAGCCGGTCGGGAGTCCGCTGCTCCAGCGTCGGGGCTCCCGGACCACGAACTGCGTGGCCAGCTGCTCCGGACTGAGCAGGCTGTTGGGCTCGGGTGATGGCCCCCACTGCCCGCTGCCATATGGGTACAGCGGATCCATGACGTGAATCCCCGTTACCTTGAAGTCCGGGAACTGGGCGGGATCGCCCATCGATTCGAATCCGCTCATGACCCACGCGTGGCGGCCGCTCCACATGACCAGGCCAACCGGTCGCCCGGTACCCGACATGGCGCGCGCAGCCGTTTGCAGGGCGCCGCCATAATCCGCGACGCTCACCACCGTGTACGGCCCCATGCCGGATTCGGTCAGCACCTGCGCCCAACCGAACGGGTTGGCACCGTTGAACGAATCGGATGATCTGGCCCTTGCCATCTCCCACAGCTGACCCTGCTGCGCAGAGTCGGTCCAGGAAGCCCCGCCGGTGTCGTCAAGGAGGTTGTGGGCCATCTGGACGCTCGCTGCAACGCACCAATCGAAGGTGTACTGCGGTACGAAGTCACCCGCCTGGTACAGGTTGAACGCGAACGGCTGGGGAATCACCGGAGGCGCCGCCGGGACGGGAGGCGCAGTTGGGATTGGAGCCACAGCCGGAGCGGGAGGTTGGGTGTTCGTAGACGGGGCCGCGGTGGTTTCGCTCGCAGTCGGCAAGGCGGAAGAGGTCGCGACCGGCTGGCCGGCATCGGTCCCGGGGAGGTCGACGGCGGGAGTGCAGGCCGTGAGGAGCGTCGCCATGACGGCAAGCCAGGTCAGAAGACGGGCAGAAGCACCGGTCATGGTTCAGTTTAGCCCCGGCAAGCGGAGAGGCGGCAGGCCCGGTCAAGCCAAAGATCAACCACCCAGGCCATTCGCACCCTTTAAGCAGCAACGCCGCGCCCCTTCCGCCAAAAGCACCAGGTTGCAGGTGCGGTCGGCGGAAAGTGGCGCGGCGAAGCGGGAACCGGGTGGTTACTCGTAAACGTGCGGGGCCAGGGTGCCCACGAAGTCGAGGTTGCGGTACTTCTCGGCGTAGTCCAGGCCGTAGCCGACAACGAACTCGTTGGGAATGTCGTAGCCGACGTACTTGACGTCGATTTCCACCTTGGCGGCGGTCGGCTTCCGGAAAGCGGTGCAGATCTCGACGCTGGCGGTACCGCGGGATTCGAGGTTCGACTTCAGCCAGGAAAGAGTGAGGCCGGAATCGATGATGTCCTCAACAATGAGCACGTCTTTGCCCATGAGGTCGGTGTCGAGGTCCTTGAGGATCCGGACGACGCCGGAGGACTGGGTGCCGGAGCCATAGGACGAGACAGCCATCCAGTCCATGCTGACGTGGCTGTGCAGTGCGCGGGCAAGGTCAGCCATGACCATGACCGCACCCTTGAGGACCCCGACAATGAGGATGTCGCGGCCTTCGTAGTCCTTGTCGATCTGCGCTGCGAGTTCCGCGATACGCGTTTGGATCTGCTCTTTGGTGTAAAGAACGTGCTTGAGATCTGCCTGGACGTCGTTTGAATCCACCAATGGCTCCTGTTTTGATGCTCGGGTGCGGCTACTGCTGGGACGGTTTCTGATGCCGGAATACTAGCTTCCCACAGCGCGCGGCTTCGCGGGGACCGGCGTTGGCCGAATCACCGGTCGCATCCGCCGGCGGAGCGCCCGCGGAAACGGTCCTTTCCTGCGCCAGATCGCTGAGGGACAGACGTGAAACGCTGACGTGGCCGGGAAGCTGCACGGGCCCGGCCGACCCCTGCCTGCGCAGCAGGGCTTCCGCGGCTTGAAGCCGACCGTACCCGGGTTGTTGACCCCCGACGTCGGCTGCAGCCTTGGCGATGACCCGGAACCTTAGCGCCGGTGCAAGTCCGCGGACGGCGTCCTCCGGCAGCCAGACGCCCCCATCCTCACGATGGACGAGTGAGAGATAGGTCTCGTTGGCCAAATCCTCGAGGAAATCCGCATCCTGCTGAAGGATCGCCGCAGTCCGGGCCAGGGATTCAGCCACCCCGGGCCCAAGCTTTTCTTCGAGGACCGGCATGACTTCCACGCGTGTCCTGGAGCGGGCGAAGGCGGGATCGGCGTTGCTCGGATCGTGCCAGGGGTCCAGTTCCTCGACGTCGCAGATCTCCACTGTTTCCTGGCGGCGGAGACCGAGGAATGGGCGGAGAAGCCGGCCGCGGGCTGGGCGCATGCCCGCCAGGGAGCGTGTCCCGGAACCCCGGGCCAGGCCCAGGAGCACCTGTTCAGCCTGGTCATCCAGGGTATGGCCGAGCAGGATCGCATCACACCTCAGGTCATCGGCGGCGGATTCAAGGGCCGTGTGCCGGGCGTCCCGCGCTGCGGCCTCGGGGCCATACCCGGTTGCTGCGACGTCCACTGTCCGCACTTCCACGGGAGAAAGCCCCAGCTCGCGCAAAACAGATGCGGTCCTGGCAGCTACTTCCGCCGATCCGTCCTGCAGTTGATGGTCAACCACGACGGCGGCAACGGACACCGGATGCCCATCCACGTGGCCGCGCCTGCCGAAATAGGCTGCAATGGCTGCGAGCGCCAGGGAATCCGGACCTCCGCTGCAGGCCACGAGCACCCGCGCGGGGTACCCGGCAACGGCGAGGGCGTTCTGCAACTGTTTCCGTGCTTTGCCGACGACTGGCGCCAGTCGTCCGGGCCGGCGTCGTCCTTTGCCTGCTGAACCCACACCGGAACCTGAACCAGCACCGGAACCGGCCGGAAGGCTCAAAGGCCCATCCGCTCTAGCCACAGCCGGGAGTTGTGGATTTCTTCTTCGGTGGGCAGGTACTCGGCGGATTCCCAGACCTTGTTGAAGCCTTCCATCCCGGCCACGGCAACGACTTCGCGGACGAATTTGGCGCCGTCGGTGTACTGGCGCATCTTGGCATCCAGGCCGAGGAGGTTGCGGATGAACTTCTCCACAACGCCCCGGTCCTTGCCGCGGTCGTTGAAGCGCTGGCGGATGGTCTTCACGGAGGGGACGATGCTGGAATCGACGGCATCCATCACGACGTTGGCGTGGCCCTCGAGGAGGCTCATGACAGCGGTGATGTGGGAGAGGGACGCTTTTTCTTCGGGATTCTGCAGGAGGTCCAGAATGGCGCCACGGCCCGGTGTCTTCTCTGTGGGGTTGCGGTCCCGGAGGGACTTGGCCACTGCGCCGGCCCGTTCAACGAGGGAGTCCATGTTGCCCAGGAGGTTGCCGCTGAGTTTCTCGATTTCGTCGAGCATGTGGTGCCTGAGCCAGGGTGCGGCAGCGAACTGGACGCGGTGCGTTTGCTCGTGGAGGCACACCCAGAGGCGGAAGTCGTCCGGGTGGACGTTGAGTTCGCGTTCCACGGAGATGATGTTCGGCGCCACAAGCAGGAGCCGGCCGCCCGGGGGCACAGTGGAATCGGGTGCCAGGGCAGCGAAGGGATCATACTGGCCGAGCACTTTGCTGGAGAGGAAGGCCAGTACGGCGCCGAGCTGGGTTCCGGTGATGGCCCCGCTGGTTGCAGCTGCCGCCGGTGTCATGGCAACCCCGCTGCGGCTTTCCAGCATCTTCTTCAGCGCAGGCTGGAGCATCACCGAGAAACTCTGGGTATTGGCCTTGGACCACGAGGCCCGGTCCACCACGAGGACATGGGAATCGCGCAGGTCCCGCGCGGCGTCCAGCCCTGTGATGTCGTGCACGTGGGGCACGGAGATATCCGCGTTGAAGCGCAGGTTCTCTACCGCCTTGCCGATTTCCCCGGCGCTGAGCTCAGGGCCGGAGGGGGCAAGTCGGGCAGCCGTAGCGGCGGCCAGATCCCAATTGATCAGGGACTGGGCCCCTGCTGACGATTCGCGGGCAGATGACACCATACGGTCCATCACACCACACGTGGCTGACAGTGAACCCTTAAGTTCGCTGGACGCGGAGCTTTCAGCCCCGGCAGCCGCAGGAGGCCAGTACGGACGCGGATCGGTCCATGGCCACTTTGTTCCCGGCCGCGCCGGGGTCCAGTCCGTTGCCTATGAAGGAGAACACCAGGAGCCGTCCGTCCGCATCCACCACATAACCGCTCAGGGCGATGACGGTGTTGAGGGTTCCGGTCTTGGCGCGGACCAGTCCCGCTCCCCCGGCGGTGCTGGCGTCGCCGTACCTGTCGTTGAGGGTGCCGGTGAGTCCCGCAACGGGAAAACCGTCCAGGGCTGAACGAAGCGCAGGATCCGGACCACTGGTAATGGCCCGGACGACCTCGGCGAACTGCCGGGCACTGACCTGGTTCTCCAACGCCAGTCCCGAAACGTCGGCCAGCTGCATTGAGTCCGTGGCGATGCCCAACTCCCCCAGCCTTTGCCGCACGGCTGCAGTGGCGGCGTCGTAGGTGGTTTCCTTGCCGCTGGCGGCAGCGGTCATCCGCCCCAGGGCCTCGGCCAGGAAGTTATCGGAGGTCTCCAGCATCAGGTCCACTTGCTCGCTGACCGTGGCGGATTCAGCGGCGGCCAGGACTTTGGTGGGGAGGCCTTTGGCGCGTTCGACGCCGGGACTCACCACGACGCCGGCCGCCGCCAACTGCTCCGCGAAAGCCTGGGCGGTGGTCATGGCAGAGTCCTGGGGCCTGGGACCTGTTTGAACGCCGGGTGAATAGCGTCCTGAGTTCAGCGCGAGGGAATACAAGGGAGCAGTTTCGCCGGCCGCCACGTCGTCGAGGCTCCAGGCCGGGTTCAGGGCCGGTCCGGTGAAGAGGGAGTCGTCCACCTTCACCGTGATGGGGCCCTGCACACCCGCTGCGGCCAGGGCTGCCGCAGTGTCCGCGGCCAGGGAAGCCAGGCCGGCACGTCCAAGAATGGCGGAAGGGTCGGAAGCGGACGCACCCAGCAGCACGTCCCCGCCGCCGGTCAGGACCACTGTGGAGGGATTGTCGGATCCGAGAACCTTGGTGGTGAACCGCGCGTCGGGCCCGAGTGCCTTCAGGGCGGCCACGGCGGTCAACAATTTCATGTTGGACGCCGGGATCCTGTTGGCGTTGGCGTCGCGGTCGAACAGGACCTTCCCCGTGATGGCGTCGATGACCATGCCGCTGATGTTGCCCGCGCCATCTGGTTTCAGGGTCCCGTCCAGGAGCCGGGACACTTCGGACGGCAGGGGGACGGGCGCTTTGTCATCCAGGGGCAGCAGCGCGCTGGAGCCGGACAGTTGCGTGGGTTGCTGCTGCCACGCGGGGATCGACGGCGAAGGCCGGGGAACACTGAACAACCCGGGCGCCATTCCGGACACCACGACGGCGCCGACACAGAGCAGGACAACTGCCAACAGCACCGGCCACATCGAGCGCCCCCACACCGTGGGCACCCTCTTCCGGGAACCCCCGTTTTTAACGCCCATCATGGAAGTTGCTTGGTCCTGTCAGTCCTGAAATGTCACCGCCGGTTCAAGAAACCCGGGCCTCTCGCTATATCCTCAATAGTAGTCGGCGGCACCGGCTGTACTTTTGCCTGCCGCCAGCCCCGGGCTAAGCAGCCTGCCTGAGGCACCGTCACCCGTGGCGGCCGCTTCGGCGGAGCAACGCCCCACCCTCACCCGTCAAGGAGCATTCCATGAAGCACGACGTGACCATCGAGATCCCCAAGGGATCGCGCGTCAAGTACGAAGTTGACCACGAAACCGGCCGTGTCCGCCTGGACCGCGTCCTGTTCACCTCCATGCAGTACCCCACGCACTACGGTTTCTTCGAGAACACTCTGGGCGAAGACGGCGACCCGCTGGACGCACTGGTGCTCCTGCAGGACTTCGACCTCCACCCGGGCGTCATCGTTGAATCCCGCCCCATCGGCGTCTTCAACATGACCGACGACGGCGGCGGAGATGCCAAGGTCCTTTGCGTTCCCGTTGACGCACGCTTCGACCACATCCAGGAAGTCAGCGACGTCAGCGAATTCCTGATCAAGGAAATCGAGCACTTCTTCACCCGTTACAAGGACCTGGAGCCCGGCAAGTGGGTCAAGGCCGAGGGTTGGGGCGACCGCGCCGCCGCCGAAGCCGAGCTGGAAGCCTCCATCAAGCGCTACGTTCCGGCCGCAGGCCACTAACGCAGACCACGACGGCGGTTGGCGGAGTTCCCTGGAACCCCACCAACCGCCGTCGTGCTTTTAAAGCAACGCGGGGTCACTTATGGCCCATTCGGGAGTCGAACATGGGCCATAAGTGACCCCGCGTTGCTTTGATGGGCATGACTACCCATCGCGGGAGCTTGCCCGGCCCCCTAGGCTGGGACGAGACTTTTCGATGCTTGCACACAGGGGGTTCCATATGGCTGGGTTTTACGGCGCGGATATCGCGCAACTTCGCAGTCTGGCGGGTGTGATGGGCAAAGCCGCCGACGCCATCAGCCTGCAAAGCACGCAGCTGTCCAACGCGATCAATTCCACGACAGCCTGGCAGGGCCGCGACGCCACGGTCTTCAAGGGTGACTGGAACAGCCAGCACCGGCAGAGCCTGGTCAAGGCCGCCAACATGCTCCGGGAAAACGCGAGCCAGCTGAAGAAGCACGCCAACCAGCAGGAATTCGCCAGCCACAATGACGGCTCGGGCACGTCGGTGGGCGTCCTCAAGGGTGTCTACGACACCGCCATGGGCGCCAAAGGTGTGGCTGCTCCGCTGTGGACGGCCTTCAAGTACCTCCTTCCGGTCAAGCCGGACGCCGCCGGAAACGTCATCCCCCGGCACCTGCGGTACGGGCAGACCAAAGAGATCCTGACCAACTGGCGCGCCGGTGGCAGCGTGCTGCGGGACGGCATCACCGCGCTGCGCAACGGCGAAAAGGTCACGGACGTCATCACCGACCTCAAAGCCAACATCCCGTACAGCACGGCATTCCAGGAGGCGAGCAAGTTCTCCAAGGGGCTCCGGATCGCCGGGGCTGTCGCTGCACCACTGAACATCGTGGGCGGCATCAGCGACATGATCAGCCCCCAGCACGACGGTTGGCGCGGAACCGGCGACAGGGTTGCCGGCGGGCTGTCCGTGGTGGGCGGCGTGGGCAGCATCATGCTCATGACGGCCGGCGGCGCGGCCCTTCTGGGTCCCATCGGTGCGCCGATCGTCATTGGTGCCGGGCTGGTTGCCGGAGCGTGGGCGCTGGGCAACCTGGTGGCTGACAATTGGGATTCCATCTCCAACTTTGCCCGCAACCCCGGCAGTTACATTGCCGACGGCGCCAAGGAAGTGGGCAATTTCGCCAAGGATGTAGGCAGTAAGGTGGCAGACGGAGTCAGTAATGCCGCCAAGTCGGTCGGAAACTTTGTCGGAGGGATATTCGGATGACAACGAGCACCATGAATTGGACCGAACGGGATGTCCAGGCCGCAGCCAAGGTCCTGGCATCAGCCAGCGCCATCGGAGCGCCCCTGCCCACGCTGACCGATGAGGAAGTCGTGGCACTGGACGGCGTCCAGCACGAGCAACTGGTGGCATTGCCGTGGCTTTCAGCCCAGGACGCCAACAAGGACATCATGTGCGCCGTGGCCTTGCGCGGGCTGCTCGCCAAGGAACTCGTATACCCGGTGATCTTTGAAGGCGAAACGGAACCCTCCCGTTTGCACGCCACGGAGGAAATCACCGGCGCCCTGACCCTTCGCCGCAGCGGCAGCAACGTTGTTTCCGTTGAACGGACCGTCTCCACCGGCAAGCGCTGGCTGTACGGCTACGTCCACGACGAGGGCGTCCTGCTGGAGGAAGTGGACGAAGGCGGCCTTCACGGCTTCACCGTTGTCACCCGGGATCAACTGGTACCGCGCCTCGCCGAATTCGTGGATCCCGAGCACGCGGCCGCCCGCGACTCGGACCCTGCGGTGTACACGGAAGCCCAGTTCGAAGCCCATGCCGCCACGGCCCTGGCCGATACGCAGGCCGCAAGCAACGTTGTTGCGTTCAACTCCGACACCAATGAATTTCCTACCGTCACCGTTTACACCGGCCCGTCCGGCGTCCACGTCCTGACGCCTCGCGTGGAGGGCTCGCAGGAGCCCGGCCTTCCGGAGCAGGGCGAGGGCGTTTCCTTCGAACTGAAGGAAACGTCGGCCCCGTCCTTGGCCCGCGTCCTGGGCGGACTTGCCGGGCTGGCCTGATCTCCCGCAACCAAGCCGCAACCCGCCGTCGAACCGAAAGCCCCTCATGAGCGCTACGAAGCCCACAACCGCAACCGGCATGGTGGACCCCCTCACCGGACGTGCCGTACGCCGCCACCCCGACACGGGCGCGTACTTCGTCAAGGCATCCGGAGCAGCCCACTTTTGGGGCCGCGTGCTGGATGCGGTCGTGTTCCTGGTGGGCTACGTCATCCTGGCAGCCATCGCCGCAGTAGTCCGTGAGTCCATGATGAACAACGGCTCGACGCTCGGGTTCAATGACGGCTTCTGGCTGACCCTGTACGTCGTCTTGTGGTTCGTGGGTCTGTTCATCTACGGCATGATCTGGGGAACTGTGGGCAGCGTCGGTGACGCCGCTGCAGGCATGCGCTCGGTGCGGATCAAGAACGGCACGACGGCGGGTGCCTGGTTGGGCGGATGGCGCGCCATCTGCTGGTCGTTCTTCCCCTTCTTCGTGGTGATGGTTATCGCTGCTGCATTGAGCGGCGGCGGAGATGACACCTGGGATCCCAAGTTTGCTGCCATGGACCGGCGCTCCGGCATCGCCAAAGGCCAGCAGCCGGTCCCGGATCCCAAAGCCGTTGCCGCGGAGCAAGCGGCCTCGGCACAACAGCAAAACCTGCCCAACCTCTATGGCCAGCGCCCGGATGCGCGGCCGTAACTGGCTGGTACGACGTGTTGAGCGCCGGCTTGGACCCGGGCTGGGGCGACTCCGGTATGTCGCTTCTTCGCGGCGCATCTACTGGAAGGCGCTGATTCCCTGCCTGCTGGTTGGCTTCCTCTTTGGAACCATCGCCGAGTTCGTCAGCCCGCTCCGCTCCACCCGGGAGGCCGGACATTTCGGTGATCCCCTGCTCTTCATTGCCGCCAGCGCCCTCACCGGTTTGGTGCTGTGGTCCATGACCCTGCTGGGCAGTTTCCGGAAACTCTTGGTCTTTGACGGGGGAATCGTGGCCAAGTACTCGCAAAAGAGCACCCTTCTGGTGTTGCCTTGGAACGCGATCGCGCCCGGGACGCTCAAGGCCGTGACTACCGCCGACAACACTGATCCGGACAGGCGCCTGGTGGCAAGGAACAAGGTCTCGCTGGGTGCGGGCGGCAGAAACGCAGTGGTGTTCCAGGCCCGCGATACGTTCTGGGTCTTCGCCGCGAACGAGGATCCGGCCCCGCTGGTGAAGGCCATCCAAGGAGCCATGCGCGATTCCGACACACCCGGCGCCGGCCGTCCAGCGGCAGGTGCGCTGCCCGCCGTCGTACTGACTGGACCCACCGCCCTGGACTGAGCTGCCGGACGTTCGCGGAGCCCGTCACGAAGCAAGTAACAGGGGAATTGTGCCCTTGCAGAGCTGCTACCAGCCGGTAGCATGTGATCCACTATGTTCACTCTCACCATCAACCAGCGCGACAGCCGCCGCGACGGCGATCTTGTGCCGCAGTTGCTCAAGGACCTGCGGCACATTCCTGCCCGCCTGGATTTCGACCGCTCGGTTGAGGATGAGGTACAGGGCATCGTGGAATCCAGCCACCAGGCCGTGGAGACCGCCTTGATCGCGCTCCGGACCGGCCAGTGGTATGTGGGAATTGGTGTTGGCCCCATCAATGAGCCGCTGCCCAACCTGGTGAAAGACGCCTCAGGCCACGGGCTGGTATATGCCAGGCGGGCCGTGGACAGGCTGCGGTCCAGCAAGGAGCGGATACCCGTCGCGGTGGACGGCCCTCTGGCCGCCCTGGCTTCCGAAGCAGAAGCCGTACTGCGGCTTCTTGGCCATATTGTTCAACACCGCAGCGCTGCGGAGTGGCGGGTGCTGGACCTGCTGACGCCCGGAGTCCGGGGCCAGCAAAAAGCCGTTGCGCAGGAACTGGGTATCACTACGCAGGCTGTGAGCAAGGCACTGGCCCGCGCGCAATGGGCCGAAGAGCACGCAGCACGCCCGGCTGCTGCGCGGCTGCTGCAAATGATCCTCGAAGTGCGCTGACACCCGGAAAGGGGACAACTTACGTCGCAATGAGGATGCACTGCGGCGTTTGCTGTCCCCTTCCCGGGTTGGCAGGCCGGCTTACTGGTTGCTGACGTTGTCCTTGGCTGTCTCTGCCCGGTCCTGGACGTCGGCGGCCGCAGCCTGGCCTTCATCCTTGACGTTGGCAGCAGCTTCCGTGGCGCTGTCCTTGACGTTCTGCATGGCGTCCTGGGCGGGCTCGCGAAGGTGCTCCGCGACTTCCTGTGCCGCGTGGCTCAGCTCATCGGTCAGCGGCTGGGCTGCTTCCTTGACTGCCTGCGCTGCTTCGCGCTCCTTTTCAGAGGCGGGGAACAGCGAGGAGACCAGAAGCCCGGCGCCGAAAGCAATCAGCCCTGCGGCGACAGGGCTGCCCTGGGCCTTGCGGGTGATGGCCTGTGGGGCATCGCCGATATCCGAAACCACTCCGGACACAGTGTCCTGTGCTTGGTGGGCGGCGGTGCTTGCCCGGTCCTGGACGTCGTCGCGGGCGCCGAAAACAGCTGTCTTGATCTTGTCCACCCGGCGGTTGACGATGTGTGACGGCGTGACTTTGTCAGCCACGGCATCAACGTTGGTGCTGAGCCGGCGGCGCGTTTCTTCAATGTCCGCGCGCAGGGCGTCGGGGTTCTGCGTCATCGTGTCTCCTCAGTGTTGGGTTTCAAAGCGGGTGGTATTTCCTTGACCGTCTCAGCGGTCCGGGGCATGCCTTTGATGGTGTTCAGTTCCTTGCGGCCCTTGACCGCCAGGACCGCGGCGACGATTCCCCAGATGACCGCGACGATGACGGCGGACCACCCGAGTCCAACGAGCTGGCCCAAGGCCCACCAGAGGGCTATGGACAGGAACAGCACCGTGATGTGGCCGGCGTAGGCAGCTCCGCCCAGCAGTCCGGCGCCCTTCCCTGCCTTGGTGGCGGACTCCTTGAGTTCCACCTTGGCCAGCTCCACTTCCTGGCGCATCAACGTCGAAACGTCACGCGTCAGGTCGCCCAGCAGCTCTCCGAGTGGCAGGTTTTCCGCCTTCTCGTGGGCCGCGGTGGGGGGCAAATCGGTGGGACTGCTCATCGGTTACCTCCGTACTGGGGGTTGTCCGGATCAAGCGGGCCCGCGAGCGGATCACCCTGGGCCTTGATCCCACCGGCTTCGGTCTCCGGGTACGGGAGCGTGGAGCCTTCGAAGCCTCCGGTGGTTCCTGCGTCGTACCCAGGCGTTCCGGGAGTTCCCACGGTGGTTGCCGAGCCGTATCCTGCAGTGGTTGCCTGCGGTCCGGGCAGATCCACGGCCGGAGGCGTTACCGCTCCGCCGGAAGAGGGGTAGTACTCCGCGCGGGGGGTGGTTGTCGGCGTCGTGCTTTGCGCCGAGGCGGCATCGGAGGCATTACCGGCCATGCCGCGGCCCAGTCGACCTGCAAGGACACCGGCTCCGGCGGCCAACAAGAGGAACGTCCCTGGCTTGCGGCGGGCGAAGCCCTTGACCTCGTCGAGCAGCGAACCGGGATCGCGGCCTTCCAGCCACTGCGCAACGGATGAAGACCGCTGGGCAGCCTGTTGGACGAGATCCGTGGCAACGCCGCCGTCCTGGGTGGAATTTGCCATGGTCGACAGTTCGTCAGAGATGGAGCGCAGCCCTTCGGCAACGCGCTGCTGCTGGACCTGGGCCTGGTCGGCAAGCTCACCCTTGGTCTGGGTGAGCAGCTGGCGGGCGTTCACCTTGACCTCACGGGCTACGTGGCCGGCCTCGGTTTTGGCGGTGTCCACCACTCCGCTGGCCGCGTCACCGACGGCTCCGGCCACACCCGCGGCCTCTTGCTTGGCAGTTTCAACGGTGCCGGAATCCGCAGATCCGGTACCGGAACCTGCGGAACCAGTTGTTAACGTGGCATCGGTTTCAACGTCCGGCGAGTCCAGGTAGCTTCCGGAAAAAGGCTCGGTCCCTGCGTGGGCTCCGCCTCTCGGCGCCGCGAAGCTTCCGTCCTGCGGCGATTGGCGCTCAGTCATTGTTGCTCTCTTTCCACAGTTGGCAGGCTGCGGACAGCAGCCGGAATAGTAAGCATCGTTACTATCAATGGGTGTGTACCCGGATGCCGTGGTTCTAATCACATGAATCCAGTAATCATGGTTCCGCTCACGTTCAGCTCTCTCCGCTCGACACCAGGGCACATACCTGCGACCGTTGGATTGATGAGCCCCATGCCCTCCAGGCGACGGCTGATTCCCGCGCTGCGTAAAACCGTCACACGCCATCGACTCCTGTTCGCCGCCAAAACAGCCATCGCTGCTGGATTGGCCTGGTACATCGCCCCCTTCATGCCCGGCCCCGCCGCTGAATACCCGTACTACGCGCCCCTGGGTGCCTTGGTCAGCATGCACCCCACCGTGGCGGACTCCGCCAAGCACGGACTCCAGAGCCTGGCCGGCCTGGTGCTGGGTATCGGCATGGCCTTCGCCATCACCACGGTCACCGCACCAACAGCCTTTGCCGTCGCCCTGGTCGTGGGACTTGGCGTGCTGATCGGCGGCCTGCCCCGGCTGGGAAGTGCCTCTGAATGGATTCCCATGGCTGCGTTGTTCGTCCTGGTGTTGGGCGACTCGAACACGGAGGGGTTCTCCTTCGCGTACGTCCTGCAGATGGCATTGGGCGTCGCCGTGGGGTTCGCCGTCAACTGGCTGGTGGTTCCGCCCCTGCACCTGGACGACATCGACCCCGCGATCGCCGGCCACCAGGAAGCACTTTCACGGCAGCTCAAAGACATGGCGAAGGCCATGGAGGAGTCCTGGCCGCCCAACCACGAAGCATGGGCGAGCCGCAGCGACGAACTGTCCCTCACTGCGGCCGCGGTGCGGACAGCGGTGCACCAAGCGGAGCTGAGCGCCAAAGCGAATCCCAGGTCCCGGCGTCGTGCGACCCGCCTACCGGCCGATCTCTCAGGTTTGCGGACCCTCGAACGGCTCACTTTCCACGTCCAGGACATCACCGACGTCCTGGCAAGTGCCATCTGGGAAGAAGGCGCCGGAACAGTCATCCCGGACGCTGTGGTGGGCTACCTTTCGGAGTCTTTGGAAGCCGTGGCCTCTGTTGTGGACCATTGGCGGGACGGGGAATCCGGCGAGCTGACCAGACGCATGGCTGATGCGAAGGACAGCATCACCGCCCTGAGCAACGCCGTGGCCGAGGCTGCGGCGGGCCAGGCACCCGTGAACGCACCGGCTTCCGTGGCCATGAGCCTGCGCCGGATCCTGACCGTGGTGCTGTCGTCGGAATAGGGCTGGATCTACCTCAGCGCGGCCTCAGTGGCGGCGAACCCGACCGGCCCTTGCCCGCTCCGATTCCCTCCAGCATCTCTGCCAGGGACTCCAGCGAAGAATGCTTCGGCGACCAGCCCAGCAGGCTGTGCGCACGGGAACAATCCATGATGGGCGCGTTGGCCGCCATGTCCACCCAGCCGCCGTCGGTCACCTGCAGGCGCAAACGCCACGTGGCCTCGACGACGGCGCGAAGCACCGCGAGCGGGAACGGCAGCAAGCGCCTGGCCTTGAAGATCCATGCAAGCGCGTTGGGGTCGATCACCGGTTCGGCGGCAATGTTGTAGGCGCCCTCGGCCTTGTGCTCCAACACCCGCCAGTACGCATCCGCGGCGTCCGCCGTGTGTACGGCCTGGAACACCAACTCTTTGGGTAGGGCTACCACCGGGAGCCATGGCTTACGCGGAACCAACCGGGGCAGGAGCCGGCCGAGGAAGTAGCGGCCCACTTCGCTTCCGCCTCCGGAGCTGAACATCAGTGCGGGGCGGAGGCGGGCCACCACAATGTCCGGGTTCTCTTTGGCGAACTCGTCCAGGAGGCGTTCCTGCTCCGCTTTGTCCGCGCTGTAGTGCGAGCTGCGGATACCGCCAGTGGGCCAGCCTTCCTTGGTGCGTTGGTCCTTCGGCGCCGGCGAGTAGGCTCCCACGGAGGAAGCGCAGACAAAGTGCCCCACCCCGGCTTTGCGCGCGGCGGCCAGGACGTTGGCCGTGCCCTCCACGTTGGTGCGTCGCAGCAGTTCCCTGTCGTGGTTGGGCTGGATGAGCCAGGCCAGATGAACTACGGCGTCGGCCCCGGCGAGGGCAGTTTCGAGTGCCGGTTGGTCCGTGGGCGAGCCGATGTCCAGGGTGTGCCACTCCACCCCGTGGTAGGGGGCGGCATCCGGATCCGGTTCCCGGCGTACCACGCCCACAAGTTCCAGGTCCGCGCCCTCTTCGGAACGCGCCTTCTGCAGCCGTTTGAGCAGTTCCGTTCCGCCGTGTCCGGTGGCTCCGATGATCGCAATGCGCATGCGTGGTTCCTCAGCCTTCATGGTTCTCGCCGCTTGAGCGGATGCGTTCGAGCACCGCTGTGGTGGAATGCTCGGGCACGTAGTCCAGGATGGTCACCGTGCCGCCGTAGCTTTCCACGGCTTCCGTCTCCTGGAGCATTTCCGGGGTGTAGTCCCCGCCTTTCGCGTAGACATCAGGCTGCAGGAGTTCGATGAGCGGGATCGGCGTGGGGGTATCGAAAATAGTCACATGGTCGACGCAGCTCAGGGCGGCGATGACGGCGGCCCGGTCGGCTTCGTGGTTGACCGGGCGGTCGGGACCTTTGAGTTGCCGTACTGAGGAGTCGCTGTTCAGTGCCACCACCAGCACGTCGCCCAGCTGCTTGGCCTGGTTCAGGTAGCGGGTATGGCCGCGGTGGAGGACATCGAAGCAGCCGTTGGTGAGCACTATCCTGCGTCCCTCCCTGCGGTGCTCCTGGATGTGCGCAGCCAGCTCTGTGTCCGTCAACGCCGTGTCCGCGAAGCCGCTGAGGTGTTTGGTGAGTTCGATGGTGGTGCAGACAGAGGTTCCCGGCCTGTGGACCACGACGTCGGCGGCCGCTTGTGCCAGATCCACACTGGTGGTCAGGGGCAAGCCTGCCGCCCGGGCCAGGGTCAGGGCCGCGACGAACGTGTCGCCGGCTCCGGAGGCCTGCTTCTCCGCCTGCGGCCGGGCCCAGGTGCGGTGCGTCGCCGGTTCCGTTGGCGTGCTGTCAGGACGGATGGTCAGCGTCCCCTCCCGGTCCAGGGTCACGACGACGGCGGCCGCACCTGAGGCGCGAAGGAGCTGGTCCGTATGCGCTTCCACGAAGGGGCACCGGGCGGCACCGCCCGGGAATTCCGCACCGATCAGCCTTGCCGCTTCCTGGGCGTTGGGGGTAGCCAGGTCCGGTCTGAGTCCGGCCCAGTCGGCTGGGTTGTGGGCATCCACCACAACAAGCGTGTCCTGCCGGGGCTCCGGTACACCGCCGTCAACGCCGGGGGCCAAGTGATCCAGGATCGCACTGCGCACCGGGCCTTCCAGTGCCCCTGCGCCGTAGTCGCACAGCACCACGGCAGCGGAGCCACGAAGGGCCTCCGGCACTGCGGCGGCCATTTCCCCACGGCCCGCGTCGGGAATTTCCGTGGCGGCATCGTCCAGCCGCAACATCACTTGCCCGGCGCTGCTCACCCGGAACTTGGTAGTGGTGGTCATGGCAGGGTGCCGGACCATGTGGGAAACGTCGACTCCTGCTGCTTCGAGGGCGGCGGCCAGTGTTGCCCCGGCAGCGTCCTCGCCGATCAACGACACGAAGCGCACCTCGGCGCCCAAGGCTGCGAGGTTCATCGCGGTGTTGGCAGCACCGCCGGGAGCGAAGTCGCGGCGCTGGACCTGGACTACGGGAGCGGGGGCTTCGCGGCAGAACCTTTCGATGGTTCCCTCCCACCAACCGTCAAGGATGGAGTCGCCGATGACCGTCACGACAGGGCGTTCCTCGGCCAAACGGCCCGGCAACCAGTCAGCCAGGCCTTCTTGATTGGATAGGCGTGCCATGGGGTACCTTCCGGTAGAACGGCATGTTCCTGTTCCCGACAGGTACCCCGCGGCACGCGCTTCACACGCCGGACCCGGGAGTTTTCGCTACCTTGAAGAAAGAAACCGCTCATGGATGTTCGTTTGTGTCCCGGAATGGGGCCCGTGCTGGAAAAGTTCCGTGGAGTCCAGCGGATCGCGGTGCTCAGGGGCGGCGGACTGGGCGATTTGATCTACACCTACCCCGCCCTGAATGCACTGAAAAGCGCTTATCCGCAGGCCACCGTCACGCTGCTGGGCACGCCCGTGCACGCAGCCCTGGCCGCCGCTACGGACGGTCCGGTAGACGACGTCGAATTGCTTCCGGTGGCGCGCGGCGTCCACGACGGTCCCCGCAACGGCGAGCACTTCGAGGACGATGCTGAGGACACGGCCGCCCAGGAAGCCTTCTTTGAGGCGATGCGGGCCAGGGCGTTCGACCTTGCGCTCCAGATGCACGGTGGTGGCCGGTTTTCCAACCCCTTCCTGCTCCGGCTGGGGGCGCGGCACACGGCGGGAACGCGCACCAAGGACGCCGAACATCTGGAGCGGAACCTGGACTACGTCTACTACCAGAACGAACCGGAGCGCTGGCTGGAAGTAGCCGGCCTGGCCGGGGCACCCGGCGGTGTCCCCGCTGTCCTGCTCCCCAAGCACGGGCACCGGCAGAACATTGCCGGGTTAAGGGACCCTCTGCGGTCATCGCTGGTGGTGGTCCACCCGGGTGCCACCGATCCGCGAAGGCGGTGGCCGGCGTCGACCTTTGCCGAAGCTGCGGCGGGCGTCGCGGCGGAAGGGGCGCAGGTGCTGGTCGTCGGCGACAGCTCGGAAAAGGCGTTGGCCCAGGAAGTTGCCGGGCTGGCCCGGCGGCAGCTCACGGAGTCCCATCGGCAGGCCGTGACGTCCGTGGCCGGCGAGCTCGACGTCGGAGATCTGGCGGCCCTGCTGGCAGAGGCGTCGGTAATGCTGGCCAGCGACAGCGGCCCACGGCACCTGGCACAAGCACTTGGCACTCCCACTGTGGGGGTCTTCTGGCTGGGCAACGCCATCAATGCCGGCCCGCGCGGGCGGGCCATGCACCGCGTCCACATGTCCTGGGTGACTCGCTGCCCTCGTTGCGGGGCGGACATCACCCAGGTCGGCTGGACGGCTCCGCACTGCGGCCACGACGACACCCTCATCAGGGGCATCGCCGTGGCCGACGTTGTTCAGGACGTGCTGGACCTTACGGCCACGAGCCTTCTTCTGCGGGGCAAATAAGGAGTTCGCGGACCTCGCTGCCGAACGGCTGCGAGAGGGCGAACACCACGGCCTGCGCCACATTGGCGGGGTCGTTGAGCTTGGAGTCGTCCTGCGGCTTGTACTGTTCGTCGCGGTCATCGAAGAAGTGGGTCTTCATGCCACCCGGGATGATGGTGGTGACCCCGATGACTCCCCCGGTTTCGGCCGCGAGTGCGCGGCTGAACCCGATCACGCCGAACTTTGACGCGCAGTACGCGGTGGCGTCCGGCAGTGCCCGAAGGCCAAGGGTGGAGGCGATGGTGATGACCCGGCCGCGGGATCCCTTGAGGTACGGCAGGGCTGCCCGGACCACGGAGACCGTTCCCAGGAGGTTGACTCCGATGACCTTTTCCCATTCCTCGGCCGGAACGTCGCCCAGCTTTCCGCAGCGGTCGATCCCTGCGGCAGTGACCACTCCGTCCAGGCCACCCAGGCTTTCGGCGACTTCCTTGACGGCCGATTCCACGGCCTGCCGGTCGGAGACGTCCACTTCCAGGGCTTTGGCCCCCGAGACGTTGCTGACGTCCCGGTCAAAGACGAACGGCGTGCCGCCGGCGTCGCGGATGGCCTCAACGATCGCAGCGCCAAGGCCGGAGCCGCCTCCGGTGACGATGACGCGTCCAGGTGTTTGCGTGTTCATGCGGTTCCTTTCGTTGATCCTGCTGATGGTCAGCTGACCTTGGCAAGGGCTGCAGCCAGGCCGCTGGTGGAGCGTGCCGGATGGAAGGGCACTGTGACACAGCGCCCTCCCCACGCCTCAAGGACGCGGGCTTCCGGCAATTCTTCGGGAGTGTAGTCGCCACCTTTGACCCAGATATCGGGCCGGATTCCGCGGAGGCAGGCTTCGGGGGTGTCTTCGTCAAAGACCACCACCGCGTCAACGCATCCGAGCGCCAGCAGCAACTCGGCACGGTCTTCCACACTGACAATGGGCCGATGCGCGCCTTTGAGCCGCCGGACGGATTCGTCCGAGTTCAAGCACACGATCAGGCAGTCGCCCATGCTTCGCGCCGCTGCCAGCGTCCGGGCGTGGCCCGCGTGGAGGAGGTCGAAGCATCCACCCGTGGCCACTACGGTGCCTCCGGCTTCGCGGGTGGATCGGGCCAGGCGGACTCCGTCCTGGCGGAGGTCGGCGCTATCCACCAGTTCCAGACCCTTGGGTTCGACGACGGGTCCCGCCACGGGCGCCACCTGGACCGCTGCTTCGTCCCCCGCCATTGCGAGCGCCGCCGCACCGCCGGCGGCCAGGAATGCTGAAGCGTCCCCCACGGCCCGCGCGGCAGCTTCCGCCAGGCCCAGTCCTTTGCCCAGGTGAACAGCGAGGCTTCCGGCAAGACGGTCGCCGGCACCACAGGGATCGCTGACGTGGGTCTTCGGGGCCGGAATGCCCTGCGGCTGAGCGCCCGCCGCGAGCAGGACGGCGCCGTCCTCGCCCTTCGTCACCAGCACGGACGCGCTTCCCCACGCGTCCAGCAGGAACCGCCCGGCAACTTCGGCCCCAAGGTGGTTCCCCTCCAGGCCTGCGGCCTTGGCAAAGGCGAGTGCTTCGGCAAAGTTGGGTGTCACCACGGACACTCCCGCCACGGGGACCGAACCGGCGGGGTGCGGATCCCACACCACCGGAACATGCCGGGCAGCTTCCGCGAGCGACGCCCGGATAGCCGGGTTCGCGGTGATTCCCCGCCCATAATCTGCCACCACCACGGCGTCCGCCGACACGATGGCTCCGAGCATCTCCCCGGTACTGGACGGGACGGGGGCCGGTGAACATCCTTGATCGAACCGGACCATCGGATGCGTTCCGATCCGCACCCGGGTCTTGGTGGGCGTGGGAGCCAGCGGGGCTCCGGCGAGCACGGAAACACCAGCCAGTGCGCGCCTGAGGTGGCTTGCGCCGTCGTCGTCCGCCAGCGCGGTGACCAGCGTGACGTCGTGGCCGTCGCGCGCGAGCACGGTGGCGACCAGCCCTGCGCCACCCGCCCGACGCCGGATGTCCGCGACGTCGACCACCGGCACCGGCGCGTCGGGGCTCAGCCGGGTGGCGGCACCGTTGATGTCGACATCCAGGAGCAGATCGCCAACAACCGTGATCTTCATGGTCGGCCACTCACCTGAGTGCCGGCACGCCGTGCGATCTCCGCGTCAAAGGCCCGGCACACGGCGTGGACCGCGATGAGGTGGCCTTCCTGCGCGTTGGCTGCGATGGCGTCCACTGTGACGGCTTGGTCGCAGGCGTCGGCGAGCGGGTTGGGGCCAGGGCCGGTGAGGGCCCAGGTAACGATGCCGCGGTCACGCGCCGCACGGACAGCTTTGAGCAGGTTGGGACTGCGTCCGCTGGTGGACAGAAGCATCAGTACGTCACCTGCCCGGCCGTGGGCCCTGACCTGGCGCGCGAACACTTCCTCATAGCCGTAGTCGTTGGACAGTGCGGTGACCGCGGATGACTCGGCGTGGAGGGAGATCGCGGAGAAGGGCGCCCGTTCGTCGTCGAACCTGCCCACCAATTCGGCCGTGAAGTGCTGGGCTTCCGCCGCTGATCCGCCGTTGCCCGCCGCCAGAAGGCGCTGCCCGGACAGCAGCCTGGCTGCCAGCTCCGTTCCCCACCCGGACAGCCGGTGCGATTGCGAGCGCAAGGACTCCAACGCGGGGAGGACGTTGTCCAAGTGCCGGGTGACTTCGGTGTTGTGGGTGGGATCGCCGGGATCGGTGGCCCAACGCGCCGGCATGGCGCCGGGTACGCGGCCCGGGAGCACGGACTCGGTAGTCACACGGCTTTCAAAGGTCACAGCGCCGTTCCTTCCAGTGGTTCCAGGACTTCATCGGCCTGCCGCGACAACCCGGCAGCCAGAACAGATCTGTACGCTTTCTCGGTGTCCGCGGCGATGCGTTCCCAGGAGTACCGGGAACGTGCCCGGCGGGCACCGGCGCGGCCCATGTCAGCACGAAGCTCCGGGTTTCCCAGCAACCTGGCCAGTGCTTCGGCAAGGGCTTCGGGATCCTTGGGCGGGACATGCAGTCCTGTCTTCTGGTCCACGACCGTTTCCCGGAGTCCGCCCACCGCTGCAGCCACCACGGGCACGCCGCAAGCCATTGCCTCGAGGGGAACGATGCCGAACGGCTCGTACCAAGGCGCGCAGACCACGGCATCCGCGCTGCGGAAAATCGCGGGCATGGAACCACGGGGCACTTGGCCGCGCATGGTCATCTTGTCTTCAACGCCGAGCTCTTTGGCCAAGGACCTGAGCCGTTGGGCTTCGGGATCCTCTTCGAGATTGAGGGCGTCCCCGGAACCACCAACAATCAGCAGCTCCACGTCGTTGAAGCCGGCCTCGGCCAGCAGGGGCAGGGCCTGGATGATCAGGTCCACTCCCTTGCGTTGCACCAGGCGCCCCACGCTCAGGATCCGGTGCGTGCGGGACTTGGGCTCGGCGTCGGACGTTCCTGTGAAGAGGTTGAGGTCCACGCCGCAGGGCGCGATGGAGATTTTTGACCGGCTGATGCCCAGGGCTTTGAGTTCGAAGACCTCGTCCGGGCACGTGGCGATCACCCAGTCAGCGGTGCGGCCCACCCAGGGTTCCAGCCACTGCCGGGCGGGCGGGCTGGTGTCTGCGGCCCCCTGGTGCCTTCGTTTGACCGAGCCCAGCGCGTGGAAGGTCTGGACCACGGGCACGGGATCGGCAGCTCCCGCCCGACGCGATGCTTGGATTGCCGCGAGGCCGGACATCCAGAAGTGGGCATGGACCACGTCCGGCAGTTGGCCCGCCCAATCGGCGCAGATACCGTCCGCCAACTCGCCCATGAAAGGCAGCAGTTCGTCCTTGGGAACCCTTTTGGCCGGACCCGCGTCAACGTTGACCACGGTGAGTCCCGGACCAACCTGCACCTTTGCGGGCAGTCCGGGATCGTCGCGCCTGGTGTACACCGTGACCTGATGGCCACGGTCGGCCAAGGCCGAGGAGAGTGCCGCAACGTGGACGTTCTGTCCTCCGGCATCAACGCCTCCCAGGGCAGCCAGCGGACTGGCGTGTTCGGAAACCATGGAGATTTTCATGGGTGCGTCCTCTCTGTGTCATGGCTCGCGGCTGTGTGGCGGCTGACGGGCAGCCCGGCCAGGAGTTCGTCCCAGGCCCGGTGGAATTTGCCCAGACCGTACCGTTCCAAGGCAGCCTCCCTCGCGACGATCCCCATCGCGTACGCGTCCTCGGGGTCATCCAGCAACCGCTTTGCGAACCTTTGGAGTTCGCCGACGTCGTTGGAGACCAGGCCTGCTCCGCGCGGTATCGCCCGGGCCGCTTCGGTGGTGGCCAGGGACAGTACGGGCATGCCCAGGTGCATGGCTTCCAGCAACGCCAGGCCCAGCGAGGTCCACCGCAGGGGATGCAGGTAGAGGCGGCAGCGGGCAAGCTGCCCGTGGAGTTGCCGGGCGGGCAGGTCTCCGGAGATCCGGAGTCTGTCGTTGCCGAACCCAAGGCTCTCCAGGTCCAGTTCCCGGGGCAGTGCTTCGGCGCCCATTCCGAAGACCCTCAAAGGCCCCACGCCCGCGAATCCCGGGAGCAGGTCCGTTCCGGTGACGCGGCCGCGCCGGACGGGTTCGTTGACCACCACACCCATTTCTTCCAGCTCGCCGGTGTAGAGATGGCCAGGATCCGGGATGCCGTGTTCAATGACCGTGGTGCTTGCCGAGCCTGTGTCCCAGAAAAGCTGGTTGAAGTAGGTCACGTGGACCACCGGTATGCTGCTCTGGTCCGCCAACGGATGCAGCGTGAACGGAACGTCGCCTTTGGGGGTGTTGTGTTCCAGGTACACCGCTGGAAGATCGACACCCGGCCGGCGTCCCAGAGTCCGCGCCACTGCCGCGATTTCCTCGGGGCGTTGCAGGACCACTGCGTCCACACTGTCCGGGTCGAGTCCGGCCAGGTCCACTTCCTGAGCCGCGGCTGGCCAGTCACGGCCACCGCGCCCCAACCCCCAGGCGCCGCCGTCGGACGTTTTCGGAAGCAGGTATTCATGCCGGCCGCGGACGAAAGCCTCCATCCACCCGCCGTGGACGTGCCACACCAGGATCCTCATGGTTTCCACACCTTTCGCCGGCTGGTCAGGGAGGAGATGCCTCCCAGGAGCCTTTCCACCGCTTCGACCACCTGTTCCGGGGTTACGGAGCTCAGGCATGGGTGGCCGGGGACGGGACAAATGCGGGCACGGGAGTTCTTGCAGGCCGCGTCCTGGTCACCCAGCAGCTCCAAGGGGACGCCGTAAGGAGCCCAACGGATGGCCGGGACCACAGGCGCGAACAAGCACACCACCGGGGTTCCAACCGCTGCCGCCAGATGGGCGGGCCCGGTATTTCCGGTCACTACGACGGCGGCCCCGGCCAGTATCGCCGCCAGCGTCCGGAGGTTGGTTCCGCCGCCGAGGTTCCTGGCAGAAGGGCCGGCCACCGTTGCCGTGAGAGACGCTTCGCTGGGGCCGCCCGTGACCACCACCCGGTGACCGTAGGCTTCGAGCAATTCCACGGTTGCCGCATGGTGCAGTGCAGGCCAGGCCCTGGCCGGTGCCGCAGCGCCCGGGTGGACCACGATGTAGGGTCCCGCTTCAGCCAGTTCATCCGCCAATCCCTCATGGTCCGGGCCCGGGGTGATGCGCAGTTTGCCGTCGTCACCGTTGGGCAGGACGTAGCCGCCGGCTTCGGCGATGGTGAGGGCACGCACGGTTTCCGGCTGGTCTTCGGGGAAGTCCTCGCCAGGTTTCAGGCGGACGTCCAGGAGGGAGCCGGCGTAGTCCGTGGATGCGCCGGTGATTTTCGTGACCCCGGCGAGCCGCAGGAGCAACGCCAGCGGGAGCGGAGATTGGTGGAAGGACGTGAGGATCACGGCCTCCTGGATGCGGGAGCTGCGGACGAAATCAATGAGTCCGTTGGTCATTTCCCCGGTTACGGGCGGGGCCGGATTCACTATCCAGGGCGACGCCCACGTGTGCACCTGGGTCGCCCCTGGCAGCATCCCTGCGGCGGCTGCCCCTTCCGGGCCGCAGAGGAGGACGACGTCGTTAGGCCGGCTGCCGTCGGAACGGTTTCCGTTCGCCACAGCACGCAGGGCGGGCCCTGAGAGAAGGACGTCACCCATGCTGTCCAAACGGGCTACCAGGACGCGGCTCATGCAGGGGCGCCCTGTTCTTCCGGCGTCCCTGCGAGAAGCAGTTCCACGGCGTGGCCCAGGTCCATGGCCACCAGCCCTGCAGCGTCGATCTCCTCTTGCCGGGTCACAGGCGTGGGCACCAGCACTCCACGGGAGCCGGCAGCCGTGGCAGCCTCGATGTCGGAGCCGATATCGCCAATGAAGGCAATCTCTTCCGGCGCGATGTCCAAAGTGGTGCACGCGGCCAGGATCATTCCGGGAGCGGGCTTGCGGCATGCGCAGCCGTCTTCCGGTCCATGGGGGCAGATTTCCCACACGTCGAACGGGCCCAGCAGCTGCTCCACCTGGCGGTTCACCGATGCCACCTGGTCCAGGGTCAGCAGCCCGCGGGCCACGCCTGACTGGTTGCTTAACACTCCGGTGGCCAGGCCCGCCGCGCGGACTCTGTCCAGTGCTTCCAGGGCGCCGGCCATGGGCCGCACCAGCTGCGGATCGCCGTTGTACGGCACATCGACAACGAGTGTTCCATCGCGGTCAAACAGGACCGCCTTCAACGTTCCGGTTCCTCCCATACCCGCAACGTTCCCCAGTTCTCCTGACGCTAAACAACGCGGCAGTGAGAAGTTTCGTACCGCTAGACTCACAGCGGGAGGCCTCTATGGACATAGCTTTGGACAGTGACGGGAACCGGAACCAACCCCTGCTGCTTGCCCTGCGCGCCCTGAAACTCGGCGACCTCCTGGTGGCGGTTCCGGCCCTGCGGGGCTTGCGGCGGGCGTTTCCGGAGCACCGGATTTTGTACGCCGGGCCGGCCTGGATCGCGGGGGCCTTGGAGTTGGTGGGCGGTGTTGAACACCTGCCAACACCAGGGTTGGACGAGCCTCTCACCCTTCCGCACGGTTCGGTGGATGTGGCCGTCAACCTGCACGGAAACGGCGCGGAGAGCCGGCTCCGCATTCAGGAACTGGGCGCCAACCGCGTTGTTGCACACGCATCCGACGGAATCGCCGGACCTCCATGGATCACCGGCATTCCGGAACGTGAACGCTGGACCCGCCTGCTCACCTGGCATGGGATCGACGCCGATCCCCTCGACTACCGCCTCAACCGCCCCACCGTCTCCTCGCCACGCCCCGGCGCCACCGTGATCCATGTGGGTGCCGCGTACGGGAGCAGGTTGTGGCCCGTGGAACGGTTCGCCGACGTCGCTGTCGACCTCGCCGCTGCAGGGCACCGCATCGTCCTCACAGGGGGCGCTTCGGAGCGTGCCCGGGCGGAGGAGGTGGCCGCTTTGGCAAGGCTCAAGGGAGCAAACCTCGACGACGGCGTGCTTGCCGGGCAGCAGGGCCTCGCCGAATTCGCGGCGACCATCGCAGAAGCCCGACTGGTGGTTTCCGCCGACACCGGCGCAGCCCACCTGGCATCCGCCTACGAGCGCCCTTCCGTGGTCCTCTTCGGGCCGGCGCCAGCGGAGGAGTGGGGACCGCCGCCGGGACCGCACGTGGTGCTGACCGCCGTCGAACTCCGCCGCGGTGATGTCTTCTCGGCCGAACCCGACCCCGCACTGTTGGCCGTCAGCGTCCGCGACGTCCTGGACGCCGTGGAGCGTCTTGGCTGCTAGGCAACAGCGGCGGTCAGGGGGCCGTCCCGTTCCGGAGCTGGGCTTCGTCGTCCAGCAGTTGCTTCTGGAGGGCAACCAGAACTCTTGAGAGTTTCCGTGACACCTGCATCTGCGAGATTCCCAGGGCTTCGGCGATGGTGGACTGCGTTTCCTCCTGGTAATAGCGCCGGTAGAGCAGGTGCCGGTCTTCCGCACTCAATCCGCGGATGGCGTTCCGCAGCGCAAGAACGTCTTCGAGCCTGTCTGTCGGGCAGCCGAAGGCGGACAACGATCCGTGAAGTCCGTCGCGGCCTTCCGCGGCGGGGGCATCCAGCGAATCGGGCCGCTTACTGGTTCCAGCCGTCAGGGCTTCCTGCACCAGGCCCGGCTCAAGCTTCAGGTCCGTTGCCACATCTTGCGGTGACGGCGTCCGCTGCAGGGTTTGGGTCATCTCTTCCGTGCGGGCCAACACTTGGCGCCGCACGTCCTGGATGGGACGCGGTGGCCGCACTACCCAGCAATGGTCGCGAAGGTACCTTTTCACCTCGCCGGCAATTGTTGGGGCTGCGTAGGCCGGGAAGCTGACGCCCTTGGCTTTGTCGTAGCCGCGTGCCGCCTTGATCAGGCCCATGTAGGCAACCTGGCGGACGTCATCCAGGTCATGGGTGTGGGCGGAGTATCGGGCGGCAATGGACTTGGCCAGATTGAGATGGTCCAGGACCAGGCTGTCCTGGAAGCTTTGCCGGATGCTCCCTTCGGGTGCATTGGCGGGGGGACGTGTCAGGACGTCGGACGGTGGGATTTGTCGCATGGGGCTTCAATCCTCAAACCTGCTGGGGTGGTGAGCCCACGGCAAGACTCCTTAAAAAGAGAAGCACACTTACTATTAGCTTTCAACGGGTTTAGGCTCAAAAGGTAGCCGCGTCCACCGAATCGGAGATTTACATGGAAGAACCACAGCTCGCAGCGCCGAGCACGGTCCTGGCCGATATCCAGGACATGCTGCTCAACACCCCGGATGTGGAAGTGTTCCTCGAGGAGTTGGCACGGCACTCGGCCGGCATGTTCAGCAACTCCGATTCAGAGGTCTACTGCGGAATTACGCTGATGCGTCAGAGGACCGCGGGCACGGTGGCCAGCAGCAGCGAACGTGCGCGGCGACTCGACGAGGTTCAATACGCGTTCGCCGATGGACCTTGCCTCCACGCCTGCCGCGAGGGCACCCAGGTCCACATACCCGACTTTGAAAAAGACAACACCTGGCCGGAATACAACGAGGCCATCACTGGCCACGGCGTACGTTCAGTGTTGGCCGTTCCCTTCCCGCTCCCGGACGACACGTCCACGGCGGGCCTGAACCTGTATTCCGACCGCCCCAACGCCTTCGACGCAGCGGCCGTGCAGCGCGCCAACGACTACGTGGTGCAGGCTTCCAAGGGTCTTCAGCTGGCCATACTTCTGGCACAGCACAGCCAAACAGCGGCAAACCTGCGTGCCGCGATGGAATCCCGCACCGTGATCGACGTGGCGACCGGCATCATCATCGCCCAGAACCGCTGCACCCAGGAAGAAGCGATCGAACTGATCAAGAAGGCTTCGAGCAACCGGAACGTCAAGCTCCGGGCGGTGGCACAGGCAATCGTCGAGTCAGCCGGGGGCGGGCAGGTTCAGACGTACTTCCAGTGAGTGCGGATCCTTACAGCAGGCCGCGCAAAACCAGCGCCGCGCCGTCGTCGAGCACTGACGCGGTGACCTCGTCGGCAACGGCGAGCACCTCATCGGGAGCCTGGCCCATGGCGATGCCGCGGCCGGCCCAGGTGAGCATCTCGATGTCGTTGCGGCCATCGCCCACGGCCACTGTGTTGGCCTGGTCCGTGCCGAGCCGGCGACGGAGAGCCTCCAAGGCGCTGGCCTTGGTGACACCCTCAGCGGCAATATCCAGCCAGGCAGTCCACCCCACCGAGTAGGTCACACCGGATAGCCCGATGTGCCGGATGGCCTCGTTGAACTCCTCGGAAGTGTTCTCGCTGCTGAACACCACTACGCGGACGGCCGTGGCATCGAGCATCGTCTGGAAATCGACACCGATGGACTCCACGCCGAAGCTGGCATCCTGGAAGCGCTCCGTGGAAAGGAAGTTGCCGTCCTCGTCCTCCAGGGCGTACTTGGCGTTGGGCAGCCGTTCCCGCAGCGCCTTCAGGGCGGGGGCGGGGTCGAACGTTGCTTTGTGGATGATCTCGTAACCGGATTCCAACGCGGGATCCAGTCGGAGGGTCACGCCGCCGTTGCAGCACACTGCATAGCCCCGCTCCATGCCGATCTGCTGAATGATCGGCAGCGTCGCGTTGAGGGACCGGCCGGTGGCGATCATGACGTCGTGCCCCTTGGCCACCACTGCCTGGGCAGCGGAGCGAACCTCGTGAGTCATGTGGCCGTCATGGTCAACCAGGGTGCCATCGACGTCCAGGGCGATCATGAGCTTGGTGTTTTCGTTGGGCTGGTCATCGATGCCAGCAACTGGAGTATCAGTCAAAATAGTCATGCTTCCAGTAGACCAGACACCGCCGACACTCAACTAGGACCGGCGCCACAGCGGGCGGTTAACGGAGCGTGAACAGTGTCATCACAGTGCGCTCCGGAGGACGGCGAGTTGCTGCGTTGCCCGGGTCATCGCCACGTACCGGTCCACGGCGCCTTCGATCCCGGCACCGAAATCGTCCGGGTCGATGAGGACCACGAGGTCGAATTCAAGGCCCTTGGACACCTCCGGGGTGAGCCGGCCGACCCGCTCCCACTGCGGGTTTTCGCCCAGGACCGGCTGGCTGATGACGCAGGCGGTGCCCTCACTGTTCGCATCGAGCCACGCATCCACTATCGTCTCCAGGTCCTCTCTCACGCCATGGACCACCGGAATCCCGCTTCTCCGCACCGACGTTGGCACATTGGCGTCCGGGAGGGCGGCACGGATGACGGGTTCGGCCTCCACCATGACTTCTTCGGGAGTGCGGTAGTTGATGCTGAGGCCGGCCAGGGCAACATTTTCCATGCCCACCCGGTGAAGGCGTTCCTCCCACGATTCCGTAAACCCGTGCCGGGCCTGGGCGCGGTCCCCCACCACTGTGAAGCTACGGGACGGGCAGCGCTGCAGCAGCATCCGCCACTCTGCGTCCGTCAGCTCCTGGGCCTCGTCCACCACGATGTGCGCGAAAGGTCCGGTGAGGACATCCGGATCGGGTATTTCCACAGCGTCCTGGCCTGCCAGCTTCTCCCTCATGTCGTCGCCGCGCAGCATGTACATTTCCAGGTTCTCGGAATCATCGGCGGCAATGAGGTCGTCCACCACCCGGTCCATGAGTTCGCGCTCCGCCGCCAGGACCGCCGCCTGCCGCCGGCGTCGCGTGGATGCCTCCGGGTCGCCGAGGCGCAACCGCGCCGAATCCAGCAACGGGAGGTCGGCCGTAGTCCACGCCTCCGGGTTTTCGCGATGAAGCATCTCCCGCTCCCCGGGCTGCAGGTGCGGAGCGCACAACCGGAGGTAGGCCGGCACGCGCCACAGGTCCGCCACCAGGGCTGCGTAATCGAGAAGCGGCCACGCCCTGTTGAAGGCCGACTGCAGCTCCGCGCTCTGGCTCAAAGCCCTGCGACGCATGGCCTCCGGCACATCGTGCTCGCCCAGCTTGTCCGCCAGGATCTCAAGCAAAGCATCCCAGACGTCGTCCCTCGCTTCGTTGTGCGGCGTACCGGGCTCGGCCGCGTCAAAAGCCTCCGCCCAATCTTCGCTGCCCAGCCAAATGTCGGCATAGGGGGTCTCCACTTCCATGCCCTCGGTTGGCGGCTCTTCGTAAAACCTCACACCGCGTTCAATTGCCTTGATCATCTCCACGGAAGATTTGAGCCGGGCAACCTCAGCATCGCGTTCGACGCCGGCGCCGGCACCTTCGGGGACAAGGTCCCGCAACGTGCACGTTTGCACGCCCTCCTCCCCCAGGCTTGGGAGGACATCGGCCACGTACGCCAAATAGCGCTGATGCGGCCCGACGAACAGTACGTCGCTTCTTCCGTGGTTGTTGCGGTGGCTGAGCCGGGGATCGGAGTACAGAAGATAAGCCGTTCGGTGCAAGGCGACCACCGTCTTACCGGTACCAGGACCGCCGTCGACCACCAGCGCCCCACGCGAGCCGGCACGGATGATCCGGTCCTGGTCGGATTGGATAGTCCCCAGGACATCCCGCATCCGCGGCGAGCGGCTGCTCCCAAGGCTCGCGATAAAGGCGGACTGATCATCAAGCGCGGCATTTCCTTCCATGCCGGCAGCGGTGAAAACTTCGTCCCAGTAGTCGGTCACCCTGGCAAGGGTCCAGCGGTACCGGCGCCGGCTCACCAGGCCCATCGGGTTGGCATGTGTTGCTCCGAAGAACGGTTCGGCAGCGGGTGACCGCCAATCGATCAGGAGCCTCTTCCCCTGGCTGTCGGTGAGGCCCAGCCTGCCGACGTAAACCGGTTCCGGGCTACCGGCTGTCACCATGCGGCCAAGACACAGATCCAATCCAAAGCGGCGGAGTCCCCGCAGCCGGGCAGTAAGCCTGTGGATCTCCTGGTCGCGGTCCAAGGCAGCCTGGCCACGGCCGCCGGGCTGCTTGCGGGTGACCTCCAACCGGGCGGACAGTTCAGCGATCGATTCCTCAAGGCTGGTTGCAATGGCGTCGAACTGCCGCTCATCAGCGCCGATCAGTTGCGGATCCGCTTTGCGTGCAAGGTGCCCGGGCAGGGCAAAGGCACTGGTTCCCAGGCGGTTGTTTTCAGGCATCCCACGACTCCCTTTTGCGTTGGTTATGGGGTTCGGTGATCAATTGTTCGGCACCAGGGGGGCCTTGCCGCAAGCCCCCGGGTGGGTTATACATTGAATATGGAAGGGATAATTCCCTTCCTTTTTTGTGCCCGTTTCATGCCCGGGTTGCGTGCCCGCCCCTTGCGCGTTGGGTAGGGTTGCCGGATGCGTTCACGACTGACCGGAACCCAGCTCTCCGCACTCTACGACCTGGAAAACCGCTGGGCAGAGGACGACGATTTCTTCTTCGGCTTCGTGAACGAGCAAGCAAACCGACGGGTCCTGGACCTGGGGTGCGGGACGGGGAGAATCACCTTGGCGTTGGCCGCCCAGGGGCATGACATGGTGGGCGTCGACCCGAACCCCGACTCCCTCGCGGCCGTCCGCGGCAAGCCTGGCGCTGATGGTGTCAGGTGGATCGCAGGCACATCGGCCCAGATCCCGGAGGGGGAAGTTTTCGACGTCGCAATCATGACGGCGCACGTCGCCCAGGCCATCCACGACGACGGCGAATGGTCCCGTACGCTTGCCGACGTTCACCGCGCGTTGATACCCGGGGGGCGGTTGGCCTTCGATTCCCGGGACCCTGATGCCAGGGCGTGGGAAGGCTGGACGCCGACGGCGACGCGGCGCCGGCACACGCTTCCCGACGGCACCGCGGTGGAAACGTGGATGGAGAGTGATCAGCTCCCCGAAGGACTCGTTACCCTCACCGAATACCGTGTCCTCGACGAAAGCAGCAGTGAGACAGGGACCTCGATGCTTGCGTTCCGCCCAGAGGAACAACTGCGCCGGGATCTGGGCACAGCGGGATTCACCGTGGAACGGATCCTCGGCGGCTGGGCCGGCGAAAGCGTGGGCAGCGGCCAGGGCGAGCTGATCGTCCTGGCGCGCAAGCCCAGCTGACTAAAGAACCGGAAGGACCTCAAGGCCACCAAGGTACTTCTGCAGCGCCTTGGGAACATTGACCGAACCATCAGGGTTCTGGTGGTGCTCCAGGATGGCCACGATCCAGCGCGTAGTGGCCAGGGTGCCGTTCAGCGTTGCAACGGCACGTGTTCCCTTGGCTACGCCTTCGTCGTTGACCACGCGTTCACGGATGTTCAGGCGACGGGCCTGGAACGTGGTGCAGTTGGACGTGGACGTGAGCTCACGATACGCGTTCTGCGTGGGGACCCAGGCTTCACAGTCGAACTTCCGGGCCGCGGACATGCCGAGATCACCGGCAGCGGTGTCGATGACGCGGTAGGGAAGCTCGCACTTGGCCAGCATCTCCTCTTCCCAAGCCAGCAGGCGCTCGTGCTCGGCGGCTGCTTCTTCAACCGTGGTGTAGATGAACATCTCCACCTTGTTGAACTGGTGCACACGGATGATGCCGCGGGTGTCCTTGCCGTGCGAACCGGCCTCGCGGCGGTAGCAGGAGCTCTGGCCGGCGTAGCGGATGGGGCCTGCTGAGAGGTCCAGGATTTCGTCTGCGTGGTAGCCGGCGAGGGCCACCTCCGAGGTTCCCACCAGGTAAAGGTCGTCTTCAGCGAGACGGTAGATCTCGGCGTCGTGCTTTACGTCGAAACCGGTGCCCTGCATGGTCTCCGGACGCACCAAAGTGGGGGTGATCATGGGGACGAAGCCGGCGTCGATGGCCTGCTCCATGGCCATCTGCAGCAGTGCCATTTCCAGCCGGGCGCCCACGCCGCGGAGGAAGTAGAAGCGTGAGCCGGAAACCTTGGCGCCACGCTCCATGTCGATCGCGCCGATCAGTTCACCGATTTCCAAGTGGTCCTTCGGCTCAAAGTCGGTGAACTCACGCGGTGTGCCGACGGTCTTGACCACAACGTAGTCGTCCTCGCCGCCCTCGGGAACGCCGTCCACTACCAGGTTGGGGATGACGCGCAGCAGCTCATCCTGCTTGGCCTGGGCAGCGGCTGCCTCTGCGGACGCGGCCTTCACCGAGTTGGCAAGTTCCTTGACCTCGGCCAGCAGGGCCTGCTTCTCCTCGCCCTTGGCCTGGGCCACCTTTTTGCCGAAGGCGTTCTGCTCGGCGCGGAGGGTCTCGTGGCGGATCAGCGCAGCACGGCGGTCGGAGTCAGCGGAGATGATCGCGTCCACAACGGACTCGTCGGCGCCACGGGCGCGCTGGCTGGCACGGAACTTGTCCGGATTTTCGCTGAGGTCTTTTACGTCGATCACCACACAAGACTATCGAATCAGCCACGGATTTCCGGTCCGCAGGGCCAAAAGCGGGCTGCTCTGCGGACGCGGCAAAGTCAGGGGTGCCCATGAGGATAGTGTTGGAGCACGATGAACGACTGGATCCTGTACGTGATTCTCGCTGGGGGCGTGGCTTTTGCCGTCTCGAGCTGGTGGGGCGTGCGCAGGCTGAAAGCCAGGCACATCAGGAGCGCGGTACGGGAGGAAGCACACAAGCCCGGCCCGGGAGACCAAAAGGTCGCCGTGATCCTCAACCCCGTGAAGAACAACGCCGCAGTGGCCCGCCAGGCGATCATTGATGCTTGCGACCTCGCCGGTTGGGACGCTCCGAAATTCTTCGAAACCACGGTGGAGGATCCCGGTTACGGCCAGTCGCGCCAGGCCTTGGCGGACGGGGCCGACGTCGTTCTGGCGTGCGGCGGCGACGGTACCGTACGCGTTGTGGCCGAGTCGCTGGCGCATAAGGACGTTGCCATGGGCCTGGTCCCGTTGGGCACGGGAAACCTGCTGGCACGCAACGTGGACCTGGACGTCACGAACCTCGCCGAGTGCATCCAGACAGCCTTGTTCGGCCACCAGCGCTACATCGATACCGCCACCATGGGGATCGAGAACGACATCACGGGGACCAAAGGGGAACACACTTTCCTGGTCATCGCGGGCATGGGCCTGGACGCTGAGGTCGTCGGAGACACGAAGGAAGACCTTAAGAAAAGCGTCGGCTGGCTCGCCTACACGGAGGCGGGTGTCCGGCACCTGCCCGGCCGCCGAAAACGCGTCACGATCACCATGGATGACGAGCCCGAACAGGCACGCAAAATCCGCAGTGTCCTGTTTGCCAACTGTGGTTTGATCCCCGGCGGCATCGACTTCATCCCGCAGGCCATGATCGACGACGGCATGCTGGACATCGTGGTGATGAGCCCCCGCAGCGCCTTTGGGTGGCTGGCCATGTACACAAAGGTCCTGTTCAAGCACAACCGGAACCTGCCCATGATGAGCTTCTACCGGTCCGGCAAAGTGGTGATCCGCAGCCAGGAACCCATGGCCACACAGCTCGACGGCGACCCGTCGGGTGAAGCGACGACCGTCACCGTTCAGGTGGCCCCGGGTTCCCTGCTGGTGCGGGTGCCGAAGGCAAAGTCCGTCTAGACCGAACCGGCGTCCGGCTGGGCGGCCTTCTCTTCAGCTTCCTCAGTGGCGGCTTTTGCGGCCGCGCGGGCCTCGGCCTGCTCCTTGATCATTGCTTGTTCTTCTTCAAAGCGGAGCCGGTCTGCCCGATCGGCTTCATCGCCATTCCAGTCGTCCTGGTTTTCGCCTGTGGGCTTCGGATTGACGATCATGCCCTGGCCGTCTTTGTCATCCCGGTGTACAGACATGACCGCTCCTTTCGTTGATGCATTCATCCATCGTTTGTGGATCAAGCAAGCATACGCACAGTTCTGCCAAGGGGAAAGGGCGTTGGCCGTGCCCTGTGGAGAAGGCTTACTGGCCCTTCAGGATCGAGTCGACCCAGGCGTGCGCGGACGCGAAGGCAGCGTCTGAAGTGTGTGGGGCAACCACAGCAGGCTGCTTGTCGGCCCGCGCGTAGGAGCCAAGGAAGCGCGTTGCCGGGCTGATCCGGTGAAGGCCGGCCAAGGCATCAGCCACCCGCGAATCGGAGGCGTGGCCGTCGGCGTCGATGCTGAAGAAATAGTGGCCAAGGTACTGACCCGTGGGCCGGGATTCGATGCGGCTGAGGTTCACGCCCCTGGAGGCGAACTGGTCCAGGATCTCCATGAGGGCACCGGGATGGTCTTCGGGCAGCGGCACAACAACGGTGCTCTTGTCGGCACCGGTCCGTTCCGGCAAAGCTCCGGGCCGGCTCACCAGGATGAACCGGGTCACGGCGTCCGGGTTGTCTCCGATGTTCCGTGCCAGGACGTTGAGGCCGGGTTGCTCGTCGGCAATCAGCGGGCCGCAGATGGCGGCTTCGTAGGGCGCATCCTCGTCCAGCAACCCCATGGCCGCCGCTGCCGTGGACGAACCCGGAACGTAATCGGCCCCCGGCAAATGCGTATCCACCCAGAGCCGGCATTGCGCCCAGGCGTGCCCGTGAGTGGAGATCCGCTTGATGTCGGAAAGCCCGACGCCGGGCCTCGCCACGAGCACGAACGTGATGGGAACAAGGGCCTCGCGGATGATCCGCAGCTCCTGTCCCGTTGCAATCGCGTCCAGGGTGGCAGTAACCCCGCCCTCCACCGAGTTTTCGATGGGAACCATGGCCGCGTCCGCTTCGCCCTGGCGCACCCGTTCGAGTGCCGTATTGACGTTGGTGCAGGGAATCCGTGTGGCGTCAGCAGCACCCGGAACCTGCAGGAGGGCCGCTTCAGTGAACGTGCCTTCAGGTCCCAGGAAGGTGTATGTAGCTGCTGGCATTGAGTATTCCTTGCTGGTTGTATACGAGGTTGGTGACGGCCGGGCGGGGGCTACAGCACCACTGGCTTGAGGCCGTTGTCAGAGACCATCGGCTTGCCGGCTTCGAACCACATGTCCATTCCGCCGGCGACGTTCACGGCCGAGTAGCCCTGGCCCACCAGCCACTGGACCGCGCGGAAGGACCGCCCACCAGTCCTGCAGATGACGAAGAAGTCCTCGTCCGGATCAAGTTCGTCCAAGCGCGCGGGCAACTGGTCCATGGGGATATGGCGTGCACCTTCGGCGTGCCCGGCCACCCATTCGTAGTCTTCGCGGACGTCCAGGATGCTGGCACCGGCCGGAATATCGCCCACAGGCACGGTATCGAAGTCGCTCATGGTGGATCCTTCCCATCGATTAAGGTCAGCATCCAGCCTAGTCCCCGGAGCCTGACCCCGTAACGCGGCGGACGGCTTCGCTTGCGCGCAGTGGCCTGGGCGTTAAGACTGGTGACCTAGCACTCCCCCACAACCGGCTACTAGGAGCAACCCATGGCTGCTGGGCAACCCACGATTCTGGCCACCTCCGGCGGATACAAGCCGGGTGAGCGGACCAGGATCGAGTTCAACCACCTGATGCACTACGCCGTGGAACTGTCCGGCGTGACGGGCCGGGCGCCCCGGGTGACGCACATCGGCACGGCATCCGGTGATCAACGATGGTGGGCCGCTGAGATGGACCAGGCTGCGCGCATCGCCGGGTTCGACTTCAGCCACCTCAATCTCTTCACCATGCCCAACATCGACGATCCGGAAGCCCATCTGCTGGAGCAGGACGTGGTGTGGGTCAATGGCGGCTCCGTTGTAAACCTGCTGGCCGTTTGGCGTGCACACGGACTGGACCGGATTTTGCGCAAGGCCTGGGAACGCGGGGTGGTCCTTGCCGGGGTTTCAGCGGGATCGATTTGTTGGTACCAGGGCGGTGTGACGGACTCCTTCGGGCCGGAGTTGCGCCCGGTCACCGACGCCCTGGGCTTCCTCCCTTACGGCAACGGTGTCCACTACGATTCCGAGCTGCGCCGGGCGCCCGCAATCCACAAGCTCGTGGCCGACGGCACGCTGGGCGAGACGCACTGCACGGACGACGGCGTGGGGCTGGTTTACCGGGGCACGGACCTTGTGGAGGTGGTGTCCGAAATCAAGAACAAGGCCGCGTTCCGCGTGACTGCGGGCGCCGGCGAGAGCGTGGATGCCGTGGCTGTGGAGGAACGGTTGGAGTCGCGTTTCCTTGGCTGATCGGTCGACGCAGGATCTTTCCGGACTGACCGCGGTCCAGCTCCGCGACGCCCTCGCCGCCGGGAAGCTCTCCGCCCGCGAGGCAACAGCGCACTTCGTGTCCATCATCGGGCAGCGCAACCCGCACCTTGGCGCCTTTGTCACTGTTACGGCCGAGCAGGCACTCATCGATGCCAAGACGGCCGACACCCTCCATGCGCGGTTGGTCCGGGAGGGCCGCCTGGAAGAGCTGCCGCTGCTGCACGGCATGCCGACGGCTTTCAAGGACCTCACCGATGTTGCCGGCGTCCCCACTACTCACGGCAGCGCCGCGCTGGACCACAAACCGGCGCCGGAGGACGGAGCCCTGGCGTCAACGCTGAAAGCCCAGGGTGTGGTTTCCCTGGGCAAGACCCAGGTGCCGGAATTCGGTTTGACGGCCTACAGCGAAAACCGCGTCGCACCGCCGTCGCGCAATCCGCATGCTCCGGGGCGAAGCTCCGGCGGCTCGTCGGGAGGCAGCGCTGCCGCGGTGGCCGCGGGACTTGTCCCGTTCGCACCAGGAACCGACGGCGGCGGCTCCATCCGGATTCCCGCCGCCGCCTGCGGGCTCGTGGGACTGAAACCGGGGCGGGGCCTGGTTCCTGCCGGGGCGGGCGCCGGGGATGCCGCCAAGTTGGTGGTTGCCGGGCCACTCGCACGGAATGCAGCGGACGCGGCGCTGCTCATGGACGCGCTGGTTCCCCCGGAACAAGCGCCCGACGGCGGCTTCCTCGCCAATGTCGGCCGGGCGCCGGAACCCCTGAGGATCGGCGTCAGCCTGGACAGCCCCTGGGCCGGTGTGTACCCCTTCGAGATCGGGCAGGAAGCGCGGGATGCCCTGGAACTGGGCGTGAAGCTGCTGGAAGAAGCCGGACACAGCGTGGGCGAAGCGGAAATCCGATACGACAACCGCTACCCGGAGGCGTTCACCACCGCCTGGACTGCCGGCGTCGGGAGTGCCCGGATAGCACCCCCGCGCGAGCCACTGCTGACCCCGCTGACCAGGACCTTCCGTCGTCGGGCACAACAGCGCAGCGCTTCCAAAGTCAGCGAGGCCTTGGCCTTTCTCCGGCAATTCGAACACGACACCATCGCGCAGTATGCGGAATGGGATCTCATTCTGATGCCTGCCTTGGCGCAAACGCCGCGCCCCATCGGGTGGTTCACGGGCGGTGGGCACAGCGGCGAGCCCTGGCCGAGCGAGTGGGCGGGCGACGCGGATGAGGATTACAAACGGCAGTGCCAGTATGCACCGTGGTCGTCAATGGTGAACGTGTGCGGACTGCCCGCTGTCAGCATTCCTGTTCACACCACGGCGGCCGGGCTGCCCATGGGAATCCAGCTCATTGGCCCGGCAGGTTCAGAACTGAAACTCCTGCAGCTTGCGTGTTCCCTGGAGGCCGCAAAAATGCCTGTCTAGCATATGGAAGGTGGTTGCCTGGGGCATTCATCGATGTGACAATGCCCGCAGTCAGTGCCAGCATTAAGAAAATGAGCACACCCCAAACCACGGCTGAGTCCGCAAAGCCAGCGGGCGATACGTCGTTCTTCGGCCACCCAAAGATGTTGGCCAGCCTCTTCTCCGTGGAAATGTGGGAGCGTTTCTCCTTCTACGGCATGCAGGGAATCCTGCTCTACTACATGTACTTCACCGCCGAGCAGGGCGGTCTCTCCATCGACCAGGGCCTCGCCGCTGGTTTGGTGGGCGCGTACGGTGGCGGCGTTTACCTGTCGACGATCCTCGGCGCCTGGCTCGCCGACCGTCTCTTCGGTTCCGAGAAAGTCCTTTTCGGTTCGGCCATCATGATCATGGCCGGCCACATCGCACTGGCCCTCCTGCCCGGCATTCCGGGCCTCATCGCCGGCCTGGTGCTGGTAGGCATCGGTTCCGGCGGCCTGAAAGCCAACGCAACGGCGCTGGTAGGTACCCTTTACGGTGAGAAGGATGAGCGCCGCGACGCCGGCTTCTCCATCTTCTACATGGGCATCAACCTGGGCGGTCTTATTGGCCCGCTGGTCACAGGTTGGCTGCAGACGAGTTACGGCTTCCACATCGGCTTCGGCGCTGCAGCGGTGGGTATGGCGATCGGCCTGGTCATCTACTCCTTGGGCCGCAAGCGCCTCCCGGACGAAGCACACCGCGTTCCCAACCCGCTCCCGGCGAAGGACCGCACCAAGTACGGCCTGATCTTCCTGGGCATCCTGATTGTGGTGGCCGTCCTGCTCGGCACTGGATTGGTCAACGCCAACAACCTGGCCAGCAGCATGGCTTACGCCGCGATCGGCGCCGCAGTGATCTACCTCTTCCTGATCTTCCGTAGCCCGTTGGTGACCGGCCTGGAGCGCAAGCGCGTAGTGGCCTTCATCCCCTTGTTCATTGCATCGGCCGGGTTCTGGGCACTGTTCCAGCAGCAGTTCACGTTCATCGCCGTGTACTCGCAGGAGAAGCTGGACCGTAACCTGTTCGGCTGGGAAATGCCCGCCGCATGGGTCCAGTCCATCAACCCCGTCTTCATCATCATCTTCGCCGGTGTGATGGCTGCCCTGTGGACGAAGCTTGGCTCCAAGCAACCGAGTTCACCGTTGAAGTTCTCCGCGGGCCTGCTCATCATGGGCCTGGCGTTCCTGGCGTTCATCCCGCTGGCCGGAGAAGGCAAGACCCCGCTGCTGGCTCTGGTGGGGATCCTGTTCCTGTTCACCCTTGCCGAGTTGTTCCTGTCCCCCATCGGCCTGTCCGTGAGCACCAAGCTCGCACCGCAGGCATTCCACACCCAGATGGTGGCGCTGTTCTTCCTGTCGGTCTCGCTCGGAACCACCTTGGCAGGCATCCTCGCGGGGCTGTACAACCCCGACGACGAGCTCCCCTACTTCCTGGGCATCGGCGGCGTGGCAGTGGTCCTGGCCGTTGGACTTGCCGCGGCATCGCCGGCAATCAAGAAGTTGATGGGCGGCGTTCGCTAGGACTTTTGCCCAGCGACACGCAAACGGACCAGCGCCGCCCACATCCGGGCAGCGCTGGTCCGTTTCTCTGTCCCCGGCGAATTTGGGTGGCGTAGCCTGCGTTAACCAACGACGGCGCCCCTTGCGTCAGGCGGGATTCCCACCTGACGCAAGGGACGCCGTCGAACGTTTTTGTTTAGTAGTTGTACCTGTTGGTGGAGGCGCCGATGGCGGCGAAGAAGATGATGCCGAACACCACCGTCAGCGCGATTCCGAGGTAACCCATCACCAAACCGGCGATCGCCATGCCCTTGCCTGCAGGTTCACGCTTAAGTGCGAGGTGGCCCAGGATCACGGCAGCGATCTGCGGGAGGATGAAGAATCCGAAGCCGATGTAGACGGCGATACCGCACACCATGCTGGCGATGCTCAGGCCCTTGGGCTGGGTGGGCGTTGCGTAGTAGGCGGGCTGGCCATACGGAGACTGCGGCTGGCCGTAGGGCTGCTGGCCGAAAGCCTGCTGCTGGTACGGGCTCGGCGGCTGGCCGTACGGCGAGGCAGGCTGCTGGCTGTAGTCGCCCGGGGTGTAGGCGTCCTGGTTGCCCGGCTGGCCGTAGGTGTTCTGCTGGCCGTAAGCGTTCTGCTGGCCGTAAGCGTTCTGCTCATACGGCGGCAGCGGCTGGGTGGCGTTGCCCTGGTCGAACGACTGGGCCGGCGGCTCGAACGCCGGCGGGACGGGAGCGCCCGGGGTCGGCGGCACGGGAGCGCCCGGGGCCGGCAGGTTCTGCTCGGGAGCGCTGAACTGCGCCGGAGGAACGTACTGCGGCGGCTCGTAGCCGGCCGGCTTATCCTCGTTACCCTTGGATGGCTGATCTGACATAGGAATCCCCCTGAATGTGGTCTTTGATCCCAACACTACCGCCGTCCGGGGCCGCATATAAGGTAGCGCGCATTGTGGCGGCCGGCTGTCTTGGCGGAAGGCCGGCACTAAGGTCACTTATGGTAAACGCGGAGTGAACCTTTGGGCGATACCGGGAGATATCGTCCGAAGAAGTCCGCCATTCGGCGTCACAGGGGCCGGATCACGGACATTTCGTGTCAGCGGGGCCTTCGGTCTGGCATGCTGGACCCCATGGCTAGCCGAGCGGGCACAGTTGCCCTTCCCCAGGACCTTGTTGACATCACAGCCCTGCTGGACGCGTATTTCGACGTAGCTCCGGACTTGGGCGATCCCGCGCAGCGCGTGGCGTTTGGAACGTCGGGGCACCGCGGTTCCAGCTTGAAGGCGTCGTTCAATGAGCCGCACATCCTTGCCATCACACAGGCAATCGTTGAGTACCGTGGCCGTCAGGGCATCACCGGGCCGCTGTTCATTGGCCGCGACACGCATGCCTTGAGCGAGCCGGCGCAGAACTCCGCGTTGGAGGTGCTGGCCGCCAATGGTGTGACCGTTCTGGTGGATGCCCGCCACGGATACACACCCACTCCGGCCCTGAGCCACGCGATCCTCAAGTACAACCGTGAAGCTGCGCCGGGCACACCCCAGGCCGATGGCATCGTGGTTACCCCCAGCCACAACCCGCCGGGCGACGGTGGCTTCAAGTACAACCCCCCGCACGGTGGCCCGGCCGACACCGACGCCACTGGCTGGATCGCCGACCGCGCCAACCAGTTGCTCGAGAACGGGCTCCGCGGCGTCAAGCGCATGCCGCTCAACGATGCCCTGGCTGCTGACACCACCGGGAAGTTCGACTTCCTCAGCAGCTACGTCGACGACCTCCCGTCGGTGCTGAACCTCGACGCCATCCGCGAGGCCGGGGTCCGCATCGGCGCCGACCCCATGGGTGGAGCTTCCGTGGACTACTGGGGCGAGATCGGCGAGCGCCACCAGCTCAACCTGACCGTGGTGAACCCCACCGTGGACCCGCAGTGGGCCTTCATGACCCTCGACTGGGACGAGAAGATCCGCATGGACTGCTCATCGCCGTCGGCCATGGCGTCGCTGATCAAGCGGATGTCCGACTCCACTGGCTCCTCGGGCGCGGGCTCAGCGTTCGATATTGCCACGGGTAACGACGCCGACGCCGACCGCCACGGGATCGTGACGCCCGACGGTGGGCTGATGAACCCGAACCACTACCTCGCCGTCGCCATCGACTACCTGTACCGCAACCGCAGCGGCTGGAACCCGGACTCAGTAGTCGGCAAGACGCTGGTGTCTTCCTCGATCATCGACCGCGTTGCCGCCGGACTCGGCCGCAAGCTGGTCGAAGTTCCGGTCGGCTTCAAGTGGTTCGTTCCGGGCCTCCTGTCCGGCGAAGGGGCTTTCGGCGGCGAAGAATCTGCCGGCGCCTCCTTCAACAAGCTTGATGGCAGCGTGTGGACCACGGACAAGGACGGAATCCTGCTGGCCTTGCTGGCGTCGGAGATCACCGCTGTGACCGGCAAGTCGCCGTCGCAGTTGTACAAGGGCCTCACCGACCAGTTCGGCGCGCCTGTCTACGCCCGCATAGACGCTGCCGCCACGCGTGAGCAGAAGGCCAAGCTGGGCAAGCTCTCCGCTGCCGACGTCACTGCCACCTCCCTTGCCGGCGAAGAGATCACTGCCAAGCTCACCGAGGCTCCCGGCAACGGCGCTTCGATCGGTGGTCTGAAGGTCGTCACCGAGAACGCCTGGTTCGCGGCCCGCCCTTCCGGCACCGAGGACGTCTACAAGATCTATGCCGAGTCGTTCAAGGGCGCAGACCACCTGAAGCAAGTTCAGGAAGAGGCCAAGGCGCTGGTGGACGGGGTCATCGCGTAGTGTCGGGGCCGCTGATCGAGGAGATGTCCCCAGCGGAGGAGGAGTGGATCCAGGATCTTCTCCGTTCATTCCAGCAAGTGGGTTCGGCGGTGGACGGCCCTGGGAGCGATCATCCACGCACTGATCTCGAGTACATCGACGCCCTGTGGCAGATGACTGTCAACCATGTCGAGGATGAGCCCGATTTCGATCCCAACGCGATGATCAACATCATGGGCGCGGCTCTTGGGGATCACCTCATCAGGGAGGTCCGCGGGCTTCGGTGGGTTCTGGGCACCTACCCGGACGGCGTAACGGAAGCCACAGTGCACCACCAGACCGGCAACATTGTGGTGCACCCGATGAACTTCATCGGCAAACGCTGGCCCACCCGCTCGGAGGAACCGGGCACCTGGATATCGCAACAGGCAGCTGGCCTGGTCCAGGGGATTCAGGGGGCGCTTGCGGCGGCATCTGGTGGTACCAACGCCGCGCAAAACAGCTAGCGACACCCAAACGGATTGAGGACACCTGAATTTGGGTGTCCTCAATCCGTTTCTGCGTCATCAGGCGTTATGGGTGTCCTGGACGACGGCCCCGGGATGACTAGACGGTGCGGACGACGTCGTCGTAAGCGAACTTCGGCTTGGCTTCGCCCCAGGCGTCCGGGCCGGGCTGTCCGATGTTGACCACGAGGAAGCTCTTCTGGTCGCCGGCCGGGAAGAACTCGGCGTCGATGGCGGCGAAGTCAGCGCCGGTCATCGGGCCAGCGGCGAAACCGAGGGAGCGCACGGCCAGGATGAAGTAGCCGGCCTGGAGGTGGGCGTTGTTGTTGCCGGTGGAGGCAGCGAAGGCGGGATCGGCGTCGTACATTGCCTTGGGGGCGCCGTACTCGGGGAGGAACTTGTCCCACTGTCCCTGCCAGTCGGTGTCGTAAGACAGGATGGCGACGAGCGGAGCTGAGGCGGTCTTCGCCTGGTTGCCGCGGGACAGGTGGTCTACCAGCTTGGCCCGGGCTTCGTCGGAGCGGACGTACGTCACGCGGAGCGGCTGGGAGTTGAAGGCGGTGGGGCCGAACTTGGTGAGCTCGTAGATGGCGCGGGCCTGCTCCTTGGTGACCTCACCGGAGAAGCTGTTGGCGGTACGGGCTTCGGCAAAAATGGCGTCGACTGCTGCGGCGTCAATGACTGCTTCTTCGTGGGCAATCGTCATTTGTGAACCTTTCGCTGGGCCCTGACCCTGGGCTGGCCGGGCACTTCTGCTTTCCATGGTTGCAACTTCAACTTCCGCTGTCCTCTTCCCATGACGGCCCGTGACGTTGGGCACAGCGGGAAAATGGGTAGCATCGTTTTTACGAGCCGGCGCCTGTTGTGGGTTGGCGTCTCAACTGTGGGAATGACGACACCAGAAGGGGCCTGATGCCTACCTTTCCCCTGGCGGCCCCTCGACGGGCCCTGGCAGTACTTGTCCTGCTGCTTCTGGCGTTCCTGCTCCCCTCCACGCAAGCTTGGGCCTTGGACCGGCAACCGGCCGACGGCGACGATCCCGGCCAGCGCTACTTCGGAACTTTGCTCGACTGGGACAAGGACTCGGCTGCGGACTACGCACAGAGGTTGGGAGCTCCGGCAGCCCTCTACGGACAAAACGTATCCATGCCCATGGACGAAGGCGGCCTGGATTACCTCAAGGGTTACTTCTCCCAGGTAGCCGGCCAAGGCTCCCACGCGCTGCTCACCGTACGTCCCGGAATTTCCCTCCAGGATGTCAGCGACGACGCCGCAGCCACTTTTGCGCGTCAAATCACGACGGCGGCTGCCGGCTTCAGGGGCAAGGTCTTCGTCCGCTTCGCACCGGAAATGAACGCCCCATGGGTGGCTTGGGGCCAGGAACCCGAAGCATACCGGGCAGCATTTGGCCGGGTTGCTGCCGCGCTCAAGAGCAGCCTGCCAGATCCCGTGATGGTGTGGTCGCCGACAGCGGAGAAGGACTACCCGTTCCAGACGGCCACGTCCACGCCACCCAAAGGCGTCCCCTTGGCCTCGCTGGATACCAACGCTAACGGCGTCTGGGACCTCGACGACTCCGCGTTTGACCCCTATTACCCGGGCGATGACGTTGTGGACTGGATAGGCCTGTCCATTTATCACGACACCACCGGTGCAGGCTCCGCCCAGAACACCCTCCCTGCGGCCGACGAGTTCAACGATTCCCTGCACGCGTCCAGTGGTGGCACCGGAACAGACAATTTTTATGGCACCTATGTACAAGCCCGGAACAAGCCGCTGCTGATCGAAACCGGGGCTTTCTACTCGGCAGGAGCCGGCGGCGCCGCAGAGATTGACGTCAAGCAGACGTGGTGGCATCAGGTCTTCGCGTCGGTGGCCCAGCCCGAGAATGGGTCCGTCCGGGCAGTGGTCTGGAACGAAACCACCGATGCTCGCGATCAGAGCAAGGTGTCCATTGACTGGCGCGCCACCGCCCAACCGTTGCTGGCCGCTCCGTTCCGAACCTCTTTGGACACCTCCGGCCTAAGGGTCGGTCCTGTCACCGAGAAGGGGCTGAAGGACGTTCCGGGTCTTGAGATCCCGCAAGCGAAGTCCGGCACTGTGATCCGTGGATGGGCTGCATGGGCCACCGCCGGAACGGTCCTCGTGGCCGTCGCGGCACTCTGGCATCTGTCATCGCGGGCGGCCCCCAACAAGTGGTCGTACACGGATTCCGGCAGGCGGGATGCCAGGATCGACATGCTCCGCGGACTGGCGATCGTCTTCGTGGTGGTCAACCACGTGGGCATCAACTCGGTTTTCCAACTGCTGAGCCAGGAGACCATCGGAGTGGTCTCCGGGGCGGAACTCTTTGTCATGCTCTCCGGGGTGGTGCTGGGCATGGTCTACGGGCCGCGCATCTCCACGGAACTGGGGGACGTGGTGGACGGGACAACCAAACGGGCGTGGAAGCTCTACTTCACCGCCCTGGCCGTGGTCCTGATTGTCTACGGCCTGAGCCTGCTCCCCTTCATTAACGCCGCTGCCGTCACCACCTTCACCGATCAAGGCACAGGCGCAGCCGGGCATTCAGCCGCCGGAACGACCTATGACCTTTACGCCGGGATGGAAGGTTTGCTGCAGTTTCCGGTCCCGCAAGGCCTGATTCCGGCCCTGCTGTTGTTGCAGGTCGGTCCGTGGCAGTTCAACATCATGGGCCTCTACGTCATCCTGTTGTTGATCAGCCCTTTGATCCTGGTGGCACTGTCCCGCGGACTCACCTGGCTGGTGCTTACGGTCAGTCTGGCGCTCTACATCGGTGGATCCGTGTTCCGGTTCCGGTTGCTTCCCTCGCAGTTCGAGGACTCCTTTCCCCTGCTCGTGTGGCAGTTGCTGTTCGTCCTCGGCATGACTGCGGGGTTCCACCGCCAACGAATCATCGACTGGTTCGCCCATCCCCGTCAGCGGATTCTTCTGGGCGTGTGCGTTTTCCTGGCCGCAGCCTGCGCCCTTTTCTCATGGAGCGGACCCTATCTGACAAACCAGTTGGATGTGCGCCTTGCCCTCATCCCGGAGACCACGTTCAGGTACCTCTACGACACCTTCTTCGGCCGCACTTATCTGGGCCCGGGCCGTGTTGTGAATGTCCTCGTCATTACCATCGCCCTTTATGCCCTCCTGAGTGCGTTCTGGAGGCCGCTCTCACGCGCTGTTGGCTGGTTCTTCATACCTCTTGGCCAAGCCACCCTGTACGTGTTCATCATGCACGTGTTCTTCATCGTGGCTATCGCCAACATCCCGGCGCTGCGGGACGGCAACCTCTGGCTGAACTCGGCCGTGTACGCAGCTTTACTCGCCATTCTGTGGGTCATGGTGAAAACGAAGTTCCTCTTCAAGCTGGTTCCACGGTAAGCAGCTTTAGCGGGGCGGGGCGGGTACTTTGGCGGTAATGTTGCACCGAATCCCAATACTCTTCTGAGGAAGGCTCCGCCATGAGCATGCTCGGCACCAAATGGAAGCTCCACGGTAATGGCAAGTCCATCCGCCCCGGTCACGTGGTGGCACCCGATGAGCGGCTCGCCTGGCCCCTGACCATCGGCATCGGCATGCAGCACGTGGTTGCCATGTTCGGGGCGACTTTCCTGGTCCCGATCATCACGGGCATGCCACCGGCCACCACGCTGTTCTTCTCCGGTATCGGCACACTGCTGTTCCTCGTCATCACCAAGGGGCGAGTGCCCAGCTACCTGGGATCGAGCTTCGCGTTCATCGCCCCGATCATGGCGTCCCAGCAGCAGTACGGCGTTGGCGGCGCCTTGGGCGGCGTGGTGCTTGCCGGCGTCGTACTGGCGCTTATTGGTGCGGTGGTCCAGAAGTTCGGCGCCGAATGGATCAACCGGCTCATGCCGCCGATCGTCACCGGCGCCATTGTGGCGCTGATCGGCCTGAACCTGGCTCCGGCCGCGAAGGCGAACTTCGACCTCGCGCCCGTCACCGCGCTCATCACGCTGGTGACGATCATCCTGGTTTCTGTGCTGTTCCGAGGCATCCTTGGGCGCCTGAGCATTCTGGTGGGCGTCGTTGTCGGTTACCTCGTGGCGATGATGCGCGGCGAGGTCAGCTACGAAAAGATGGATGCCGCAGCCTGGGTTGGCTTGCCGTTTTTCCAGACGCCCGAGTTCCACATCGGCGTGGTGGGTCTGTTTGTGCCGGTGGTGCTGGTGCTGGTGGCTGAGAACGTGGGGCACGTGAAGTCAGTGGCGGCGATGACGGGCCAGAACCTCGACGGCGTCTCCGGCCGCGCGCTGATGGCCGACGGCGCCGCAACGGTACTTGCCGGGTTCGGCGGCGGTTCCGGTACCACGACGTACGCGGAGAACATCGGCGTCATGGCGGCCACCAAGGTCTATTCGACCGCGGCCTACTGGGTGGCCGGTGTCTTCGCCATCCTGCTGAGCTTCTCCCCGAAATTCGGCGAACTGATCGCGACCGTCCCGCCGGGTGTCCTGGGCGGTGCTGCGACCATGCTCTACGGCATGATCGGCGTGCTTGGCGTGAAGATCTGGGTTCAAAACAAGGTCAACTTCTCCAACCCGATCAACCTCACCACCGCTGCTGTGGCCTTGATCATCGGCATCGCGGACTACACCTGGACCATCGGTGAGCTGAAGTTCACGGGCATTGCCCTTGGCTCCGCTGCTGCGCTGGTGATCTACCACGGCATGAAGGGACTGGCTCGCTGGCGCGGGACCGTCGCTGAGCCGGAAACCGAGACGGCGGGGCTGCCGCCAGCGGTGAAGTCGGCGATGAACGCTGCGGCCAAGCGGGGCGGGAAGAAAGGGAAGTAGGCGGTAGCAAGCGAGGCGCGGCATGCGACCCATTACCGACGCTGAGCGGGAAGTGCTCGACCTGTTTCTTTCCGTCGAATTCGACGGCGTCGGTGCCTTCCGGAAGCAAGCGATGCACATTCTTGGAGTCGAGCCGGACTGCATTTGCGGTTGCCCTTCAATCAAGTTCCATGTCGACCGGGCGAAAGCGCCCGCCGCTCCGGAATTTTGCCTGATGCCTACAGAGGTCGAAGAACTTGCTCGGCCCGCCGGTGTCCCATCGTCGGTGCTATGTTTCGTCGACAAAGAGGGCTATCTTGCAAGCCTGGAATGCGTGTACTACGACGGTATTGTCACGGAATGGCCTGACACCGACCGTTGTGCAGTCATCCTCCGGGACACCGGTCGGAAAATGACTTCAGTATTACTACCGAGTGGGGCCCTCGTGCGCCCCGATGATGAGGAAGATCCTTGGGCATCTTTTGGGGAGGCCGGCTTGGGATTCACAGCAACGACCCGCAGGGGCTGGACTGAGACATATAGCGCCAGCGGGGAGTTGGTCTCGCGGGTTAGGTCGACGTAGGGCTGTCATTATCTGATTTCTGCGTGTTGACGGGGAGGACGCTCAAACCTCTAGGCTGAGGCCATGCAAGAAGACCCATCAGGAAGGGCACGCGTGGCGAAGCCTCGGGCGCAGATTACGGTCCGGACCTACCTCATCTGCCTCGCGGCGCTTGTAGCCTTGTCCTTCGGCGCTCCCGCAGTGGAGAAGCTTTTGCGGCCCAAATCTGAAAAGGTCTGCACCACCGAGAACGTGGTCATTTCCCATGAGAACCGAAGCCGCACCTCCTATAAGCTCGACACCTCGTGCGGGCAACTCGTGGTGGACGACTCGATCGCCGAGGAAGCCGACCGGACCGTCAAGAAACAAACGACGTACCGCATGGTCATCGCTTCAGGCCTCCTGGGTGAGTACCTGGTTGAGTTACCCGTGGAACTCCAACCCTGACTGCCCTGACAAATGAGGTGGCCTATGAACCAACGACACCCGAGCACGACGCAAAGCGCTGATCCAGAAAACGTTCACGTCTCCGTAGTCCGGGAAACGATCATTCCCGTTCTACTGAACGGTTTGGTCGGCATCATCATGGTGGCAGGGCTTTGGATCACCGTGGTTCCGCCGGAATCACCGGGCAGGCTGGTCCAACTGGCTTTGGGGGGCCTTGTTGTCCTGGGACTCTGCCTTCGGTCAAGGTTTCCTTGGCTAGCTGCCGCTTGGACCGGCGTTGTGACGGCCGTTGGCTGGAGCTTGGGAATGACCGAGGATCCTTTCCTGGTGACAGGGCTCTGCCTGTACGTTGCCGCGGAACGATTCGGGACACGCCTCTTTCCTGCATGGCTGATCGTGCTGGAAATTCTTCTGTTTGCGTCCTTGCTTCTGGTCTCTGCGGATGGCGCCGAAGCGAGCATCCGGGGCATCATCCTGGGCGCCGTCATCATCGGGGCCGCATGGGTTTTGGGAATTCGCACCCAACGCATGCGTTGCGAAACCGAGCGCAATGCCCGGGCGCAGGAACGGCTTCGCCTCGCACGGGATATCCACGACGTACTGTCCCACACCCTGGGAGGGATTGGGGTGCGGGCGGGCGTCGTGGCCCATGTAAAGTCGTCCACCCCCGACGATCTGCGATCTGCACTGCAGGGCATCGAGTCCGACGCCCGTGATGCGTTGGGCCAACTTCAGGTGTTGATGCGACAGGAACGTAGCGAAACGGCTGATGACGCTCCGCCGGGAAGCCTTCCGGAACTGGTGCGGGAGCTGTCGCAGCCGGCCATACGGGCCGGTATATCTGTCGTTATCGACGCCGACGATAGTGCCCACCATCTTCCGGCCGCGCAGCGAACCACCGCGTATCGAATCATTCAGGAAGCCCTGACGAACGTGATCCGGCATTCCGGAGCAGGAACCTGCCGGATCACCATCAGGACTGAGGGCGACGACCTGCGGATCAGCGTCCTCGACGACGGCCCGGGGGCGGCTTTGGCTTCCAAGAACGGTCACGGACTCACAGGCATGCGTGAACGGGCTCAGTTATTGGGCGGGACCTTCGAAGCAGGACGGGAGACCAATGGATACCGTGTGGCTGTTTCACTGCCGGGAACTGCAGGGAGGGCGCACAGCCGATGAATGAAATCAGTGTGCTCATCGCAGACGACGATGCTCACATCAGGACGTCACTGCGCCTCTTAATCGACGACGAGCCGGACATGACGGTGTCCGCCGTGGCTGTGGACGGCGCGGAGGCCGTGGAGTCCATCTTGGAGCATCAACCGGATGTGGCCCTCATGGATGTTCGAATGCCACGGATGACAGGCCTTGAAGCTGCAGGCGTTCTGGCCTCCCGGAAATCCAGCACACGGTTGGTCATGCTGACCACCTTCAATATGGACGATTACGTGTACCAAGCTCTCCGACAGGGCGCCTCCGGCTTTCTCCTCAAGAATGCGCCGCTGCCGGACATCCTCAAGGCAATCCGTACAGCGCATGAGGGAAACGCGCTTCTCGCCCCGGAGATTACCCGCCGCCTCATAGACCGCTTCACCCAGAGCCCGGCCGCACACGACCGCATCAGCGAACTGACAGTCCGCGAACGCGAAACCTTGACCCTCATCGGACAAGGCGCCTCCAACAACGAAATAGCGGCTGCCCTGTTTCTCACGCGAACCACTGTGCGGACCTATGTGAGTAGAATCCTGACGAAACTGGACGCGCGGGACAGAGCCCAACTTGTTGTCATCGCCTACGAAGGCGGCCTGGTGCGTCCTACGCCCATCTAAAGTCTTCCCCCCGCGCAAGAACGTGCCACGACTGTCAACACCTGCAGACAGACAAGCGATGCCGGTCCGGATTGACTTGAGTCATGCCAGCATCTTCCACAGCGACCCTCGACGTGCGGCCGGGGTTACGAACCACCATGGCCCGCGCCGTCAGGGCCGAGACCACCAAACTCCTGACTCTGCGTCTTTGCCTCAACACCATGGCGGGAACGGTGCTGCTCACGGTGCTTCTTTCCTGGATACTGACAAACCTGATCGACGCTGCCCATAAGGCAGGGAGGCCGGAGGAGGCAGCTGGCCTTGAGGGAGGTACGGCCTTTCTGGTCATCCTTCACTATGGACAAATAGGGGTCATCCTTCTTGCTGCGTGGTCGATGCACCAGGAGTCGGACAGCGGCTCGCTTCGTAGCACCTTGATCAGCCTCCCGCAGCGCAGTGCCGTGTTGGCGGCCAAAGCGATCGTGATTGTCGTTGCCGTTTTCGTCACGGCTGTCCTGAGCGTATTTGGGTCGGCAGTTATTCGTTGCGCGGTCATCGACTGCACCGCCGAGGGCAGCCGGATAGCAGCAACTCCACAAGCGGCATCAGGAATCCTATGGGGCGTGGTCCTTTACTGGATACTCATCGCCCTGTTCACCTACGCCTTGTCGGTGGTCCTTCGCAGCGGATTGGCGGCCATGGGCACGGTCTTGGCGATGGCCCTCATTGTCTCCACCTATATGGTGAACATCACCTCCCTGGCCAAGTTCCTGCCGGATCAGGCGGGCGCCCAGCTCTACCAACTGCCACCTTCCGCGCCGGGCGATTTGGGACCTGCGACGGGCGGATTGGTCCTCGTGGTGTGGGTGGTCGCAGCGTTGGTCGCTGCTCTTGTTCTGTTCCGCCGCCAACCAGTTCGCCGCTAAGTGACATCGACTACCGAGGAGATCAGACAGTGATCGAGATTAAGAATTTGAGCAAGAAATACGGGCAGTCGGACGGAATTATCGACGTCTCACTGACGGCCGAGCCCGGGAAAGTCACCGCTTTTCTCGGCCCGAACGGGGCTGGCAAGTCGACCACTTTCCGTCTGCTTCTCGGCCTCGACCGGGCGGACAGCGGGTCCGCGCTCATCGAAGGAAAGCCTTACCGGGACCTCATCGCCCCCCTCTGGACCGTTGGAGCTCAGTTCGATGGCTCAGGAGCCCACAAGGGTCGCACAGCCAAGGCCCATCTCACTTGGCTGGCTCAGTCCAATGGCATCCCGCATTCGAGGATCGGTGAAGTCCTCGAGCTCGTCGGACTTTCGGACGCCGCCCGGAAACGCGTGGGAGCGTACTCACTGGGGATGGGTCAACGGCTGGGGATCGCCGCGGCCCTCCTCGGCGATCCACGCATTATTGTTCTCGATGAGCCGACCAACGGCTTGGATCCCGAAGGTATCCGCTGGATCCGGGGGCTTCTGAGAACCCTCGCGGCCAACGGCAAGACTGTCCTTATCTCCAGCCATCTCATTAACGAGGTCCAGCACGTAGCTGACCATGTCGTCGTCATTTCCGGTGGCCGCATCGTCCAGTCCGGAAACGTCGTTGATCTGGTAGCCGGTCACCATGACTTGGAAGCCGCCTACTTTGACTGGACCGGCAACGCAGCTAAGGGAAGCGCCGCATGACTACACTCGTCGACACTGCCCGAACGCCCAGTCTGTTCCGCGCCGAACTCACCAAGCTCGTCACGTTAAGGTCCGTGTGGATCACTGCCGCCCTGACGTGGCTCATCGTCGTCCTCGTCGGGTGGTCCCAGGCGGGTCCGGTGGGGGAAGCGCTCCGAACGAATGACCCCGGCCTGGCCCCAGGGGCGAGTCCGGAGACGGTGGGCTTTGACTGGGTTGCGCTGGGACTGATTGGAATCATCGTTATCGGCGTCATTTCGGCATCGAGTGAGTACGTGTCGGGCCAACTGCGGACAAGCCTGGTGGCCGCGCCGAACCGCGAGCGCCTGTACTTGGCGAAATGCACTGCGTTGACAGCGTTCGTCACGCTGCTGGGCCTGGTGACCATCCCGCTGTTGAGCCTGTTGTCCCAATCCGGTCTCGGCGAACTTACCGTGGTGAACGGAACCGTTCCGGCAAGCCTTATTCTCCGCTGGGTTGGTGCCATCGCTTTCTGGGATGCCATAGCCCTCATTGGGTTCGCGCTGGGCATCTTGCTCAAGCAGACGCTGATACCGCTGTTTGCGCTGATTGTAGTGTCGCAACTGTCATTGATGTTGCTCTTGCTGACTCCGGCTTTTGCCTACCTACCCACAGTGGCCGGGGTCCTGCTGTTTGATCCCGGCTTGGTGACGGGGTCATACCCGGCCGCGGACCTGGGTACTCTCACCGCTGCGATAGTTACCTTCACCTGGACAGCCGGCCTCGTGGGTTTTGCAGGGTTCAAGTTCAGCACGCGGGACGCCCGCGGATAGCTGAACCACGACGGCGGTCCTCACCTCAGACTGAGGCGGGGACCGCCGTCGGGCTTGGCTTAGCGACGTACGAGGCCGGTTTTCGCTGCGACTGAATATGTCCGGTTATGCGTATGTTCACCAACCCATCGAAATAGTCAGCTTGCTTACTAAAGCATCCTTCCCTAGGCTGGTTCAGGTCAGACAAACAACTCTCGCAGCACCGGCACATGCCCAAAAAGCAGCCGAACAAGAGGAGGAACAATGTCAGAACACAACATCGCAGGCAAGAAGGTCGCATTCCTTTTGACGGACGGCGTGGAGCAGGTGGAACTCACCAGCCCGTGGCAGGCCATCAAGGACGCCGGAGGCGAGCCCACCCTGGTAGCCCTCGACAAAGGCAAGCTCCAGGGTTTCAACGGCGTGGACAAGGGCGACACGTTCGACGTCGATCTCGCAGTTGCGGACGCCAACGCCTCCGACTTCGACGCCCTGGTTCTCCCGGGCGGCGTCGTCAACGCGGACAATCTCCGCGTGGACAAGGACGCCCAGAACTTCACGCGCTCCTTCTTTGAGCAGCACAAGCCAGTGGCATCGATCTGCCACGGACCGTGGATCCTCATCGAAGCCGGGGTGATCAAGGGCCGCAACGTCACCTCGTACCACACGCTCCAGACGGATCTGAAGAACGCTGGCGCCAACTGGAGCGATGAAGAAGTGGTGTGCGACCAGGGACTGGTCACCAGCCGCAACCCGGACGACCTCCCCGCCTTCAACGCCAAGGTTGTTGAAGAGATCTCGGAAGGCCAGCACGCCGGCCAGACGGCTTAGCGGCCACCAGCGTCCTTAAGGCGAGTGCCGCCGTCGTACTTTCACAAGAAGTACGACGGCGGCACTTGCGTTTAACTGCCAGGAAGGCTCGTTCGCCCGGGCACTTGAGTGATTTGCAAAATATATAGACTGGTCTATTATTTCTTCATGCCATCCAAAGGAACCCTGACAAGAGAACGGCTCTCAGAGCCCCTGCTCCAGCCCGTCCAGACCAGCGGTGTTGACGCCGAAGACGCGCGGCCGCCGGTAGCCGTTCTTGTGCCGTCGGCGGAGACTGCGACCATAGCCTCTCGCACCAGGCAGAGCACCCAACCCCTTGCTGCGGCTGCTGGTGCGGTAGCGGAGCTTGTCAACCAGCGTTGCCAGACCGCCGGGAGGACGCGATGACACCCCACGCAGACTCCCGCAACGCCCTGGTCTTCGGGGCCTCGGGAATGGTCGGCCGGCACCTCGTCCTGACCCTTGCAAAGGCTGGCGCGAACGTGACGGCGGCAGTTCGGACCGCCGAGTCCGGAGCGCGTGTGGAGCGATGGGTCAGGGAGCATGGCCTGGAACGTAGCATCAGGACGACGATCGTCGACTTCGATGCTCCCGGGATCGTCGCGGGTGGACCATCGACATTGCCGTTCATCACTGAGATCCACAACTGCGCCGGGACCTACCGATTCGGGATGACCGCCCAGGAGGCACGCAGCGCAAATGTTGGCATCGTCGAGAAACTGATCGACTTCGCAAAGGACCTCCCCAACCTGCAGCGCGTCGTCCACGTGTCGGGCTACCGGGTGGGCGGACAGGACCCTGCCACTGTCCCATGGTCAGATGACCACCGCATCGCGGTCTACAAGGAACTTGGCGCCTACGAGGCTTCGAAAGTGGAATCCGACGCCATCTTCCAAGCACGTGCCTTGGAGCACGGAGTCCCCTGGACGATCGTCAATCCGTCCAGCCTGATCGGCGACAGCGTGACCGGGGAGTCCGACCAGCTCATCGGCCTGGCTACCACCATCGCGCAAGTCTGGGAGGGAGCCGTAGCCGCACTGCCCGGAAACGGATCGACGTTCCTCCCGGTCGTCACGGTCGACTACTTGGCTGACTTCATGACCGCAGCAGCGGTCGATCCCACTGCTGCGGGCAAGGCTTATTGGGTTCTCGACGACGCTACCCCGCCGCTGGCTGACCTGCTCACCCACGTCGGGCGGCACCTCGGAGTCAAGGTTCCGCGGGTACGGATGCCGGTCGGCGTCATCAAGCGACTCCCGCAGCGGATCACCAGGGCGGATCCCGAGACACTCTCCTTCATGTCCGCCGACCGCTATCCGACAGAGTCAGCCATCGAGTTCGCAGACAGACACGGGATACAGATGCCGGACGTACTGGTGTCCCTGGAACGGTGGGCCGACTACTTGGCCGCACACCGGTTTGGCGACGGCATGGCTGACGGCCGCCGATTCGTCGACGCCGGCGGTGTAAGGACATTCGAGCTCGGAGTAGCCGGATCCAGCCGGGTGGTCCTTCCCGGCTTGCCGGTCAACGCAGACACATGGGCCGGCGTCGCTTCGGGTGTCGGCGCGCGCGTCGTCGACCTTCCCGGGCTCGGGCTCAGCGGAGGAACAGGCATTCAGGACTGGGAGCAGTGGCTTCCCGATGTGCTGGGCGGTGAACCTGCTGACCTCATCGGCCATTCCATCGGCGCGGCTGCGGCAGTGGTCGCGGCGGACCGGTTCCCGGAGCGGGTCAAATCCCTGACACTGGTCGCACCGTTCTTCCTCCAAACCCCAACGGGCGTCCCAGCCGGGCTTCGGCCGCTCGTATCCACCTACCTGCGACACACCAATCCGGCGCGGCTGTCACGCCAACTGACCGGATCAGAAGCGAACGCGGCTGCTCTCCAGTCCAGCCTCAGTGACATCAAACGAAGCAGCGCCAAGAAGGTGGCCAGGCAACTCGCCCTTGCAGGATCGAAACACTGGCGTAGCGAACTCCAGGAGGCCCTGGGGCGATTCACCGGCCCGGTCCGCATCATTACGGGAAGCGAGGACCCAATCGCCCCGGGCATGGTTGGGCAGCTCGAATCACTTCCAAACGTTGAGCTCGTCTCGATGCCGGGCGCAGGGCACCATCCGCAGCTGACTCATATAGATCCACTCGTCACACTCATCACGCAATCCGTCGGGTGAACAGGGGCCCCGGTCCAGCTGTTGAGAAATACACATGCCGATTGAGATCCGTCAACGAGCTCTGACCAGGAAGATAGCCAGAGGTTCAAACTGGCTACATATTTCAAAGCCAGTTCACGGAATGCTGAGGTGATGTTGACACGCAGAATCGCTCAATTGCTCGCCGGACTGTCGCTCTTCGGCTTTTCCATCGCAGTCCTAATCAAGGCTGGGCTTGGGATCTCCCCATGGGACATCTTCCACCAAGGCCTGGCTCGGCTGACGGGGATCAGCACCGGAATGGTCATCGTCGCAATCAGCTTTCTGGTGCTCCTCCTGTGGATCCCACTGAAGATGCGGCCCGGCTGGGGCACCCTGGCGAACGCCGTCCTGATCGGCGCTTTCGTCGACTTGTCGATGCCTCTGATTCCGCAAGCCAGCGGGCTTCTCTGGCAACTCGTCTATCTTGCCGGGGGACTGGTGCTCCTGGCCGTCGCCAGCGCCAGCTACCTTGGGGCCTCCTTCGGCCCGGGCGCACGGGACGGGTTGATGACCGGCCTGGCCCAACGGACCGGCTGGTCGATCCGCAACTGCCGCACATTGATCGAGATAGCGGTCGCCGCAGCTGGCTGGCTGCTGGGCGGAACCCTCGGGATCGGCACCATAGCCGAAGCGTTTCTGATCGGACCGCTGATTCAGTGGCTCATGCCCTTGTTCAGTGTTCCTTCAAGCCGCCAAGAACTCTCATCTCCGACCAGTGGAAGCCGCACCCGCCAACCAGGATCAACGACGACGACATCAAACTCGTAAACTCCTACTGGGTCCAAACGATGTGTTCGTCGTACCCCGCGCGTGTGCTCACGCAAGTGTTGGTGGCGGCAAGAAAGCCCAGGAGCGCCCTTTCCGCCGTTGTCTTCTACTTGCGGCTTTCCTGGCTCCTCAGGTCGGAACCCTGGGCACAACACAACAATTGTTGGCACAATCCACGTGCCGCCTGCATTGCGAATCTCCCGCTCCTTGGACCATAACTTCTGGTAGCACGACGAGCTGTTGCTTGCGTAGAGGTACGAGACTCGTGGTGGAGCTGCTTGAGCCGGGATTGCGCTACTCACGTGTGGAGCCGGCAATGCCCAACCCCAACATAGTTGCACCAAGAACAGCCTCCAGTCTGTTGGGTGGGTTAGGCCCAGCAGATAACCGCGCCTGTGTAAGCGCTATTGCATCAGATGCACGATTTTTGGCGGCACCGGTGTCTAAGCCCGCGGTGATGCGCCGGATGCAGGAAATCGCGCACGCGGACGTGAACTGCTTTTACGCCTCGGCCGAGACCGGGCGGGTAGGAAGAGACACAAACTTCTTTTAGTCCGTCGGCATGGCCATCGTCCTGATCTTCATCGGCGCAGGAGAAGCGCTGACCATCTGGTGTGTCTACACCGGACAACACGAACCATGGCAAAACGCGCGGGTACTGCTCGCCAGCCTCACCACCCTAGCTCTCGTCACCGGCCCCTGGTCACCCTCCACATAAACGACTACAGGAACACCAACAAGATCCGGGGCACCCACTGGACAGCACGAATCCTCGTTCTCTTACTCATCGCCGGAACCATCTACAGCCTCTGGCTAACTGCGTGGACGGGTTATCCTTGCGAAAACTATTGGTGCCCGGCTTGCTCCGTCGATGGACTAACGTCCCGCCGTGAGCTTCCTGCGTTACGGAGATAGTGGTTGTGGCGGAGTACGACGTGCTTGCCGAGGTGTACGAATGGCTCATTTCGGATGCAAAGTTGCCTCCCGCAGAGTTCGTTTCGTCGTTCGATGACGTCCTCAGTTTCCTGCCGTCGAACGCTCACGTCCTCGACTGTTCGTGCGGAACCGGACACTTGGCGGTTGGCCTCGCCGGCCGTGGCCTACAGGTTGTCGCAACTGACGCCAGCGAAGCGATGGTTCGCCGGACCTCAGAGTTGGCTGAAGAGTTCGGGGCCTCCGTCCGGGCCATGCGGGCGAACTGGGAAGAGTTGCCCGACCATTTCGAGGACGACACGTTCGACATGGTGTTCTGCGTTGGCAACTCGCTTCACCATGCCGCGGGCGCGACAGGCAGGGGTGCTGCACTGGAGTCGATGACACGGCTTCTGCGCCCTGGCGGGCGCTTGGTGCTCACATCCCGCACTTGGGAACACGTGAGGGCCAGAGGTTCCCGGCTGGACATCTGGGACCGCCTCGTCCGCCGGAACGGCCGCGATGCCGTCGTGATCTACCGCTGGGAAATCGCGCCGAATTGGGAGGATGAGCACCACATCGAGATTGCGATAGCCCAGGTTGACGCGACTGGGCAGGTTCTTGTCCGCTCGGAACTGCTGTCCTGCTGGCCCTACCGGTACGAGGAACTCGAAGTCGAGCTACACCGGGTCGGACTCAGGACCGAAGTGAGTACGTTCAATCTTGAGACCGAGAACTACATGGTGGTCGCGACCAAAATAGAGACACCCGACACATAGTCCCCCTAGCCGGTCCGCGCGGTTGCTCGCAGAACGCTTACGCCCTCTCCATCGGACCTTGCATCGCTGGGTGGCGACGACGGGATGAACTGACCCGACTGAGGACAGATCAGCTTTTGGTCGCAATCCTCCGCGGGTCACCATCCCACTTCCTTGGTCGTGGGACACCACGCTCCATGGTGATGGGATTGGGTTGCTGTGAAGCTCAGCGAGACGACTTAGCTTCCCAAATTTCATTTCGCACGCTTTCTCGAAGCGCGGCCATGGTTACAGCGATCGCCAACATCAAAGCAGGCCATCCCCAAAACCCACTGCTAGCGAGAATTTCCGGTATGCCGCTCAGAATGATGCCTGCTGCAATTGGTCCCAAACCACTGGCTTGAACCTGCACTGATTTGGCATTCTCATATCGAATCACCTTGAAATAGGTGTTGCTTCGATCGATGGAATCCCCCGGTCCCTAAACGCTACAAACTTGGCCGTCCCACTTCCTTGGAACTGGGACACTCTTTGCGGCGGGATAATCCTTCGCCTATGTCTGCTCTTCGTGGGCGAGCTTGGTTTTGCTGTCCAGGTCTCGTTCCATGGTGATGCCATACGGGATTTCGCTGCTGAGGTTCACGGTGTACACGCCAGGTTCGTGCCGGGTCACGAGCACCCCTTCCCATCCGTCCCTTTTGGAGTGGGCGTGGGCCAAGCTGACGGCGGTGCTGATGCCATCTTCGATTTCTGTGGTGGTCAGCCCCGTGATGTGGAAGTAGCGGTCGGCTTCTACTGTGGTGATCATTGGAAACTCCCTGGTGGCCATTTGGTAGTCGTCTCTTGACCTTGATGTCGCAGGTCCGCGTCACTGTGGGAGCGTTGGCAAGTCCATTCTGAGAAGAAGGCTGGGTGGTGACGCGCGCCTGAGGGCGCCCCACTCGAAGAATGGAGCCGCCCTCAGGCTTCGCGCTACTGTCCTGGAGGGGAATTGGGATTCTTGCTGGTTAGCCCGTCAGCTGCCGGCTACCTGAAGCGTTTCCGTTTCATTGAGCTCTACCTCGAGTGGCTGGGCCTGACGGAACCGCCTTAGGACGTTCCCTGTCATCTTGGCGATGTTGTTGTCGTAGTTGTTGTGGGAGAGGGACGCTGTGTAGGCGATGGACCCGACTGAGAAGAAGCCGCCGCCACCTTCAAGAGGGCAGTAGACGATGTCTGACCGGACGCCTGGCTGCTCGGTGGCGCCGATGCCGGGTATGGACTCGTACACTTCTTCTGCGGCCAGGAGGTAAGCGTCCGACAGTGGGCCTGATGTTGCGAGGACCAGTGTTCCGGGGGGCGAGCCGAGGCCGGGCTGGTAGCAGTCCACTTCAGCGCCTGCGGCGCCGCCTCCCATGATCCCGAACTCGCCGATGCGTTCGTCTTCACCGATTCCCTCGAAGATGAATGCGGCTTCCGGAGCGTGGCTGTCTTCAAGTCGTTCGTAGTAGGTGCAGCGGTCAAAACCCTGCGCGGCGAATCCCACTCCGGCGAGTTTCTGTGGCGGTAGGCCTTTGTTCCTCCAAATGCCGGCTAGCTCGCCGGAGGTGGCGTGGCGTTTGTCTCCGTACGGGGATTGGTGGGGGCGCGTGCCGCCGTCGGAGCGGCGGAGTTCCATCAGGTGTGGCTGGTCAGGGTCGAAGGAGACGGTCGCGTAGAACCCGTTGCCGCCCAAATACATCAACCTTCCGCCGTTGGCGGTGAATTCCTCCAGAGCGGTGAGTTCGTTGCGTGTGACGTACTCGGGGTGGCTACCGGTGATGACTACCCGGTAGTCGCTGAGAAGGCTGTAGCCCTCGCGGTCGAGGTCTTCATCAGTGATGGCGTCGAAGTCACAGTTCTCGGTTTCGAGCCAGTGAACGATGCACAAGTCTGCGGGCAACCCCCATACGCCTTCGGCTTGGAACCATGCCCGGTGTTTGGGCTGGAGGGTCAGGATGGGTTTGCGGACGCTGCCGAAGACAACCCCGGAGCCATCGTTGTGGATTTCATAGCAGGAGCGTCCGAATTCGGGGTGGTCCTGGAGGGTGAGGTCTTCGCGGTCCAGGATGGGCGTCCGGCTGACGATGATCTCTGCGCCGTCGGCTTCGAAGGCAATGCGGTCGTTGGCGTAGGCCAGGTATGTCGCTGTGGAGAACAGCACGGCGACATCGTTCTTCTTTTCGCCTGCCCGGACGAAGAAGGGAAGGTATTGCTCTGCGCCCTCGGCGGTGAGTTTGGCTGCGTATACGCCGCTGGGCAGGTCCGAAGGAACCTTAAAGGTGAATGCTGTGGGCCAGTCGGCGTCAGTGATGTCGTCGTCGTGGAAGTGGATTGCGTCGTATTCATCAGGGGCAATCCGGAAGTCGTCCACCAGTCCCGTGAAGGAGTGTCCGGCGACGGCTCGGGTTGGCGCGTTGTGACATGTTCCGCGGAGCTGGTTTGGTGATTCATCGATGACGTCCCACAGGAGCAGTCCGTCGTCACGGCTGCTGCGTCCGAAGTGCCAGTCAGCAATCGTCTCGGTTCGGGTGGGCGTTCGTCGTTGAATGGACACGTCGCCGATCTTGCCGTTGAAGCCGTTGGCGGCGAGCCATCGTTCGCCGTCTCGTCTCGCTCCGGCGCCGATTCGGAATGGGGCTTCGGGTGCGGTGGCTGCAGGGGCGGCGTCCGAGACCTTGTCTTCGGCTTCCAGGGGCAGTGCTTGGTCGGTGTACCGGTTCATGATGTTGGATAACGGTGCCTGGGTCAGGTGGATCTGGCCACCTGCGGTGTCCACCTCGACCCGCAGGCTGTACCAGTGGTGTCCTTCCAAGGGGCTCTCAAGAGCCACTGACTTCACCGCGCCCTGTTCATTCCAGAAGAAGGTGGGCCGGCCAGCGTCCAGGACAAGCGCGTAGCCGCTCGAAGATTCTTCGTCCCAGTTGCCCAGGATAACCTGCCGGTCGCTGCCTCCTCCGAATGAGTTCTGAGTGACGTGGTATGCGCCGTAGTTACCGGAGCGGGAGCTCAGGGGCAACGTGGGGTACACCTTGGCTTTGATGACCAATCCATTCAGGTCTGTCATCAGCGACGACGGGTCTGCCACCTCGACATAGGATCCGGGCTGGCACGCGTATTGCGTGCCCTGTTTTTGACCATCGAATACTGATGCAACCGGCGTTTCCAGGAAGCCCGGCCCGGCTTCCCCGGTGAACCCGTGCCGTAGACGGACAAGTGAGGCTTGGTATGCGGAAGGTCCCTCGCAGCTGACGTGGAAGGAAATGCTTTCACCCGGGCGGGCGGCAAAACGGTCGGTGTACCCGAAGATTTTCGGTTCGACGCGGATCTCGGTTGCGGCTTCGGCAGTCATGGTTTCAGCTCTCCAAAAGGTTCTTGCGACGCAGCGCGAACACTCCGCGCAACGCGTTTTCATAGGTGTAGAAGGTTGAGGGTAGGAGAACCAGGTTTCCGGGTGCTCCTACGGTGATCCTGCCGATCCCCCACGGACCGTTGGGCCCGAGGTTCAGGATGATCTCTTTGCCGTTGACCGAGGCGTTGCCCAAGGCCCGCACGACACGTGCAGTCTTGTCGTCGTGAGGTCCCAGCGGGGAACGGTCGTACGCAGCTGATACTTCATCGGTGAAGTCGCGGCGAAGCCGGGAGGAGAACCGCTGTTCAAAAATGCTCATAAGTTCGGATGAGCGGTCCGCGCTGGTACGCATCAGTTCGCTCCCCTCCGGCAACAATTTGCTTGGCCATTTGGTGGACTGGTCCGCGGATTCAAGAGAGGTTCTCGCTTTCATTCTGAGATGGGATTGCTGTGGAGCCGGCTGGTTTGGGGAACTCCCCCGTCACCAGCGCTGAAGCGTTGTGTGTTCCAGGTAACTTCAACGGTAGGACCGGCGTGACGGGAAAAATATAGGTACTTTTGCGTAGTCCAGAGCCTCCTATTGAAGGGTGGAGCGCACTCCCGTCGGGACCGTCGGCCAAAAAACTTCCTGACACGCCACGAAGGCACCGGGCGCTGCCAAGGCGGCAGGCCCGGTGCTTTCGCCCCGTCGGTGAACGGCAACTGTCGTGCTGCGGCCTAGAGACCGTCTTCGGTTTCCAGGGTGCGGCCGGTGCGCTTCAGAATGAGGGCGACGATCGTTCCTATGACCAGCCAGGAGATGCCAATGACTTTGGCCAAGACGTTGGTGCTGTAGAGGGCGTAGCCAAGCACAGCAATGCCAAGGATGGGCGAGACCCAGTGGATGAAATACTTCTTGCTGGACCGGCGAATTCCAAAGTGGATGATCACGCTGATGTGCAGCAGGATGTAGGCCGTGAGGGCGCCGAAGGTGACCATCGTAACGATGAGTTCGATCTGTCCTACAGCCAGCACACCAATAACTGCGGTAAGGATGGTCACCACGATCATTGCAGCGGCAGGAACTTTGTGTTTCTGGGTGACTACCGCCAGACGTCGGGGCAGCTGCCCGTCACGGGCCATCGCGAAGATCATCTTTGAGGTGGTGGCATGGGAAACCAGCACGTTAGCAAAAAGTGCTATCAGGGCCGTAATCAAGGTGAAGACGATCTTGAACCAGGGTGCCACCACAGTTTCGCTGATGTAGTAGAAGGCGTTGTTCACGGCGTCACCATCGGCGAAAGGTTCGTTGTTCGGAACGAATAGAGCCGCGAAGTAGACCTGCGCGACAAACATTGCGATGACAAGCCAGAGCACGATCATGGTCGCTTTCGAGACCGCTTTTCCGCCACCCTTGGCTTCCTCGTTGAGCGTCGAAATCGCATCAAAGCCGATGTAGCTAAGGGCGGCGACCGGGATGGCCGTGAACACGAGCTCCCAGGAGAAGAACTCGGGCTGATAGAAGGGTGCGAGGCTGAACTGAGCCCGACCTTGGGTGATCGCTATCAGGGCTCCCCCGACGAACACGACGAGAGCGGCTCCTTGAATGATCAAAAAGATCATGTTCATCCGAGCCGTGACGACGATTCCGCGGAGATTGATGAAGGCCACTACGGCTATAAAGCCGATGACCCAGACCCAGCCTGGAACTTCAGGCATGAGTGCCCCCATGGCGGATGCCGCGAGGATGCACAGCAGCGCCGGCAAGAGGAGGTAGTCAAGGAGGATGGCCCATCCAGAGAGGAAGCCAACGAATTTGCTGGTGCCCAAGCGGACGTAGGAATAGACGGACCCTGCGACGGGGTACTCCTTGGCCATCTCCTTGTAGCTGACGGCGCTGAAGAACATCGCGATACCAGCGACCAGGTAAACCAAGGCGGCCATGCCGTGGGAAAAGTTGAAGATGGTACCGAAAACGGCCACGGGGGCCAGCGGCACCATGAAGATGAGCCCATAGACAACAACGTCCGTCAGGGTCATGGTGCGATTGAGCTCTTGCTTGTAGCCAAGAGCCCCTAGTTTTTGCTGCTCGAAGTCGTCGGTGCCGGCGTCACTGGCCGGGGTAGCGTGACTGTCAGTTTTCATGGGCTTTCTGTGCCTCTCGGAAGAAATCCTAGCCGTGAATTCGGCTCAACGGATTCTGTAAATGGATCAGTGGAACGAGCGATCGATGGGCGCTCTGTGTTGTGATGCGGCCTCGTGGGCGGAGATTAGTAGGACACGGGCTGTGTTTGCGGAAGGGGGTCACCTGTTTCCGCTCTGCGTGAGACGACAAAGGGAACGAATTCCTCGACGATTGAGGCCTTTAGTCGGACGGCGTAGAAACCTGTCTGCAGTGTTCGCGGGACGGGCAGAACGATCCGCGATTTCCATCGCTCGGGATCTGGCCGTCTTTCGATCAGGCGGATGGCGCCATAGCTCTGCGGTGTTGTTCCAATGTCGCCAGCTTGGCTGCCGAGGTGTCCAGGAACGGCTCTCATGGGGGCATTGACGCAGTGGGCGTGGAACGAGCCGACGATATCCGGGATCTGGTCGGCGTGGAGTCCGTCTGCGGAAAGCCCTTCAGAGAAATCCCATGCTGCCACGAGGTCAGGGGCGTTTAGCCGCCGGGCGTGTAATCCCCACAGATCAGATGCCGGCGTGGACTTCGCAATCACGTAGGGTGACTCGATCGTTCCTTTGAAGGATTCTTCTGCGGCCGTCCACCCTGCGACGTATTTGGCACTGGTGCCGAGCACTATCGGGACGGTTGGCAGTTGCTCGAGTCTGCGATGTCCGGTTGTTGTTTGGCTGCCGCGACGCTCTTCATGTGCTGATGAAGTGGAGGGCCTCATGAAAATGGTGCCGAGACCGGATGCGACGTCGTACGACACGGCGACTTCGTACCAGCGGCCAGGGTGCAGTGCCTCAGGAAGGCTGAGTTCAAACGTGGCGTGACCGTCCCCTACCAGCAGCGTCAGCCTTTGGTTCTGAAGGAAGAGACCAATGCCGCTGTTACTGGTTGAATCCCAGGCGGTCACAACACCCTGAAAGGACTCCTTTGTTTCGTCTGGTCGTATTAGTGCTCCCAAGGTCACACCAGGCGCTCCGGCAAGCGCACCCTCGCTGCCTGGAACCTCTAAAAAGGGGCGGAGACACATTGCGTGGACCCCTCGCTCAGTGATCGTGTCGATACTGCTGGTCACTGGCATGGCTTCCATGAATGGGGTGTCCGATTCATTGCGATACTGTTCGATCCGCAGCAACTGAGACTGAAAGCTGGATGTTCCGCGGCATACGACCGTGAAACAGATGTCCTCGAGCGGCCTGACGTTGAAGCGATCCGCCTGCCCGTGGATCTCAAGGGAGGACATTTGTTGTCTCCTTCGTGCCTGGTTCGTCGCCGACATCGCTTCTGCCGCTGCAGCGGGCCGGCCACGTTGCCCTGTCAAAGGGGCACTCCTGCTCACACCCGGCGTGGGTTTCAAGGAGAAGTTTTGGCTCATTGCTTGTCACTTTGTGCTCTTTCACGACTCAGGTGACGCTCATCACTCCGTACGATCAAGACTAGGAATGCAGAGGTCCTAGCAACATCGGTATTTGTACGTACGCGGTGACAAAAACAGTCGGCCTTTGACCCCGTAGATGCCGGTCGGTCCGCAGTGACGGAGGCGGCCGTATAATAAGCGCGTACCCGGAGGACAGGATTCCTCCCATCTTGGAGGCCTTCATGGTCAGCGGAAAGTCCCACATTCTGCTTAAGGCAGCGTTCGCTGCCGGCGCAGCCCAATACCAGCGCGACGGCGCTGACGAGATCCTGCACGTTCTGGCCGACGGAACCAGGCATGACGCCGCGGCCCTGATTTTCTGGAACCGCGCGCTGGCCAAACACGACGTACTGGCCAACGATGGCTACAAGCCAGAAACGCTCACCGCACTGGGTGACCCCTACGCGTCAACCAAAGCTCATAGAAAGCTGCTTAAGCTTCACCAACCGTTACGCATCGATGACCTGAAGTACGACTACCGTGGGACGCAGCTCTACCAAAACGCGCTGGCGCCCGCGGGTTTCGCCGATGGCATGAGTGCCTGTCTTTTCTCCGACGACGGCCAGTACGCCGGAATGCTCCACCTTTCCGCCTCTCACGTCCACAACTTCGACGATGATGCCCGCGACCTCATTGGCGCGCTGTCCCCGATCGTCGCAGAGCTGTGCCGAAGGCAATCGTCCGGCTACCCAATTCTGCGACTTCGTGAAGACTGCAGAGCAGCGCTATTTGATGGACAGGATTCGCCCCGACCCGTAATTTCCAGGGAGATGAGCGCCGTCGTATTTGACCCCCACTTCAAGGACTTCATCTCGCACTTCCTGGCTGGGCCGGCGGCATCCGTGTCCGGGCTTTGGACCTCCGAGAAGGGGACCGTAGCTCTGGAGATCACGCGCACCGCCGGGGTGGCATCCGGCAAGGGTGATGTCGCTTTGATCGTTGAGACTCCAATGGAGCTTCCCTTCGGGCTGACCGCACGTGAAGCCGAGGTCACCGATCGAATTGCATGGGGCCGCTCTAACCAACAGATTGCATCTGAACTCGGCATCTCCATCCGCACCGTCACAACCCACGTAGAGAACATCCTCGTAAAAATGGCCCAGGAATCCCGATCCGGTGTTGCTGCAGTAGCCATAAGCGCCGGCCTTCGAAGACTCGACTCACACAGCACCCACCCGTGATCATCTGACCGCCGCAGATCAATATGCGTGCGGAAGACGTGCCGTGAAGCGCACACCCAGTTACCCCGTGAAGGGCTATGGGCGCATGACCCATTTCCTTGGAACTGGGACACACTCGGTGGGACACTTCCGAGCCGCGGATTCAGTCGGGGCAGCATGCCGGATGTCGCGTGATGCCGCGCCGACCCCCTGGAGGCATCCTCTAAGGTGCATGTTGTGCAGACGGCTTTGGGCACTCATTCAGACACAGTCCAGCAATGATGAAATCCCAGTCCAGCGTCCCCGACACACTGTCGTCCCGCATGTTGTCCCAAAACATCCCCTTCCAACAGCTGTCCCAAAGACAACTTCCGGGACAGCTGGGTCGCCGACTCACGAGCGAACCCGCACCCATTCCGGGTACGCAGGGACCCGGCCAAGCGGCTTGGCTGGGGACCAAACCCGTGCCAGCTCCCGCCGTCGTAATGTTGCGCAGGTCACACCTGGCACATACGCTGGGGTGCGCTGCAGCGTGGCAGCAAGGATGAAAGGCAGAAAATTGGCCAGCGACAAGCTCTCCGTAGTTGTTCGCGTCGACGTAGACGGCGAACAGATCCAGATCGCAGCAACGGGCCGCGTCACCACCTCGAGCCTTCAGGGGCTTTACCCCGTGGTTCAGCGGACAAAAGGCCTGGGCGGCGGGCTCGGCGTGGAAATGGACCTTTCGGAAGCCACCATCGACGCAGATGCGCTGGACCAACTGAGGATCTACGCTGAACTCCATGAGGTGCCTGTCCGCCTCAACGCTGCGCCCGGCAACGTCGGCAATGTGACCGCCCTGCCCTCCCGGAAATTCCAGACAGCAAGCCGGGCAGCCTAATAGGAGAACGTATGCGAAAAGTAACCGCCGGACTGTTCCACTCCGTGGATGGCGTGGTCCAGGATCCGTTCAAGTTCCAGTTCGACAGCTTCGACGAGGACCTCGGCAAGGGCCTGACCAAGATGATCAACACCGTGGATACCGTGGTGCTGGGCCGGGTCAGCTACCAGGAGTGGGCCGGATACTGGCCAAACGCCACCCAGGACGATGATTTCGCCGCCTTCATCAATCCTGTCGAAAAATTCGTGGCGTCCCGGACCCTGACCGAACCGCTGGAGTGGCAGAACTCGCAGCTGATCAAGGGTTCTTTGGAGGACTTCATCACGGACCTCAAGAACCGCGACGGCGGAGAGATCGCCGTATGCGGCAGCATCTCGGTGGTCCGCCAACTCCTGTTTGCGGGCCTGCTGGACGAGCTGACCCTGATGACGCACCCGGTGGTGGCGGGCAGCGGCCGCCGCCTCTTCGAGGACGGCGATCCCCAAAACCGGCTCGTCCTGGAGGACCAGTACGGCACCAGTAAAGGCAACGTTGTGAGCACCTACAGCCTGCGCAAGGACTAGAGAACGCTCGACGGCGGCAGCCGGCTGCCGTCGTCGACCCGCCTCAGCGCTCACCCCAGCAGCAGCGCCGCGCCCAGCTCGCTCCGGAAGTAGAGCACACTGTGGCCGTAGCGCGTGGAAGTCACGAGCCCGGCATTGCGGAGCACCCTGAGATGCTGATTGACCGCGGACGTGGTCACGCCAAAGCGCACTCCAAGCTCGGTGGATGAGGCAGGCGCAGCGAGCGCCGTCAACAGGCTGGTTCGGACCTCGCCGAGCACCGCCACCACAGCGGCAGGGCTTCTCACTTGCTCCGCCTCCCACATGGCTCCTTGACCGCGGGCCGGGTACATCAGCATCGGCGGGTCACCGTGGTTCACGGGAGCAGAGGCCCTGCGGGTGAACATGGTGGGTACGAGAGTCAGCCCCAGGCCATCAGTCTTCTCGGTCCGTGACGCAGGGTTCTTCAACCGCACGGAGATGACCCGGCCGTCGAATTCCACGGCACCGGACAAGTCGTTGAGCATTGTGAACAGCCCGCCATGGGCGAGTTGCCTGCCGCGGTAGACGATGTCTGCTTCCAGGATGGTGCGCATGCGCAGCCAGTGCGGTGCGAAGCACGTTTCCCAAAAGTCCTTGAGGATTTGCACGAGGCGCCGGATCGCCGGGCCAACGGGTCCGGCAAAGACTGCGGGCACTTCACCATGCACCCGGATCAGGTCGCCGTGGAACTGCTCGGCTGAAATTCCCTCCAATGCCGCGAACTCGTCGTCGATCCTGGTGAGAGGGGATTCAGGCCTGGGATTCAGGAAGTCCGGCGTCCAGAGCCGGTGGTCAACCAGCGCCAGCAGACCATCCAGATCCAAGCGGGAACGGGCTTCCTCAGTGCGGCGCAACCACGGCAGCTGAAGAGGGTACTGGCTGGGATCACGGATGGCCCTCAGGGAGAGCCCCAGTTCACACATGGGCGAGATGCCGAAGCGCACCCCGCCCAGGTCGGCGCCGGACAGTACGTACTTCAACATGAAGCATAACGCTACATCACTACCGGCCATCCTCGGCGGGTGACAGAACTAGGGGGTGACCAAAACTCCGGCAGACACCATTACCCCTCCCCGGCACGGCCTCCGCGCCGCCCTTTCCGAACCCAGCCTTAGGATCCTCGCTTCGGCCATTCTGGTCTCGACGGTGGGTCGCGGCATCTTCCTTACCCTGACGGTTTTGTACTTCAGCCGCTTCGTCGGACTCAGCGCCGTGGAAATCGCCGTCATCCTCTCTGTTTCCAGCGGGGTAGGCGTCGCGACGTCGTACATTGGCGGCCGCCTTGCGGACCACTTATCCGCGCGCCGGCTGCTGGTGGTGATGGTCGCCGTCGAAGGTCTCGCTATCGCAAGCTATACGTTCGCCGGGAACTTCGGCACCGCCGTCGTGATTGCCTGCATTACGGTAGGCGTGGACCGCGCCGCGAACGCCACGCGCTCAGCGATCATCGCGCGTGCCTTCGATGGCCCGAACCGCGTCAACGCCCGCGCTGTCCTCCGCACCATCACAAACCTGGGCATCGCGACGGGTGGCATGATCGCCGGATTGGCGTTGCTGGCCGGGACGGCCGACGCGTTCCGCGTGATGATGATCAGTGCCGGCGTCGTCTATGTCCTCAGCGCGCTGCACCTCCGCCGCCTTCCCAGCCGCGTCGACTCGCCGCGACACGACCCCGCCAGCCCTGCGCCGAAGCGTGGCATCTCCCCCTTCAAGGATCGCCGCTACGTTCTGTTGACGGTGCTGTCCGGTATTTTCGGCATGCAGTTCGGACTCGCTGAGATGGGCGTTCCACTGTGGATTTCACAGGACACCAGCGCGCCGGATGTGCTGATATCGGTGGTCCTGGTCATCAACACTGTGTGCGTCGTCCTGCTGCAGGTGCCGCTCTCCCGCGGCACAGACCATCCTGCCCGTGCCGGGAAGATCGTGCTGACCGGTGGGGTGCTCATGGCCGCGGCTTGCGCGCTCTACGCACTGGCGGGCGGAGTGCCGGTGGTCGCCGCCATCATTCTCCTGTGTGGTGCCGCACTCCTGCACTCGTTGGCGGAAATCCTTTCGCAAGCGGGGGCCTGGGGACTCAGCTTCGAGCTCGCCAATCCACTCCAGGCCGGCGCTTACCAGGGAATGTTCGGCATGGGATCCGCCCTGGGGGCCATGCTCGCACCTCTCGTGGTGACCGCTACCGTCGTCGAACACGGCACGCTGGGTTGGGCCATCCTGGGAGCGGTCTTTGTTGCCTCGGCGGCGGGCGTAGCGCTGATAGCGCGGAAAGCCACGACGACGGCGGTACTCGCCTAACGGGGCGGGCGCAGGGTCCGCCGCCGCCCACCGGCGGGCTGCGCACTTGGTTCCGGCGGGGGTTCCTCGTCCGAGCATTCCGGACACTGCCCATCAGGAAACTCGCCCACTTGCGGCCAGATCCACCCCTCCAAGCACCGGTCATTCCTGCACGACTCTTGCGCCATTGACTGTCCCCCTAAGCCACGTTCCTTTCTACTAAGGTGCACAAAAGCACTGATTCGTTACGCGAAAATCCGACCCCAGGGCGAGACCGCCGCGAGCAACATCACCACGGAGACGGAGGGATTGAGCCGCCCACCCTGAAACCATGGAAGGAACGAGTGAAGGGGAATCATGGGGGAATGGGTCTGGCCGGCGTACGTGGGCGTGTTGGGAGGAGTGGCCCTCTTTGGCGTGTTCATGGTGCCGATCGTGGCCGTCCAGTACAGGATGTACGGCCGGTTCACGTGGCGCCGGTTTCTGGGTGCCGCGGGGCTCAGCATCTACGGCTTTGCTCTGGTGGCTTACACGCTGCTACCCCTGCCTGACCCGACCCTGTTGAAATGCGGCCCGGGCGGAAGCACCTTCCAGGCGCTCCCCTTCCAATTCCTGGACGATATCCAACGTGAGACGTCGGGCTTGGGGATCACGGGGACACTGACCAGCCGTGCCATGTTGCAGGTTGTGTTCAACGTGGTGCTTTTCGTTCCTTGGGGTGTGATCGCGCGCCGCTACTTGTCGTGGAACATTGCCGTCTCTACGCTGACGGGCGCCCTCGCCTCGGGCCTCATCGAAGCGACTCAATTCACTGGTTTGTGGGGCATTTACGACTGTGCCTACCGCCTTGCCGATGTCGACGATCTCATCACCAACACCCTGGGTGCCCTGATCGGTGCCATGATTGCGCCTTTGGTCCTCTGGTTCATGCCGCAACGACGCGACCTCCGCGCAGCCCGTGGCCAGAGCCGCCCCGTCACTGTCCGCCGGCGCTGGCTCGGGATGATCATCGACTACGTGGCGCTAACGTTCCTTGGCTTCGGCTTCGTTGTGATTTACAGGGTGGGGTTGCTCGCGATCGGTGCAGACCTTCCCGGAGCGGACGACGCCGTCTCCCTCGTCCTCATGCATCTCGTTCCCGGGTTCCTGGTGTTCTACCTGCCGGCGCTTGTGGGTTCCGGCGCATCACTCGGCCAGCGCGCCGTGTGGCTGCAACCGCATTGGCCGGCCACCCGCCGTCGGGCGTTGCTCCGGGCCAGCACCACCGGCGGACTCTATGTTGTGTTGTCGTTCCTGACTGCCCTGATACCGGCAACGGCGTTCGGTCCGCTCTCCGGCCTGCTGCTCCTGGCCGCCTTCGTGGCGGTTCCCCTGACAAAATCGCGGGGACTTTCGGGCGTCCTGACGGGTGCGGAGATGGTTGACTCGCGTGAAATCGAACGACGCCGGGTGGCTGGCCCAGCTCCTCGACCCGCCTAGGGGCCGCACGCCACCTCGGCAGCCGGCTGGTGCGCGAGGTGCGTGTGGCCGGCTCGAGGGGGGGTCTGCTTTCGGGCCGGCCACACTGTCCACTTGGGCAAGCGGACGAGCGCACCTCCAGCTCGCCGACAAAAAGCGGCATGGATCGTTGCGCCGTGACCGGCCGAGGAGGGGGTCTCAACACCTCGTAGGCCGTGGCTGCTGTTCTACATCCGGAATGCGCTCTGCAACCTGTCACTACTTAGTAGTGGCACCACCTGATGGAACGTGTCATGGTCCAGGTCACTTTCTTTTTATTTTTTTCGGGACCGTCTTTCGGGACCGTCCGGCTACTTTTTCCCGGCCTTCAGATCGGAGACAACTTTGGCGATACGTCGCGAGCGGGTCTCAGCAGTCCTGGCGTCTCCGATCGGTTCCACATAACGCCGCTGGGCACTGTAGTTGAGCGTCCCGTAGAAGGCTTTCGCTTCGGGTTCGGCATCCAGGGCTGCAGCGAGATCGTCCGGGACTTCCACTACACGCGGCTGGATGTCGACCTCCAGGCCGACCTCCACCGTGTCACCGGCAGCAGCGCCGGTAAGCCCGCGGTTCGCCGCGCTCAAGCCCACCATGTACTTTCCACCCATCACCGCGATGCTGCTGCGATAGCTTTGGCCGTTGATGGTCACCACCACGGGCGGCTTCTTCCCAGCCCCCAGCGCATCAACGACATCGGCGGGAACCTCTATGCCGGCCTTGTTTCCATCGCCCACGATGGTGGTTGTGAATTGCATGACCCAAGTATGCCGTCAGCCGCCAGTAGACGCACCCGGTCAGTAGTACTAGGTTTCACATAACGCCCGGAACAGCCAACCCAAGGAGCAGGACCATGGACGAGCAGGATCTTCTGGAACGAATCCAGGCATTGGTGGAAGAAGAGCATCATCTGCGCGACTCGGCGGGATCGGAGACCGACGGTGACGACAGCCGCGCGCGTCTCTCCCAGCTGGAAGCCCAGCTGGACCAGTGCTGGGACTTGCTGCGGCAGCGCCGGGCCAAGAAGCATGCCGGGGAGAACCCGGACGACGCCGAGGCCCGCCCGATCAGCGAAGTCGAGGGCTACAGGCAGTAGTTCTGCCGGGCGAACCTAGGCGCCCTCGAGAACCTGGCTCGTCGCCCACGCCAAGTACTTGGCGGCGTTGGCGACTGCATCGGCAACATCCGGAACGCCGTCTTTGCGCTGCGCGACGTCCAGCAACTGCGCCGCAGCCACGATCCCGTGCTTCGCGAGATCCTCGGGGGTCACAGTGATACGGCCTGCCACCGCGATCACCGGAATGCCGTGCACGCTCGCCGCGTCAGCCAGTGCAATGGGCGCCTTTCCGGTGAGGGACTGTTCATCCATGGACCCCTCCCCGGTAATCACAAGATCGGCCTCGCTCAAGTGCGAGGCGAGCCCGGTGAGACCGGCCACCAGCGCGAAACCACCTTCCAGCGCAGCATCCGTAAACGCCAGGAACGACGCCGGGAACCCGCCCGCCGCTCCAGCTCCCGGAACGTTCACGTCGCGGCCGGTGGTTTCCCGAAGGAGCGATGCCCAGTTGCGGAGCCCGGCGTCGAGCTTTTCGACCGCGTCCTCATCCGCACCCTTTTGCGGACCGAAAACGTGCGCGGCACCTTCCGGCCCGTACAGCGGGTTCCGGACGTCGACGGCGATGCGGAACTTCACGGCCGACAGCCGGGGATCCAGCTCCGAGACGTCCAGGGCAACTGCGTCTGCGAGTGAGCCGCCGCCCAGCGGGACCACATTTCCTGCCGTATCGACCGGTTTGAGCCCCAGCGCACGCAAGGCTCCGCTGCCGCCGTCGGACATTGCCGAGCCGCCCACACCGAGCACGATCTCAGTGGCCCCGGCATCCAGCGCGGCGGCGATCAGTTGCCCGCAACCGTAGCTGTGGGCGCGCAGGGAGTTCTCCGGAGTCGGCTCCATATGCGCCAGGCCTGAGGCCATGGCCGTTTCGATCACAGCAGTCACCCCGCCGAAGGAGTCCTTCCGGATCCCCCACGAGGCACCGACCGGCTTGAGGATGGGACCAACTACGGCGTTGTTCCGTTCCTCATAGCCCGCGGCAATGGCGGCATCCAGCGTGCCTTCGCCGCCGTCGGCTACCGGGAACTGCGTGGTGACGGCATCCGGGTAAACGCGGAGCGCGCCCTCGGCCATGGCAGACGCGGCTTCGGCGGCGGTCAGGGATCCCTTGAACTTGTCCGGGGCAATGAGGATACGCATGGGACCATCTTGCCAGCTTTGCCGGGAAAGCGCTTGCCCGAACGTAACGTTGCGTTGACGTCGTCGCAGTAGTTCCCGCCGCACGTCTCCCCTCGCACCAGGGGACTACCCGCCCAGCACCCGCACAGGGTCACCCGCCAACCAGGCCTTGACGTCCTCAAACGCCTCCCCGTAGAACTTCCGGTAGCTCTCGTGCGTCACGTACCCGACGTGCGGCGTGAGGACAGTCCGCCGGGAATGCAGGAGCGCGTGCCCTGCGGGAAGGGGCTCCTCCTCGAAGACATCAAGGGCGGCGCCCCGGATCCAGCCCTCCTCCAGGGCACGGATCAGGGCAACCTCGTCTACCAAGGGGCCCCGGGCGGTATTGACCAAGACCCCGTCGGGACCCAGAAGGCGCAATTCCTCCGAACCCACAATGCCCTCGGTACGCTCGGAGAGCCGCAGGTGCAGCGTCACGATGTCCGACTCGCTGAACAACTCCTCTTTACTGACCAAGCGGGCACCTGCCGCCTCAGCGGTCTCCGCGGTGAGGTTCTGGCTCCACGCGAGGACGTCCATGCCGAACGCCTTGGCGTACCCGGCCATGCGCTTGCCGATCTTCCCCAGGCCAACAATGCCAAGCGTCTTGCCTTCAAGTTCGAATCCGACGCCGGTCTGCCACTCCCCCGCCCGCAGTGAGTTCTCCTCCACAGGCAGGTTCCGTGCGAAAGCGAGCAGCAGGGCCCAGGCAAGCTCCGGCGCCGCGGCAGGGGATCCACCCGTTCCGCACACCACGATCCCCCGCTCGGATGCTGCCTCCATGTCAATCGCGGCATTGGCCATGCCGGTGGTCACCAGAAGCTTCAGATTGGGCAAGGAATCCAGGACACTTTGCGGAAAGCGGGTCCGCTCACGCATCGCGACAACGATGTCGAACGGCGTCAACGCGGCCACGGCCTGCTCCTCCGAGACGAACGGTGCGCTGAAAACGCTGACCTTCACGCCGTCGTCGGGCAGTGAATCCCAAGGAGCATAGTCCCCGGAAACCTGCTGGTAGTCGTCAAGAATGGCTAAACGGAACTTCGTCACGGCTGTCTCCTCCCGCAGCGGCTGGTGGTACTGACCACCATCTCACGTTAGGTTTTTGAGTGTGACGCAAAATGTGACCTCCGCCATGCCCAGGCCCGAGCACCCCCGGCCGCAACTGGTCCGCGACAAGTGGATGAACCTCAACGGCACCTGGGGTTTTGAGATCGACGCCGGGGACTCCGGCGTGGAGCGCGGGCTCGCCACCCGCGAACTCAACAGCTCGATTCTGGTCCCGTTCGCCCCGGAATCGGCCCTTTCCGGGATCGAGCACGTCGATTTCATGGAAGCCGTCTGGTACCGCAGGACCGTGAGCATTCCCCCGGAATGGTCCGGACACAACGTGCTCCTCCACTTCGGCGCTGTGGACCACGACGCGACAGTCTGGGTGAATGGAGTCGAGGTTGCGCGACACAGGGGTGGTTTCACTCCGTTCACGGCCGATCTGGGTGGCATCGCAGAGCCTGGGACGGATGCCGTTATCGTTGTCCGCGCCAGGGACTCGCGGCACGGGATGCAGGCACGCGGCAAGCAGGCCACCTGGTACAACAACACGCATTGCCAGTACACGCGCACCACCGGAATCTGGCAGACGGTGTGGATGGAGGCCGTGCCCGAGGTTTACATCAAGCGCCTCCGGATGACCCCCAGTCTGGCCGATTCAAGCATCACGGTGGAGGTCCCGCTCAGCCGGAACCGGAGCGGGCACACAGTCACTGCCGTCCTCAGCGACAAGGAAGACCTGCGGATTGAGGCGGAGGTCAAGGCGGACCTGGACCTCACGCCGTCGCTCCGGCTCACCGTCCCAGCCGAAGCGATGCGCCCCTGGTCGCCGGAGGACCCGTTCCTTTACGACCTTGACGTGAGCGTGCGGGACGGCGCCGGCGAGGTGGTGGATCGAGTGAGCAGTTATGCCGCCATCCGCTCGATTGCCTTGGACGGCAAGGTTGTCCGCATCAATGGCAATGCGGTTTTCCAGCGGCTGGTCCTGGACCAGGGCTACTGGCCGGATTCGTTGATGACCGCCCCCGACGAGGCCGCCTTGGTCAAGGACATCGAGCTGTCCATGGCTGCGGGATTCAACGGCGCCAGGTTGCACCAGAAGGTTTTCGAAGAGCGTTTCCTCTACCACGCGGACCGTTTGGGCTATCTGGTGTGGGGCGAATTCGGTGACTGGGGCGTGTCGGGCGGCGGCACCATCGGCCACAACCAACAACCGACTGCCAGCTTTGTGGCGCAGTGGCTGGAAGTCCTGCAGCGCGACTTTAACCACCCGTCCATCGTCGGCTGGTGTCCCCTCAACGAGACCCACCAAGTGCTGCATGACCGCCTCACCGTTCTGGACGACGTCACCCAGGCCATGTTCCTGGCCACCAAGCTCGCGGACCCCACACGGCCCGTGATCGACGCATCAGGCTACTCCCACCGGATCCGCGACACGGACATCTACGATTCCCACTCCTACGAACAAGATCCCGACCGCTTCCGCATCGAACAACAGGGCCTTGCTGACGGGAAGCCATACATTAACCGGAAGGACGACGGTGAGGAGTACTCGGTGCCGTACGCCGGGCAGCCATACTTCGTCTCCGAATTCGGCGGTATCTGGTGGAACGAGGCCGAAGCGCGCCAAGCAGCAGAGGCGGCAGGCACCGACGTCGAAAGTTCCTGGGGCTACGGCCAGCGCGTCAGCAGCGAAGAGGAGTTCTATGCCCGCTTCGAGGGACTCTGTGGCGTCCTGCTGGATAATCCGGACATGTTTGGGTACTGCTACACGCAGCTGACGGATGTCTTCCAGGAGAAGAACGGCATCTTCACGTTCGATCGCAGCCCCAAGTTCGACCTCGAAAGGATCCGGGCCAGCCAGCTCCGCCGGCAGCCATCGAAACCCGGAACTAACCCCGCCGAGTTTGGCTAGACCCACTGGCCTCGACGGACCAGGACTTCCTTGAGCAGATCCAGGCGATCGGACACGATTCCGTCCACGCCAAGATCCAGGAGCCGCTCCATCTCGGCGGGTTCGTTGATGGTCCACACATGCACGTGGCGGCCCAGGCGGTGCGCGCGGCGCAGGAACCCGGCCGTCACCACCTGCACCGGCCCGTAGCGGACAGGAACCTGGAAAACGTCGACGCCGGCAAGCAGCCTGCGTGCCAAAGGTGCCGGCAGCACGGGGCCCAGGAGGACAAACAGAGCGGTGAGGGAGCTGCCCGCCGACGAAGCAACGCGATTCGACAGCTTGGCCAGGACTGCCCTGCGGCGCCTGTCGGAAAAGCTTGTGACCAGTACGCGATCATGGATCCCGTGCCGCTCAATGGCCTCGGCCATCGGGCGCACCGAATTCCAGTCCTTGATATCCAGGTTCAACCGGGCATCCGGCAACGCGGCCACCAGCTCATCAAAGGTCGGAACAGGTTCCACACCACCGATTCGTGCCCCGGCTACCTCTGCTGCCGTCAACTCCGCGATCTTGCCGACAGAATCGGTCACGCGGTCCAAGGAGGAGTCGTGGAAGACCAGCAGCACGCCGTCCGACGTGGTGTGGACGTCCGTTTCAAGGTGCACGGTGCCGAGTTCCGCCGCGGCTTTGAAAGCCGCCATGGAGTTCTCCAGGCCATCCAGTGAGAAACCGCGGTGCGCGAAGGCCAAAGGGCCCAGCGAACCGTCCTTGCGGAGGAAATAGGGCAGCGTCACACCCGTAGCGTAGCCGAACGGCTCTCCCGACGGCGCGTGCCAGGCGCGTGCGTCACGCGCCGTGCGTCGGGCTTGGCGCGTCAGGCTTCGTGCGGAACTATCGCCACGCCGTCGCTGACGTGAACCAGCGTCCTGCCGCGGCCGCCGTCGAGCTCCACCCACACGGCGGTGGCATCGCCGGTGACGGCGTCAATCACTCCCGCCGACTCATACCCGGGCGTGAGCGTGACGCTGACGCGGTCGCCCTGGCGCAAGGAACGCCAGTGGTGATCCGGTTCGACGCGCCGCAGCGGCGCCGTGTTGAAATCGTTGATCCTGCGCTTGGCCATGATTCCCCCTGCATTTCGACTGGTAGACACGATGCGAACGGGTCCGTGGCTGGAAGCCTACGGGCGCAAGGTGAACGCCGGTTGTATGGAGGCTGGGAAGTCGGTGACAGCCTGAAACTGCAAGACTAGGGACATGACTGTGTTGATTGCCGGATGCGGCGACCTTGGAACCGAAGCCGGACTTCGCTTCGCTGCGGCGGGCCACGAGGTTGTGGGCTTGCGGCGTTCCCCCGGGAAGCTGCCTCCGCAGATCCGTGGCGTCTACGCGGACCTTTCCGTGGAGCTCCCGGAGTTGCCGGCCGACGTGGACATTGTGGTGGTGGCCGTCGCAGCCGACGCCTCCACAGAAGAGGCCTATCGCGCGGCCTACCTGAACGGCGTGAAGAACGTCCTGGATGCGCTGGAACGGCAATCCATTGAACCGCGGCGGATCCTCTTCGTCTCCTCCACCGCTGTGTACAAGGATTCCGGTGGAGCTGTCGTGGACGAGTCCACACCCACGGAACCCACGCGGTTCAGCGGCAAGGTCCTGCTGGAAGCGGAGGAACTGCTGTTCGCCCGGACACGCGGAACGGGCACCCGGCCAATCTCCCTCCGGCTCGGCGGGATCTACGGCCCGGGACGCACCCGGCTGATCGACCAGGTCCGGAGTGGCAAGGCCGTCATCCCTGCCCAACCCCGGCACACCAACCGCGTCCACAGGGACGACGCCGCCGCCATGGTCGTCCACCTGACCACCATGGGAGCTGCCCCGGACGAGGTTTACGTGGGCGTTGACGATCACGCCGCCGAAATGGGCGACGTCATGCGGTTCCTCGCGTCCGAGCTGCAGTGCCCTGAACCCCCGACGGCGGCACCTGAGGGCGCGTCCGACGCCGGCCCCGGCGACAAGCGCTGCTCCAACAAACGGCTCCGGGCGACGGGTTTCGAGTTCACTTTCCCGAGCTACAAAGAGGGCTACCGCGCGTTGCTTTCCGGCGAGGGCGTACGCCACCCGTGAAGCCCGTGCTGCGTGCCACAGGACAGCAGGGATGGGGGCGGGCTTACTTCGCAATGCAGGCGGTTGCCGGGCTGGCTTGGTGGACCCTGGTTTTCCTGGCATCCCCGGTGCGTGCAGCCACCCTGGGCACCCTTGACCCCGTCGCTGTGGCCGCCCTCGACATTCCGCTGTTCGTGCTCTGTTCGGCCCTCGCAGCTTGTGGCATCCGGTGGGCGGCCGTGGTGGCCACGGGCTGGACTGCTTTGGTGGCAGCCGCGCTGGCTGTCTACGCCACATTCACCACGGAAGCGGGCCTGGGCGTCCTGATGATGATTGCCGCTACCGCCTGCTCAGGCCTGGCGCTCTGCTTCGTCCTGCTGGGGCGGGTTCCCACGGACTGGATCATCCGCGGCCCGTTCGCGTTCCGCTCCGCCGCTTCGAACCGGCCTGCAACGGCCCACGTGAGCGCGACCATCGCGCAAATGATCCTCTTCTGGGGCTTGTTCCTTGTCGCAGTCCCGCTGGCCATCTCATGGTTGGAAGGTCGATGGCTGGTGTCCCTGCCTGTCCCGCAGTTTGCCGTCACCGCAGGTGCCGTGATCCTGGTGCTGGCGAGCATTCTCGGCGTCTCGTCCGCCGTAACCATGTCATCCAAGGGCCGCGGCACCCCGCTGCCGTCGGCCATGCCCAACCACCTCGTCATCGCCGGGCCGTATCGCTGGGTCCGCAATCCGATGGCCGTTGCCGGCATCGCCCAGGGCGTAGGGGTGGGCCTCCTCCTGGGGTCCTGGCTCGTGGTCGCCTACGCGATGATCGGCTCGTTGGTCTGGAACTACGCCGTTCGGCCGCTGGAGGAAGCAGACCTCGAAAACCGCTTTGGAGCCGGATTCCGCCGCTACCGTTCGTCAGTGAGCTGTTGGCTTCCCCGCGTCGGGCGGAACTTCGGGCGGAGCTAGACCCGCTGCTCCGTCAGTTTCGCCTCGAGAACCTGGGCCACGCCGTCGTCGTCGAAATGCGGCGCCTGCCGGCCGGCAGCGAGGATCGCTTCGGGGTGCCCGCTGGCCATGGCGTAACCGTGGCCAGCCCAGCGGAGCATCTCGATGTCATTGGGCATGTCCCCGAACGCAACAACATCGGCGGCTTCGATCCCCAGGGACTCTGCGTACTTGGCCAGCGTGACTGCCTTGTTGATCCCCGGCACGGACATTTCCAGCATCGCAGTCCGGGGAGCTGAGTGCGTGGTGGACACGAGGTGCGCGACAGCCGGCTGCACCTCGGCCAGGAACTCGTCCGGCGTCCCCTTGCGGGTAATGGCAAGGAACTTTACGACGGCGTCATCCGCCGTGAGCGTCTGGTCCAGCGGTTTTGGGGTGAACTCGGCAAGCAGTTCGCTGGTTTCGTTTTCGATGAACCCCGGCTCCAGCTGGAAGCCGGTGAGCGTCTCCACAGCGAACAGGGCGTCAGGCCGGATGGACTTGATGATCCGGCGGGCCTCAAAAACGGACTCCGCATCGAGGACGCACGAGGAGAGTGCCTTCTCCGTTTCCAAGTCCCACACCACGGCACCGTTGGAACAGATCACGATTCCGCTGTGCCCGAGCTGCTCCTGGAGCGGGTACAGCCAGCGCGGCGGACGGCCCGTGACGAAGACGAGTTCCACTCCGGCATCGCGGCATGCCTGGAATGCCTTGATGGTCCGGTCACTGATTTTTCCGTCGTGACCGAGGATGGTGCCGTCTATATCGCTTGCTACGAGCCGCATCATGCCAGTCTACGTTGGAGCGAAACAGGCGGCTGCGCACCGGAAAGCCTCCACATTTCCAAAACCGGGAGCATAGGCTGAGTTGATGAGTGACAAGACCATGAGCGAAGAACACAGCACACGCGGCGCGTACGTCACCGGCGGTGAGTTCACCCGCGACACCAACTACATCGAGGACCGCATCACCCGCGACGGCGCTGCCGGCCCAAACGGAGAACCCGGCTGGCCCGTAGAGCCCGGGCGCTACAGGTTGATCGCCGCCCGCGCTTGTCCGTGGGCCAACCGCTCAGTAATTGTGCGGCGGCTCCTGGGACTTGAGGATGTCATCAGCCTCGGCCAGCCTGGCCCCACCCACGATGCCCGCTCCTGGACTTTCGACCTTGATCCCGGCGGCAAGGACCCCGTCCTGGGGATCGAGCGCCTGCAGGAGGCGTTCTTCCGCCGCTTCCCGGACTACCCGCGAGGCATCACCGTCCCGGCCATTGTCGATATCCCCAGCGGCGAAGTAGTGACCAACAACTACCCGCAGATCACGCTCGACTTTTCCACGGAGTGGACGGAGTTCCACCGCCCCGGGGCGCCCCAGCTGTATCCGGAGCACCTCCGCGAGGAAATCGACCAGGTCAACAAGCGCGTATTTACCGAGGTCAACAACGGCGTCTACCGATGCGGCTTCGCAGGATCACAGGAAGCCTACGATGCCGCCTACGCGCGCCTGTGGACTGCTTTGGACTGGCTGGAAGAACGGCTCAGCAGCCAGCGGTATCTTGTGGGCGACTCCATCACTGAGGCCGACGTCCGGCTCTTCACCACCTTGGCACGCTTCGACGCCGTCTATCACGGACACTTCAAGTGCAACCGGAACAAGCTGAGCGAAATGCCTGCGTTGTGGGGCTACGCAAGGGACCTCTTCCAGACACCCGGCTTTGGGGACACCATCGACTTCGTCCAGATCAAGCAGCACTACTACATCGTCCACGAAGACATTAATCCCACGCAGATTGTCCCCGCCGGTCCGGATCTGTCCGGCTGGCTGACGCCCCATGGACGGGAATCCCTGGGCGGCAGTCCGTTCGGGGACGGCACTCCTCCGGGTCCGGTGAGGGCCGGCGAGGAAGTAGCACCGGGGCACGGCGCCGGCTAACCGCTGGTGCGGTCAGGCCGGCCCGTGGTTCAGCTCGGCACGCGTCGGCGGGTTGGCGCCGGCGCGTGAAACGGTCACGGCGGCGGCGCGGCTGGCATGCTCCATGATCGCCGCGAGCATTTCTGCGGGCATGGCCCGCAGTTCCCCGCGGTTCTGCGCGCCGTCCAAACCATGATCCACAATCGCGGACAGCAGCCCTGCCATGAACGAGTCGCCGGCACCCACGGTGTCCACGACATTCACGGATGGGGCCGGCACTTCGGTTTCGCCTGCCCGGGTGATACCCCACGGGCCGCGTGAACCGCGCGTCACCACCACCAGGGCCGGTCCTTCTTCGCCGCCCAGGGACAGCCAGCGACGCGCGGATTCCGTAGGATCCACGCCGGGATACAGCCACTCGAGGTCTTCGTCGGAAGCCTTCACGACGTCGGCCAGCGCCACGAAGCGCTCGGCTTGCGTCCGCGCGTACTCAACGTCCGTAATGATGCTTGGCCGGCAGTTGGGGTCGAAGCTGATGGTGCTGTTCGGGTGGGCATGCTCGACGGCGGCAAGAACCTCCGCGGCGCCAGGCTCCAGGAAGGTGGCAATGGAGCCAGTGTGCAGCAACGTGGCGCCCTGCAGCATCAGGGGCAACCTACCGGCGAGGTCGGGGAGTTCCCAGGTGAGGTCGAAGGCGTAGGTGGCGGCGCCGTCGTCGTCGATCCGGGCGGTGGCCACGCTGGTTGGCTTCTCATCCGGCGGAAGCGGCACCATCACGGAGCTTGAGCGCAGGTGCGCTGCGACGGAGTCTCCGTAGGCGTCCTTGCCGTAGCGGCCGATGAACTGCACCGGGTGGTCCAGCCTGGCCAAGCCCACGGCAACGTTGAGCGGACTGCCGCCAACGTGCGCCTCAATTCCAGAGGAGCGTTGGACGACGTCTACCAGGGCCTCACCAATGACTGTCAGCATGGGTCAACTCTGCCAGAGGTGAAGCGCAGCAACCCAACAATTACGACAGCAGTCGCTGCACCAACTCGCGGCACTTCTTGTAGGCAACGGCCTTGGGGTCGATGAGGTCGAAATGGTCACCCGGGACCCGCAGCAGCTGGGCGGAGCTCCCGGCCGCCGTGGCTGCGGCAACGTAGGCCTCGGACTGGCTTGCAGGAACGTCCTCGTCTTCCGTGGCGTGAACGGCGTAGACGGGGACGTTGATCGGCAGCGAGCTCATGGGGTCGGCGTATTTATGCCGTTTGGGGAATCTGGCCGAATCCCCGCCCATCAGGTTGCAGACGGCGCCGTTGCTGAGGTTGAGCTTCTCGGCTGCCGCAAGGTTCAGGAGGCCGGACTGGCTCACCACGCCCGTCAGGTGCACGGCGTTGTCCTCCGGTGCCCGCTGGAGCTGGCGGTCGGCGTCGGGGGCTCCGATGGCAGACAGGCGGTGCCTGCCCGCAGCCCATACCGCGAGGTGTCCTCCGGCGGAGTGGCCCAGTGCCACCACTTTGCCGAGCTGGAGGTCGTGGTCCCCGGCTATCTGCGACAGGTGGTCGATCCCGGCCAGGATGTCCTCGAACGTATGGGGCCATCCACCGCCGTTCCCGGCCCGCCGGTATTCAAGGTTCCAGGCGGTAATTCCGTGCGCTGCGAGGTCCCGCGCCAGCGGTTCGCCGAGCTCCGCGCCGTATTGCGAGCGCCAGTAGCCGCCATGGATCACAACGGCTACTCCACCGGCCACAGCTGATGCGCCGCGATGGTTTCCGTTGTTCGGTTCAGGTATGAAGAGTTCGCCCCACTGACTGGGGTGTTCGCCGTAGCTGTACTTGTGCCGCAACATTGCGCCCTCCTTTGTACTGAGCCTATCGTGACGGTTCCGAAGTTTGGCTAGAGGCACCCCGACGGCGGGTGGCCCGGTTCAGTGTCGCAGCCGCCACGTAAGCTGGGGGCATGGCAAGCAATTGGGACAGCCTGGACCAGGCCCAGCGGGATGCAGTGGATGCGAATGTGGCCCTCTACGAGCGTGTCCGCCCTGCTTTGAAGCGGGTCACGCGGGACGTACTGCTGACCCTGCGGGACATGTTGAACGACGCTGAAGTCACCCCGTTGTTCGTCACCGGCCGGACCAAGACCGTGGAGTCGTTCCGGGAAAAAATCTCCCGCACGGATGATCCCCTGGAACCGGGTGGTCCGCGCGTCCTGAAATTCCCGGACCCTTTCCGCACGTTGAACGACATGGTGGGCATCCGTGTCATCACCAAGCTCCCTGCGGAGAACGCAGCGGTGGCCAACATCATCAAGCGTCAGCGCCAGCTCTTCGATTGCCGGGGCGACCGCGAGAAGGACATCGGTTCCATCGAGTCCGGCACTTATGGCTACTCCAGCCGCCACCTCATCCTGCGCACCATCCAGAATGAAACGGTCAAGGAGTACCAGCACGTCTTCAATCCGGACATGCCAGCCAACGGCAGCTACTTCTTTGAATGCCAGATCCGTACTGTTTTCGCGCACGCCTGGAGCGAGATCGAGCACGACATCCGCTTCAAGGCGGAGGACCCGCGCGCATGGACCCCGCATTTCGACCGGCAGTTCACGGCCACGGCGGCCATGTTGGAGACGGTTGAGAGCGCTTTCGCGGACCTTCACGAGCGGTACGAGGAAGTCCGTGGCTACTGGGACCTGGAGGGTGAAGGCGGCTCGCCCCTGACTCCCAACCGCGTTCGTGACGTCTGGCGTACGCTCCTGCCGCACGTTGACCGTAAAGTTGATGACGACTGGGGATGGGCCGCCGAGCTGCTCGCTGCCCACGGACTTACCAAGACCGTGGAACTGGCCGGGCTTCTCAGCGCCAACCGGATCACAGAGGTCCGCAAGGCCCTGGACCATCGCTACTCACCCGGTCCCGACCGCCTCCTGGATGACCTCCTCTTGTGGCAGTACGGAACCGAACACATTGATCTCACTGCTGAGGCGCCCGACGCCGTTCCGCACCCGCGGCGCGACAGCCTCCAGCGGCGTCTTAAGCAGATTGAGCGCTACCGCCAGACTGCACTGTAAGAAACCTGCCCTGTAAAGGACCCATGACTCCGGAGCAACTCATGTCATTGCGGGCGACTTTTCGCTCGCCCCGCCGGCTGCTGACGGAGTCCCTCGCGGGACTCGTGGTGGCTTTGGCCTTGATCCCGGAAGCCATCGCATTCTCGGTGATTGCCGGCGTGGATCCGCGTATTGGCTTGTTCGCATCGTTCACCATGGGCGTGGTGACGGCTCTGGTGGGTGGCCGCCCGGCCATGATCTCCGCTGCGACGGGAGCCGTGGCGTTGGTGATCGCCCCCGTCATGAAGGAGCACGGACTCGACTACCTGATCGCTACGATCATCCTGGCCGGCGTCTTCCAGGTCGTCCTCGCGGTCCTCGGTGTGACGCGGCTGATGCGGTTCATTCCCCGTTCGGTGATGATCGGCTTCGTCAATGCCCTGGCCATCCTGGTGTTCATGTCCCAGATGCCGGAACTCTTCAACGTGCCGTGGATGGTCTATCCGATTGTCATTGTTGGTTTGGTGATCGTGTTCGGGCTGCCTCGGCTGACCACTGCCATTCCCGCACCGCTGGTGGCGATCGTGGCCATCACGCTGGTGACAGCCCTCGGCAACATCGATGTTCCCACCGTCAGCGACAAGGGCGAACTCCCGGACAGCCTGCCAGGATTCTTCCTGCCCAACGTTCCACTGAACCTGGAGACGTTCCGGATCATCGCTCCCTTCGCCCTTTCCATGGCGCTGGTGGGCCTGCTGGAATCGCTCATGACTGCCAAACTGGTGGACGACATCACGGACACCCGCTCCGATAAGACCCGGGTGTCTTGGGGGCAGGGTGTGGCCAACATCGTCACCGGTTTCCTTGGTGGGCTGGGCGGCTGCGCGGTGATCGGGCAGACCATGATCAACGTGAAGGGCTCCGGTGCAAGGAGCCGGCTCTCGACCTTCCTGGCCGGGGTGTTCCTGCTGCTCCTGGTAGTGGTGCTCGGTGACGTGGTGGGCATGATCCCGATGGCTGCCCTGGTGGCCGTGATGGTCTTCGTTTCACTGATCACGTTCGATTGGCACTCCGTACGGCCATCGACGTTGAAGCGGCTGCCTAAGTCCGAGACCGCCGTCATGATCCTGACTGTTGCCGCTGTGGTGGCGACGCACAACCTGGCGGTGGGGGTCGGCGTCGGCGTCCTGGCCGCCATGGTGCTGTTCGCCAGGCGCGTGGCGCATTTCGCGACCGTCGAACGGACCGAACTGGAGCTGAACGGCGAGAGGGTCGCGACGTACACCGTGGATGGGGAGTTGTTCTTCGCTTCTTCCAACGATCTCTATACGCAGTTCGACTACGCGAAGGATTCCTCAGACGGCATAGATCGGGTAATCATCGACCTGCATGGATCGCATATTTGGGACGCGTCCTCCGTGTCGGTGCTGGATTCGGTGACGGAGAAGTACCGGAACCATGGCCGCGAGGTCGAATTCATCGGACTGAACGAGGCCAGCGTCCGCATGCGTGAGCGCCTGGCGGGGAAACTCAACTCCTGACCCGGCTGGGTTCAGAAACAGCGGTCATCTGACATATACGCCTGCCTGCAAGTAAAGAATTCGTTCGGGCTGCCGGGCAGGTGTGAGCATGGATGAATGCTTGAGGCAACCAATAACGCACCAGAGTCTGAAGAAACAGCCGCGCCCGTGAACGCCGCCCTCGCCGCCGAGGCAAGGATTGCGCGGGTTGCCGTCACGGTGTTCCCGCTCCTTGTTGTGGCTGCCGGTGTCCTTGGCTTCCTCGTACCGGACCTCTTCAAACCCATGGGCGTCTCGGTCCCGTATCTGCTGGGCGTCATCATGTTCTGCATGGGCCTGACCCTGACCCCTCCGGATTTCGCCTCAGTGGCCCGGCGTCCGTGGGCCGTAGCACTCGGCATCGTGGCACACTACGTGATTATGCCCGGCGCCGGCTGGCTCATTGCCGTGCTGCTCCAGCTGCCCCCGGAGCTGGCGGTGGGCCTGATCCTGGTGGGCTGCGCGCCGTCGGGTACCGCGTCCAATGTGATGGCCTTCCTGGCCAAGGGCGACGTTGCACTCTCTGTTGCCGTAGCATCGGTTTCAACGCTAATCGCTCCTCTGGTGACACCCGCGTTGACGCTGTTCCTGGCCGGTTCTTTCCTCCACATCGACGCCGGTGCCATGGTCCTGGACATCGTCAAGACCGTGCTGCTTCCCGTGATCGCAGGCCTCCTGGCGAGGTTGTTCCTTTCCAAGCTCGTTGCCAAGGTGCTTCCGGCACTTCCGTGGGCATCCGCCGTCGTGATTTCCCTGATCGTTGCAATTGTTGTGGCCGGCAGCGCCAGCAAGATCGTGGCAGCAGGCGGCATCGTGTTCCTGGCTGTTGTCCTCCACAACGGCTTCGGTCTTGGCCTCGGCTACCTGGCAGGCAAGCTCGGCCGCCTGGATGACAAGGCGCGCCGCGCGTTGGCGTTCGAGGTCGGAATGCAGAACTCCGGACTTGCCGCGACCCTGGCCACAGCACATTTCGGTGCTTTGGCCGCGCTGCCCTCAGCCGTGTTCTCGCTGTGGCACAACGTTTCCGGTGCGATCGTTGCAGCGTGGCTCGCGCGACGTCCGCTGAAGGACTGACTTCTGCACTCTTGGGGGACTGCGCCTGGCTTCGGGCCTCATTCCTCATGGGCTTCTACGAGGCCCGAAAGTCGCGAGCTGATGGGTCTTGACGCCGCACTTGCATTTTGCAAGTATGACCGCATGAGCCTCTTTATTACTTGCCCGGTTGAGAGCGTCGAACGTGCCACCGCCTTCTATACCGCCCTCGGCTGGACCCTCAACACCGAGATGTCCGATCACAACGTGTCGTGTTTCGCGATCGCACCCGAGCAGTACGTCATGCTCGGCAGCCGTGAGATGTACGCCAGCGTCGGCGGCGCCGAGGAACTTGTCGGTGGACCTGACACTCCCTCGAAGGTCACGGTCTCCTTCGACCTCGGCAGCCGCGAAGCAGTGGACGAGCTCACCGAACGCGCCGGCGCCGCCGGCGGGCGGATCGGTGACACCGACGACTACCCCTTCATGTACCAGCGCCAGTTCGACGACCCCGATGGCTACCACTACTCGCCGTTTTGGATGAAGCCGGACTCCGATCCGACCGCGTGAGCAACCTCGCCGCGGCCCTCGACGTCGTCGGCTCACGGTGGGCCCTGCTCATCGTGGAACGGCTGCTCGACGGGCCACAACGCTACGGCGATTTGCAGCGGGACCTCGGAGTGCCGACCAACATGCTCGCGACGCGCCTGCGTGAGCTCGAAGCCGCCAGCGTCCTGTCCCGGCTGCCCCTGCGCCACAACACCCGGGCCTACACGCTGACCGATAGAGGGCGGGCCCTGGGCGAAGCAATCAACGCGCTGGCCCGTTGGGGCGAGGAGTTGCCCGGGAACGACGCCCAGACGTAGACCTTTTGCGCCGCGGTCGTGACGCTACTGCGGCGCCGTCTTGCTGCCGTCCACCGTGGTGGCGTCCACCGTGGTGCCGCGACGGTGCAGCTTCCACGGAGAGGCGACCCGGACGCCGTCGGCGGGAGCCGTTCCCTCCAGGCGGTCGAGCAGCATCCGGACCACCTTCTCGAAAATAGGATCGGGACCCACCGTCGTCAGTGCGGGATCGAACTCCTGCCCCTCGGTGGAGTTCCCCACTCCTACGATCTGCACGTCCTCGGGCACGCGCAGGCCCAGCCGGAAGGCGGCCCGTACCGCCTGGAGCGCTTCCATGTCGTCAGTGCAGAGGATGGCCGTGGGGCGGACCGGAAGCTGCAACAATTCAAGCGCCGACTGATACGCCTCGGCCGGGCGATGGTGAGAGGTCCGGACGAGGGACTGATCGAGCGGAATGCCCGCCTTTTCAATCCCACTGGCGTAAGCAGCGAACCGGCTCTTGGGCCGGTCAGTGGAATCTGACCTCCGAATGCAAGCGATCCTTCGATGCGACGCCGTCAGGAACTCCATGCAGTCCGCCAGCCCGGCGTCGGTCTCGGGCGCGAGGACGTCGAACCCGGCAGGATTCATGGTTTCCGAAATCACCACTTGGGCTACGCCGCGGCGAGCCAGTTCCGTGACGGTCTCGTCCTCCGTTTTTGCCTCCGGGAAGTACCCGATGATGACACCGTCCGCACCGCCGGACATCATGAATTTCCGCCAGTCCTCGCCCAAGAGGATCACAGGCTGATAGCCACGTTCCGGAAGGATGTTCGCAGCCGCAGTGGCCAACGCCCGGTCCCACGGCCATTCGAGGTTTCCAATCGCGACGGCCACCACGTCTGTCTTGCCGCGCCGCATCCCGCGCGCGGCCTGGTTGGGAACGTAGCCCAACTCCTTCACGGCCGACAGGACGCGGTCCTGGGTGGGCTGGCTGATCCGGGTAGTGCCTCCGTGGCGGCCGGAAAGCACGTAAGAGACGGTGGTCAGCGATACGCCCGCTGCCGTGGCAACATCCCGGATGGTGGGCTTGAGTCCCTTGCTCACGGCGGCTCCTGACAGACGATTGATTCTTGAACTCTATCTTCACCGAGGTGGACTCCCCTTGACGCACTTAGTTGTGAACGTTAACAATTGCGGGAGCCAACATGTATTCAAAAGGGAAGAATTCAATGAAGAACTGGGCAGGAAACCTTGAGTATTCGTCCGCGGGCATCCAGCGGCCCGCGTCGGTGGAGGAGCTGCGAGAGCTCGTGGCCCAGGCGACCCGGATCAAGGCCTTGGGCTCCCGGCACTCGTTCAATACGGTCGCGGACACCGAGGGCACGCACATTCTCTTGGATGCCCTCCCCCAGGAAATCGTCCTCGACCTGGAAAAGAGCACGGTAAAGGTCAGCGGTGGCATCAGCTACGGAGCCTTGGGTCGCTCGCTCGAAGAGCAGGGTTACGCCATCCACAACCTCGCCTCTCTTCCCCACATCTCCGTAGCGGGCGCCATCCAAACCGGCACGCATGGCAGTGGAGTCAATAACCCCTCCCTGGCTGCCGCCGTCGTGAGTGTCGACTTTGTGCGCGCCTCAGGCGAGCTGGTCACCCTAGCCGCCGACGACGACGAATTCCTCGCCACAGTGGTGGGCGTGGGAGCCCTGGGCATTGTGACAGGACTGGAGCTTGCCGTCCGGCCCAGCTACGAGGTCCGGCAACGCGTGCTCACGGATCTGTCCTGGGATGCGGCGTTGGCCAACTTCGAAACCATCGCTTCCAGTGCCTACAGCGTCAGTTTCTTCACGAACTACACGGGTGACACCATCGCCCAAGTGTGGCTCAAGGCGCTGGACACCGAAGCTCCCCTGGCGGAGTTGTTCGGAGCAACGCCGGCGACGGCGGCACTGCACCCGCTCCCGGACATGTCAGCCGAGAACTGCACCGAGCAGCTCGATGTCGCGGGAAAGTGGCTGGACCGTTTGCCGCACTTCCGCCACGAATTCACCCCAAGCAACGGGGAAGAACTGCAGAGCGAATTCCTCCTGCCGCTGGAACATGCACCCGCCGCTCTGGCCGCCGTCCGAGGTCTCGCGGACAAGCTTGCACCCCTGCTGTTCATCTCCGAAATCCGGACGATTGCTGCCGATGACTTCTGGCTCAGCCCGTTCTACCAGCAGCAAAGCGTGGCCCTGCACTTTACCTGGAAGCCGATGCAGGCCGAGGTCGAGGCCGTACTGCCCGAACTCGAGGCAGCCCTGCGCCCGTTTGGCGCACGCCCGCACTGGGGCAAGCTCTTCACTCCCGGCGAGTACGACTTCGCCGCCCTCTACCCGCGTTTCGAGGACTTCCGGGCTCTCGTTAGCGCCAACGACCCCACGGGCAAATTCCGAAACGCCCTGCTGGACACGGTGCTGGGCGTGACGGTTACTTCATAGCGCGTCGGGCCGCTACTCGATGTGGGCGAGCACTGCGCCCGCCAAAACCACTCCACCGGGAGCCGAGAGCACTTCCGAGAGGGTGCCTGCGCGGTGTGCCGGGACCTGGGTTTCCATCTTCATGGCTTCCAGAACCACCAGGGGGTCTCCGGCAGCTACCTCGGCTCCGGGTTCCACCAGCCACTTGACGACGGTGCCGGACATGCTGGAGACGAGGGCGGATTCGGCGGGTGAATCATCGGCGCCGAGGGAACCCGGCAGCCCCGTGACATCCGTAGCGGCCGGAAGCCCTTGTCCGGAGCGCGCCCAGCCATCCAGCAAATCCGCAGGAAGTCCCACGGCAAGCCGCTTGCCGTCGACGTCAACAGTGATGGTCCGGCGTTCTCCGCCCGGCGCCACCGCGCTGTAGTCAGGGTCCACGGGGATCTGGGCGGCGAAGTCAGTCTCGATCCACCGGGTGTGTACGCGGAGTCCGGCCACTGAAGTGAAGTCGTCAGCCTCCAGGACCGCCCGGTGGAATGGCAGCACCGTGGCCAAGCCTGTGATGGTGAAATCGGCCAGGGCCCTACGGGCGCGACGAAGTGCCTGCTGCCGGTCAGCTCCGGACACGATCAGTTTCGCCAACAGGGAATCGAACTGCGGTGGAACGTTCGACCCCGCACGCACTCCGGTATCCACCCGGATGCCCGGCCCTGTAGGCACCTCGAAAAGTCCGACTGTGCCAGGGGACGGCAGGAATCCACGGCCGACATCTTCAGCGTTGATCCGGAATTCGAAGGAGTGCCCCTTGGCGACGGGGTCCTCGGACACACTCAAAGGCAGGCCCGCAGCCACGCGGAACTGTTCCTGCACCAGGTCGATCCCCGCTGTTTCCTCGGTGATCGGGTGCTCCACCTGAAGTCGGGTATTGACCTCAAGGAACGCGACGGCACCGTCTGCCGAAACGAGGAACTCCACTGTTCCGGCACCGTAGTAGCCGGCTTCACGAATGATCGCCTTGGAACCGTCGTAGATCTTTTGCCGCTGTGCATCGCTGAGGAAGGGCGCGGGTGCCTCTTCCACGAGCTTTTGGTGGCGGCGCTGGAGGGAGCAGTCGCGGGTACCCACCACAATGACGTTGCCCTGCTTGTCCGCGATGATCTGCGCTTCCACGTGCCGCGGCCGGTCCAGGTACTGCTCCACGAAGCACTCGCCACGACCGAATGCGGCCACGGCTTCACGGACAGCGGAGTCGAAGGCCTCTTCCACTTCAGCGAGCTCGCGGACCACCTTGAGTCCCCGTCCGCCGCCACCGAAAGCAGCCTTGATGGCCATCGGAAGACCGTGTTCCTCGGCAAAAGCGCGTGCTTCCGCCGCTGAGGACACAGGTCCGTCGCTGCCTGCGACCAACGGCGCACCGGCCCGGACGGCAATCTCGCGGGCAGTAATCTTGTTGCCCAACTGACGGATGGACTCCGGAGAGGGACCGATCCACTCCAGCCCGGCGTCGATCACTGCTTGTGCGAAGTCCGCGTTTTCGGAGAGGAAGCCGTATCCGGGGTGGACCGCGTCCGCGCCGGACTGCGCGGCGATGCCAAGCAGCTTCCCGATGTTCAGGTAGGTGTCAGCAGGGCTGTTTCCGCCCAGACTGTAGGCTTCATCGGCGGCGCCTACGTGCATGGCGTCGGCGTCGATATCCGCGTAGACGGCTACCGACGAGATGCCGGCATCGTCGCAGGCTCGGGCGACGCGGACGGCAATTTCGCCGCGGTTCGCGATCAGGACCTTACGCATCAAATACTCACTTCTCTGGGGTTGTGCTGAAGTCTGGGGAATCGTGGACGAACCGGAATCGGATACGGCCGCCGATGGGCACCTGCGCTGCGCGGTCCAGGTGCTCATCACGCACCACGCCGATCACGGGATAGCCACCGGTAATCGGATGGTCCGCCAGGAACAGGACCGGCAGTCCGGCAGGCGGGATCTGGAGCGCACCCGCCATGGTGCCCTCACTGGGAAGCTCGCCTTCGCGGGTCCGCTTCAACGGGGTGCCGTCCAGTCGCATGCCCACACGGTTGGACTGCGGCGTGACCAGCCAGTCCTGGCTCGTGAGGGAGTCGAGCGCAGCCTGGTCGAACCAATCGGCGCGAGGTCCGGGAACGACGTCCAACACCGTGACGCCCTCATCCGGGAACCCGGGTTGCAGCTCAGGGCTGCCCACCGCTGTTGATTCGGTGGCGTCACCGGCGGGAAGCTCCTGGCCGATGACCAGCGGGGCAGGCCCGATGCCGGACATCGTGTCTGCCGAACGGCTCCCAAGAACCTCGGGCACATCCACTCCGCCGCGGATTGCCACGTAGTTCCGGAATCCCGACACGGGGGCGCCCAAGGTGAGGACTTCGCCGTCGAGCAGTGCGAAAGGTGCAGCCATGGGAACGGTCCGCTGGCCGCCGGGACTGACCTCGTCGCCGTCGTCGTCAAACCACGACGGCGACTGGACGGTCAGCGTTGTCGGCGCACCGGTGACGGCAAGGACTTGGTCTCCAACAGCTTCCACAGTCAGCCCGCCGTTGACGGACTCAATGGCCGCCGCAGAAGGGGCATTGCCCACCAGGCGGTTGGACCTGCGGAGGGAGGCCCGGTCCAGGGCACCAGCCGCGGAGACGCCGAGCGGGCCGAATCCGCGGCGGCCGAGGTCCTCTATGAGGCTCAGGGCACCTGGGTTGAGGATCCGCAGGCCCGGTCCCGTGTGGTGGTCTGAATCGGCGTCGGAATCATGGGCCGAGGCAGTGACAACCTCGCGGACGGCCCGGTATTGGACCCGGTCACCGGGCCTCACGAGTGCCGGTTGCGGACGGTTCAGGTCCCACATCCGTGCACCGGTCCGGCCGATCAGCTGCCAGCCGCCCGGGGACCGGCGGGGGTAGACGGCCGAGTACTGGCCACCGAGGGCGACGGAACCGGCCGGGACCGCTGTGCGCGGGGACGAACGCCGAGGCACGGTAAGGACCTCGTTTTCGCCCACCATGTACCCAAAACCCGGCGCGAAGCCCGCGAAGGCAACGGTCCAGACCTGACCTGTGTGGGCCGCAATGACGCCGTCGACGCTCAGGCCGGTCAACTCCGCGACGTCGGCGAGGTCGTCGCCGTCGTACACGGTGTCGATGACCACCAGCCCGGAGTCAGTAACCTCCGGAACGGTGAGTTCCAACTCGAGCAGCCGGGCGCCGATGGCGCGGGTGGCTGCGGCGGACTCACCCACCACCATCACTGTTTCAGCAGCGGCGAGAACGTCCACCTGTCCCGGGAGCGGGGACTTGTACAGCATGTCCTGGAGGGCAAGGACATCCTGCAGTCCGTCCAGTTCGGCCAGGACAGCACGCGTGCCAACCGGCCTGACGGAGAGTACCTTTTTTGCGGTGGTGGTGTGCATTGCGGTTTCCATGACTCGTTACACTGCCGGCTGGGACTGCGCCGCCTGCAACAAGCGCTCTTCCTCTTCAGGCTCCGGATCGCGACCCAGGAGCATGCCCACGATGGTGACAACGGATGCCACCAGAATGTAAACAGCAATCAGGTACCAGCCGTGATTCGCCGCACCGTAGAGCGCTGTGAAAATGATCGGTGCAACCGCTCCGCCGATCACGCCGGCCAGGGTGTATGCCAGCGAGCTGCCCGCATAACGGAGCCTCGCCGGGAACTGTTCGGTGATGAAAGCCGCCTGCGGACCGTACATGAAGGCATGCAATGCCAGTCCGATGACCGTGCCGATGGTCAGCATGAGCACAGACCTGCCCTGGATCATCAGGAAGAACAGCGGGATGAACGCAGCGGTTGCGGCTGCAGCGATGCCGTAAACCCAACGACGGTTGAAGCGGTCAGTCAGTGCGCCGGCCAGAGGGATCAGGAAGAGCTGGAAAGCTGACCCGATCAGGATGGCGGACAGTACGTTGCCGGTGGTCATGCCCAGTTCCTTGGTGGCATAGACGGCCACGAACACTGTGAACAGCGCGTAAAGGATGTCGGGGCAAACCCGGGAGAGGGCGGCTGCCACCAGGGCCTTGGGCTGTTGGGTGAAGACTTCCTTGATGGGGGCCTTCGGACGGTCGCCTTGGGCCTGGATGGCTTTGAAGACCGGGGTTTCTTCGAGCTTGAGGCGGATGACCAGGCCAAACACCACGAGGAGTGCGGAGGCAAGGAAGGCTACGCGCCAACCCCAGGAGAGGAACGCTTCGTTGCTCAAGCTGGCGGCAAGAATGGCGAGGACGCCGTTGGCCATGAGGTTGCCTGCGGGCGGGCCGATCTGAGCTGCCGACGACCAGAATCCGCGCTTGTTGGGATCGCCGAATTCACTGGACAGCAGTACCGCGCCTCCCCACTCACCACCTACGCCGATGCCCTGGGCGAGCCGCAGGAGGACAAGGATGGTGGGAGCCGCAACACCGATCACGGAGTAATCGGGCAGCGCACCGATGAGGACCGTGGCCACGCCAATCAGGACCAAAGTGAAGACCAGGACGTACTTGCGCCCGACCTTGTCGCCGAGGCGGCCGAAGATGATGCCACCGATCGGGCGTGCAAGATAACCAACTGCGAACGCTGAGAAGGAGAGGAGCAGCGCAACGAATTCGTCGTTGCCCGGGAAGAAGATCTTTGGGAACACGAGGGCCGAGGCCACCGAGTAGATGGCGAAGTCGTAGTACTCCAGCGAGGTGCCGGTCAGGCTTGCGACGTAGGCCTTGAGTGCGCCGGGCGGTGGCTTCCTTGTCACTGCCTTTGCTGCGTTGTTGGTGCTGGTCATGATGCCCTCCGGGGGGATGAGGTGTGTGGTGCGGAGCCCAGGTTCAAACGGATGGGAGGAACGAGCCGACGGCTACGCCGGCCTCGCCCAGTACGGACTTCACCGCGGTAGCCATAGCAACGGCTCCCGGTGAGTCACCATGCACGCAGATGCTCTCTGCGCGGATCTTGAGGATGGAACCGTCGATTGCCTTTACCGACTGTTCGGTGGCCATGCGCAGGACGTGTTCGGCCACTTCGGCCGGATCATGCAGGACGGCACCCGGCTGGGAACGGGAAACGAGGGTTCCGTCCGGGTTGTAGGCGCGGTCCGCGAAGGCTTCGGAAACGCCCCGAAGGCCGGCTTCCTCAGCGATACGCAGGACTTCGGAGCCGGGAAGGCCAAGAATCGGGAGGTTGGGGTCCACCGATTTCACAGCTTCCACTACTGCCCGCGCCTGGGCTGTGTGCTTCACGATTGCGTTGTAGAGGCCACCATGGGGCTTGACGTATTCGACGCGCGCTCCCGTAGTGGCCGCCAGAGCCTGCAAGGCCCCGATCTGGTACACGACGTCGTCCGCCAACTCCTTGGGATCGATATCCATGAAGCGGCGGCCGAAACCCGCGAGGTCGCGGTAGCCGACATGGGCACCAATCACGACGCCGGCCTGGACCGCCTTCGCGCAGGTGCTGCGGATGACGCTGGGGTCGCCGGCGTGGAATCCGCATGCAACGTTGGCACTGGAAACGGACTGGAACATGGCAGCGTCGTCCCCGAGTGTCCAGCGCCCGAAGGACTCGCCGACGTCGCTGTTCAGATCGATGGTTGCCATGGTGTGATCCCTGCCTCGTGATGTGCGTTACATCCAGCATGCACCAATCTGCTGGATTGTTCAACAATCCAGCGATCCGAATTTTCGGCAATCGTGTAATTTTGGAGTCATGGCCAGTGCAGATCAGGAATCAAGCGAACATGCTGGCTTCGACGGCGCGCGCGCCAGGATGCGCCTCAGGGTGCCGTCCGTGGCTGAGCGGGTCGCAGAGGAACTGCGCTATCAACTGGCCGAAGGCTTCCTTGTTCCGGGCGCCAAACTCACTGAAGCCACCATCGCAGAAGATCTGGGAGTCTCCAGGAACACCGTGCGCGAAGCGTTTGCCGAACTCGCCGGCGAGAGACTGCTCATCCGGCAGCCAAACAGGGGCGTATATGTGGCCACCCTTGAAGCCGGTGACATCCACGATGTCTACACCGTGCGCCGTGCCATCGAGGTCAGTTCCATTCGCGCAGGCGGCTCACCGGAGCGCGTCGCCGCCGTCAGGGCCGCCGTCGAAGAGGGAAAGCTGGCTGCGGCCGCCAATGACAATGAAGGTCTGGGCAGCGCCAACCAGCATTTCCACGGAGCGATCGTTGCCCTCGCGGAAAGCAACCGGCTGAACACGATCATGGCCCAGATCCTGGCCGAGATGCGGCTCTATTTCCACAAGGCCACCATGAACGCACATTTCTACAGTGACTGGCTCGCGGAAAACGAGCAGATCTGCGCTGCACTGGAGGCCGGCGAACTGGAACGTGCGGGCGACCTGCTCCTGGCCTATCTCAACCGTTCGGAACAGCAGCAGGCTGCCATCCACGGCGAGTAGTCAGCGCTTGCCCTTCTTGCGCGAACCCTTGCCCCGGCCCTTGTCAGGATTGGGAGCGTAGCGCTGTGCGACGGCAGGCTTTTTGGGGCCCCCGCCACGACGATCAGGCTTGGGTGCTTTCTTGGGCTTTTCCTGTTGGGCGGATGGTTGGCGCGAGCTCTGGGCCGTCCTGCCCCGCACGATTCCAATGAATTCCTCGATCACCGGCGAATCCGTTCCCACCGGCCACGCCAAGCCGATCTGCGTTCCGGGCGCACCCGTCAAACGCCGCATGACAGTGTCCTTGGCGTTCAAATGCCTGGCGACCGACATGGGCATGATCACCAGCCCGGCTCCGGAAGCAACCACCTGGAGGGCCATGTCCGGGCCACCCATTTCCCCTACGTCAAGGAAGTTTTCCTCGGCCAGGTCATCCAGCGCCACTTCCTCGAACACCGAGATTTCGTGGCCTTTGGGCGCCACGACCACCGGCTGCTCTTCATACAAAGGGATGACGTTCAGACCTTCGCGGTCCACGGGCAACCTGACAAAGCTGAGGTCCGCGGAACCGTCGCGCAGCACCGAAAGCTGCGCGTCGTCGTCGGACATGAACGCGTGCAGCGCGACATCCGGCATCCGTTCTTCCCACCTGCGGATCCACTTGCCGGGGGTAACGCCCGCCACGTAGGCGAAGCGAAGCCCGGGTTGGGACTCGGAGGTTTCGGCGGAATCTTCAGCATCTGGCACACACTCACAGTACCGGCCAGATACCCTTGAAGCATGACGTCCTCGAACTCCCAGTCCATGAAGCCGGCAACAGTCGCCAAGAAACTCGGCATCTACCTGCCCGCGACACCCCAGGAATTCCAGGATTCGTCCATCACCCGCGAGGAATTCGCCGAACTCCAGGCAAACCCGCCGGAGTGGCTCGCCGAACTCCGCCGCAACGGCCCGCACCCGCGTCCCGTCGTGGCACAGAAACTCAACGTCTCCATCAGCGGCCTGGCCCGCGGCGGCGTTGAAGATGCACTCACGACGGCGGAAATCACCGAGCTGCTGCAGGCTCCCCCGCAGTGGCTGGTCACCGAGCGTGCCACCCACGCCGCTGTCCGCTCCGAGGCACAGCGTGTGAAGGAAGAGGCTGCCAGGAAGGCCGCCACCAAGGAAGCCCGGGACAACGCCGCCGCAAAGCGCGACGCTCCCAAGACGTCCAAGCGCGACCACGCGTAAGTTTTCTGAAAGGTGCGGCCGGGGACCGATGGTCTCCGGCCGCAACTCTTTTAAGCGCTAGTCCTGGTGGAGCTGGACGAAGTTGCCGCAACCGTCGTCGAAAACTGCGCTGATTCCTGACGGATCCTCGGCCGGCTCGCCCTTGAAAGTCACGCCTGCAGCCAGCAGGCGTTGGTACTCGGCCTGGACATCCGGAACGCCCAGGACAACAGCGGGCATCCCGGCTTCGTAGACGGCGTTCATGTAGTTCGCGCCGATCGGGTTGTCGCTGGGTTCCAGCAGCAGCCCGGTTGCATTGTTGTCCGCTCCGGGATTCTTGATAATGAAGAGGTTGTACTCGGGCATGGCCATCAGGGTCTCAAACCCCAGCGTCTCCGTGTAGAACGTGTGAGCTGCTGCCGGGTCCTTGACGTGGATGCTGCACATTTTCAGTCTCATGGTGCCAAGGCTACGCCGGGGGTAGGACAGATGACCCCTCGCGTCCACTCACGCGCTGGCGCATACTGAATCAATAGCAGCGAAGTCGCCTGGAGGTGTCCGATGCCCGCCATGATGCTCCTGTGGGGCGTTGCCCTGGTTCTTGCAACTGCGGCAACCACGTTCGTCCTGCACAGGAAGCTGACCTACGGCCGGGGCCCGGAGCCGGATACGATCTTTTGGGATCTGTTCGCTGGCCTGGTGGTGATACTTCCCGCCGTCCTTGTTCCTGCAGTGCATTGGCCCCCGGCTGGGCTCATCATGGTTTTCGTCGGCGGCGCCACCGTTGCGGGGACCTTGGCGAGTGTCCGCAAGGTGGAACGGGCCCACGCAGCTGAGCCCCGCCGTCGTGCCGGGTTTGCTGACGATGCCGCCCTCCATGCCCACATCCTTGCCCAGTGGCGCCGCTACGAACTGGACCCCGCGCAGGCCATCGATTTTCCGGCCATGACGGACGTTCGGACTGCGGAAACGGCGGCACTCACCAGGGCCATGCGGGAAGCCGAGTACTGCCGGGTGACTGCCGGCACCGACTATCGCGCCGCCGTCGAGCGCCTGGCCGTGGCCCTTGCGGCAGCGGAGCGGGCAGCAGGTGTACCGACGTCCGCAATCCCTTCACCGAGGTGACACTTAGTGACAATCCCGGCGGGCAACATTGTCATTAGGAGCCAACTCGACGGGAGGAAACTAGAGGACCTTGCCCTTGAAGAACCCGGGCCGCAGCCGATACATCACCAGCATCACCACAACGCCCAGCAGGATCACACCCATCCCCAGCACAAACACCAGGCCTACCCCGCCAACGGACGAGCCCGAGCCATACGCGGGATCCATCGAGTCCATGGCCGTCTTCACGAACATCACCAGCAGGATCACCCCGCCCAGCAACGGTGCCAGGAACTTGAAGAAGAATGCCCGGACACCGCTGAAGGCTGAAGCGCGGAAGAACCAAACACAGGCCAGAGCTGTAATGCCGTAGTAGAAGCAGATCATCATGCCCAAGGCGGTGATGGTGTCCCACAGGGCATTCTCGGACACAGTCCGGGTGATCACGTAGAACGCGGCTGCCGCGATGGCCGCGGCGATGGTGGCAAAGCTCGGCGACTTGAACGTGGGACTGATCCGCCCAAAGCGGGGCGAAATGGCGCGGTAGTGGCCCATGGCCAGCATGGTGCGGGCCGGTGAGACGAAGGTCGACTGCAAGGACGCGGCGGAACTGCTCAGGATGGCCAAGGACATGAGGATCGCGAACGGACCCATCACCGGACCGGCCAGAACCGCGAAGATGCTGGACTGGTTCTCCGGGTTGCCGGCGCCCAGGCCGGTCTCGCCGACGCCCGCGAAGGACAAGGTAGCCAGTGCGACGGTCATGTAGATGATCACGATGACCAGCACGGTGATGGTTGCCGCACGGCCGGGCGTCTTTTCCGGATTCTTCGTCTCCTCATTCATGGTCAGAGTGACGTCCCAGCCCCAGTAAATGAAGATCGAGAGCGAGACACCTGCAGCGAATGACGAGAACGAATCGACGGCGAACGGGTTGAACCAGTCAGGCGAAATGGCAGTGGCATCGAAGGCCGTTCCGTTGGCTACATGCACGAACGCCGAGACCGCGAACCATCCCAGGACCAGCAACTGGAAGGCCACCAGCACGTACTGGACGCCTTTGGTGGTTTCCATGCCGCGGTACGAAATCCAACAAGCCAGCGCAATGAAAACCAGTGTGGTGGCAATGTTCAGCGGCAGGATTTTGCTGAGCTCGCCCAGCTCCGGGTTGCTGAAGATCTGCCCGAGCATCAGGTAGAAGAAGTCCACGGCAACGGCCGCCAGATTGGACAGCACAATGATGGTGGCCGCGATCAGTCCCCAGCCGCCCATCCATCCGATCCACGGACCAAACGCCCGCGTCGCCCACGTGAAGGAGGTGCCGGCGTCGGGCATGGCGTTGTTCAGTTCGCGGTAGCCGAGCGCCACCAGCAGCATGGGGATGAAGCCCACAAGGAAGATGGCCGGCAAGTGCACGCCCACCTCAGACACGGTGGGCCCCAGGGCCGCGGTCAGCGTGTACGCGGGAGCAATGCAGGAAACACCGATCACGACGGCGCCAATCAGGCCCACCGATCCGGCTTTCAGTCCCTTTTCACTCAGGGTTGATTCTTTCGACTGGACCGTCTTTGGTGCAGTAGACATGGGTATTGCCTCTCAGGCGATTGCTAGGAGCTTTGGCGCGTGTAATCGCGGGGAACCACGATCATGGGAACGGGAAGTGCGCGCAGGATCCGGTTGGCGGTGCTGCCAAGGAACGTGGCACGGTGCTGGGCGAGGCGGCTGGAGCCGATCAGCAGGATTTCGCCGTCTTCCCAGTCGAGCCGGTCCACGGCTTCTTCTATGGTCCGGCCCTGCGCCACGACGATTTCGGGCTCAGGCAGCGGTGCGTCCGGGGTTGAACTTCCGACGGCGGCAAGCCGGTCGGCGGCGTGCATCCAGGCGGCGTCTGCCAGCGTCAGCGAGTTACCGCCGTCGAGCGCCAACAGGGAAACGAGCCGAAGCGGGAGTTGACGGTCGCGTGCGGACTCGACGGCGACGTCGAGCAGTTCGTCTGCGCCGGGGCGCGTCCCGAAACCGCAGCTGAGCCGGGTGATGGCGTCAGTCCGCTGGTAGCCGTGGGGTGCCAGCGCCACCGGGACCGGCGACGAATGAAGCAGTGAACCCGCCACGGAACCAATGGTGAACCGCTTGAACAAGCCGCCGTTCGTGGCGCCGATGACCAATGCCGCCGCGTCCATCTCGACGGCTGCGTCAATCAGTGCCTGGGCCTCGGAATCGCCGCGGCGGATGTGTCCGCGCGCTGTGATGTCCTCCGGGACCAAGGCGAGGCCCTCATCCAGCCAGCGCTGGGCTTGCTGGTTGAGGATGCCGTCGTAGCCGGCTTCGGGTGGGTACACGGCATTGAACGGGGAGTCCTCCGGGATCACCAGGACCAGGTCCAGGCTGACATCCTGGTTCCGGGCCAAGGCGACGGCAAGGTGGACGGCGTCGTGGCCCCTTGCGTTGGCGGTGTAACCAACTACGTAGCGCATGGTGGTCCCTTTCAGTTATTAAACAGTGCAGCCGGCAGGCCGGGAAATAGTGCTCCCCCGGCCTGCCGGTGTGGTTTCACAACGATCAGACAGTCACTGATGCCAGTTTGTTGGCTTCGACGATCCGCGCGGCGGTTGCCTGGCCCATGCGGACTGCGCCGTCAACGTGCTGGTATCCTTCGGCGGCGAGGTCGGACGAGGACCAGTAGATCGGGCCGACGTTCGCGTGCTGGTCCTTGCCGTAGCGGTGCAGGCCTCCGAGGTCGTAGCTGGAAGCGTATGCGCCACGGGTCCACTCTTCGGAGCCCCAGTCGGACTCGTAGTAAACCTCGGGGGTGAGGGCCTTGTCGCCCAGGAATCCGGCGATGGACTCCAGGATGGCCTTCTTGCGGTCTTCGGCGCTGAGCTCGAACACGGCATCGGCCTTCTCGTCGGACACAAAGCCAACCAGGGTTCCGCGGGTGTCGCCGTAGTTGGTGTTGTCGTAGACCTCCTGCACCAGCGCACCGGCGCTGAAGCCCGTGCCGGACAGTCCGTCTTCACGCCAGAACGGCGTGTCGTACACAGCGTGGACCTTGATGACCAGGCCCAGCGACTGGTGCTGGTGCATCTGGTGCTGGCGGCGCGGGAGCGGCGGGTCGAAGGAAACGCGTGAGTACAGGTTCGGCGGAACGGCCATGATCACGTAACGGGCGTTGACGGTGGCTTGCTCGGAAACAACGGTCACGCCGTTGTCGTCCCACTTGATGGTGCGCACCGGGCTGTTAAGGACGACGTCGTCGCCCAGCTCTGCTGCCTGGAGCAGTGAAACCTGCTGCATGCCGCCGATGACGCGCTTGTCCAGGATGAAGTCTTCGTCCGTGAGGTGCGTGAACGAACCGGCAGAGGCGGCCATCAGGACTGCCTGCAATGCCGAGAAGGCGTGCGCGGGCTTGGTGAGCATGCCGCCGGCGATGAAGAGGCCGATGTTGTTGCAGGCTTCTTCATCTGTGGAGTTCCGGCGGAGCCAGTGGTGGAAGGAGATGGTGTCCAGCTCGCGTGCCTTGGGGTGTGCCCAGGGCTCGGTGGGGCCGATCTCTGCTGCGAGTTCGTCCAGGATGGCGACGAGCTTGTCCATCTCGGCCTTGGTGGTTTCGTTGACCGGGAAGGTGTCACCGGTGTACTGCGTGCGCTTGCCGTCTGCGCCGATGTAGACGGATTCGCCATCGCGGTAGCGTGGGTACATTTTCAGGCCGAGCTCGTCCAGCAGGTCCATGAGGGCCGTCTGGTCCGGCGAAACCCACTGGCCGCCGATCTCCAGCATGGCGCCGTCGATGGTGTCGGTCCAGGTGCGGCCGCCCACGCGGTCGCGTGCTTCGAGCACTGCGACGCTGAGCCCGGCCTTCTTCAGTTCACGTGCCGCCGTCAGCCCTGACGGCCCGGCACCGACGATCACAACGTCGCGATCAAGATTCTGCATGATGTCCTCTCCGTGGCCGTCCGTTGGTGGCTGACCAATAAATGAATGGCATTCATTTATCTCCATAGTAGCGGCTGAGTGCGCGGCTGTGAAGAGCCGATGGAATAATGCTGGGGACACAGGCAGCAGAAAGGCTCCCGATGCCCGAACCCACCCCAGCCCCATCCGCCACTTCCCGGCGCCGCGCCGGCCGACCAACGGCGGCGGTTCTGGACCAGGACGGCATCACGACGGCGGCGCTCAAGCTGATCAGCAGCAAGGGTTACGACGGACTCACCATGGCAGCGTTGGCCCGCACACTGGGAGTAGCCCCCTCTGCCTTGTACAACCACGTGTCCTCCAAGGACGACGTGCTCGTCCTGCTCGAGGACCACTTGGCCGCGATGGTTGATGTGTCGGCGTTCGGGATTGAGCCCTGGGAAGAGGCCGTTCGCAAGTGGGCATGGTCCTACAGGGATGTGTTCTCCGAGCACACGCCGCTTATTCCGATCATCGCCGTCCTGCCTGTCGCCAATGCTCCCAAGACCCTGGCCATGTACGAGGCCGTGACGGCCGGCTTCCGCGACGCAGGCTTCCCGGAGGAGAAAATCATCTCCGCGATTGTGGCTATCGAGGCCTTTGTCTTCGGGGCCGCTTACGACGTCACCGCACCTGAGGACATCTTCGACGCCGGTACCCTCGCCGACCAGGTCCCCAACTTCACTGCCGCCGTGGACCGGCTGGCCTTGGAACAGCATGAGCGGCCCACTGACATTGCCTTCAGCTTGGGCTTGGAGGCTTTGATTACGGGCTTTGGGGCTCTGCGGGGGTAAGGCAGCGTGGCACCACAGCATCGAACCCTCCCGATGCCAATCCGAGCACGCGCAGGGGCGAGACTGGCCCCGGGCAAAATCCTATAAGGTGGCCTAGTGTTGCTTGACCGTGCGGGGATAGCAATGTGAACTTGAGGACAGTGATCTTGTCGAACTTGCCCCCGAGGTCCACGGCACCGCCTGCGCGACGAGGTCCGCCTGCCCGGAACCCACTTGAGGCTGCTGTCGCCCATGGATGAGATATACGCCAAGGAGGCCCCGACGATGCCGCGTCGCAACATGAGTGCTTCGGTGCGTCAGCAGGAGATAAACGCCCGACTGACCACCCTGATCAACCAGTCCGATGCCGTACTCGTCGCCCGGGTCACCGACGTGCTTGTCGGTTTCAACCTCACACCGACGCAGTATGCGGCTCTCCTCATGCTTGAATGCAATCCCGGATCCTCAAGTGCTCAGCTGGCCCGCCTGGTCAATGTGACGCCACAGTCGATGGGGGTGATCATGACCAAGCTCGAAGGACGTGCGCTGGTCACACGGGAGCCGGCCGAGATTCATTCGCGAGCGCTGGCCACCACATTGACCCTCAAAGGCCATCGGGTCATGGAAGCGGCCGACGAGGCGGTTCGAAAGGTTGAGCTGGAGTTGCGCGACGCTTTTACCGAATCCGAGGTTGAGCAGCTTCGCGAGTTGCTGCGGCGAGCTCGCCAAGCCCTCGCATCTTAGGCATCAACGAGTTCTCAGCCTCGCTTTAGGGCGTTTTCCCCAAGACGGCAGTCTTCTCTCGAATCATCCTTGCGCTCTCCGTCGAAGTTCTATATAAGTTAACTTATATGAATAAACTGACTTATATAGGAGGAATCAATGGGGGAGAACCCTGCAACGCACCCCACGCCTCGCGTTGAGGACGGCCATGGAGGCTCTTGGGCCATCCAGCCGCTGGAGGGGCTTGCCATTGCTTTGAGCAACAGCGAGCGCGATCACCTGGCGGAAGTAGCACGGGAAATCGCCCACCGTCACTCGAGTCGGCCGTCTGGCTATCACCTCGACGACTCGGCACTCATGGTTGATTGCAGTATTGCCATGTACCGCGAGGCGCCAGTCAGGCTCGTCAGGACTCTTCTCGAATTCCGTCATCATGGCAACGCGGAGGGTGCGCTCCTGCTGCGCAACGTGCCCATTGACGCAGAACTGCCCATCACGCCACGCACCGGCAATTACGACGGGAGCTGGCGGGTCGTGGAGATCGCCAGCATCATCCAGCTGATGGTGATGAACGTGCTCGGCGACGTCATCTCATATGCCGACGAGAAGCAAGGCCGGATTATCCAGGACGTCGTTCCCGTCCAAGGCTGTGAGCACCGGCAGGAGAACTCCGGCACCTGCCTCCTTGAGTTACACACCGAGGACGGCTTCCATCCGGCCCGCCCCCGTTTCATCAGTTTGCTCGGACTGCGCGCCGACCATGAACGACAGGCATGGACGCTCGCAAGCGGTATCCGCAGCGCTCTGGCCGGGCTGGACGGCGGAAGCCGGACAACTCTTGCACGGCCAATCTTCCGCATTCGAATTGCCAGTTCATTCGTTGGCGATGACAACGTCTTTTCCGCCCCGATGGCGGTGCTCCAAGGATCGCCCTCAGATCCGGAGCTCTGCGTCGACTTCCACGCCATGTCCTCTCTGTATCCGGAGGGAGAGCGCGCGCTTGCCAACCTGAGGCAGGCACTCCTGTCCAACCTGCATGGCCACGTCCTTGAGGGAGGAGACATGGTGGTCGTTGACAATGACAAAGCCGTGCATGGGCGCACCAACTTCAGTGCCCGTGCTGACGACGCGGACAGATGGTTACGGCGTTGCTTTGCGGTGCCGGACCTGCGGCGCTCGATCGCCTCGCGGGTCCCGCAGTCGCGGGTACACGTGCCGATTCACTCTGCAGACCATCCTTTTGCCCGAAGTCAGGTGTCTGAGTGGCTCGATCCCGCAGCCATCACCAAAGGAACCGTTGCTAGATGACTACGAAATCCACCACAATTCCGGCCTCGGGCATCACGAGTGGACGACAAGTCCGGCCCGGCTTGTTGCTCCTGGTAACCGGTGTCTGCTTCCTGATGGTGATGATGGACAACACCATCCTCAATGTCGCTCTTCGCGACATCCAGAACGACCTCTCCGCGACGACGTCCCAACTGCAATGGGCAGTGGACTCCTACATCCTTGTCTACGCCGCTCTCATGTTCACCGCAGGCGTGCTAGCCGACCGTTACGGACGGCGGCGCGTGCTGGCCTTGGGCCTCCTAGTGTTCGCAGTTGCATCGGCATTTTCGGCCTGGGCGGTCACCCCCGAACAGCTGATCCTCTGGCGTGCGGTGATGGGAGTCGGCGGGGCCGTTGTACCTCCGGCCACACTGGCCATCATTAAGGACGGCATCCCGGAAAAGGACCAGGGCAAGGCGATGGGTGTCTGGGCCGCGCTCGGCGGTATCTCGGTCGCGTTAGGCCCGATCATCGGTGGTACCCTCCTCGAAGGCTTCTGGTGGGGGTCGGTATTCCTGATAAACCTTCCCGTGGCCGCCGTCTGCCTCGTTCTGCTGTTCGTTGCGTTGCCGGAATCCCGTAGCAGCGTCAAACCGGCCCTCGATGTCCCGGGCCTGATACTGTCCGCTGCCGCCATCTCTGCGCTTGTGTACGGCGTCATCGAGGCGGGCGCGACTTCTGACTGGCTAGCGCCCCGTACTGGTGGGCTAATCCTCCTGGGGCTGGTGCTTTCAGCGGTGCTGGTCGCTGTCGAACGGCGCAAAACGTCCCCAGCCTTGGACATAACGTTGTTCCGGAGCCCGGCATTCGCCGGCGGGACGCTCTCGATCTCGTTAGCCTTTTTCGCGCTCACAGGAGGGACTTTCCTGCTGGTCTTTTTCGCCCAGCTGGTACTCGGCCATTCCCCTCTGGAGCTTGGCCTGATCCTGCTGCCGGTCGCGTTCGGTTCCATCATCTCGGCGATCAACAGCGCGGCAATGGTGCGCATTGCCGGCTTCAAGGCATCCATCACCGGCGGCCTGCTGCTCCTGACTACAGCGCTGGGCAGCTTCGTCGTCATCGACGCGGACTCTTCGTTGATCCTCTTGGAGGCAGGATTGCTGGTCGCCGGACTTGGCATGGGCTTGGTCATGGGGGCCACCACCACACTGGCCATGTCAGCGGTCGAGGTCGCGAAAGCCGGCGTCGGAGGTGCGGTCAACAACACCCTGCGTCAGGTCGGAGCGGCCCTGGGCGTCGCCGTGATGGGTTCGGTCCTGTCCATGACCTATCAGAACCGGCTTGGCGGCTCGTTGGACTGGCTCCCCGCGGATCTGCGCGAGCGCGCCCAAGACTCTCTGGGGTCCACCTCATACGTCTTGAACCAAGTGGCAACATCCGAGCCCAAACAGCTCCCAGCTATCGAGGCTGCCCTCGCGAATGCCCAAGCTGCCTTTGTGGACTCCATGCACCTCACGTTCTGGATCTGCATCGGAATCCTCCTCATCGGCGCACTCGCTGCTGCAATCTGGATTCCCACCAGGATCCAGGGCACCGCCGAGGAAGCTCCAGCATGAGGGCCACTGTCACCGGACGAGCCGATCCTCATACCGAGTTGCCTGAAATCGATAACCCGGCCGCTGCGCGCGCACTTGACCCGGATGAGTTCTACAAGGTATTGACCTCCCGGAATACCGGCATCGTTAGCGAGGCCGACCAGCAGTCAGTGGTCCAAGCCCGGATTCTCATTGCTGGTTGCGGCTCCATTGGCGGGGCCGCCGTCGAACCCCTAATCCGGTTCGGCTTCCAAAGACTGGTCCTAGCCGACCCCGGCATGTATGAACTCAACAATCTCAACCGCCAGAACGCCACCGTCGGGGACCTCGGGCGCAACAAGGCGGCCGTCGCGGCCGAGCGCGCTCGGGCGATCAATCCACACGCTGACATACAAATCATCGAGGAAGGTGTGCAGGAGGGCACCGTTGACGAGTTGCTCCATGACGTCGCCCTGATTATCGACGGCGTCGACATCACCACACGTGGTGGGTTGGCCGCCAAAGGGTTGCTGCACGAGCGTGCCCGGGCGGCGCGACTCCCGCTCTTCACCGGATGGGACATGTCAGGGGCACAGTATGTGAGGGTCTACGATTACCGGCGTGGCCTCCGGATCTTCGACGGCCAGGTCACTCGTGAGCAGATGGAAACACTTCCGATGTGGAACCTGCTGGCCCGGCTGGTGCCCGCGCGCCGAGTGCCACGGGACCTGATCCGGCTTGTCCACGCCAGTGGCGGGCAGGAAGGCTTTGCATTCCCGCAGCTGGTGCATGCCGCCGATCAGTTCGGTGCCCTCGCCACAGGCCTTGCCTTCCGAATCGTGACCGGACAGCCGGTTGCCCACCACATCGCCGTCAACATTCACGCCGTAGCTTCGCCCTGGCGGCAACGTCTCGTCGAATCCGTGATGCAACCAGTGGCCGCCGGCCGACTGCTCGCCTCACTCATCTCTCACGCACGGCCCCGCTGACTTCCGCATCATTTTCATTTTTCATCAACCGACAAGGAGTTCCACCATGCCTATTTACGCTGACTCCGAGACCGCCTACGCCGTTTTCGGCGAACTCTTCCGCATCCTGAGCGAAGACAACACCTTCACTGACGGGCTTCGCGAGAACAACTTGAGCGTCCGTCTCCTGCACACCAGCCCTGACGCTGTCATCCATGTATCCCCCGAAGGAGTTCTGCGCGGCGACGAGGCCCCGGACACCGCCGCCATCAGCATCAAAATGAGCTGCGACACCGCTCACAAGCTCTGGAACGGATCACTCCTGATGCCAGCCGCACTGGCCATGGGCAAAGTACGGATCAAGGGCAAGGTCGCCAAAGTACTTGAGCTCGTCCCGATCCTGCAGCCTGCTTTCGACTGTTACCCCCAGATCGCTGCCGCGCATGGCATCGCGGACGTTGCGAGACAGCCCCTGGTTCCCGAAGATAAGGACGAATCATGACTGCAGCTCTTGAGACCGAGTTGAACTTCGACCTGCTTCCCGCCTCCGTGATCGCGTTCCGCGACCTCGCCCGCGAGTTTGCTCAGGACATTGTCGCCCCCAAAGCGATCGAGCTTGACCAACAAGACGCTGACGCTTTTGACTGGGACGTCATCGCGGCGGGCCATGACATCGGCCTGACCCGGGCATTGTTACCGATTGAAATCGGCGGCCTCGGCGTGGGCGTCCTCGGCGTAGCCGTGGCCATGGAAGAACTGGCGGCGGCCTGTCCGGGCATAGCCCTCGCCTTCGGCGCAACCATGCTCGGACAAACGCCGGTTCTGCTCTCCGGCGATTTAAAGCTCCAAGACCAGTTCCTCACGCAGTTCACGGGTGAGAAAGCGGTCCTCGCCTGCAACGCTGTTGCCGAGGAAGACGCAGGCACGGACTTGGTGATCCCACAGCACTTCGCCGACGCCCGCATGCGGACCACACTGAGACGCGAGGGCGACCAATATGTCCTGAACGGACACAAGCGCTTCATCACGAACGGTGCTGTCGCGTCCTTCGCCACGGTCTATGCCAACCTGGAGGACTACCCAGGAGCCACCGGACTGACCTGCATCGTCGTACCGTTGGATGCCGATGGGGTCCGGCGTGGAGTGGTCTTGGACAAAATGGGCTATCGGGCATGTCTGGGCAGCGAAATTTGGTTCGACGACGTGCGCCTGCCAGCAGGCAACCTCATCGGCGGAGAGGCCCAGGGTTCGGCGATCAATATCGCACAGGGCAACATGGCCCGCACCACGGTTGCGGCAGTTTCCACCGGCATCGCCCGGCACGCGTTCGAGCTGGCCCGAGACTGGTGCGGTGAGCGGCTCCAGGGAGGCAAGCTGCTCAAGGACCACCAGATGACCGCGCGCCGGTTGGCGGATATGAAGATCGACGTCGAGGCAGCCCGGCTGATGTACCTCAGGTCCGCTGTAAAGGTCGATTCGCAACTGCCCGCGCCGGAAGTGGAGCCGGCCATGGCTAAGCTGTTTGCTGACCGGGTGGCTATCGACACTGCCAATACCGCCGTCGCGCTCATGGGGTCACGCGGCTACATGAAAGAGTACGGCCTCGAAAAAGTGCTGCGAGATGCGTTCGGTACCCGCATCTTTGAGGGCACACCGGAGGCACTCGCCCTCGGGATCACGGACTGCCTCTACCGGGACGACGATGATGACTTCTGAACCAGCCACAAATGAGGCGATGGCCACATCCACCCAAGAGTCCGAGGCCGGGCTTGATGCGGCGTATGTCCAGCACCTGCTCGGCTTCCAGCGGAAAGTCCGACTGAGGTCACTTGCCAGCGAACTCGGCAACGACGCAATCTGCCGCGTCGAAGGGGTAGGGGACGGGCTCACAACCGTGGTCTTCAGGACCGATCAGGTAGATCGGGAGACACTTCTGGCACTCCTTGGCTTCCGGTTGGCGGAGTTCCTTAACCTGGGCATGATGAGCGCGTCTCTCGCCCGGGGGCTCAACCTGCTGCACGAGCCGGTCGAAGGCACCCAGAACACTATCCATGCAGTATGTCTCGACGAGACGGGCCGGATCCAGGGCTACTTGGCCCTCGTCGGGGCAGAGCTGCCTCAGCCTGGCCTGCTCGACGCCCCGGGGCGGGAGATGTTCCCGGTCGAGACGGCGCATCACGTTGATTTGCTCGGCAGGTTCGCGCATACCGGGCTAACCACGCATGACACATGGGAGATCAAACGGTTCGTGCGGGCTGGTGGTGAGCCACTCGACAGTAATCGTGACCGGATTCCATGGCACCTCATCCTGGCCATGGGTAGGACGAGTTTGGCGCTCGACGAAGTGCGGCTCGTGATCGGAGACAGCCGCAAGGACGGCGCACTCCAGCACTTGGGCCTCATCGGCTTCGACCCTGTCACCTTGCCCCACACCCAACCGTCGTTGCCACATCACCACCTCATGTGGCCCTCGTACGAGCGTGAAGTGACCGCCAGGCCATTCGCCTCGCTTGTGCCCGACAAACTCGGCAAGGTCCTGGATCTCATCGAAGGATTGCTTCGAGGCCAGCACGGCGAGGGCTGGCAGAAGCATCTTGTGCTCAGGCTTCTGGCGATGCAAGCGGAGCGGTCGGTCGTGAGGGGCAACGACGACCCGGCACTCGAGGAGGCAAATAATGTCATCCCTGCATGAGCTCAGCGCAAGGGCACAGGCGGCGCTCATCAAATCAGGCAACCTGACGTCCATCGCGCTGACCGAGCACTACCTCGCCCGGATAAGCCGCCTGGACGGGCGGCTGGGTGCCTACGTCCGTGTAACCGATGAGCTCGCGCTCCGACAGGCCGCGGCAGCCGACCACCTAATCCGGAGCCAGGGCACCGACGCCGTTGGCCCACTCCATGGAGTCCCTGTGGCAATAAAGGACAACATCGACGTCGAAGACGTCCCCACCGGCTGGGGCATCGCCGAGCGGACCGAGGGAGCCGTAGGCGATGACCATCTGGTCGGCTTGCTTCGTGCTGCCCACCAGCCGATACTTGGCAAGACCCACTTGCCGGAATTCGCGCTTTCCTGCCACGCAGAAAACCATATCGGCGGGGACACAAGGAACCCTTGGTCAGAGAAGCACACTCCCGGGGGTTCGAGTGGAGGCTCGGCCGCCGCCGTATCCGCCGGCCTTGCGCCGCTGGCGCTCGGAACCGACGCCGGCGGTTCGGTGCGGATTCCGGCCTCCTGCTGCGGGCTGGTCGGCGTTCGGCCCAGCAACGGGACAGTGAGCGGAAACCCTGGCGATCCTGCGGTCACAGGCCTATCAGTCCCGGGTGTACTGGCGCGTGACGCCGGGGACGCTGCGGCGCTACTGGCCGTGATCGCAGGGCAGGCACCAGGGGATCTCTCCGCAGCGAGGACCTGGCAAGGCCAGGTGGGCCAACTCCGGATCGGGCTCTCGGTACGGCCCATGGTACCCGGATTGGAGCCTGCACCCGTATGCGTCCGGGCTGCTCAGGATCTCGCCTCCGACCTCGCCCGGATGGGGCATGAAGTGGTGCCAGTGGAGCTGGGCGAGGACAACGTCGTCGCCCAGGCCTTCCGTGATACTTGGTCGGTCGTCGCTGCGTCCTACGAGGTTGACGACGAATCGTCCTTGGGAGCCTTCACGAGGATGATGCGCGAACAGGGTCGTGCAGTGACCGGCGTGCAACTCCACGAATCGCTGGCCTTGTTCCGGGGTGTGGCACTCATGCTCGAAGAGTTTGTCTTCGGGGGTGTCGACTTCCTGGTCACGCCGACGCTTGCCACCCCGCCCCCGCTCCGTGGGGCATTCACAACGTCCGCCAACGAGGAAGAGAGCTTCGCAGCCATGAGCCGCTTTATGCCCTATACCCCGATGTACAACATTGCAGGCATGCCGGCCGTGTCTGTTCCCGTCAGCAAAGCAGACGGCTTGCCGATCGGGGCGATGATCGGCGGGCGGCATGGCAGCGAAGGCCGGTTGCTCCTTGAAGTGGACCGTATCCTCGGCGATCGTGGCGCCTTGGGGCTTGCACCGGGATGGGCATGAGCGCCCGCGCGGCCGTACTAGTGCATGGCTTCTCCGGCACGCCTGCCAGCATGGCTCCACTCGCCGCCGCCCTGCGTGAGCGGGGGTGGCATGTCGAGACGCCCGTTCTGGCTGGCCATGGTACCCGCTGGCAGGATCTTCGCGACACGTCATGGCGTGACTGGTATGCGTCGGTTGATCACGCCGTCGAATCCGCAAAGCAGGCGACGACGGCCGGCCAGGTCGCCTTGGTCGGACTGTCCGTTGGAGGAGCGCTCTCGCTGCGCGCGGGCGCCGTGCGCAGCGACATCAGTCGGATTGTTCTTGTAAATCCGTCGCTCGGAGTACAGAACCCGTTCCTGCCGCTAGTGCCGATGCTGAAGGGGATTCTGCGCAGCATTCCCAACGGTCAAAGTCAGGTGAAGGACCCGTCCGTGGAATACACCAGCTACCCGAGGCTGCCGCTGAACGCCATCCAACAGCTATCACAGCTGTGGCGTGACGTCGGTGGATATCTACCTTCCGTCACTGCGCCCCTACTGGTTTTCCGGTCGCTCGCCGATGGCGAACAGGGGAGAACGTCCGCACTCAAGGCACTCGAAGGAGTGTCCTCAGCATCCACAAAGGAAATCCTGCTGCACCGTAGCGGCCATGTGGCCACCCTGGACTACGATTCGGCGCTGATCGCCGCCGAGACTGCTACTTTCCTGAAGAGCTGACCTGGGTTTGCTCGGCTCAACCTCTCATCATCATGGTTAGCGTCTTCGCAGGCTTCATCTTTCTCTCACGTGACCATGGTGCGACCACTAGGCTTCGCCATGGCCTTCGGAGTTCTTGTGGACGCTTTCATCGTTCGAATGACCGTTACCCCACGCCATCATGTACCTGCTCGGGGAGAAGGCCTGGTGGCTGCTTGCTGGCATCGCAAAGATCCTGCCGGACGTCGACCTGGAAGGTACCCGCGTCCGCAAACCGACTGACGATTCCCGGACCAGCGAACTGGTGCATAAGGATCCCGGGACTCTTCGGGGAGCGGGCGAGGATAGCTTCTTGTAATACAAGTACTCAGCTTGTATCTTAAGTAGTAGGCAAGGATGCCCCGCCCCTTAGGAGACCCAGTGAGTACCGTAGACCTCATCCGCCACGTCAAACTGTCCACGGCGCGACTGCCGCTCAGCGTTCCCATCAGCGACGCCAAGGTCTTCACCGGCAGACAGAAGCCGATGACGGAAGTAGTGTTCCTCTTCGCCGAGATCACCACGGAGCAGGGACACAGCGGCCTCGGTTTCAGCTACTCCAAGCGCGCCGGCGGGCCGGCCCAGTACGCCCACGCCAAGGAGGTCGCGGAGGGCATCATTGGCGAGGACCCCAACGACATCGGCAAGATCTACACCAAGCTCCTCTGGGCCGGCGCTTCGGTGGGAAGGTCAGGCGTGGCGACGCAGGCTCTCGCCGCGATAGACATTGCCCTCTACGACCTCAAGGCCAAGCGCGCCGGACTCCCGCTGGCCAAGCTGCTGGGGTCCTACCGTGATTCCCTCCAGACCTACAACACCTCCGGCGGCTTCCTCAACGCCACCCTGGCAGAGGTCAAGGAACGCGCCACGCAGTCCATCGACGACGGCATCGGCGGCATCAAGATCAAGGTGGGCCTGCCCGACTCCAAAGAAGACCTCCGCCGCGTGGCGGGAATCCGCGAACACATTGGCTGGGACGTTCCGCTCATGGTCGACGCGAACCAACAGTGGGACCGGGCAACGGCGCTGCGGATGGGCCGCCAACTGGAGGAATTCAACCTCATCTGGATCGAAGAGCCACTCGATGCCTATGACTTCGAGGGCCACGCCCACCTCGCACAGCTCCTGGACACGCCTATCGCCACCGGTGAGATGCTTGCCTCGGTCGCCGAGCACAAGGGCCTCATCAACGCCAACGGCTGCGACATCATCCAGCCGGACGCGCCGCGCGTCGGAGGCATTACCCAGTTCCTGCGCCTGGCGGCACTGGCCGATGAAAGAGGTCTTGGCCTGGCACCGCACTTTGCCATGGAGATCCACCTCCACCTGGCCGCCGCCTACCCGCGCGAGCCGTGGGTGGAACACTTCGATTGGCTGGACCCGCTGTTCGAGGAGCGGCTGGAGACGAAGAACGGTCGCATGATCGTCCCGGACCGTCCCGGACTCGGCGTCACGTTGAGCGAACAGGCCCGTGCGTGGACCACCGAAACCGTGGAGTTCGGCGCGTAATCTGGAACGCATGAGCCGAAACCTGACTGCGGATCTCGCCGCCGACCTCCGCAACCGCATTGTCGACGGCGTCATCCAACCGGGCGAGAAGCTTCCCAGCGAGAACACCCTCATCAGCGAATTCGGGGTGAGCCGAACCGTGGTCCGCTCCGCATTGACGCGGCTGCAGGCCGAAGGCCTTGTGGAAACCGAACGTGGGCGGGGCAGCTTTGCCCTGACTCCGCCCGCCGAAGGCCCGACCCAGGCACCGGGAACCCGGCCTGTGTCCAGCATGGAAGAACGGCTGCAGATGCTCGACTTCCGGATCGGCGTCGAAGCAGAGGCAGCTGCCCTTGCTGCCCGGAACCACAGCGAACGACAACTCAAGGCCGTCCACGGTGCCTTGGAACAATTCACTGCGAACGTTTCGCATCCGGCGCACGCCATGAAAGCTGATTTCGAGTTCCATCGTGCTGTGGCTGCGGCTTCAGGCAATCCCTTTTATACAGACTGCATCGCCGCCCTCGGCCAGACCATGATCACCATGCCCCGCCCACGCCTCGTCGGCGGGGATGACCGGGAAACCCGCGAACGCTTCGATCAAGTAGTCCACGAGCATTCCTCTATCTACGCAGCAATCGCGGACGGCGATCCCGTGGCTGCCGCGGCAGCCATGCGCCTTCACCTCAGCAACTCACGACGCCGGCTGGCAGGTTCCGGCCGCAGCTAGCCTCGCGCGGGGCTGACCACAAAACAAAAGAGCCCCGGTCCTAAGACCGGGGCTCTTTCGATTGCGTGCGCGAGGGGGGATTTGAACCCCCACACCCTTTCGGATACTGGCACCTGAAGCCAGCGCGTCTGCCGTTCCGCCACTCGCGCGCAACTTCTTTTTCCGGACTTCGCTGGTCTCCCAGCTTCGTTTCCTTCAAAAGCAGCGAGATCAAGCATAACGGACATCCGGAGCAAAACACCAATCGGGCTGGGAGGCACCCTCCGGAAAGGCGGTGGACGGCCTGGAAACCGCGGAACTTCAAGGGATTTTCAACCCCTGCGAGCCCCGCCAGCAAGGGCCGCCGTCGAACTTTTCCGTGGCGCAAGGCGTTGTGGATTAAGGTCATTCCCAGTCAGTCCCAGTAGTATCGGGAAGAGGAAGGGCCGTGGGGCGCGCACTTTGGTGTGTGCACAGTCGGACCAATTGCAGGACTATCGGACAGGCACAGCAGGTGCCGCGGCAAGGAAAGGAGAAGGAACATGGGTTTGCTGGACAAAGTCGAGCGCGGCATTGAAAAGGCCGTCCGCAACGTCTTCTCCACGGGGTCGCGGGCACGGGTTGAGCCAGTGGAGATCGCGAGCAAGCTGAGGCGGGAACTGGACCATCAGTCCATCACCATCGCCGCCGGACGCACGCTTGCTCCCAACGTTTTTGATGTCCTGCTCAGCGATGAGGACTTCGCCCGGGCCCAAGAATGGGGAACGCCCCTCGCTGAGGAGCTGTGCGACGTCGTTATCCAACACGTTCGCAGCCAGGGCTATACGCTCCAAGGCGCGGTCAGGATCTCGTTCCGTCGCAATGACGAGGAACGGGCCGGCCACTTCGAGATCGCTTCCCGGACCGAAAAGTCCTCCGGTGACGCAGCTCCTGCTCCGCAGCCTCCCCGGGCCAACGTTCCCGCAGCCCCCGCACGGCAGCCAATTCGCCTCCAGCCTGTCCTGGACATCAGCGGTCAGCGATACTCCCTCAATGCAGCCAGCGTGGTGCTCGGCCGCTCTTCTGAAGCCGACATCCTGGTGGACGACACCGGGGTTTCACGGAAGCATCTTGAGGTACGCACCGAGAATGGGAGCACGTGGGCTGTTGACCTCGGCTCCACGAATGGCAGTTACGTCAACGGACATAAGGTAAACGGCAGCGTGGAGCTCACAGACGGCTCAACCATCACGATGGGACGTACCAAGATTATTTTCCGCCTCCTCCCCCAGACCCCGGGTGGCCACGCGTGAACGATGTCAGCGAACTGACCATTACAGCGCTTCGTTTCGGCTTCCTCCTGTTGCTGTGGGTCCTGATCTTCAGCATTGTGTCCACCATGCGCCGCGACTTCCAGATCGGACGCAAGGCAGTGACCGGTGTTCCTACGGCACGTGAAGTCCGCAAGCATCCTGAACTGGCTGCCACACCACCGCCGGCCATCCAGCATGCCCGCAACCTGGTGGTCACCGAGGGTCCCCTTAAGGGCACCACGGTTCCCCTGGCGGCCAGCCCCATCCTGCTCGGACGCGCGCAGGAAGCCACCCTGGTCCTGGAGGATGACTACGCCTCCGGTCGGCATGCGCGTCTGTTCCCGCAGGGCAGCCGATGGTTCATTGAGGACCTCGGCTCTACGAACGGCACCTACCTGGCCGATCAGCAGCTCACTCGTGCGTTGCCGGTGGAGCTCGGTGTCCCCGTGAGAATCGGCAAGACGGTCATTGAATTGAGGCCATAGTCCATGGCCTCTTCTGAGACCCCCGAGGACAAGGAAAAGCCCGCGGAGCGCCCGCTGATCATGCGCTACGCGGCCCGTTCCGACGTCGGCCGGATCCGCTCCAAGAATGACGACTCCGCTTATGTGGGCCGCCATCTCGCTGTGGTCGCCGACGGCATGGGCGGGCACGCGGGCGGCGATGTCGCCTCCGCTTCGACGGTCCTGGACATGATCCACCTGGATCATGACGACTACCCTGAAGGCGCCGACACCGTCCTGGCGGACGAGATCCAAACCGCCAATTCACTGCTCTCAGAGCTCGTCCACCAGAATCCCAAGCTGTCAGGCATGGGAACGACGGTCACGGCGTTGCTCCTTGAGGACCGCAAGCTCCACTTCGCGCATATCGGCGATTCCCGCGCTTACCGCCTGCGCAACAAGAAGTTCGAGCAGATCAGCGTGGACCACACGTTCGTCCAGCGCCTGATCGATGAGGGACGCCTCCGTCCGGAGGAAGCCGAGACCCATCCCCATAAAAACGTCCTAATGCGCGTGCTTGGCGACGTTGACGCGAGCCCTGAGCTGGACTTGGACGTCCTGGACGTCGAACCCGGCGAACGCTGGCTGCTGTGCTCTGATGGCCTGAACTACGTAGCAGGGCACGTCGTGGAGCGCATGGTCCGTGAGACCAAGGACCTTCGCGAATGCGCCGAGATCCTCGTAGACCTCACGCTCGAAGCGGGCGCCCCGGACAACGTCACGGTTGTCATGTTGGAAATCGTCGAGGAGACGGTCGACGACGTCAACACGGCCGCCGTCGACGTCGTACCGGCCGCTGCGCTTGCCGCCGTCGATGAGCCTGAAGCGGTGACGGCCACCAAGTCCCCCGATGAGGTGCCGTCCGGAGATGCGGCTAAGGGCGCCTCGAAGTCGGAAGCTGACCGGAAGCCGGACGCAGGATCGGCTTCCGACGACGGCACCAGGACGAAGGAATCGGACGAGGCGGACGAAACGTCCGGGACTTCTGATTCCTCCACCGAACCGCCGGCGACCACCGATCCCCACCTCGGTGAGCATCTGTCAGCCGAAGTCCTGCGCGAGGAACTGGCCAGCCGCCCCCATGAGCTCGTTGGCGCCGCGGCAACGGCTGCTGAAACAGGCTCCATTCCTACCGTTGCCGGCCGCACGGTGGCCCGTCGCGCTGCCACAGTCCTGACGCACAAAGCAGAGCAGGACCGCGCGGAGGCCGAAGAGCCGCCAAGGCGTCGCATCCGTTGGTTGATGCCCGCCGTCGCCGCATTCCTGGTTCTGGGCGTCGTGGTCGGCCTGTGGCTTGGCTACGCCTGGACCCAGACACGCTATTACGTGGGTGAATACGATCAGCGTGTTGCCATCTTCAACGGCATCTCGCAAAGGCTCGGCCCAATTCAGCTTTCCCGATTGGAAGCCGTAACCGATGTCAGGGTGGATTCCTTGCCTGAGTATGGCCAGCAGAGCGTTCGCCAGACCGTTCCTGCCGGGGACCTCGACGACGCCCAGCTCATCGTGGAAAACCTGAAACAGTACGGCAGCGCATCGGCCAATTGCCCCAGCCCGACGCCAACCGGCACGGCGACTCCCACGCCGTCGCCGTCGGCTACGGCCACAGTGCCGGTACCCAGCACGGCAGCCGTTGCCAGCCCCACGCCATCTCCCGTTCCGACTCCCTGTGAGGGGGCAAAATGATCCAGACTGAAACCGCCCCCAAGCCCCGCCGGAACGTCGAGCTTCTGCTCATCGTGCTGGCACTTGCCGTTGGAATCGGCGCCAGCGCACTGGTCAGCCTCAACTCGGATCTGGGACTGGACAGCGACTTCTGGTTCCAATCGAGCCTGCTCGCCGTAGCGGCCTTTGCGTTCCACATTGTCCTCCGGCTTCGCGCTAAGTATGCCGATCCGGTAATACTTCCCATCGTGGTGGCCCTGAATGGATTGGGCCTGGCCCTGATCCACCGCATGGACGGCCCTGGCGACGACACCGGCAACAACCAGCTCCGGTGGACGCTGATTGCCATGGCCGTTTCCATCGCCGTGATCTGGTTCCTCAAGGACCACCGCATCCTGCGCCGCTTCACCTACATCTCGTTGGCGGCCAGTGCATTGCTGCTGATTCTTCCTCTGGTGCCCGGCATCTCCGCCGGTGAGGTGCTCGGTGCCAGCGTCTGGATCCGCATCGGCCCCATGACTTTCCAGCCTGGTGAAATCGCCAAGATCACCCTGGCCATATTCTTCGCGGGTTATCTGTCGTCCAACCGGGACCTCATCCTCCTGGCCGGCCGGAAGATCGGTCCCATGCAGTTCCCCCGCTTCAAGGACCTGGGTCCGATGATCACCGCCTGGCTGGTGAGCATTGGTGTCCTGGTCTTCCAGCGCGACCTCGGATCGTCCGTCCTCTTCTTCGGCCTCTTTATCGTGATGATCTACGTGGCCACCAGCCGTATCTCCTGGGTCGTTATTGGCCTGGCCCTGATCCTCGGCGGCGGTTTCATCGCATCGAAGATCTTCTCCCACGTCGCGTTCAGGATCGACAGCTGGATCAACGCCTTCACCCCGGAGGTCTTCGGCAGGTCTCCCGGCGGTAGTGGACAGATCGTCCAAGGCCTGTTCGGCATGGCCGACGGCGGCCTGGTGGGAACAGGACTGGGACAGGGCCGCCCGGACCTGGTTCCGTTCGCAAACAGCGACATGATCGTGGCGCTCATCGGCGAAGAACTGGGCCTGATCGGCCTTTTCGCCGTGGTGATGCTCTATTTGCTGCTCTTCACCCGCGGTTTCCGCGCAGCCCTGGGAACGCGCGACGCCTTCGGAAAGCTCCTGGCGTGCGGCTTGTCGTTCGCGATCGCACTGCAGTGCTTCGTGGTCATCGGCGGCGTCACCCGGCTCATCCCGTTGACCGGCCTGACCACCCCGTTCCTGGCCGCCGGAGGTTCATCCCTGCTGGCCAACTGGATCATCGTCGGGCTGCTGCTCATGATCTCCAATACGGCCCGCGGACCGGTTGACACCACACCCATGGTCAACAAACCCCCGACCACCAGCTCCCACGGGACAGTCAAGACTCCAACAGGCCAGACACCAAGCGCACCAACTGAGGCGGTGAAGCATCAATGAACCAAGCGATTCGCAGCTCGTGGATGGCCGCCGTCGCCATGTTCGCGTTGATTTTCGGCGCCATCAGCTACGTCCAGGTCATTGGCGCGGACGACCTCAACGCCAATCCCTGGAACCAGCGCGCCATCCTCGCCACGTTCTGCAACGAACGCGGTGCCATCATCGTTGGCGGGAAACCGGTGGCAGAGTCCGTCCCCGGAACCGAGTCCTGCGCCTTCCAGCGTTCGTACCCCCAGCCGGAGCTTTATGCGGGCGTCACCGGCTTCTTCTCGAGGGGCTTCGGATCCACCGGGCTGGAGCAGTCGATGGGGGAAACCCTGGCGGGTAACTCGGACCAGTTGTTCCTGGACCGCATCAGCCAGATGTTCCTGGGCAAGGAACCCAAGGGCGCTTCTGTGGAGCTGACCCTTGATCCTGCCATCCAGAAGCTGGCCTACGACCTCATTCCGGACGGCCAGCGGGGTTCCATCGTGGTCACCAACCCGAAGACGGGAGCCATCCTGGCGATGGTCTCCAAGCCGTCCTACGACCCCAACCTGATTGCCACCCACGACACTGCCGCTGCAGAGGCGAACATGGCCCAGCTGAACCAGATCCCGGGTATCAACCTGAACCAGAACGTCAGCGGTCCCACCGGAAACCTGCTCTCTCCCGGCTCGGTTTTCAAGCTCATTGACACGGCCGCGGCGTTGAACTCGGGCAAGTACAACAAGGACAGCGAGCTGCCGAACCCCAGCAGCCTCCCGCTTCCCGGTTCCAATGCCAGCCTTCCCAACTATGCCGGGGGCAACTGCAACGTCCGGGAGACGGCGTCGTTCGCCTTTGCCCTGGAGCAGTCCTGCAACACGCCGTTTGCCAGCATTGCCCTGGACCTCGGCCAGGACGCCATTCGTGAGCAGGCCGAGAAATTCGGTTTCGGTGAAACCTTCGGAGATCAGCTCAAGCTTCAGCAGGCCAAGAGCGTCTTCCCCAGGGACCTGGACCAGGCACAGCTCGCCCAGTCGTCCGTGGGCCAGCGCGACGTCAAAGCTACTCCGCTGCAGATCAACATGATGACGGCAGCCATCGCAAACGGCGGCGTGCAGATGAAGCCGAACCTGGTGCAGACAGTACGTGCTCCTGACCTGCGCGTCATCAGCGAAACAAAGCCTGAAGCACTCCGCACCAGCACCACGCAGCCGATCGCCGGCCAGATCACCGAATGGATGACCAGCGCAGTGGACAACGGCATTGCCAAGGGCGCAGCCGTTCCCGGCATCAAGGTGGCCGGCAAGACCGGCACGGCGGAACTCGGTGATTCAGGTTTGAACAACTCATGGTTTACCGGGTTCGCCCCGGCAAACGACCCGCAAGTAGCCGTCACCATTGTCATGGAACGTGTGGACGTGCTCAGCGGTGCCCAGCTAACCAGTCCGAACGCAAAGAAGATTTTTGAGGCGGTGTTGAATAAGTGAGGCCTACTTCGGGAATCACACTCGGCGGCAGGTTCCAGCTGACCAGTCGCATTGCGATTGGCGGCATGGGCGAGGTCTGGAAGGCCAAGGACCAGATCCTTGGCCGGATCGTGGCCATCAAGGTGCTCAAGGAGGAATACACGGGTGACCCCGGCTTCCTGCAGCGCTTCCGTGCCGAAGCGCGCCACACCGCCCTCCTCAACCACGTGGGCATCGCCAACGTGTTCGATTACGGCGAGGAAGCCGGCTCGGCATACCTGGTGATGGAGCTCGTGCCGGGCCACCCCCTGAGCGGCATCCTGGAGCGCGAACAGGTGCTGTCCCCGGACATGACGCTCTCCATCATTGCCCAGACGGCCCGGGCCCTTGCCGTGGCTCACGCGCAAGGCCTGGTTCACCGCGATATCAAGCCCGGCAACCTGCTCATCACACCGGACAACCGGGTCAAGGTCACCGACTTCGGCATCGCCCGCCTGGCGGACCAGGTTCCGCTGACGCAGACCGGCCAGGTCATGGGCACCGCGCAGTACCTGGCACCTGAGCAGGCAACCGGCCAGACAGCCACCGGGTCCTCGGATATCTATTCCCTGGGCGTCATCGGCTACGAATGCCTCACAGGTCACCGTCCGTTCTCCGGGGAATCGCAGATCGCCATCGCCTTGGCGCAGGTCAATGACGCACCGCCGCCCCTGCCGGAGACGCTGCCTACGCCCGTGCGTGCCCTCCTGATGTCCATGCTTGCCAAGGACCCCAAGAACCGACCGGCCAACGCCATCAAGCTTGCCGAAGCAGCTGAAGCCATCCGTAACGGCGACATCGCCACGGCTCATGCCGCTGTGCCGGGAATGCTGTTGTTCGAAGACTCAACCGGCCCCATCACGGCGCCGGTCGACACCGCAACGGCACCCACCGGCGTCGTCGCCTCACCTTACGGCAAGGAGCAATCCTCGACGGCGACCTCCGCACTTCCGGTGCTGGGCGCCGGCGCCGCCGGAGCTGCTGTGGGAGCCGCTGCGGCATCCGCGGACAACCCACTGACACGAGCCAACGCCCTCGAGGCGGAACGGCAACTGAACGACGACGAAGAAGTCATCTACAGCGATGACGAACGCTACGACGATCAGGAACCGGAACGCAAGAAGCGCAGCCCCTGGACGTGGCCCCTTGTTGCGTTGATCCTCCTGGTCTTGTTCGCGCTGGTCGGTTTCCTGATTTCCCAGTCGGGATTCTTCTCGCCCACCCCTTCGCCGAGCCAGTCCACTTCCGCGAGCCCGAGCCGCTCTGCCAGCCCGTCGTCCTCATCGACGTCGTCCTCGCCGACGCCTACGCCTTCGGAAACCTCTGAAGCGCCGTCGCCCACCCAGTCGACGCCGCAGAAGATCAACATCATCCCGGAGGAATTCCAGGGACAGCCGTTCGAGACGGTCAGTGCCAAGCTGCGCTCCCTCGGCCTCGGCGTCAACGGCCAGGAGGTCTTCGATCCGGCAACACCCGGGACGGTTCTCAGCCTCAACCCCACAGGTCCTGTTGACCCGGGTACCACCATCACGGTGACCTACTCAAAGGGACCCGAAATGGTTGCGGTCCCGAACATCGGTCAGGGAGTCTCCGAAACCCAGGTCCAGGGCGCCCTGCAGGGGGCAGGGCTTAAGTACGTGAGGGGCGAGGACGTCAACGGAAGCATCAGCCAGGGCCCGAACACGTTCGTGCGTTCCTCGCCTGCCGCCGGCACCGAGGTACCCGCAGGGTCCACGGTGACCTACTACCTGTCCAAGGAGCTCATCCCTACGGATCCCGTCACTCCCAGCGGCAACCCCAAGCCGTCCAGCTCTGCGTCCCCCACAGGCCGCTAAGCCACCATGTCTACGCCACGTCCCGGCCCCGCGCATCGAGAGGAGAGCACACCTGTGTCTTCACAGCGCATCCTCAATGGACGCTACGAACTCGGTGAGTTAATCGGTCGTGGCGGCATGGCTGACGTCTACAAGGGAACAGATACCCTCCTGGGCCGAACCATCGCCGTAAAGGTCCTGCGTGCCGACCTTGCCCGCGATCCCCAGTTCCAGGCCCGTTTCAAGCGTGAAGCCCAAGCCGTCGCGGCGCTTAACCACCCCTCCATCGTGGCTATTTTCGATACCGGAGAATATTCCGTTCCAGGTGGGCCCGGAGAGGATGTCCGCGTTCCGTACATCGTCATGGAGTTCGTCTCGGGCCGCACCCTGAGGGACATGATCAAGGCGAAGGAACTGGGCGTAGAGGACTCAGTCGGCTACACGCTGGGTGTCCTCTCAGCCCTGGAGTACAGCCACCGGGCAGGGATTGTGCACCGGGATATCAAGCCGGCCAATGTCATGGTGTGTGCGGATACCGGCGACGTCAAAGTCATGGACTTCGGAATCGCCCGGGCCATGGCAGATTCCGCGGCCACCATGACCCAAACACAGGCAGTCGTTGGCACCGCGCAGTACCTTTCCCCGGAGCAAGCCCGGGGCGAAACCGTGGACGCCCGCAGCGACCTCTACTCGGCTGGATGCCTCCTGTACGAACTGCTGACCAGCAGGCCGCCGTTCGTTGGTGACAGCCCCGTGTCCGTCGCCTACCAGCACGTCCGGGAAACCCCGGAACTGCCCAGCACCCACAACCCGGATATCACAGAGGCGCTGGATTCCGTTTTGGTCAAGGCACTGCAGAAGAACCGTACTGACCGCTTCCAGGACGCAGCGGCCTTCCGTCGGGCCCTCCGGGCAGCCAGCAATGGCATTCCCGTGCCTGCACTCCCGGCAAGCGAAGCCCCCACAGATCCCAACGACCTCGTGGAACAGGAAGATCCCGCCACGCAGCTCCTGAGCACTACCGCCGTGGGGCTTTTGGACGTGGACCAGTTCAAGGACGAGACCATGGACCACGAGCACGAGGAACCCCTTCCTTTGGGCCTCCCAGCGGAACGTGAGCGGCCCGCCCAGCAGAAGTCCCGGCGTCGAGCGTGGATCTCCACCCTGGTGATCTTCACTATCCTGGTACTGGCCGGCGGCGGGTTCTGGCTCTACAACCTCATGAACGCCAAGCCGGCCGAACCTGCACAGATCGAGGTTCCGGTGGTGGCCAACATGTCGGAATCCCAAGCGATCCAGAAGCTCTACTCGCTCAAGCTGGTACCGAAATCCGTACGCGAGCCAAGCGATACTGTGGCCAAGGACATGGCCATTGGCACCTCGCCCGCAGCGGGCGCCAAGGTGCCCCAGGACGGCGAAGTGATCCTCAAGGTCTCCAGCGGTCCGAGCTCGGTGACCATACCGGCGGATATCGTGGGCCGCACGGAAGCAAACGCGACCGACGCCCTGCGGGAACTTGGTATCACGGGCACCATCACCAGTGTCCGGACGCACAGCCCGACGGTACCCATGGGCCAGGTGATCAGCACAGCCCCGGCGCCGGGCGGACCCATAGCTACGTCCTCAAAGGTGGAGCTGCAGATCTCATCGGGCAAGGTCCTGATGCCGCAACTCATTGGCCTGCCTGTGGCGGAGGCCGAAGCGGCGCTGAAGGCCAACGGCTTGACCATGCAGGTAGTGGAACAGGAAAACTCGCAGGTGGATCCGGGCAAGGTCACGGCACAAAGCGAGGTATTCAACAGCGAGGTAGATCAGGGCAAGTTGGTCACCGTTACTGTTGCGAAGGCTCCCGCGCCTGTCCCGACCCCGACCCCCACTCCAACACCCACAACGGACACGCCGACGCCGAAGCCTACGCCGACGTCGACCAAGAAATAGCCTGCTGCCGGGGCGGATCCGCCGTCCCGCCGGGTAAGTCTTTACCGGCAGTTATTGCTTAATGAGCGGGCTCAGCTTGGAGGCACGTTCGGCGGCACCGGCCATGCCCAGGGATTCGAGCCAGTTCCCCAACATCTGGTACCCGCCCTCGGTGAGCACTGATTCCGGGTGGAACTGGACACCGCACAGGGGAGCGGTCCTGTGTTGAAGACCCATCACTACACCGTTCGTCGTCTCCGCTGTGACCTCCAGGACGTCCGGTATGGAGTCACGAACCGCCGCCAGTGAGTGGTACCGCGTTGCCGTGACGGGCGAGGGCAGGCCGACGAAGACGCTTTTGCCTTCATGCCGCACGGGTGATGTCTTGCCGTGCATGAGTTCCGGCGCGTGGGTCACCACTCCGCCGTAGGCCTCAGCGAGGGCCTGGTGTCCCAAGCAGACACCGAACATGGGTTTGGAGGCCTCACCGCACCACTTGATCAGCTCAATGCACACGCCGGCTTCTGCAGGGGTCCCGGGTCCGGGGGAAACCAATACGCCGTCCCGCGTTGCGGCCAGTTCGATGGCTTCGGCAAGCGTGACGTCGTCGTTACGGACGACCGTTGTTTCCGCACCCAGTTCCTGAAGGTAGCCCACCAGTGTGTAGACGAAGCTGTCGTAGTTATCTATTACCAAAATCTTTGTTGTGCTCATGGCTGCTGCACTAAACCAATCGTTGAGTCAGTCAATGTGGTGAATTGGGAAAACCAGGGGAAGAGGAACTCGACCATCAAGACAAGGGCCACACCCACCAGTACCAGTGAGGTCAGGATCCGTACCCATAGCGGACCGGGCAAGTTCCGGAAAATCCATGCGTACATCTGCTACCCCTTTCCGTGGGCGCGGGCTACTTGGGCGGCTATTTCCGACGGCGGCCCTGCCGAGGCAGGTTGCCAACCATCCAGCACTGAGTACGCGATGATGCGTTCCTGTGCACCAAAGCGGGGATTGCAGCTGGTCATGGTGAGGAAACTTTCCGTGGGGGTTGCCCCCGGTTGGGTAGGCACGGGCATCAGCACGTCGGTACGGTCCGGCAGGACAATCTGATTGTTGCGGAACACGTAGGTGTAGTAGCCATCCGCGGTTTGGACGTAGATCTTGTCACCGGGAACCAACGTGTGGATGTTGTCCAGGACCGCACCGTGTGTTTGCCTGTGGCCGGCCACCGCAAAATTGCCGGGAGCTCCCGGCATGCTGGTGGTTCCGTAGTGGCCCAATCCCAAGGTGTCCAGGACGTCCGAGCCCGTGCCTTCAATGATGGGGCGGGTGTAGTCCTGGCCGAAGCGGGGGATGTACATGATCCCGATGGTTCCGCCGTTGCCGGGCGCCTTGCCCACCACGGGAGGGCCATAGTCCACCGGACCCACCGGCGCCGCCGGAGCTACCGGGCCGGTGAATTCCTGGGCGAAGCTCTTCACCGCTTCCGTTTGCTTGGCATCGGCTTCCACGTTTGTCCACCACAATTCCCAGCCAACGAACAGCAGCAGGACTATCCCGGCTGTGATGAGGAGTTCGCCGAAGATCTGGCTGATTTTACGGATAACATCCGAGGCCCGTCGACGCTTTCGGGGCCGCCGTTCCTGCCCCGGGCTGGCGGACGGCACGGCTGATGCCGCCGTCGTCTGCTGGTGCGCCACAGGGTCTCCTCATATAGGGCGCGGGCGTCGCGGGCGTATCCCGAGTTGCGGCTAGACTTGACAGCTAGAACCAACCCGGAACGCCGTGTGGCCGTTAACCGCTGGAAATTTCCTTCCTGCAGGATATCAAGGCCCGCAGGGACGGGTATCAACCGAACAGTCCAGGAGGATCCGTGCCCGAGTCCAAGCCCCGCAAGCGGCCTGCCCGCCAGGCCCCAAAGACTTCGGCCACGCAGCAGTACAAGCCCAACCCGGTTTGGTACAAGGCTGTCATGTTTGGATTGATGATCCTCGGCCTCCTGTGGATCATCACCTTCTACATCACTGAAGGGCAGTTCCCGGTCCGCGACTGGGCTTCCTGGAACATCGTGGCCGGCTTCGGCATTGCAATTGTCGGGTTCCTCATGACCACGCGCTGGCGCTCCTAGGAATTCCGGACCTCACATTCCAGTGCTTGCTGGCGTCTACAGGATATGAGCAACCGGCACACCACGTTGGACTCCCCGTTGGGTCAGTTGACGCTGACAGCCCGCGGGGAGTTTTTGACGGGCATATTTTACGAAGGCCACTGGCATATGCCTCCGCCCGACTATTTCGGAGAGCCCACCACCATCGAGGACCCGGTGTTCTCCCGCACCCGGAGCGAGCTCTCCGAATACCTGGCCGGTCACCGCACCGAATTCAACGTGCCGTTCGAGGCACGCGGAAATCCCTTCCAGGAGAAGGTCTGGGCACGCCTCGAGACCATTCCTTTCGGGGAAACGGTCAGCTATGGGGAATTGGCCCAGGAACTGGGTGATCCCCACCTGGCGCAGGCAGTTGGTTCGGCTGTCGGCCGTAATCCCATCAGCATCATCATCCCCTGCCACCGGGTAGTGGGCCGGAAGGGGCAACTGACCGGCTATGCCGGCGGGCTTCGCAACAAGCGCTTCCTCCTGGAACTGGAAGAACCGGATTCCGTAAGAGAGGGCAAGCTCTTCTGATGGAAAACGGACAGGCGGCCAGCAAGAAACCGTTCGAAGCAGTTGTTCGGGAACGCGGGGCTACGGTGCTTCGTGTTTGCCGTGCAATTCTCGGCGTCCACGATGCCGACGACGCCTGGTCGGACACGTTCCTGGCGGCTCTCCAGGCCTATCCCGATCTTCCCGTGGGGGCCAACGTGGAAGCCTGGCTGGTGACCATCGCCCACCGGAAGTGCATTGACCATCTGCGGGCCGGTGCGCGCCGGGCATTACCTGTGGAACAACCGCCGGAACAACCAACCCGCCTGGGCCTTCCGGGTGAACGGGACACCGAGCTTCTCGACGCCGTCGCCAAGTTGCCCTCGAAGCAGCGCCAGGCCGTGGCGTACCACTACCTCGCCGGGCTGCCTTACAAAGAGATCGGCGCCCTTCTGGGCAGTTCCCCGGAGGCCGCACGCCGGGCCGGAGCAGATGGCGTGAAGGCGCTCCGGGCAGCCGTCCACACCCCCGTTCCGCTGGTCCATTCATCGTCGAAAGGTGAAGTGCAATGACCCTCGACCCCAGCCCCGGGCACACCGAGGTGTTGTCACTCCTGGAACCACTGGACGTTGCCCTTGGGCCCGCCCTCGCGGACCTCCATGCCCGCCTGGCCCTCGACGCACAACTGACCCACACCCTGGACATCGCCTACCGAACCGTCGATTCACCGGTGGGGAAGCTCCTCTTGGCAGCCACGGACCGCGGAATCATCCGGGTAGCCTTCGAATTGGAAAACCATGACTCCGTCCTGCAGTTGCTGGCGGACACGGTCAGCCCGCGCATTCTGGAAGCGCCCACGCGCCTCGACGACGCTGCCCGGGAACTCGAAGAGTATTTCGCCGGTACACGCCGCGACTTCGACCTCATCCTCGATTTCCGGTTATCCCGCGGTTTCCGGCTCAACGTCCTCCGTCACCTGCCCCGGATTCCTTACGGCAACACGGCGAGTTATGCACAGGTGGCCCAGGCGGCCGGCAGCCCCAACGCCGTCCGTGCCGTGGGCACCGCCTGTGCCACCAACCCGCTTCCCGTGATCGTTCCCTGCCATCGGGTGGTCAAATCCGACGGCAGCTTCGGTGGCTACCTTGGAGGTCCTGAAGCCAAACGCGCGTTGCTCACGCTGGAGGCCGCGGCGTGAGCGACGACGCCCTGTTCCCGCTGGAGCTGGTTCAACCGGAAAACCACGACGCCGGTCCACGCCTGGTGCGGCCGGGTGCGGTTCACGTCCCCGGTTGGCTGACCCTGGAGCAGCAACGATGGATCGTCGGGCGTTTTGGTGAATGGACCCAGGGGCCCGTTCCCTTGCGGGCTGCAACTCTGCCGGGAGGGCATCAGATGTCCGTCCGCACGGTTTGCCTGGGATGGCATTGGCAGCCGTACCGCTATTCACGGACGGCGACCGACGTGAACGGCCAACCCGTCCTCGATTTTCCTGAGTGGATGGTCCGCCTGGGGAAGCAGGCCGTTGCTGCCGCGTATTCCCCGGACCTTGGAGTCGATGAATCCTTGATTGGCCTGTCCCGGGACTACGCACCGGATGCCGCCCTGGTGAATTACTACGGCGATGGAGCCGCCATGGGCATGCACCAGGACAAGGACGAGCATTCCAACGCTCCGGTGGTGTCCCTCAGCATCGGAGACACGTGTATCTTCCGTTTCGGCAACACCGAGTCACGGACCAAGCCCTACACCGATCTGGAACTCCGTTCGGGCGATCTGTTCGTATTCGGCGGGCCCTCCCGGTTCGCCTATCACGGCATCCCCAAGGTCCTTCCGGATACGGCTCCTGAGGGCTGCGGCCTCGATCGTGGACGGATCAATATCACCATGCGTGTCACGGGTCTGTCGTAAGACCGGACCCGTGGAAACCGGCTCCGTGCTACCAGGCTGTCGACGTGACAGCTGTTAATGTCACAGGTGCCGGGAAGAATATCCCCGGCAGTTAAATGCATGCCGGCCGCTGGGCCGGCATGGTTGCGGAGGAGTGCGCATGACCCCGGATAACGGCACCATCATCGGACCGGACGGCTTGGCTCGTCCCTCATGGGCTGCCTCGGACCCGCTCATGCAGGCCTACTACGATCACGAGTGGGGCATGCCCGTGCGCGATGAACAGGGCATGTACGAACGCATCAGCCTCGAGGCGTTCCAGGCCGGCCTCTCCTGGGCCACCATCCTCCGGAAGCGCGAGGCCTTCAGAGAGGCGTTCCTGGACTTCCACCCGGAAAGCGTGGCCGCCTTCACGGAATCCGACGTGGAGCGCCTGATGCTCGACGCCGGGATAGTCCGGAACCGCCTGAAGATCCACGCCGCGATCACGAACGCCAAAGCCACCATTGCCTTGCGTGAGGAGGGCGGGCTGGTGGAATTCGTCTGGTCCTTCCAGCCGGACAGCACACCCGCTCCCCGCACGCTGGCGGAAATCCCCACAACTTCGCCGGAGTCAATCGCCCTCTCCAAGGCCCTGAGGAAGAAGGGTTTCGCTTTCGTGGGACCCACCACCATGTACGCCCTGATGGAAGCAGTGGGCATCATCGATACCCATTTGGTGGACAGCCACCGGCGCGGCACGTCTGGAGTGTGGACCTAGGGGAAGCGTCCACCTTCGCTGTGGGCGGCTGAGCCGCTGTCCACAGAAGTGCGTAACTTTATCCACAAGGGTGGATAACTTCTGTGGACATCCACGTACTTAGGTCCAAAATCGGTGCCACACCGCGTCTGGAGGGGCTAAACGGCCCATGCTGCGACTTATGCCCACTGTGCATCGAGCTGTGGATAGTGGTCCAAGCTTCACCGAAAATTCAACGTCGCAGGATTGCCTGGTTCGTCTTGGCGGAATAATCCGGCCACTACCTTGAGGCACCGGAGGCCCCGGTCGACTCTCGCCTCGCATCTTCCGAGTCCGTGCCGGTTACCCACTTAACAACAACCCCCTACCCACAAGTTATCCACAGATGGGGAAAACATGTGGGTTTCAGCAAAGGGATCGCTGTCGTGCCGGGCCTCAGTGGCCCTAAGCCGGACTGAACTACACGTGTGTAAGTTATTAACATTGTTGATAAGCCTGTTGATAGCCGCTTCCACGCAACGCAATTAACAGGCTTATCCACAGACATCCCAAATTAGCCTTGTTTGTCCACAAATTCTGGGCTGGTGGGGACATAGTTATCCACAGGTGTGGAGAAATCCATGCCTTTCGGGGGATATCTAGCGCTTCAGGGGCTGCAACGAGGGCCTAACACGATAACTACACGTGTGTAAGTTACTCACAGTGTGGATAACGCTTGTGGATAACACAGGTGCCGCAGGGTGGGACGCCCTGGCCTGTGGGCTTAGCGTGGGTTCCATGAAGACCGACCTCAAGAAACTGATACCTGCCTACAGTGCGACCAAGGGACGGTTTTCCCTGCTTACCGTCCCGCCCATGCAGTACCTGATGATCGATGGCAAGGGTGACCCCAACACTGCCCAGGCGTACAAGGACGCGTTGTCGACCCTTTATCCGGTCGCCTACAAACTGAAGTTCTTCAGCAAGGGCGAGCTCGCGCGTGATTATGGTGTCATGCCGCTGGAGGCCCTGTGGTGGGCCGAAGACATGGATTCCTTCACCAGCGTCCGGGACAAATCACTCTGGTCATGGACGTTGATGAACATGGTTCCCGAGTGGCTTACACAGGAACACATGGAGGCAGCGTGCAGGTCGGTCGCCGACAAGGGAGCGGCTCCTGCCGTAGATGCACTCCGTCTGGAATCGTTGGAAGAGGGTTTGAGCGTGCAGACACTTCACGTTGGCCCCTACGACGACGAAGGCCCCGTACTGGATGAGATGCACAACAGGTTCATACCGGAGCATTCACTGGCCATGGCGGGGAGGCACCATGAGATCTACCTCGGTGATCCCCGGCGTACTGCCCCGGACAGGCTCAGGACAATCCTGAGGCAGCCAGTCGTGCGCACGGCGGACTGAAGGTCGGAAAAGCAGCGAGCGTGGGGGCCAGTCCAAGCAACGGGCAGCCGGCTAGCCGGCAGTAATGCGGAACCAGGTCACCACGGCCAGCAAGCCGGCCACGAGGACCAGGCCGCCGGCTTGGAGCAGGGCCTGGTTCTTGCCCCGGGGCGCGTAGGCGATGGCTGCTGCGGCCAGGCCACCGGTAATCAGCCCGCCCAGGTGGGCCTGCCAGGCAATGTTGGGGACAAAGAATCCGATAGCGCCGTTGATGGCGATCAGGATCCAAAGTTGCCGGGTATCGCCGCCGCGGTGCCGTTGAACCACCAGCATGGCCCCGAAGAGGCCGAAGATGGCACCGGAGGCACCGACGACGCCGGACAGAGGGTAGTCAGGGGTCAGCAGGAGATAGCCAATCGAGCCACCGACAGCAGACAAGAGATAGACAGCCAGGAAGCGGATCCGCCCGAGCAGTGGCTCGAGGGCTTGTCCGAAGATCCACAGCGTATACATGTTCAGGACTATGTGGAGCAGGAATCCCTGGGAGTGCAGGAACGCTGCGGTCAACATCCGCCAAGGTTCCGTGGCCGCAAAAGCATTCGCGAACGCGAAGTCCTGGAAAATCAGGTCGCCGGGGACAATCCACTGAAGGATGTACACCAGCACGCAAAGCCCGATGATCGTGAACGTCACCAAAGGACGGCCGACAGCCAGGGCCCCGCCATACGGGGACCGGTACGCCGGCGTCGTACGTTTTTGTTCGTTGACGCAGTCAACGCATTGGAACCCGACGGCGGCCGTCCGCTGGCACTCGGGGCACGCGGGGCGCCCGCAGCGCTGGCACCGCACATAGGAGGGCCTGTCCGGGTGCCGCGGGCACACCGGAATATCAGCGGACGGCTCTGCCGACGGGATTCCGTAACTCATGGATTCAGCTCAGTGAATGACTAGAGCTGTTCGATGTCGATGCTGTTGATGACGACGTCCTCAACAGGGCGGTCGCCCATGCCGGTGCGGACAGCCTCAATGGCGTCGACAACCTTGCGGGATTCCTCATCCGTGACTTCACCGAAGATGCTGTGCTTGCCGAACAGCCAGTCGGTGTTGACCGTGGTGATGAAGAACTGTGACCCGTTGGTGCCCTTGCCCATCTGGATGCCGGCGTTTGCCATGGCCAGCTTGTACGGAGCGTTGAAGGTCAGTTCCGGGTGGATCTCGTCATCGAACTGGTAGCCGGGGCCACCGACGCCGCGGCCCAGGGGATCGCCGCCCTGGATCATGAAATCCTTGATGATCCGGTGGAAGATCGTGCCGTTGTACAGGGGAGTTCCGGTCTTGTCCTCGCCCGTCTCGGGGTGGTTCCAGGACTTTTCGCCGGTAGCCAGGCCAATGAAGTTGGCTACGGTCTTGGGCGCGTGGTTGCCGAAGAGGTCAACCTTGATGTCGCCGAGGGTAGTGTGGATCGTTGCTTTTGCAGTTGCAATGGTCATAGGGCCATTCTTCCATGCAGGGTCAACGCCGTTGCAGTTGTAAAGCCGGTTCCGCGCTCGGTGAAATCCGGGTCGAATCCGGCAGATGAATAGCCGGTGTTCCCCAAGCGACGTAGGCTAGCAACAAACGAGCACGTGTATCGGGAGGTAGTTGTGAAGAAAACAGACCGTATTGCCCGCGAACTCGAACAATCCGTTGCGGTTGGTGTGGATAACGCACGCGACTGGGCTGCGCCCCGTGTGGAAGCAGCCGTCAATTGGGCTGTTCCGCGCATCCAGCACGGCATTGACACCGCTTCCCCCAGGATCCAAGAGGGGCTGAAGTCCGCCGCGCACAACCTTGCCGACGGCGTGGCAGTTGTAACGCCGCGGATCCAGGATGGGCTGGCGCACCTCGCGCCGAAGATCCACGACGTCGTAGAGGACGCAACACCCCGGATCCAGGAGACGCTCAACAAGGCCACTCCGGCTCTGGGTATTGCGCGGGACAAAGTCGTGGACGAGTACCTGCCCAAGCTCTCTGAACAGTTGGGCCAGGCCTCTGTAGCCGTTCACCACGTTTTGGAGAACGCCCCCGCACAGGTTGACGCGGTTGCGCAGAAGCTTGTTGATTCAGGCGTGGTGCACAGCGTCCAGGAGCAGGCACACGCTACCGGCAAGCAGATCAAGGCCGTGGCTGACGAGGCCACCAAGGCCGTCTCCACGAAGTTGGGCAAGGAACCGAAGCCCAAGAAACGTGGATGGCTGATCTTCACCGTCATTGCCGCAGCTGCGGCCGCCGGTGTTGCCGCCTGGAAGGCTTCCAAGCCGGTTGAGGATCCGTGGAAGACGCCTTCTCCGGTCACCCCCACGCCGGCTCCGGTTCCGGCCGCCCCGGCACCGGTCACCCCCACGCCGGCTCCGGTTCCGGCCGCCCCGGCACCGGCTCCCGCGGACACCGCAGCATCGGCAACGGCTGCGGAAGCTGTCAAGCCGGGTGCAACGGACATCACCCCGGAAGATGCAGCAGCCGAGGCCGAGCAGGCCACCAAGGACGCCTTCAAGAACGTCGAGGACTCCACCGCCAAGGTGGCAACCGACGCCAAGACGGCCGTGAAGAACATCGCGGCCAGCTTGAACAAGGACACCGAAGGCACCGGGGCTGACGCCAAGGGTACAAACAGCTAAGTGCTTTTCAACTAGGCACCGCTTCAATACTGGAGGGACTTCGGCAGCAGCCGGGGTCCCTCCAGTGTTTGCCGGCTTGTAACCAAAGCCTCCGGCTGGGGCGAGGATGCGAGTGTTAGATTTGGAGAGATGTCAGCCGATAGCCCCTTGACGGGTGCCCTCCAGGATGCCCCGGAACCCCCCGGGGTCTCCATCGTCATCCCGGCGTATAACGAAGAAAGCGTCATCCGCCAGTGCCTCATCGCTGCCATCTACCAGTCTGTCCCTGCTGACGAGATCATCGTGGTGGACAACATGTCCACGGACCGGACAGCATGGATTGTGCGGCAGATGCAGCAGGAATACCCCGAGAGCCCCATCATTCTCCTGCGGCAGGACGCAACTCAGGGTCTCATCCCCACACGCAACCACGGCCTGAACAGCGCTACGGGGGACGTCGTGGGCCGCATCGATGCCGACTCTGTCCTGGAACCGGATTGGGTTGAGCAGGTCCAGAAGGCGTTCACTGACAAGTCCGTGGCCGCTGCCACGGGGCCGGTGGTGTACTACGACATGCCCATGCGCCGGTTCGGGCTCAAGGCCGATGACAAGATGCGCCAACTCATGCTGCGCCTGGCCAAGCACCAATACCACTTCCTGTTCGGCTCCAACATGGCCCTTCGCCGGACTGCCTGGGAAACCATCCGCGACGAGGCATGCCTCGATGAGAAGGATGAGATGCACGAGGACATCGACCTCTCGCTGCACCTTTTTGAGCACGACCTCAAAGTCCAGTACGTGCCCCAGATGGTCTCCGGCATGTCCGCGCGCAGGCTGGAAGACTCACCGAGGGACTACCGCTACTACGTCCAACGCTTTGACCGGACCTATAAGGCGCATAACGTCAAAAAGATGGCCCTGAAAGCCCCCATGGTGGTGTTCTTCTCCGTGTATTTCCCCGCCAAATTGCTGCGGGCCATCCACACAGCCAATTCGGCTCAGGGCGTCCGCCGCGGCGGTCTGTAACGCCTGTAAGCCGTCGACGTACGACGCCGGCACTTCAGTCAGTGCCTAGCTCGGCTTCCCGCCGGTCAGCTTCCGGGCGCTCCGTTCCCGGGCGCTTGCGCCTCTGTCCGGCCACCACAACGGCCAGGCCGGCGAGTATAAGTCCCAGTCCGCCGTAGATACCGGGTGGCAATGTTTCGTTGAGGAAGATGGCTGCCAGAATGGCTGCCCCTGGGATCTCCAGCAGGATGATCATGGATACCAGCAGGGGACTCATCGTTGCCAGCAAGTGATTGAAGGCCGTATGGCCCACCAACTGCGCACAAACGGTGATGGCGATGATGCCCAGCCAGCCGCCGGCGTCGAATCCTGACAACGGCTGCCCACTGACCAGCGCCATCAATGCCACGAGGGCCGCGCACATGCCGTAACAGAGCGTGGTGTAGGTTCCGGTTGCCATGGACTGCCGGGCTTTGCCGCCCGCCAGGGTGTAGAGACCTGCCAGGGCCCCGCCAGCGACAGCCAGGAGATCTCCGAGCAGTGCTTCGGGGGAAGAACCCATATCGAATCCCGTGATCGCCACAACGCCCACGAAGGCGATGCCAAGGCCGGCCAGGACAGGCCAGCGGTGGCGGGTACCACGGAACATCTGGAAGACCGCGATCCACGCTGACTGCAGGCAGACCAGAGCAGTCGCCGCCGCAACGGACGTCAACTGGAGTGCGGTGATGAAGCACGCGAAGTGGAATGCCAATGCGACGGCGGCCACCGTCGACCAGCCGAACTCACGCCGGGTGATCCTGCCGAACGCTCTCGGCTCCCGGATAGCTACAGGCGCCGCCATCACCACAGCCCCGATGGCGTTCCGCCAGAAGGCGATGGCCAGTGCAGTCACCGAGGTGGCGCCCAAGGTCCCGGCAATCAGTGGTCCGGAGGAGGCAACACCCAGGACTCCCAGGGCGGCGATGAGAAGGTTCACAGACCAACCCTAGTGCGCCGGAGTTCCCTGTCCATTCGAGCTGCCGGCAAGAGGCATATTCCGGATCCTGGTGTTAAACGCGAAAGTCCCGGTCATTCCTGACCGGGACTTTCCTTATGGTGGAGGCACGGGGACTCGAACCCCGAACCCCCTGCTTGCAAAGCAGGTGCGCTACCAATTGCGCCATGCCCCCATAAGAAGCAACCCGTCAATCATACCCCATCTCCGGACTGGCTTTTACCAGTTCAGAACCGGGATCCTCGGCTAATCAACCGTATCGGTTGACTTGCTCCAGACATCTTTCCGGGCTTCGGATTCCTGGTTCTTTTTATAAACCAGGACACCTGCGATTGCCGCTGCCACAACTATCAGCAACTTCTTCACAAGTACCTCATTCCGGCTCAGATTTGCCTGAACCTGTTTTGGTTCCGTGGGCGTACCAGGACTTGAACCTGGGACCTCTTCGTTATCAGCGAAGCGCTCTAACCGCCTGAGCTATACGCCCCGATGCCTCATCGGGCCGAGATATGACTGTACAGCACTTCCCGGCCCGATCTCAAATCGAGGCAATTTCGCGGAGGATTTCCGCAGAAAACGGCGAAATTCCGCGGATTTCTTCTAGTCGTCCGTCAGGGTGACGCCGACGCCGCCAACCAATGTTGCAGAAATGTTATACAGCACAGCCGACAGCATGGACAGCGCCGTCAGCAGAACAACATTCACCACGGCGATGATGGTGGCGAACGAGGCAACCTGGCCCAGCGAGGCAATCTTCTTCAGCTCGAAACCGCCGCCTTCAGAACCTGCGAGAGTGCCCAGGAGGCTGTCCACCTGGTTGAAGATTCCCGTAAGGTCCAGCACAGTCCACAGAACGATTGCAGCCACGACAGTGACAATGCCCAGCGCTACGGACAGCAGGAACGCCATCTTGAGCACCGACCACGGGTCCACCTTGCTGACCAGGAGGCGTGCACGGCGCACCTTCGCCTTGGGAGCGGGCTTTACCAAGCCGGGGGCACCCTGGGCCAGACGCTGGCCCGGAGCCCCTGCAGGCCGCTGGCCGGGCGGGGCCGGACGCTGGCCGGGGGCACCGGCAGGACGCTGTCCTGCCGGGGCAGGTCGTTGCCCGGCTTGAGCGGGACGCTGTCCGGGGGCACCGGCAGGTCGCGGAGCGGAGTTGGCACCCGTCGCCGGTCGTGCGCCTGTGGCTCCTGCTCCGGGTCGTTGCTGGGGCCGTGCAGGCGTTCCTGCCTGTGCATTGCCCGAGGGCTGCCGGAGTCCGCCGGGGACACCTGTGCTCGGCTTGGGATATGAGTCGGAATTACTCACTCGTTACCTCCGGTATTGTCTTCGTTCAGCTCCGCGCCCGATTCACTTTCCGGGTCTGCGTCGTTTTCCGTTGCGGGCGTTGCGGTCACCGCAGCGGCGCCGTCCTCTGCAGCCAACGTTACGTCATCGTCGGCTCCGTCTTCGGATTCCTCGCCTTCCAAACCGCGTTCGCTGTTGCGGGCAACTTCAATAATGCGGTCATTCTTGTCCGGTTTGGCAAAGATGACGCCCATGGTGTCGCGGCCCTTGGCGGGAACGCCGGTCACGGCTGAGCGGACCACCTTGCCGCCCTCCATGACCACCAGGACTTCGTCTTCTTCCTGGACGATCAAAGCGCCTACAAGGTCGCCACGGTCCTCGGCCAGCTTGGCTACCTTGATACCCAAACCGCCGCGGCCCTGGAGCCGGTACTCATCCACGGCAGTCCGCTTGGCATAACCGCCCTCGGTCACGATGAACACGAACGAGCCATCTTGAACCACGTCCGCGGCCAGCAGTTCGTCGTCCTCACGGAACTTCATACCCGTAACACCTGAAGTGGCACGGCCCATGGGCCGCAGGGCGTCATCCGTTGCTGTGAAGCGGATGGACTGGCCCTTTCGTGAGACAAGCAGGAGGTCGTCTGTTTCACTGACCAGCTGGGCTGAAACCAGTTCGTCACCATCGCGCAGGTTAATGGCGATGACGCCGGCGGTGCGGTTGGTGTCGTAATCTTCCAGCCGCGTCTTCTTGACCAAGCCGTTCTTGGTGGCCAGAACCAGGTACGGAGCCTGCTGGTAATCCCTCAGGTCCAGGACCTGGGCGATGTGCTCGTCCGGCTGGAAGGCCAGAAGGTTGGCAACGTGCTGACCCTTGGCGTCGCGACCGGCTTCGGCAAGTTCGTAGGCCTTCGCGCGGTAAACGCGGCCCAAGTTGGTGAAGAACAACAGCCAGTGGTGGGTGGTGGTGACGAAGAAGTGCTCAACCACGTCGTCGCCACGCAGCTGGGCTCCCTTGATGCCCTTGCCGCCGCGTTGCTGCGAACGGTAGTTGTCACTGCGGGTGCGCTTGACGTAGCCGCCGCGGGTGATGGTGACAACCATTTCCTCTTCAGGAATCAGGTCTTCCATGGACATGTCGCCGTCGAAGCCCATCAGGATGTGCGTCCGCCGGTCGTCACCATGCTTGGCAACGATTTCAGCGAGTTCCTCGCTGATGATCTGGCGCTGGCGTTCCTCGGAAGCCAGGATCGAGTTGTATTCCTCGATCATCGCTTCGAGCTCGGAGTGGCGGTCCTGGATCTTCTGGCGCTCCAGGGCGGCCAGGCGGCGCAACTGCATGTCGAGGATGGCCCGGGCCTGGAGCTCGTCGATCTCCAACAGCTCCATCAGGCCTTCGCGGGCTGCTTCCGTGGTGTTGGACGCACGGATCAACGCGATGACTTCATCCAGCATGTCCAGTGCCTTGAGGAGTGCGCGCAGGATGTGCGCTTCTTCCTCGGCCTTGCGCAGCCGGTAACGGGTGCGGCGCGCAATGACGTCCATCTGGTGGGCAACCCAGTGCCGGATGAAGGCATCCAGGCTCAAGGTGCGCGGCACGCCGTCGACAATTGCCAGCATGTTCGCCGAGAAGTTGTCCTGCAGCTGCGTGTGCTTGTAGAGGTTGTTCAGGACCACCTTGGCCACGGCGTCGCGCTTGAGGACGATCACCAGGCGCTGGCCGGTGCGGCCGGAGGTCTCATCGCGGAGGTCGGCGATGCCCTGGATCTTGCCGTCCTTGACCAGCTCGGCGATCTTGATCGCCAGGTTGTCCGGGTTGGCCTGGTACGGAAGCTCGGTGACTACCAGGCAGGTACGGCCCTGGAGCTCTTCAACGTTGACTACCGCGCGCATCGTGATGGAGCCGCGGCCAGTGCGGTAAGCGTCTTCGATACCCTTGTGGCCCAGGATGGTGGCGCCTGTGGGGAAGTCGGGTCCCTTGATACGCAGCAACAGGGCTTCAAGCAACTCTTCGCGCGTGGCGGTGGGGTTTTCCAGTGCCCACTGGACGCCCTCGGCAACTTCACGGAGGTTGTGCGGCGGGATATTGGTTGCCATGCCGACGGCGATGCCTGAGGAGCCATTGACCAGCAGGTTCGGGAAACGGGCCGGCAGGATGGTCGGTTCCTGGTTCTTGCCGTCGTAGTTGTCCTGGAAATCGACGGTTTCCTCGTCGATGTCCCTGACCATCTCCATGGCCAGCTGCGCCATTTTGGTTTCCGTGTAACGCGGTGCAGCAGCGCCATCGTTGCCGGGCGAGCCGAAGTTACCCTGGCCCAGCGCCAGCGGGTAGCGCATGGTCCAGTCCTGGATCAGGCGCACCAGGGCATCGTAGATCGCCATGTCACCGTGCGGGTGGTAGGTACCCATGACGTCACCCACGACGCGGGCGCACTTGTTGAAGGAGCGGTCGGGGCGGTAGCCGCCGTCGAACATTGCGTACAAAACGCGGCGGTGAACGGGCTTGAGTCCGTCGCGGACGTCCGGGAGGGCGCGGCCGACGATCACGGCCATGGCGTAGTCCAGGTAGGACCGCTGCATCTCTGTCTGCAGGTCCACCTGCTCCACGCGGTCGGTCAGCACATCACCCTCAAGAACAACTTCCTCGGCGTCGTTCGATTCCGCCGGGACTTCGGGAGTTTCGTCACTCATAATCTAAGGTTTCCGTTTCAGGTATATGTCGGTTCTGGAATATTCAGGTGCCCTGCTGGGTCCTTAGATATCGAGGAACCTGACGTCCTTGGCGTTCTGCTGGATGAAGTTACGGCGTGATTCAACGTCCTCGCCCATCAACACGGAGAAGGTCTGGTCGGCTGCCAATGCGTCGTCCATGGTTACCTGCAGCAACGTGCGGCGACCCGGATCCATGGTGGTATCCCACAGCTCGGTGTAGTCCATTTCACCGAGGCCCTTGTAGCGCTGGATGCCGTTGTCCTTGGGGAGGCGCTTGTTCATGGCGGCACCCTTGCGGATGGTCTCGTCGCGTTCACGATCGCTGTAGACGTAGTCGTGCGCGGCATTGGACCACTTGATCCGGTACAGCGGCGGCTGGGCCAGGTACACATAACCGTTCTCGATGAGCGGGCGCATGTAGCGGAACAGCAACGTCATCAACAGGGTGGTGATGTGCTGGCCGTCAACGTCAGCATCGGCCATCAACACGATCTTGTGGTAGCGGAGCTTGGAGATGTCGAAGTCTTCGCCGATTCCCGTGCCGAATGCGGTGATCATGGACTGGACTTCAGCGTTACCCAAAGCCTTGTCCAGGCGTGCGCGCTCCACATTCAGGATCTTGCCACGCAGCGGCAGGATCGCCTGGGTTTCGGGGTTGCGCCCACGCTTGGCCGAACCGCCAGCCGAGTCACCCTCAACGAGGTAGACCTCGCAGCGCGAAGGATCCTTCGACGAGCAGTCAGAGAGCTTACCGGGCATACCGAAGGACTCAAGCGGGCTCTTTCGGCGGGCATTGTCGCGCGCCTTCCGGGCGGCCATGCGGGCCTGGGCGGCTGAAATGGCCTTGCGGATAACGTCGCGGGCCGGGCCCGGGTTCCGTTCCAGCCAGTCACCCAGCTGGTCAGTAACCACGCGCTGGACAAAGCCCTTGACCTCGGAGTTGCCCAGCTTGGTCTTGGTCTGGCCTTCGAACTGCGGTTCAGCAAGCTTCACCGAAATCACAGCGGTCAGGCCTTCGCGGATGTCATCACCGGTAAGGTTGTCTTCCTTTTCCTTGATGATGCTCTTCTCGCGCGCATAGCGGTTGATCAGCGATGTCATCGCGGCACGGAAGCCTTCTTCGTGCGTTCCGCCCTCGTGGGTGTTGATCGTGTTCGCGTACGTGTGGACACTTTCCGAATAAGCGGTGGTCCACTGCATGGCAACCTCGACGGCGATGTGCCGCTCAGTGTCCTCGGTTTCGAAAGCGATGACGTCCTCGTGGACGATCTCGACCTTCTTGTTCGAGTTGAGGTGCTTGACGTAGTCCAGCAAGCCGTCCGGGTACTCGTAGACAACCGTGCGGTGCTCGGCTGCAACTTCGCCTTCGGTGGCTACTGCGTCCAGGTCAAGGTCGTCATCGCCATCGCGGTTGACCGGACGCTCGTCAGTCAACGTGATCCGCAGGCCCTTGTTGAGGAAGGCCATCTGCTGGAAACGTGCGCGAAGAGTCTCGAAGTCGAACTCAGTGGATTCGAAGATCGTTCCGTCCGGGTAGAACGTCTGGGACGTTCCGGTACGCTCGGTTTCTTCTCCCTTGACGAGTTCGCCCTGGGGCTTGCCGCCGTCGGCGAAGGTCATCCGCCAAACGTGGCCCTGGCGGCGAACTTCCGTGTCCACACGACGGGAAAGGGCGTTCACAACCGAAATGCCGACACCGTGCAGACCACCCGAAACCGCGTACCCACCACCGCCGAACTTGCCGCCAGCGTGCAGGATGGTCATGACCACTTCAACCGTGGGCTTACCCTCGGTGGGGTGGATATCCACGGGAATGCCGCGGCCATCGTCGACCACCTGCACACCGCCGTCAGCGCGGAGCGTTACTTCGATATGGCTGCAGTAACCGGCCAGGGCCTCGTCAACAGAGTTGTCCACCACTTCATAGACCAAGTGGTGCAGGCCGCGGGGACCGGTTGAACCGATGTACATACCGGGGCGTTTGCGCACGGCTTCGAGGCCTTCCAGCACGGTGATGTCGCTGGCACCGTACTCCCTGGGGGCCTCCGCAGGCGTATCAGGCGTGGGAACAGTCTCCTCTTGGGGCTCTACTGCCAAGGTCTCTGCATTGTCGTTAGCCACAGGCGCTTTCGACTCCTCTGTACTCGATGTCGGCCGTTCCCGCAGCTGCCCGCGGCGAACCGCGGCCGCCAACGGGCACGTGACTGATTGCGCCGATTACTCCGACGACGGGGTTCCCAACTGCCACAGGAGTGGATTCGGGAGCCGACGACGTTTCACCGGCGCTCAGTGATCTACGCCAATTCTATCGTGGAAACCCGTGAATCCTTGCAAATACGGGGGCAGCCCAGAGCTGAATATGCCGATGGGAGGCCGCTGGCCCTATCTGCAATGGCCCTGCGGAGGTCCCGATGGGTGCCTATACGACCCGGGGGCGTTGAAACGCCCTGCACGCCGTTCAGCCGTAGGTATCCCGGGGGCCGCGGCCGTTGACACTGCGCCCGCCTTTTCGCCAACTTGGAGCTGATGGCCCCAGTACCTGGATGCTGGTGACCACCCCTTCACCCAGCTCATTCCGGAACATCTCCAGGAGGCTGGTACTCAGCAACCGCAACTGCGTGGCCCATGCCGTTGAGTCACAGCGGACATGCAGCGTGGTGTCGGTGAAACTCTCCGGGGTGCAGTGGGCGGAGATGTCCGACCCAACCAACGTTTCCCATTCGGCCATGACGGAACCGACGGCAACAGGAGAAGTCCAGCCCCGTTCCGCCACAAGCCTTCCCACAACATTGCCCAAGCCCAAGGGGTCGCGGCCGCTGCCATGAAACTGCGCAAAACCCCGGGTATCCCGCAGACCCTTGCGTTTGGGAGCAGATCCGGGCCTGGGGGCACGCAGCCTTACTTCACCACGGGCCGCGGCTGCTTCACGCATGCGGTTCAGCGCCGCCTGGGCAGCATCAATTTCGTCCGGATCCCGGCCCGGTTGCAGTCCTTCGGGACTATCCTTCGCCATCGATGCCTCCCGGAACAACGGTTACGCGCCGTCCGGCCAGCTCCTCAGGGATATCGGCATCGACGGCAGCAGTCACCAGAACCTGTTCGGCGCCGGCCACTATTGCAGCCAGTTTACGCCGCCTCTGCACGTCCAATTCGGCAAAAACATCGTCCAGAATCAGGATCGGCGCAGTTCCACCAGTCCGGGCATCGTCCAACATGACGTAGTAGGAAGCGAGGCGCAAGGACAGGCACATGGACCAAGTTTCGCCGTGGGAGGCATAGCCCTTGGCTGGAGCCTGTCCCAGAACGAGTTCCAACTCGTCGCGGTGCGGGCCAACAAGCGAGATGCCCCGCTCAAGTTCCTTTTTCCGCGAGGCTGCGAAGGCCTGGACATAGCGTTCGGTGAGTTCGTCGACGGACAGCAGCCTGAGGTCCTCAACCGACGGCGAAGGTTCCGTTCTGTAGTCGGCCGGACCGCCGTCGTCGTCCAGGATGTCCTGGATGGTGGAGCGGTAAACCGCCCCGGCGTCCTTGGAACCATCCGTGAGTTGGGCGTAGGCGCTGTTCAGGTGCGGACGCAACCGCTCCACCAACTCCAGCCGGGCGTGCAGCAATTCGGCCCCGGCCTTGGCCATGTGTTGGTCCCACACATCCAGGGTTGCTTCATGACCCGCAGTGAATTTGCCTGCACGGGCCGATTTCAACAAGGCGTTCCGCTGTTTCAGGACGCGGTCGTAGTCACTGCGGGTGGCAGCATGGCGGGGTACCAGGCTGACCAGCAGTTCATCGAGGAAGCGCCGGCGGTTGGAGGGGTCCCCCTTCACCAGTGCCAGGTCCTCGGGCGCGAACAGCACCGTGTGGCAAATACCCAGGATGTCCCGTGCGCGCACCGGGTTTCCCCGGTTGATGCGTCCCCGGTTGGCGCGCCCGGCATTGATTTCAAGCTCGATGACCGTTGCTTGCGCACCACGGACCAAACGGGCCCGGATCAATGCGCGTTCGGAACCAAAACGAAGCAATGGCGCGTCTGTGCTGACACGGTGCGAGCTCAGGGTAGCCAAATAGCCGATGGCTTCCATGAGGTTTGTCTTGCCGATGCCGTTGGAACCCACCAGCACGGTGACACCGGGACCCAGTTTCAGGTCTACCTGTGCGTAGCTGCGGAAATCAGTCAGCGAAAGATGTTCGAGGTACACGCCGTTTGCAGGACTCCTGCGGCCTAGTTGGCCGGACGGGTGGCGTGTCCGCCGAACTGGTGACGCAGGGCGGAAACCATTTTCATGGCCGGTGAGTTGTCTTCGCGCGAAGCAAAGCGTGCAAAGAGCGCAGCCGTGATGGCGGGTGCCGGAACAGCATTGGCGATGGCTTCTTCCACGGTCCAGCGGCCCTCGCCGGAATCTTCGACGTAGTCGTCAATGGAGGCCAGCCCCGGATCTTCGTCGAGTGCCTTCACCATGAGGTCCAGGAGCCAGGACCGGACAACCGTTCCCTTTTGCCATGCGCGGAATGTTCCGGGAAGGTCCTTGACGATGTCCTTTGCGGCGAGGAGTTCATATCCCTCGGCATAGGCCTGCATCAAGCCGTACTCGATGCCGTTGTGCACCATCTTGGCGTAGTGGCCGGCGCCAACGCCGCCAACGTGGACGAAGCTGTCGGCCCGATCGCCTTCAGGACGAAGAGCGTCGAAGACCGGCATGGCAAGTTCGATGTCTTCGTCAGCTCCACCAGCCATGAGGCCGTAACCGTTCTGGAGACCCCAGACGCCGCCGGAAACACCGCAGTCAGCGAAGCGGATGCCCTTTTCGGCCAGCGCGGCCGCGTGCTTCTGGTCTTCGGTGAAACGTGAATTTCCGCCGTCGATCACCATATCGCCGGGGCTCAGTTTACCGCCGAGCTCCGTTACGACCGCGTCAGTGATCTCGCCTGAGGGAACCATGACCCACACGAGCCGCGGAGTAGGAAGGGCGGCAATGAGCTCGTCGACCGAAGCGGCATCGGTGACCTCGGGATTCCGGTCGAAGCCTGTGACCTCGATGCCGCCTTTCCGCATGCGTTCCCGCATGTTGAAACCCATTTTTCCAAGGCCGATCAATCCGATGTGCACAGTGCGAACTCTTTTCTGCGAAAGCGGGGCGGGTTTTGCCGATTAGTTGGGAAGGCGGACCGGCATCACGAGGTAGCGGTAGTCGTCCTGGTCTTCGCCGTCGGCCTCAGCCTGGGCCGTGATCATGGCCGGCTTGGGAGCGGTGGTGAAGGAGAAGCGAACGTACTTGGTCTCGATGACGCTCAAACCTTCAACGAGGTAGTGCGGGTTGAAGGCCACGGTGATGTCATCGCCGGACAACTGTGCTTCGAGCTCTTCGGAAGCCTGCGCGTCTTCGCCGGTGCCGGCGTCGAGGTTCAGCAGGCCCTGCGTGAAGGCGAGGCGGACGGGAGTGTTGCGCTCTGCAACGAGGGAAACGCGACGTACAGCCTCCACCAATTCCTGGGTCTGGACTGTTGCGTGGATCGGGGTAGAGTCCGGGAAAAGTGAGCGGATCTTCGGGTAATCGCCGTCCACCAGGAGCGACGTCGTGGTACGGCCGCCGCTCTCGAAACCAATAAGCCGGCTGTCGTCGTCCGCGAGGGCCAGGTTGATGTCACCGCTGCCGCCCAAGGTTTTGGCGACTTCGTTCAGGGTCTTGGACTTCACGAGTGCGCTGGTTGAGATGCCGGGAGTTACTGGCTTCCACGGCACTTCCCGCATGGCCAACCGGTAGCGGTCCGTAGCCAGGAGCGTGATGAGGTCATCCTCGATCTCCATGCGGACGCCGGTCAGGATCGGCAAGGTGTCGTCCTTGCTCGCAGCGATGATGACCTGGGACACGGCTTGGGCGAAAGCGTCGCCGGGCAAGGTGCCGCTGATGGCCGGAAGCGCAGGAAGGGCCGGGTACTCGGACTCAGGCATTGTGGCCAGGTGGAAGCTGCTTCGACGGCAGCTAAGAGTGACTTTGCTTCCGTCTGTTTCAACCTCGACCGGAGCCGAGGGGAGGCTGCGGCAGATGTCTGCCAGGAGGCGTCCGGAAACCAGGATGGTGCCCTCGACGGCGATATCGGCGGGGATTTCCAGGCGCGCCGATGTTTCGTAGTCGAAGCTCGAGAGGCTTACGGTTCCCGCCTCAGCTTTGAGGAGGAGGCCGGAAAGCACAGGAACGGGCGGCCGCGGAGACAACGACCGCGCGGTCCACGTAACGGCTTCTGCCAGGACGTCGCGGTCGACTCTGAACTTCACGGAGGGGTGCCGCCTTTCATTGCTGCTGCCATGTAGTAGCCGCGGATTCCTGCTTGGAAACCGCTAAATCTTCGCAGTCCGGCATCGGAACCTGCATGGTCCGCACTCAGCGAACTACAAACAAGACCCAAGGATGGGAGCGCTGCTGACAGCTTAGCCGGAAGATCCGCGATTAACCCATCCCCGATTGCTCCGACCCGTCCTATGTGGACAGCCGCAGGCTGGCCGTGGCCCGGAACTTGGCATGTCCTTCGGAGGGTCGGGTGGGTGGCAGAACGAGATTGTTATTTGAGGGATTTCAATTTTTTGGGATTCGTAGTGTTAATAACTGCTGTGGAAACTGTGGATAACCCCATCCTGCGGCGCAGATCCGGGGTTAAGCCCTGTTCATGGACTGTGCGTTAACTGGGTTTTAAACAGGGTGTGGATGGGGACAACTCCAAAGCCGGTTTTTAACGATCCACAGACGGCTTAAGGGTTTTAAGCCCATTAACCGCGCTTGTCCCCTTAAGTATCCACAGGCTTATCCACATGTGCCTGTTAATAAGGTATGTAGTGGCGGACGCGATGTGGATTTCAGGAGTCGCGTTGCTGCTGTTTGATGCGGTTGGTGAGCTCTGTGACCTGGTTGTAGATCACACGACGCTCGGCCATGAGCTCGCGGATCTTGCGGTCGGCGTGGATGACCGTGGTGTGGTCACGTCCGCCGAGCTCCTGCCCGATCTTGGGGAGCGACATATCCGTCAGTTCGCGGCAGAGGTACATCGCGATCTGGCGTGCGGTCACCAGGGTGCGGGTACGGGACTTGCTGCAGAGCTCTTCCATGCTGAGCTTGAAGTAGTCAGCAGTCTGGTCAAGGATCTGCTTCGCCGTGATCTCCTGGGCACCGTCGTCGGTAATCAGGTCCTTGAGCACCATCTCGGCGAGGGCGACGTCCACCGGTTGGCGGTTCAGGCTGGCGAAAGCCGTGACGCGGATCAGTGCGCCTTCAAGTTCGCGGATGTTGCTGGAGATCTTGGACGCGATGTACTCCAAGGCGTCATCGGGGGCCGAGAGGCCTTCGCTCAATCCCTTTTTGCGGAGGATGGCGATACGCGTTTCGAGTTCCGGCGGCTGGATGTCCGTCAGAAGGCCCCACTCGAAGCGGGAAGTCATGCGGTCTTCGAAGCCGGCCAGCATCTTGGGTGGCTGGTCCGAGGTGATGACAACCTGCTTGTTGGCGTTGTGCAGCGCGTTGAACGTGTGGAAGAACTCTTCCTGCGTCCGGTCCTTGCCTGCCAGGAACTGGATGTCATCGATCAGGAGGACATCCACGTTGCGGTACGTGGTCTTGAAGCTGGTGCCCTCGTCATCACGGATGGAGTTGATGAAGTCGTTCGTGAATTCTTCCGAGTTCACGTAGCGGACCCGGATGCCGCTGTAGAGCCTGCGTGCGTAGTGCCCGATCGCGTGCAGCAGGTGCGTCTTGCCAAGGCCCGAGTCGCCGTAGATGAAGAGCGGGTTGTACGCCTTTGCCGGCGCTTCCGCGACAGCGACGGCGGCCGCATGGGCAAATCGGTTCGAGGAACCGATCACGAAAGTGTCGAAGATGTACTTAGGATTCAGGCGGCCGAACTCATGTGAGGTGCTCGGCGGGGTTGGCTGCGGCTTCGGCTCAGCGAAGTCAGGAACGGCGGAAAGCTCGACGGCGGGTTCCGGCTCGGCATGGACGGGTACCAGATCAGTGTCGACATCAATGGCACAGCGGATGTCGTCGGAGAAGACATTGCGCAAGGCGTCATCCAGAGCATCCTTGACCTGTGTCTGGAGGACTTCGCGGGTTAGCTCATTGGGCACGGCCACCAGCAAGGTTGAACCGATAAGGCCTTGGGCCTGGGCGAGAATGACGAAACCACGCTGACGGGGTGTGACCCGGTCGTCCTGTTCCAGGAGGGTTAGCACCCTGCGCCAGGAACTTCCGACAGTGTTGGCGTGGTTGGCTTCGTCTACTGTCATCAATCAGTTCCTAAATACTTGCTTGCCGGCGTTGCTGGCAGCCGAGGTGTCTCAGGCGGGCGCTGGTCCGGGCGTTAATCCACAGAGTTATGCACAGCGGGTGGACAATGGGCTACTGAGCCACTCTAGGGGATGAAATCGCCAGAAGATAGCTGGGAAGTTGCCTGTGGATAATTACACTGTTGTGGTTCTGCAAAACGCTCTGTGAGCCACTTCATCCACAGGCTTGAAGCCGCTGTTGAACACAACTGTGGATAGATGCGCGGCAGGCTCCCGGTTTGACTGTGGGTGCCTTTTTGCCCTAACGTTGTGAAGTCCTTTGTGTCCGCTTTTGAGATCAGTTGTAACCCCGTACGTTCATCGTTCGGAAGGCAACGGCGGCAGGCACATACAAAACTTAGCGTCGGCCAGTTCTTCCCCTTTTTTGATCGGGTGGGCGCACCTTTGATCCACTGGAGTAACTAACGTGAGCAAGCGGACTTTTCAGCCGAATAACCGCCGTCGGGCCAAGAAGCACGGCTTCCGCCTTCGTATGCGCACCCGTGCCGGCCGCGCCATCCTGGCTGCCCGTCGCGGCAAGGGCCGCGTCGAACTGTCGGCGTAAATAACTGACTTGTCGGTCAGGGTCTATTTGCGGGTTCGACGGTGCTAGCCACCCCTAACCGTCTGCGGACGTCTACCGACTTTTCAACAACTGTACGTTCCGGCGTCCGCAATGGACGCCGGAACTTAGTGTTATATACGGCTCCTATCGGAGCCGGGGAGCCGAGTCGAATCGGCTTCATTGTCTCCAAAGCCGTCGGGAACGCCGTGACCAGGAACCTCGTTAAGAGGAGACTGAGAGAAGCAGGCGCACTTTCCTTGCATACGCATGGAACGGGCCTGGCGGTCGTGGTCCGGGCACTGCCCGCAGCTGCAAATGCGAGCTGGGAGCAGTTGCTTTCGGACTACAACGCCGCACTGGCAGTGACGACGAAGCGATTGAGTGGCCCAGTTCCACGCAATGCTTCGACCGAACACAACGGCACCACAACGGAAGGGACACCGCGTGCATGACATAAGCACCGCCGTCGTTCCTTCCTCAAGCGACCCCTCCGGGAAGGTTCCCCGGCGGAGCCTCTCGGCGGCGGTGGGCACATTCCTCTGGGAGCTGCCCCGCAACATCCTGATCATCCTGCTGAAGACATACCGCAAGGTGATCTCACCCCTGTACGGCCAGGTTTGCCGTTTCTTTCCCTCCTGCTCGGCATATGCCTTGGAAGCAGTGACGGTGCATGGCGCCGTGAAGGGTAGCTGGCTGGCAGCCAGGAGGCTCGCCAAATGCCACCCCTGGAACGCCGGTGGAGTGGACCATGTCCCCGCCGGCCATCGTCATTGGCCCGAAGGCCGGACGCCCACAATTGTTGTACTGAACAATCCGGACCAGTTCCTGGCTGCTCAGGCTGATGAAGAAGGCCGCACTGCGGCCTAACGAATAGGGATATCGTATGGACTTCTTTGGAACGATCATGTTTCCGTTCAAGTGGCTGGTGTCAATCATCATGGTTGCCTTCCACGACGGACTGAGCTTCATCGGCTTGCCCGCCGCCAACGGCTGGACGTGGACCTTGTCGATTATCGGCCTTGTGCTGGTGATCCGTGCTGCCCTGATTCCTGTGTTCGTGAAGCAGATCAAGGCGCAGCGCGGCATGCAGCTGCTGCAGCCGGACTTGAAGAAGCTGCAGACCAAGTACAAGGGCAAGACTGATCAGCTCTCCCGCCAGGCCATGGCCCAGGAGCAGATGGCGCTGTACAAGAAGCACGGCACCAACCCGTTCTCGGCATGTTTGCCGATGCTGATCCAGATGCCGTTCTTCTTCGCGTTGTTCCAGGTGTTGTCGGGTATCTCCACCAACGCCAAGGAGGGCCAAGGCGTCGGTGCCATGAGCCACGAACAAGTGGTGCAGTTCGATCAGTCCAGCATCTTCGGCGCGCCTCTGTCAGCATCCTTGCTGCACGGCGGGGCTGGCGGCAATGACGTTACGGTCTGGGTACTTTCGATTGTGATGATCGTGGCCATGACCGCCTCGCAGTTCATCACCCAGAAGCAGATCATGGCCAAAAACATGTCCGAAGAGGCCATGGCCAGCCCGTTCATGCGCCAGCAGAAGATGATGCTCTACATCCTGCCGCTCGTCTTCGGTATCGGTGGCATCAACTTCCCGATCGGTGTCCTCATCTACTGGACCACCACGAACCTCTGGACCATGGGACAGCAGTTCTTCGTCATTCGCCGTATGCCTACCCCGGGCTCACCTGCCGCGAAGGCACTTGAAGAGCGCCGCGCTGCCAAGGGCCTGCCCCCGCTGCTGGGTGGCAAGAAAGCCGCGGACGCCGCTGCCGAAGCCGAAGCTGCTGCAGCCGCCGCAGCCGAAGCCCGTGCCCAGCGCGTCCAGCCACAACGTAAGAACAGGAAGAAGAAGTAATGTCTGCCGAGAGCACTGAAGAAGTTATCGCCGCCGTGACTGAAGAGCAGGATGACTCCCAGGAAGAGACACAATCCAAGACGGCAAGCCGCTTGGAAGAGGAAGGCGACATCGCCGCCGACTACCTCGAAGAACTTCTTGATATAGCCGACATCGACGGCGACATCGACATTGAGGTCCGGAACGGACGTACTTACATCTCCATCGGTACGGACGAAGAGTCTGCGGCCCTGGACAGCCTGGTGGGGCGCGACGGTGAGGTCCTCGAGGCCCTGCAGGAACTCGCCCGCCTCTCCGTTCTCTCCGCTACCGAGACCCGCTCACGCCTGGTGCTGGACATCAACGGCTACCGCAAGGAGCGCGCAGGCGTTCTCCAGCAGATCGCCGAAGACGCAGTGGCCAAGGTTAAGGCAGACGGCGGGACTGTGGCCCTCGAACCGATGAGCGCTTACGAGCGCAAGATTGTCCATGATGCCGTGGCTGATCTTGGATTCGTCTCCGAGTCCGAAGGCGAAGGCGCTGGCCGTCACATCGTCGTTTCGGCTGACTAGAGCCCATGGTCGAAATCACCGCAGCAGAACTGGCAGCTGCAGAGAAGATCTTTGGGGAGCGCCTGGATCTTGCCAAGCGCTACGTTGAGCACCTGGCCACGTCAGGAACAGAACGTGGGCTGATTGGCCCGCGCGAGGTTCCCCGTTTGTGGAGCAGGCATGTTCTCAACTGTGCAGTGATCGAGTCCGCCATCGCAAGGAACAGCCACGTTGCCGACGTCGGTTCCGGCGCCGGGCTACCTGGTCTCTGCCTTGCCATAGCCCGCCCGGATCTCGAATTGACCTTGATTGAACCCTTGGAACGTCGAGTCGTCTGGCTTCAGGAAGTGGTGGATGACCTGGGACTGGACAACGTCACCATCATGCGGACACGTGCCGAGTTGGCCGTAGGCATGGTGGACGCTGACGTCGTCACAGCCAGGGCTGTATCAGCGCTGACCAATCTTGCCGGGCTGACCATCCCGTTGCTTAACGGCAGCGGAGAGGTAGTGGCCATCAAGGGTCGCAGTGCTTCTGAAGAGATAGAGAAGGCCGGCAAAGTCATCCGCAAGCTCGGGGGCGTGGAAACGTCTGTCGTGGTTTGCGGGCAGGAGCTGCTGGAAGAACCCACCACTGTGGTGAGGATTATCGTCAAGAAGCACGGAAAGACGGCGTAGATACCGCTTGGTTTCCCGCGTGTCGGCGGCTGAGCGGTTAGGCTAGAGAACGGCAGCAAGCGCCGAATGAGAGTGAGAGTGTGACCAGTGGGCAGTAGTGAAACTTCCACGCAACGGATACCCCCCTTTATGTCCTTGGGGTCCGCGCGGGCCATGGCTACACCCTCTTCGCCTCTCCAGTCCGCGATTGTGCGCACTGATTCAGTTGCAAACGCTGCAGTTTCACGTGAAACCGTCTCAGATGGAGTGCAGAACGTCATGGATTCCATCGATGATTCCAGCCCAATAGCGCGGCAGCTCGCGAATGAAACGCGGCGCCGAGAGCGCTTGATCGGCCGTGAACTTCCCAAGCCGGAAGGGACCCGTATCTTTACGGTTTCCAACCAAAAAGGCGGGGTGGGTAAGACCACTACCACTGTGAACATTGCAGCAGCCCTGGCCTCGGCAGGCCTCAACGTGCTCGTGATCGATATCGATCCGCAGGGAAACGCATCTACGGCCCTGGGTATTGAGCACCATGCAGATGTAGACAGCATCTACGACGTCCTCATCAACGATCTTCCGTTGAAGGAGGTCGTGGCCCCATGCCCCGACATTCCCAACCTCATCTGCGCGCCGGCGACCATTCACTTGGCTGGCGCTGAGATTGAACTCGTTTCGCTGGTGGCCCGTGAGCAGAGGCTCCGGCGTGCCATTGATGTCTATGCCAAGGAACGAGAGAAGAACGGTGAGGGCCGTCTGGACTTCATCTTCATCGATTGCCCTCCCAGCCTGGGTCTGCTCACTGTTAACGCTTTCTGCGCGGCCAGTGAGGTTCTCATTCCCATTCAGTGTGAGTACTACGCCCTTGAGGGACTGAGTCAGCTACTCAAGAACATTGAGATGATCCAGAAACACCTCAATGCTGACTTGGTGGTCTCGACCATCCTGCTCACGATGTATGACGGCAGGACGAACCTTGCCGCACAGGTCGCATCAGAGGTACGCCAGCACTTCCCCCAACAGGTCCTGAGTGCGGTGGTTCCGCGCTCGGTGCGTATCTCTGAGGCGCCGAGCTACCAGCAGACCGTCATGACTTACGACCCTTCATCGAGCGGCGCGCTGTCCTACATGGAAGCCGCAGCCGAAATCGCTGAACGTTAGAATTCTTGAAACACAGCAACAGCCAGGGCAGGTCCGTGCTCGGCTATTCCATCGGAGGGATGAATCAATGAGCGAAAAGCGAAGGGGCCTCGGCAGGGGTCTTGGGGCTCTCATTCCTAGCTCGGCCGCGGCCCAGGGAAATGGCTCAGCGCCGTCCCGTCCCGTGGACCTGTTCTTCCCGGAAGCACGTAAGGCGTCGGAACCGACAGTTGAATCTCCGCGTGAGGAGTCGGTGCCTGCCGATTCAGCGCCGGCAGCTGCGAAGTCATCACCCGCGACGTCAAAAACCAAGGCCCCTGCGGCGAAGTCACCGGTCAAGAGCGCGTCAGCCAAGACGCCTGCTGCCAAGTCCAGCGCGAAACGTTCTGCCGACGCTGCGTCCACTGCCGTCGAACAGCCCGTGCCTTCTTCGGATGCAGATGTCCAGGTTCCCTCAGCTCGTGCAAAGGCTCCCTCGGCACCCCAAAGCAACGACGTCGAGTTGGTGGAGGTTCCCGGGGCTCGGTTCGCTGAGATCCCGGTCGGTGATATCCATCCGAACCGTAAACAGCCCCGCTCCGTCTTCGATGAGGACGACATGGCTGAACTGGTTCACTCCGTTCGGGAAATAGGGGTTCTCCAGCCAATTGTTGTACGAACCTCAACCGAAAATGGTGGAGAACCGTACGAGCTCGTTATGGGCGAGCGTCGGTGGCGGGCAGTACAGGCCGCAGGGCTGGAAACCATTCCTGCGATTGTCCGGGATACCACGGACGACGACCTTCTCCGTGATGCTCTTCTGGAGAACCTGCACCGTAGCCAGCTGAACCCCTTGGAAGAAGCTGCAGCGTATCAGCAGCTCTTGGAGGACTTTGGTACTACGCACGAGCAGCTGGCAGATCGCATCGGCCGCTCACGCCCGCAGGTCTCCAATACACTGCGCCTCCTCAAGCTTCCGCCGTTGGTGCAGCGTCGTGTGGCCGCTGGTGTCCTATCCGCAGGCCATGCACGGGCTTTGCTTGCCCTTCCGGATGCGGCCGCAATGGAACGCCTGGCGCAGCGTATTGTCGCCGAGGGTATGTCTGTGCGTGCCACCGAAGAGGCAGTGACGCTTTACCAGGATCCCACCACGCCCGCGAAGAGCAGCATTCCCAAGCCAAATGCTCGGCATGAGCGGCTCGATTACCTCGCTTCCTCACTTTCGGACCGTTTGGACACGAATGTGAAGATCACTTTGGGCGCCCGTAAGGGACGAGTAAGCATCGAGTTCGCCAGCGTTGAGGACCTCAACCGCATTATGGATGTTCTGGGTCCGGGCTCTGAAGACTAAGCTAACGCGCAATTACTGAAGGGCTCCACTCATTGAGTGGGGCCCTTCTTCTCTTTCCAGATCGATGTGCCCTTCTGGGGGTTTCTGGCCTTGCACCGTGAGGCACCGTTTCATTCCCGGCGGGCGCGCGGAACGGTTCTCTCGATCCGCCCCGGCGCTGATTGTAGGTGCATTCGCAGTGTCGAGCGTACAAACCAGTGATTCGACTAGGACTAATGTGTTTCACGTGAAACACGCAATGCCGAGGTCTAGGAATCTCCGGCAATCCACTCATACACATGCCGTCTCCGTAGTGTCTCGCGCGGCGGTTAGGCCCTCTCTTTGGGTGTCTGAGCTGTCAGCTCCCTTAGCGGTTGGTCGATGTCAGATTTAGTGCCGGGGCTTCTACCTAAGCTCTTGATATTGGATAGCTCGGGATTTCGTGTGCTCGGACACAGGATTGTTCCGCCGGCATCTGACACCACACCAGATGTTCACGTTGTTTCACGTGAAACCTGCGGCGTACTGTTCTCCGCGTCGAAATCAGCGCAATATGCCGGAAAATCCCAAAGGCACTCTTCCGGCCATTGGCTACCACTTTCGAGTTGCCCTGGACGCAGCTGAGGAACGCACCCTACAGCAGCCAGCTGCGGCCGAGAAAGCCCGAGACGTCCATGCGCACCTCTTTACGGAGGTGCGGCGCCTGCAGTGATACATCTTGTACTCTGACACTGCTGGTTTCACGTGCAACACCCAGACTGACCATAGGGCTATGGTCCGCTGGTTTGCCTCCTTGGCTGAGTCCTATCACTGCCTTTGGACTGGGCGTAGGATCCTTCTGATTCGGGTCAGGATCAGTCTTATCCCACGCTTCTACATTCGATATCCCATGCCGAAGGGGCTCAGTTCCCGTCTGTTTCACGTGAAACATTGCCGCACCTATCTACTAAAACGGAATAGGGTTCGCATTGTCCTCTAGGGAGGTTGCTCCGCATACTCTGGGCCAGAGGATGTTGCTGGCGCCTGGTCCAAGCGGTCTGTGTAGACCGTCTTAGCGGCAACCGGACTGTGCTTGCGGGTGTCTGCAGAGCTTGCGACTGCGGACCCGGACTTCGCTGGCCTCGCTGTCTTGGAGGCATGAGACACTGCTGCAGGGCGCAGGATGACAAGAAGCACGGTTTGGCGGACCCGTGGCACATAGCCCGGCAGGTCCGGAGAACCAGATTGCTCGCGTCGCACCAAGTGCGAAGCAGCCGCCGTAGCTGGTTGGCGAGGCTGGATGCTCGCATAGTTCCCTGGCTCGCAGCCAACCAGAGTGTCCTCGGAAGGGCCATTGGCATATGCAGGTGCCATCGTCAGAACAGCAGCAACGCGGCTGAGGTGTGGCAGTGAACCGTTCGATTGCCCAAACACTTAGGCGTAGTCCTCAATTGAATAGTTGTCATGCGCTGTTCGAGCTGTGGAGTCGAGGACTTGAGCAGTAAGGGTGTACAGCACCATGGGTGTGTGGAGTCCTATAGTGATCCAGGGTCTCGGTGATGGCTCAACCGCGGCCACTCATCTAGCGATGTTGACTACTCCCCCAAAGCTTGGGCTAGCGGGGTCTCGGAGGGTCCATGGGTGTCGGGAGTGTCGAAGGCCTGTGATCCATGAGCCAGCCCAGGTTGGCACCTTCAGAGGTGAATAGCAGGCCTAGAGGGTCTTGGACAATCCATACTTCGTTCCGTCCGTAGGGCGTTCTGCTCTGTGCAATCTCATCGTCTCCGCCGTGGAGATTCTGGCTAGGCCGGCAGTATCCGGCATCCGCCCATACACTCCTCCGTACTGCGCACCCTGGATCGCGTACGCTGAGTGCGCGGTCGAGGCTTGAATTGGTCGGATGTTGAGGACGGATATTGAGCCCGCATTCACACACTATTGTTCTGGCGATTCGACGACTGGCTTTTTAGGCCGCTGAGTATTCGGCTCCCCTGCTACGCCTCATCAGCCGGCGCACCTGCAGGCGCTGCATAGGGCCATCATCCCCGCTTGTTTCACGTGAAACGAAGAGAGGACCATTGACTCGTAGTGGTCTAAACTGCCCGTTACAACTGTGCATAATGCGGTGGATAAGCCTGTGGATATCTTTGGGGATAACGTTCGGCCGATGTGGGTCGAACGAGAGAGCGAATATGACTCGACGGCTTCCTCAGAGCCCGTCCGCCGGATGGCCTGAAGTGATGCGGCAAGGCCTGTTCTGGGTTTGATCCCGACTGGTAGAAATTGAGCTTCAACAGGGGTTTATGACACGTAAAAGCGCTGTATTCTTGCGCATTTTCGAAACTTTCGAGCCCCAGCAGTTTGGGCCCTGTGCATTGGAAGCAACTTCAGGAAAAGATGCCACAGATGTCTTACTGTCTTGGCTCTCCTAGTGGGATGGTGAGATTGAACACCCGCAGTGGATAGGCCTGTGGATAACTATGTGCATAAGAAGAGGGCTCTCCTGCGGATAACTTGGGAATGACGGCTAGGATCGATCCTGATCCATCCGAGAGCACGACAGAGTTGAGGCCTTCGCCTAGGCCGGCGATTGGCGCGGACGGTAGGGTGATCCCCTCCCGGTCTCAGCTTGGGATGACAGAACTGGAATGAAGGCCGACACCTGTGGCTGCCGACGGAGCATTGCGCCGAACGTGCCTAAGATGCCGAGCACCTAGGTGCGTGAATCATCGGATGTTCTGTCCCGAATAGCCATAGCGACTGAGATACGAGCTGCCTCATGTTGACGCCCATGCATTCTCCTGGCTCCGCATAAACAGTGCGCCACCTGGAGGCACTGAACGGTGGCCGCAGTCGGTGTGGCGTACGGGCCGAGTAGCTGACAGAGTTCTCCTGCCTCAGCAACCAGAACCCGGGATCAGCATGGGCAAGTATCTCGTGATCCTATTCGGCCGTCGCAGTAGGCATCGTCGCAGTACGCCTCACACACAAGGGTTCAGCGAGGAGCCGCTCTGAGTCTACGGAGAGAATATTGGTGCCCTCCGTAGTCTCTGGCTAGAGAGTGCCCTGTGGTTCGGTTTCACGTGAAACGACCCATAGGCAGGCATGCCGTTGGCGTTTCCTCGCGAAGACTTGCCGCCGTTAGCCCACAGGGCAGTGTGCGGAGTCCGGAGACGCTGCCGCCGTACCGGACAATCGACAGCTGAATACCTGAAATCACATGGCGTAATGTGGACGTGCTGCGATCGTCGACAGGGGCTTAGGCCGTCAGGCTGAATACTCTTGCGGTCGGGTGACACGATAATCCTCAAGAGAAGAGGCAATCCCGCCCTTGTGGTACTTCTCGGCGGCTTCGATTCAAAAGGCAAAGCAGCAAGCCCCATGGGCGTTCCGGTCACGCGCCGTGCTCCTCATGAGATGCTCGCTCCGCAGCAGCAAGCAGCAAGAGTCCTAAGGGGGCAGTCATGGGCTGTCTTGCTTGTGATCAGATTCGAGTGTGCTTCCCGGGACACCGGTCGTCGTGAAACTACGGATACGTTTCACGTGAAACAGACAGTCCGTGTCTCTGTGGGGGTACCGCGGAGAGGTCTCCTCGGAACGAGTCTGCTTGGAGGTGGAACGTTCTGATGCTTTCGTGAATGGGCCTGGTTCAGAGTCTTGAACCTTCAGTTCGCGGAAGTCGTCTAAAGGGATACTCCGGGTCATACGAGCGCTTCTACACTAGCCTAGAGGCTGTTGGTCGCAACTCTGCCACTTCATGCCACTTCAGGGCTCTGGCAGCCATGGAAGCACGCCTAGAGCGGACAGCATGCCGCTGCTTCGGAATCTGGTTCGGGAAAGGCCGCGATCGCCTTACAAGGCCCGCTGAGCATCCGGAGCGGCCTCCCTGAGGCATACGTCCCGGTAGGGACCGTTGAAAGGACTTCCGAGGCCGCCGATAGCGCTGAAGGCGCATACGCGTTTGCTGTGCAGCCGGTGGTACGGCTCCTCGCCGACCGCAGCGCATACTTCATCGTTGGAACCTGAGACATCCATTCCGTTGCATTTCCGGATGAGACCGTGAATGAATCCAATTGTCTGGATCGGATTCAGTCGCCGTTGGCCTACCCTGTAGTGCTGTCGTAGTACCCTCACCGTGGTGTCGAACGGATCCGATTGGTCCTGTTTCACGTGAAACACCGAGCAGAGGGTGCCGGCCATTTCAGTGCCTGGAGGTCGTTTCACGTGAAACAGGAGGACCCCGTCCTACCGAATTCCGAATAGGAACTTCGATCGCCCTCTTGCTCTGTTAGAAACGCTAGATGTCATTGTGACGCAGGAAGTGGGCTGATCCACTCGTCACTACATCTGAACTTGGGCTTTGAAGGCCGCGCTCTTGCCGCGAAAGCTCTGATTCTCGACTCCATCGACGTCGTCTCCGTAATGGTGCGGCGAGGTACACGTCCCAAATGGGAACTCCGGCCTCTACCAACGAGACGAAGCTGTCGCTCTCTTAGCTGTGCACAGACGCTGGGTCATCTCGATAGCCCTCCCAGGCCGCAACTTGCCCCTTCGGCCAGGGCGTGGGAATACTTGCGGCCCCTTGATATATGGAGGAGTCGGGACCATGCCATTCGGGTTGTCTCAGGACTTAGCTCGCGGTCGAATCGGCATCAACTCTGAGCTTCGCGTGCATCACGTTACGCGCACTGTCGGGCTGCGGGTCTATTCGCGCTAACAGACAGAAGACGTGATGTGGCGGAGGGTTGGGTGGGAAGGGGCTGGGGTGTGGAGGAGGGTCGGGTGGGAAGGGGCGGGGGTGTGTAATATGC
>Ga0308158_10000133_pt1 | contig 168823 bp, 151 predicted proteins | sample PhyBR2_FD_201038 | JGI IMG/M metagenome (GOLD analysis project Ga0308158, IMG submission 201038) | Phyllosphere microbial communities from UC Gill Tract Community Farm, Albany, California, United States - DLSLB.R2 | ecosystem: Host-associated > Plants > Phyllosphere > Unclassified | place...
CTGATGAAACTCATAAGCCAAAGCTTCACCCGTGGTGGCATGAACGCTATGTAAGATTTCATGTCCTAACGCACTGCGTTGACCTGCAATAAAGTTTTTCCCAATCATCATAACCAGTTCCTTAAAGATTTTATTAGTGAGAGTGTCTTGGTAGATTTTTCTCATTGATGACGCGCATATATAATGTTGCAGGCTCCAAACATCCTCCGGTTGAGAGCTGACCGACCATATTTCGATATATTTCTTGCCATGGCGTTTGTGATGCTGGAATTGATGGTGTCCAAGATTGACGACGTTTTTCAAGTTCCTCATCTGAAATAAGCACATTTACAGAACGATTATTTAGGTCAATTTTTAATAAATCATTGGTTTGTAATAATGCAATTCCACCACCAATAGCCGCTTCAGGGGACATATTTAAAATGGAAGGGCTTGCGGATGTCCCACTTTGGCGACCATCTCCTAAGCAAGGTAAAGAGTCGATGCCTTTTTTAATTAATTCGACTGGAGGAGCCATGTTGACGACTTCCGCACTACCTGGATAACCAACGGTACCTGCACCACGAATCACTAAAATGCAATGCTCATCAATATTGAGTTCAGGATCATTAATATGAGCGTGATAGTCTTCAGGCCCTTCAAAGACAATGGCACGTGCTTCAAAACTATTTTCCTGGTCAGGATTGGATAAATAGGTTTTTCTAAATGCTTCGCCTACCACAGACATTTTCATAATGGCGCTATCAAAAAAATTACCACTTAGGACAATAAAACCTGCCCCATGTTTAAGTGGGTTTTCATAAGAGAAAATAACGTCAGCATTAGAAGTTTGCGATTGTTGCGCAATTTCTCCCATTGTTTTTCCACTAACAGATGCACAATCCTCATGCAGAACACCTGCTTTTTGTAATTCATACATCACTGCAGGAACACCACCCGCTCTATGGAATCCTTCACCTAAATATTTACCTGCAGGCATACAGTTGACAATAAGGGGGACATTTTCACCGACACGTTGCCAATCATCTAATGTAAGTTCGATACCCATGTGACGTGCAATCGCAATTAAGTGCGGAGGACAATTACTAGATGCACCTAAAGCAGATGCAACTGCAATCGCATTTTCGAAGGATTTTTTGGTCATAATTTTAGATGGTTTTAAGCCGTCTATAACCATCTGGCAAATCCGCTTTCCTGTTGCGTAGGCCATTTGACCACGTTCACGATAAGGCGCAGGAATACTGGCACATGTCGGTAAAGACATTCCTAAAGCTTCGGCTAAGGCATTCATGGAAAGAGCTGTACCCATGGTATTACAATGACCCACAGATGGAGATGCTGACGTGGTCATTTCCATAAAGCCTTCGTAATCGATTTCCCCTGACGCCAATAAATTACGTGCATGCCAAATAACGGTGCCCGAACCAATTAATTCGCCTTTGTAGTGACCATCTAACATGGGGCCACCAGATAAAACGATGGCAGGCAAGTCTGTGGTTGCTGCTGCCATTAAGCAGGCTGGTGTGGTTTTATCACAACCTGTTGTTAGTACAACACCATCCAATGGATAACCATGTAAAATTTCGACTAAACCCAAATATGCTAAATTACGATCTAAAGCAGCAGTGGGTCGACGTGATTGTTCAGCAATAGGATGTACTGGAAATTCCATTGGAATACCGCCAGCATCACGAATACCTGCTTTTACGCGCTCTGCCAACTCTTTATGATGACGGTTACAGGGCGTTAAATCACTGCCAGTTTGGGCAATACCAATAATGGGTCTGCCAGATTGAAGCTCTTCACGTGTTAAGCCATAATTCATATAGCGTTCTACATATAAAGCAGTCATATCGGCATGTTCTGGATCATTAAACCATTCTTGGCTACGTAAAAAAATCCGTCTACTTTGATCAGTCATTCTGAGATCCTTGCTAGATATTGTTAAATGTTTATGAATTATGATTTTTTAAAGTTGATTGATCCCAAAAGCATAAATTGCAATGTAAATATTGGATATTACACTTAGGGATAATATGTGAAAATTACAGTAATTCACGTTGTTTTAAATTGCGCATTAAGGCATGAATACCAAAGTTCCAAGAGGGGGCTGTATCAGTGGTAGTTACGGTATTGTGCAATGTTCCTAATTTAGGCGTATGAATTCGAACAACGTCACCCACTTTATGGGTAAAGCCACCACCTGTTTTTTCGCGGTCTTGGGTAGGTGCAAATAAAGTCCCGAGAAATAATACAAAACCATCTGGATATTGGTGATTTTCATTCAGTGTTTGTTGGGCCAAATCTTCAGGATCACGACTAATTTGAGACATGGAGCTTAAGCCAGTTAGCACAAAATCATCTGTGCCTTTAATTTCCAGCTCAACATCACATGAACGGACATCATCTAAAGTAAAGCTGTGATCAAATAAACGAATAAAGGGACCAATGGCACAGGAAGCATTATTGTCCTTTGCTTTACTCAGAAGAAGAGCACTACGTCCTTCAAAATCACGTAAATTGACATCGTTCCCTAAAGTGGCGCCTAAAATTTTTCCTTGGCTATTTGCCACTAAAACCACTTCAGGTTCTGGATTATTCCATTCCGATTTAGGGTGGATTCCAATTTTTTGCCCTGAACCTACAGCCGCCAAAACAGGGGCTTTCGTGAAAATTTCTGCATCAGTGCCAATACCGACTTCAAGATATTGTGACCACATATTTTGTTCAATTAAATATTGTTTTAATTCAAGTGCTTTTTCTGAACCTGGCTGAATCGTTTTAAGACTATCGCCAATTACGCTTTGAACCACTTCACGAATGCTTTGTGCTTTTTGTGCATCACCAGCAGCTTGTTCTTCAATCACCCGTTCTAACATGCTGGCTGCAAAAGTAACCCCAGCAGCTTTAATAACCTGAAGGTCAATCGGCGCTAAAAAAAATGCTTGATCTGGGTTCGGATGGTTATTGGTGTTGGCAAAAATTTCATCAATGGTACCTAAGTATTTACCTTGTATTTTTGCCAATGCCTGAACAGGATGTTCTTGTTCAAGTAATTCAGTGACTGTATTAAAGTCTTCTGAAATATCAAAAACTTGATGGTCTCTTAAAATAATCGGTGATGGACCGGACAATGTGCCAGGAATCCATGCACGACCAATTAAACATCCGTTAGTGCCATCGCTTGGCAATGAATTATTTGAATTTAACGAGAAGTTCATCTTTGCTTCCTTGTCTGAATTGAATTCATGATAGGATTTCTTTTTGATAAACTCCAATCGCAAATATTCAATAATCAATAACTTTTGGTTATCAGGAGAAAAGGAATTCTAATGTCAAATTTAAGCTATTCGAGTTTTCATAACTGGATGAAATTACGTCATTTAGTTTTAATTGAAACCTTGGCAAGAACGAATAATATGCATTTAACAGCAGAACAAATGAATTTAAGCCAGCCTGCTATTAGTAAAATGTTGAAAGAAATTGAAAATTTACTCGGTTTTAAACTCTTTGAAAGACAATCTAAAAGTATGCCAGTTACGGCATTGGGGCAGCAGGTGGTGAGATATGCTCAAAGGGTGCTAAACGATGCCAAAAATTTTGTTGAAGAAATTGAAATACTGCGTCAGGGCGGGCATGGATTTTTAAAGGTCGGTGGCATTTTTGCAGCGACTGCAATCGTCATTCCGAACACGGTAATTGAAATTAAGCAAAAATGGCCATTGTTATCAATTGATGTCGTGGAACAAACCAGTGACCATTTGATGGAGATGCTCAGTGAACATACTTTGGATCTTGCTGTCGGTCGATTTACGAATATTACGCAAGCGCAATTTTTTGATTTTCAAGCGCTTGGCCCAGAACCATTTTGTATTGTGGTCAATAGTCAGCACCCTTTTGCGCAACGAACATTTTGTAAGTTGGAAGAATTAATGGAATGGCCATGGGTACTTTATCCTAAAGGTACGCCCATCCGTGAACGGATGGAAAGAGCTTTTACTCGAGTGAATGTCAATATTCCATTAAATACAGTGAATACCATGTCTATGCAGACATTTTTGCAAATTTTGCAAGGTGCACCAATGGTTGGAATGCTTCCAGAAGCGATGGTCAGCCAGCACGTTTCTGATGGGAAGTTGCACATTCTACAAACAGATTTAATTTTGGAATCACAGGATTATGGAATATTGACACGTAAAGGAGAAAAACTCTCTGAAACTGCACAGAATTTTATTGAGCTACTATTAAAAAACACACAAATTAATTCAAAAATGTAGGCGAATTTTCACTGTATTCCATTTGTATCTTGGTATCTTTTCAATTTATTTTTTGGCCATTAAGTGAATTTAATGGTTTGAAAAGTCATTCATTTAAAATTTGAGAACCCAATTTTCATTCATTTGTTCGATAACCTCAGGCTATCAATTATTAAGAATTATTCATTGGTAATTATTGATGCAACTAAGCTAATTTCTACTAGCTGAAATAGAAAATATCTTAAGTTCAATAAAAACAGGGATGAATAAATGAAGGTTTTAATTACCGGTGGAACAGGTTTTATTGGAAAGCAGATTGCCAACAAAATTTTAGCGTTAGGCAATCTTGCATTTGACGGTGAACAAGCTCAAACAGTGGATAAAATCATTTTGTTTGATGCCTTCGCAGGAGAGGAGCTTCCTCAAGACCCTAAAATTGAAGTCATTGTTGGTGATATTACTGACAAAGCATTGGTCGAAAACATCACACAAGATATTGATGTAGTTTGGCATTTGGCCGCAGTTGTGAGTTCTGCTGCTGAAGCCGATTTTGACTTAGGTATGGACGTTAATTTATACGGTTTATTATGCCTATTGGAGGCATTACGAAAGCAAAGTTCAAAACCGCGGGTCATTTTCGCCAGTGGCTGTGCTGTATTTGGCGGTGAATTGCCAGAAGTTGTGACAGATGAAACAGTCGTTACCCCTAAATCATCTTATGGCATGCAAAAAGCAGTGGGTGAATTATTGGTTTCAGATTATTCACGCAAAGGCTTTATTGATGGGAGAGTTTTACGTTTACCAACCATTGTAGTCCGACCAGGAAAACCCAATAAAGCGGCCTCCACCTTCTTTAGTTCTATTATTCGTGAACCCTTAAATGGCGAAACAGCTATTTGTCCAGTTCAAGCCGATACTCCTGTATTTATTACTTCTCCACGTCGTTGTGTCGAATCCATGATTCATGCTGCGACTCTTTCACCCGCAAAATTATCGGATAACCGCATTATCCCACTCCCTGGTTTAACGGTCACCGTTCAACAAATGCTTGATGCCTTGGAAAATATTGAAGGTAAAGAAGCTGTTGAATTAGTGCAGTGGAAAGAAGATAAAACCATTCAACGTATTGTACAAAGCTGGCCTGTCCAAGTAAAAGCTAAATATGCTGAATCCTTGGGTTTCAAGGCCGATGAAAGTTTTGAAAGCATTATTCAAGCACATATTGAAGATACCCAAAAAGTAATGGCTGGGACAGCCGATTAAAGTGAGGCAATATTATGGAAGATATTAAACCTGTATCTGCGTTGGAAGAGCAGACCATTAAACGTATTTCAAAAAGAATCATTCCATTTCTCGTTATTTTATTTGTCATGGCTTTCTTGGACCGTACCAATATCGGTTTTGCGGCCTTACATATGAATGATGCTATTGGCATTACCCAGACCATATTTGGTTTAGGTGCTGGTATTTTCTTTCTTGGATATTTTATTGCTGAAGTTCCAAGTAATATTCTGCTCCATCGTTTTGGTGCCCGAATTTGGATTGCCCGTATTATGATTACATGGGGCATTATTGCGGCAATGATGGGCTTTATTCAAAATGGCACCCAGTTTATTGTATTACGGTTCTTGTTAGGCATCGCAGAAGCAGGCTTTTTCCCCGGTGTTATTTTCTATCTCACATTATGGTTTCCGGCACGCTACCGTGCTCGTGTATTTGCTAGCTTCTATTTAGGGCTACCTATTGCACAAATTATTGGCGCACCAATTTCAGTTGGCTTAATGCAATGGGGAAATACCATTGGCTATGAAGGCTGGCGCTTGATGTATATTCTAGAAGGAATTCCTTCAATTATTTTAGGTATTGTCTGTCTAAAATATTTGACCAATACACCAAAAGAAGCACAGTGGTTGTCTACAGAGCAACGTACTTGGTTAATGAGTACGTTAGAGCGTGAAGAACGTGAAAAAGAAAAAACTGAAGATTCAAACTTAACGAAAGGCGAGATGATTAAACAGGTCTTTAAAAATCCACTGGTTTGGATTATGGCAATGGTTTATTTCGGTATTACGTCTGGTTCAAATGCAATGTTTTTCTTCTTACCAAGCGTATTAGAATCTTTCCGCAATACCTTTGGTATGGAAATTACGCTAATTCAAAATGGTATGTTAACTGCAATTCCTTATGCATTTGCTGCAGTTGGGATGATTTTATGGAGCCGTCGTTCAGATCGTAAACAAGAGCGTTATAAACATGGTGCTTGTGCCGCATTGATGGCAGCTATTGCAATTACTATTGCCTTGGTCGTTAATCAACCTTGGGCCATTATTGTCGGCTTTATCTTCTTAGCAATTGGTGTCTTTAGCGCAATTAATATCTTCTGGACACTTCCAGGCCAAACGCTGACAGGTGTGGGTGCCGCAGCTGGTATTGGGTTGATTAACTCAGTAGGTAATTTAAGTGGATTTACAGGGCCTTATTTGACAGGATATTTATATACCACAACTGGAAACTATACTATCGCCTTTTTGGTTATCGCATCTTTTGTTGCCATTGGTGGTCTTGGTCTATTGCTATTAGGGAAATTAAAATCTGATGCACTTAAAGCAGAGCAACATCAAATTAAAGCACAAACGGTAACGGAGTTTAGATAATGGCGAAGATTGGTTTTGTGGGTACAGGCATCATGGGTACACCAATGGTCATAAACTTGTTAAATGCAGGGCATGATGTAAAAGTATGGAATAGAACGCCCTCGAAATTTAAAACTTTGCTTGATGCTGGTGCAGTTCCTTGTCCTGAATTGAGTCAAGTTGGCGTTGATGTTGAATTTTTAGTGTGTATGTTGAGTGATGGTAAAACCTGCGATGAAATTCTATTTCAGGAGCAAGGTGCCGTCAGTCAGCTTAAGCCTCAAAGTACCGTGATTGTCATGAGTTCCATTCCAGTGGCAAAGGCAAAGGAACAATCTCAAAGATGTAGTCAACTGGGTTTGCAATATTTGGATGCACCAGTATCTGGTGGAGAAAAAGGTGCAATCAATGCTAATTTAGCGATTATGGTGGGCGGCGATGAGCATGTATTTTCACAAGCTGAAACTGTATTTAAATCGCTAGGACGCTCCGTCCTTGTTGGAAAAACGGGATGTGGGGAATTGGCTAAACTGGTGAATCAAATGATTGTTGCTAGTACAATTGCAACGGTTAGTGAAGGTCTGCTTATGGCGCAACAAGGTGGAGCAGATCCGCGTAAGGTCAAAGAGGCACTCTCAGGGGGTTTTGCTGATTCGCCTATCTTGCAACAACATGGTGAGCGAATGTTAAACGAGACCTTTGAACCAGGTGGTACGGCTAGAACTCAATTGAAAGATACAAACACAGCCATGGCACATGCTCAAACTTTAGGATTGAATTTGCCTGTTGCCAAATTGGTAGATCAACTTTTTGAAAGTATGGTGAATGCTGGAGATGGCGGTTTGGATCACTCAGGTTTAATTCGAGAATTAAAACGATTAAATCGTTTAACGCTTTAATAAATCTTTAAATTCAATAAAATAAAAAACCGCCATGAATGGCGGTTTTTTTATCAATAACAACTTATGTGTCGTTCAATGACATTTTATGTGTCGCAAATGACAACTTATGTGCAGTAAAAGACAGATAATATGAGATTGATTTTTTTAATTAAATCAAAGCCATTTAAGTTTTTATGACATTCAATCTCAACTTGTTTTTGCCACATAAGTTAAGATTTTCTTGAAATCTATGACACATAAGTTAAGATTTTTCTGATGGTGTTTGAACACCATATCCTTCTCTTAGTAATTTTTTCACATCTTCTTTTTTAAATAATCTTATGGAGTAATTATGATTACCATAAAAATGTGGTTTGATTAACCCACGTCTTACTAAATTAGTAATGTGAGTTCTATGCATACCTAAATATTCATTAGCCTCAGAAGCTGTAAAAAACTCCTGGTGAATCTTTAAGGCCCTATCAAATTCAGTTTTAGGGAAAGACTGCCAATATCCTATGCGTCGGGGAGTCAAATAACCTGTCATAATCCAATTTTTTTGTAGTTGGTTATATGAACAATTTAGTGCTTTGAGTGTTACCTTCACATCAATATACGTAGGATCATTCTTTTGTTGAATTAAATTGTCGATACTTCTTCTCGGAATACGATAAGGACGTATCTCTAAATTTTCTACGTTAAGCCATTTATGTTGAATAAGTTGAGCTGTTTGAGATGGGGAAATACCTAGAAGTTTAGCTGCTTCACTAAGGCTTATATAAGCATCATTTTTCCTCTTATCTACAATTCCAGCTTTTTTACGCCCTGAATTATTTTTATAAGTAACTATATTTTCAATCATGGACTTATCTAAATGCTCTATATATTTTCTTGCATAATAGGCTGGATAAAGTTTGTTTATATATATTGGTTCAATATTTAAACTTGAAAGCTTGGCTCTTAGTGTGAGATGAGAAACGTCCAAGTATTCAGCAAGTGGACTTAAAAAAATATATTTTTTATGAAAACTATTAACAAATTCTTTGGAAAGACAATATTGAGTATAATGATTTAGATATTTCTTAGTCGTTGGAATATCTGGTATTTTAAGAAATAAACGTGCATTACGATTATTAATATTTAGTATTTTCATAATTTCCGGAATAGTAAAATAATCATTAGATTCATCGTCTTGTGGGGGTGGACGATGATATGTATAGCTGCCATTGATGTTTTCCTTTTCATTAATTAGCCATTCCTCAAGTATAGAAGCAGGAAAATTAGTTCTATCACTTACACTGAGTTGATCGTGATATAAAATTCCCGCCTTCAGTCTTTTATGAAATGCTGCAAAACTAACCCCAAGTATATGAGTAGCTTCTTTCTTATTAAATTTCCGTCTAATACATTTTGAGGAAGGAGAGTTATAATCTCTAAAATAACTTAGAATTTTATTGAGAATAGGTTTAAATCTAGATTTATTTTCTAAAAAGGGAAGAAATTGAATTCTTGGATGAGCATAATCTAGGTTATTTTTGATCATATTTATAAGAGTAGAAATAAATTTATCTTCATTATGAAAATATTCATGACATAAATTTAAAATATAAGATTGGCTTTTTAATATTTCTAAGTTGGAAAAATACTTAGATAAAGCTGTCCAGATATCAAAAAAAATTTCATTAAAAGTTTCATCAGTCCCCGGGAAACTATCTAAGAACCATGTATTAATCTGGATATCTTCTAATGTAGATTGCTGCTTTTGGCTCTTACGTAAATCAAAAGTACAAGTTGAACATTCAAATAATGATTTTCGGCTAGTTTCTAATGGATTGTCGCATTCAGGGCATTTTTCTATCAAATCAATATGGTGATCTAGACAAACTGTTAAGGGGGTTAATAACCAATTTTTCTTCCAATACCCCTTATCTTCTAAACAGGATGAGCAAAATTTATTGAGGCCAATATCAAGTAATTTACGGTGGATTACTTGAGTTTTCGTCCAGAAGAAATTTTGAAATGTTGGAGGAGTCTTTTTTATTACCAGATTTAGTAAGTCATCAGAAAGTCCTAACCGTCCAATAACTTGCTTAAACTTATCTTCATTGGTAAATAATGGATCATATGATTTTTTATATATGGGTATACCTGCGCTGTTTAGCATTTGCTCAGGAGATTCATATCCATTTATATATGAAGCTCTAAGGAGAAAGCTTGCTAAAAATTCATCAGGGAATGGAATTGGAGTATGGGATAGAGATAATTTTTTCATGATTTTAAATTAGGATTTCAGTAATTTGAGAAGAGTTAAGCAGGAAAATATCTTTCTTAGTCTGAGGCTTATACAAGATACTTTTTAAGGCATAAGCTGTATGAAAGTCGCCCATCGAAACAACTACACGGTTGTTGCTCATCGCACTTAGGCAGCTTTGATATATAAGTTGCATGACATAAGCTTGATAGCCACTAGTGGCTAAAAAAATGCGCTTAGAGAGATCTCTCGAGCAAATCTCTGGATCAAATGTAAGATTAAAGTTCTTTGCAATATATGAAGAGGTCTGTTTCAAAAAAGGATTAAGTGTCCCAGATTGATCTTTTAGATTTAAAGTCAAAGGCTTGAGTTGTAAAACACAAGAAAATCTACGTGCTAGTTGACTGTCAATAAAAAGATTATCTTGAATGGTAGGTAACCCTACTAAACATATAGATATTTTAGTTTCATCAGCTAATGTTTTAATCCAGTTAGCGACATTTTCAGATGATTTATTCTTTTGGGCACTCGAGCTATAAATATGATGAAACTCATCAAGCATGATAAGTTGTGTCTTACATTCTTTTAGGAGAATGCGTAATCGATAGTTTAATTGCTCACTTGTACCTTTATGATCTGTACATCCCAGCTCTTCAAGCATTCGAATTGCTAGACTTTTAATAGTGATTGGTGAAGGAACAGGAAAGTAAAATGCAGGTACTATTAACTTCTCAAAGTTATCTTCAATACATTTATAAGGTTTATGCCTACTTTTAATAAGCTTACATATTGTAGATTTACCAACACCTCCTGCACCGAGCAATAAGGAGCCGATAGGTCGATTATCCATGTAACTCATTTGCATACATTCATCAATAGCAGTTAAAGCATTTGAGAAATCAGAGTGATGACAAATGAAATTCCGTAATTTAGAGAGAGTTTCAATATTTTTATTACTATTCATCGAAATTAACCTCCTCGTAGAAAAAATCGGTTAAGTCTGGTGGTAAATTGTCATACATAAGGTGAGAGACCTCTTCTATATGATTTGTAGATGACAGGACATCAATTTCATCATTGTTTGAATTTGCTAGATTTAACCGATTTTCTTGCTGGCTAATCATCATTTGTAAGTCATTTTTGACTTGCCTGAAACGTGTCTTTTTATTGTTAAGTGTTTGTATTTTTAATAAAAAATTTAATCGCGCTAGATATAACTGTTCTTCATTTTTGATTTCATTTGGATCAGATTTATACTTTTCACGCAATATTTCCTTTGCTTCCAACCATTCAGTTAAAGTTAAATCTTTAGTCGCTTCTGGATAAATTGAGTCAGCTTGAATCAGATTGTTTTTATCAAATGGGTCTTGTATATAAATAGAGCTTAAATCTAGTTGATTAACATAGATCGTAACTTTATCTTTGAAACGATGATTTAATGTGGCGAGGGCTTGGGATTTATATCTTAGACCTTTTAAGTTTATTTGCCCTTTACTGATTGTATATCGAAAAACTGTCCGACATTTTCTTTCAATTTCTAGTTTAGGGATGGTTAAAATAGGAAATATTCTAGAGGCGTCTTGCCACATTTTTTCAGGTCTTTGATTTGTACCTGAATGAATTCGCTTATGGTATATATTCTCAACCCATTCATTCACTAAATCTCTTAATTCATCAAGTTTATAACAAGCATTTTTAACAGAATCATAATCTCCTCGATGGACTGGTGATGAGTACGTAGTACCTTTAAGTTTATGGATAATGCTTTTATTTAGTGACCTAAAAAAACTTTCAATATGAGCTTTATTATTTGGACAATATGGCTGTGATTCTGATTTAGTAATATTAAAATTATTACAAAAATTAGCTAAAGCATTATTATTAAACTCACAACCATTGTCTGGGATTATTACTGTTGGTAGACCTCCTGTTTTGTCTAGATGAGGTCTCATCAACATATTTTTAAGTGTAAGTAATGTTTTTGTTGCTGAGGGAGGTAGCATACATAAGTGCCAACCGACTATAGCCCGTGTATAGATATCTATCGCGATGCAAAGTTCTGGTCTACCAAGTACGTTTCCATTTTTATCTAATATGATGCAATCAATCTCATGGGTATCCATTTGAACTATTGCGAGTAAGCCAGGCGATACTAAGCTCTGACCTGATGCTTTAAATTTTTTATTTGCTTCTTTTGCTCCATTTTTATTCTTAACCACAATGTAGGGGTCAAGTCTCTCAAAACGCCGAGATATAGTTCGTTCAGATGGTATTTTAGCATTTAGATTAAGTGATAATATTCGATCTTTAATAATTAAATGAGCATCACTTGGACTGAAGTTTTCTCTTTCTTTAATGAAATCAGAAACGACATCATTAATAATTTCTTCAATTTCAATCGGGAATCTTAAACTTCGGTTTCCGCCAGTTCCTTGATAAAAACCATGAAATGAATCTGAGTTATCACGATATATTTTTATATACCTTGCCAAAGTGCTTGCAGATATTTTTCTAAGATTAGGATTTTCTTTGGTTATATTTATAATTGCAATTTTCAAATGCTTGATCGAACATGGAATTTTGTTTGAAAAAACGTAGTTAAGATACTTGAAAATTTCCTCAATTGTCAGAGCTTTATTTTTGTGAAATTGCGGAATGCTTAAATTAGTTAACTTTATATCTCCATTTAAGATTTTATTAATTAAATCATATTCAGTAAGAAAGTACATATTTCCACTAATGGAGTTAGAGTAGCGGATAGTTTCATTTTCTATATAGCATATTTCATAAAGCTCATCACGATATTTAAATCGATCACCAATTTTTAATTGAAAATTATTTTTCATAATTAAACTCCTAAAGCTTTTTTATAAAAAATAAAATAATCAGCAATCATCAAATCTAAATTGTTAGCATTCAGTAATTTATATAAATCCATTTTATTTTTGAAGTTTCTATTTCTAATAAGGGTATCTGCTTTTTCTAAATCAATTTTATTTATTTTTTTATAATTTGCTCTTTGATAGCTGATACTTAATAAAAGACAGTCTTGTTTTGAAATAAGATTAGTACGATCAAAAGCTCTAAATTTAATCGAGTAACTATTTAAAATACTTTCTGCTAAATTAAATCTTGCAATGTTTTTTTCTGAAAGTGTATTTAAATTAGGTTTAATTTCATGAACTTCATATCCATTCAGTGTTTTTATAATGAAGTCGGGAATAATAAAATGTCGATCATTGATAAAGATCTGAACTGCTTGTGTTCTGTATTGAAGTACATCTTCATTACGCTCCAAAGCTATTGCATGGGCTAGTTCTAAATTACTTTCGAGGCATATTAACCCTTGATTTTTAACACTTGGAAAGAGTGATACACGACTACCTATACGTGATTTTACTCTACGTTCACCAATGAATTTTGATGATACATGAGTCTGTTTTTGAAAAGCTTCTTCAAATTTTCTTAGTAAATTTTGATTAAGTTGTTTAGTTTTTTGCTCTAGATAACTTGATTGCATAGTAGTTCTCACATTTTTTAGGATGAGATAAAGCTTTGAGCAATTTGATTTTATTGCTCAAGACTTGACGGAACATTGCAATCAAGAGATACTAAAAACACGACTAGTTAGCTTTCTCTTGATTGCAAACGGGTAGAGCGGATTCTATGAATCCGCTTTATTTTTTCTAAATCATTTTGCTTTCTCCTCTGTAATTAATCCAAGCGCAATAGCAATTCTTTTACTTTCGCCACGCTTTGGTATGCGATTTGTATTTAGAATTCTGTAAACTAAATCTCTTGAAAAATTATGTTCTAAGCTCCAGCTAGAAATTGTAATTCCGGCTCTCTCAAAATCATCTTTAATTTGTTGATTTGTTTTCATAATAGTAATAAAAATAATTAGAACATAATCTTAAAATAGAGGGTTTTTTTAGTTTTGCAAGGGTTTATTATCTTGGATTAATTTTTTTATTTTAAATAAATAAAACATTTTTAAAATATTTTATTAATTCTAATAGATAAGAGATTCAATATTTTTAATAATATTATTTATAACATTTTTCTTATTTTCTATTTTAACTAGTAAATCATTTTTATCTTTTATGTAGTTTTTAAAACAATAATTAATTTCTGGTAGTTGTTTGCTTAGCTCTCTAGTTATTTGTATTTCAAAATTTTTTTCAGCTTTTTCTTGGTCGAGTAATCTTAATTTTTCAGTTAATGTTCTTTTTGCTTTTTCTTTGCAATGACTAATTCTAAAATCACTTAATTTATCGGTTTCTGAATAATATTGATTCCCTAATTGGTCATAGACCTTTTTTAAATAGCTAAATTTCACTAATTGTTTAATTAATGAATATGTTTGCCATTTTAGCGAATCAGAAGTGCCTTCAAAGTGTATCCAAAGATCTTTTGGCTTAAACCAGAATAAGATGATGTCATTCTCAATAATTACAAGAAACTGTTCTTTAAGAGGGTGGTTGATTTCGTTCATCTAAATCACACAGTATGAAAAAGAGGATTATAGTCCGTTTTATCTGAAATTTTATATTCAAGACAAGGTATGCAGTTATAGATGTATAAATTTTGACTAATTACTTGCTGATAGTCTGAGTATTAGAAGTTTACTTATAGAAAACCTTACTCAGAATTATTTTTAATATCAAAAAATTAATAATAATGAGGATTATAAGCCGTGGATACTTAGTCCTCAAAAATGAATAGTTCTATTCTTTATGGGAATAGAACTTATGAGCGATTTAGCACAAAAAATTGGTAATGCAATTCGGAAGTGTAGAGCTGATCAAAAAATTACCCAAGAAAAACTGGCTTTACTATGCAACATTGACCGTAGTTATCTTGGTCGTATTGAACGTGGAGAGGTCAACATTACAGTTTTAAAGCTTTATGAAATCGCGCATATTCTTAAAGTTGACCCCTCTCATTTGCTTCCTAAAGATTAAGCATCCAAGAGTACTTTTTTGTTAAAATGCTAAAGTTATAAATTTTGGTATAAGTCTTTACGGTAAAGTCCTATAGAGTTCTTGATATGAACTATTTGTTTGTAATGCCAATGTTTCGTTTTTTAATTTTATAAGTTCCTCGACTAGCAAATTTTTTGGTGAGATAGGGATTGCGTCCAGACAATTGTTTAATTAAGACTGGATCATCATTTGGAGTCTTGCTCCATACAGCATCATTCTGTACATAAAGAACTTTTTCATTGCACGCAGCTTCAACGAACCTGTCATGTAGCACACGAGCTGCTGCATTAGCTATATCCCTTTCATCCTCGATGCCTCTAATTTTCATATTTAAAACCTTAAGTCGATTAAATTGGGTTAATAGTGTTATTCATATCCTTTGGAACGATGAACGTTATTTATTCAATATAGATGTATTTAGAAAAAGTTTCAATGATTTGTATTTATATAAGTGTATGATAAAACTTGTTAAAATATAAAATTATGTAGAGTTAGAATAGACACTATTAGTCTGATATCATATCAACAACATACTTGCCATGCCTATGAATAGCGTACTGTTGATGCACAAATTGGCAGGTTTTTTATGAAATTTTTTTTCAAATTTCCTAATAAATTGAAAAATAAAAAAGATCTAACACGTTCTTACTGTAATAAATTACTTCTTTGAGGTCTTTCATGAGATGGAATGTATTTAATAATATCTCCAATTTTCTGTGTGCATTCCAATGTATTATTAGGCCGTCGGCTATCTAATTGTGTATTGTTTCAATTCATTTTTGTTACTCACAGAACTTCTTTACATAGCTGTTCTAAGGATAAATCATTTTCATATACTGAAATTATTAACCTATTGATTAACTATCAATAGTTTTCAAAATTCATTATTCTAATTATAAAGATGAAATAGATGGCTTTAGAATGGATAAGAAGAAACTATCTGAACGAGATATATGTAGTAAATTTATCAACCCTGCCTTAGAACAAGCAGGATGGACTGCACATCAAATCCGTGAAGAAGTAACTTTTACCAATGGTCAAATCATGGTACGTGGAAAACTACATACCCGTGGTGAGCGAAAACGTGCCGATTATGTTCTTTATTATAAGAAGAATATTCCTTTAGCAGTCATTGAAGCCAAAGATAATAATCATAGTCTGGGGGCTGGTATGCAGCAGGCTTTAGCCTATGCTGACTGTTTACAAGTGCCTTTTGTTTTTTCGAGTAATGGGGATGGTTTCTTATTGCATGACCAAACGGGGTTATTTGGAGAAGTTGAACAAGAATTAGGATTAGATGAATTTCCTTCACCAGAATATTTATGGAAACTGTACGAGCAACATAAAGGGTTAACTACGCCAGAATCAAAGCAAATTGTAGAATATCCATATTATGATGATGGTTCTGGGCGTACACCACGTTATTACCAAGTAAATGCAATTAATAAGACAATAGAAGCAATTGCGCGTGGGCAAAATCGCATTTTACTTGTTATGGCAACAGGTACAGGAAAAACCTATACAGCATTTCAAATTATCTGGCGACTATGGAAAGCTGGTGCCAAAAAGCGGATTTTATTTTTGGCTGATCGTAATATTTTAGTAGATCAAACAAAGAATAAAGATTTCAAACCATTTGGTCAGCATATGACTAAAATATCGAACCGTATGATTGATAAAAGTTATGAAATCTATTTATCACTTTATCAGGCAGTAACAGGCTCAGAAGAAGAAAAGAACATTTATAAGCAATTTTCTCCTGAATTCTTTGACTTAATTGTGATTGATGAGTGTCATCGGGGAAGTGCAAAAGAAGATTCAGCTTGGCGTGAAATTTTAGAATATTTTACTTCAGCGACTCATGTTGGTTTAACCGCTACTCCAAAAGAAACCAAAGATGCTTCCAATATTACCTACTTTGGTGATTCAGTTTATACCTATACATTAAAACAAGGGATTCAAGATGGTTTCCTTGCACCTTATAAAGTTGTGCGTATCGATATAGATAAAGACCTACAAGGATGGCGTCCTGAAAAAGGTAAAAAAGACCATTGTGGGAATGAGATCACAGATCGTATTTATAACCTTAAGGATATGGATAAAGGACTTGTTCTAAAAAAACGAACTGAACTTGTTGCAAGAAAAATCACTGAGTTTCTTATTAATACAGACCCTTATGCTAAGACAATTGTATTCTGTGATGATATTGATCATGCAGAGCGTATGCGTCAGGCATTGGTTAATTTGAATCCTGAGCGAGTTAAAGAAAACCGTAAATTTGTCATGCGTATTACTGGCGATGATAAAGATGGTAAGGCTGAACTAGATAACTTTATTAATCCCGAAGAGCGTTATCCTGTCATAGCAACAACCTCCAAATTGATGACTACAGGGGTGGATTCAGAAACTTGTAAATTGATTGTGCTTGATCAGCATATTAAGTCTATGACTGAGTTCAAACAGATGATTGGACGTGGTACTCGTATCAATGAAGAGTTTGGAAAAACTTGGTTTACGATTATGGATTTCAAGAAAGCGACAGAGCTTTTTAGTGATCCAGCTTTTGATGGTGAGCCTGTTGTAATTTATGAACCCAAATCTGATGAACCTGTAGTACCGCCCGATGAGCCAGATACAAACGAAGAAGATGATACAGATCATCCTGACGATGACTCAATAACAGGTGGTGATTCTGGTGATGATGACTTTGGTAGCGGTGATGGTGAGCCACCAAGAAAATTTTATGTAAATGATGTGGCTGTTAGTGTGATTGGGGAGCGAGTTCAATTCTATGATAATGATGGGAAATTGGTTACTGAGTCCTTGAAAAATTATACAAGGGAACATATCTTGAAAGATTATGAGTCCTTAGATGCCTTCTTGAGAAAGTGGAAAGGCGCTGATAAAAAGTCTTTGATTATTGATGAGTTTAAGAAGCAAGGCGTAATTTTTGAAGCTTTAGAGGATGAAGTTGGTAAAGACTTTGATCCATTCGATATGGTCTGCCATATCGCTTTTGACCAGCCTGCTTTAACTAAAAAAGAACGTGCTAATAATGTACGAAAACGCAATTACTTTACGAAGTACAATGAGCAGGCACGTCAAGTATTGGATGCATTACTTGATAAGTATGCAGATCAAGGAATTGAGCCTATTGAAGATGTAAAGATTTTACAAATTCCTCCGTTTAATCAAATGGGGTCAATCATTGAAATTATTCAGTCATTTGGATCGGTTGAAGCGTATACGAATGCTTTAAAAGAGTTAGGAGATCACTTATATGAGGATGCATCTTAATCACTTGATTGGTACAATTGGCGCCAAATTTTTAAGTTTAATGCAGTTGTAATATGAGCATTTCAGGAACAATTAAATCCATTCAAGATACTATGCGTGAAGATGTGGGCGTTGATGGTGATGTGCAACGTCTTGGGCAGTTGGTTTGGATGTTGTTCCTTAAAGTTGTTGATGATCGAGAAACTGAACTTGCAGCTTTAGCTTCGTTGGAAGGTCAAACTTTTAAATCTCCGATTCCTGAAAAATTTCGTTGGCGTAATTGGGCTGCCAATGATGAGGGTATGACAGGCGATGAACTGAAAGATTTTATTGATAATCAATTGTTCCCTGCATTACAAAATCTAGCAGTTGAAAATGATGATCCTCGCACTCGTGTAGTGCAAAATGTATTTGCTGATGCATATAACTATATGAAATCAGGTGGTTTAATTCGAAAAATTATTAACCAAATTCAGAAAGGTTTTGATTTTAATAAATCCAAAGAACGTCATGCTTTTGGTGATATTTACGAACAGTTATTACGTGACTTACAAGCAGCAAAAAACTCAGGGGAATTTTATACTCCTCGTGCTGTAACAGCTTTTATGGCACAGATTTTAGATCCTCAATTAGGTGAATCTGTGCTTGATCCTGCATGTGGTACGGGCGGATTCCTGACTTCAGCAATTGAATATAAACGTGAAAACTATGTTCAAACTGCTGATGATGAAAAAATTTTACAAAATAGTATTCATGGCATTGAGAAGAAACCTTTACCACATTTGCTATGTACTACCAATATGATTTTGCATGGTATAGATGTACCTGTACAAATTCGTCGAGACAATACTTTATCTTACCCATTAATTTCATGGGGAGCTGATAAACGTGTCGATGTGATCCTGACTAACCCTCCATTTGGTGGTACTGAAGAGCAAGGGATTGAAAAGAATTTCCCTTCAAAATTCCAGACTCGTGAAACTGCCGATTTATTCATGGTGTTGATCATTCAGCTTTTAAAAGCGCATGGTCGTGCGGCAGTAGTGTTGCCAGATGGTTTTATGTTTGGTGAGGGCATCAAAACAGCCATTAAAGAAAAGTTAATGGAAGACTGTAATCTTCACACGATTGTTCGTTTACCTAAGTCTGTATTTGCACCTTATACATCTATTAGTACCAATATTTTGTTCTTTACCAAAGGGAACAAAACAGAAGAAGTGTGGTTCTATGAGCATCAATTACCAAAAGGTGTAAAAGCTTATAACAAAACCAAACCGCTTCAGCTTAAAGAGTTCGATCCTTTAAAAGCATGGTGGGGCAGCGAGCGTGATGGTTTTGCTAGTCGTATAGAAAATGAACAAGCATGGAGAGTATCACTTCAAGATATTATTGGTCGCAGCTATAACCTTGATATAAAAAATCCGCATCAGATTGAAGAAGATGTAAAAGATCCTAAAGAGCTTTTAGCTAAATATGAGAGCCTAGAGGCTGAGGTTGCTAAAATACGTCAGCAATTAAAAACTATTTTAGATGAAGCTTTAGGTCAATAATTCAGGATGAGTAAGATGACAGACGTTAAAAAACTCATTACTGAGCATTTAGACATTTGGTTAACAGCAGAAACAGAGAAAAAGTCAGGGCGTGGACGAAGTTCTAGTTCTGCTAATTCGATTTATGGAGTGCAAAAGCTTCGTGAGTTGATTTTAGATTTAGCAATTCGTGGAAAGCTATTGCCACAAAATATAAAAGATGAACCAGTTTCCCTACTTATAGAGAAGATTACTGATGAAAAAAATCAGAAAGTCTTAGTTGGTGAAATAAAAAAACAAAAGTCTTTGCCTAAGATTACAGTACCATTTCAAATTCCTAGCAATTGGCAATGGTTATATTTACAGGATCTAAGCTCATATATTCAAAGGGGAAAAAGCCCTAAATATGTAGACAAGTCAGATAAAATTGTAATTTCACAAAAATGTGTGCGTTGGAGTGGTTTAGATATTAGCCCTGCACGATTTATTGACCCTAAAAGTTTAGAAAATTATGAAAAAATACGCTTTCTAAAAGATGGGGATATTTTATGGAATTCTACAGGGACTGGAACTATAGGTCGTGCAAGTCTATTTTTTCAGATTGATACTTATCAAAATATTGTTGCTGATAGCCATGTTACAGTTGTACGGACTTTAGGCAATATCTCTGATTACATATATTTAGTTATCCGTAGTCCATATATCCAAAAAGATTTAGAAAGTTCAGCATCAGGTACTACAAACCAGATTGAATTAAATACCTCTACAGTATTGCAAACTAGAATACCATTACCTCCAATTGAAGAACAAAAACGCATCGTAGCTAAAGTTGATGAATTAATGCAACTTTGTGATCAACTTGAACAGCAGCAAAATTTAAGCTCAGAAGCACATGATCAATTAGTTGACACGTTACTGAATGTTTTGATTAACTCATCTGATGTTGATGAGTTTCAACAGAATTGGCAGCGTATTTCAGAAAACTTTGATCTATTATTTACTACTGAATACAGTATTGAACAGCTAAAACAAACGATTTTGCAGCTAGCGGTAATGGGTAAGTTGGTAAAACAAGACCCTAATGATGAAGAAGTTAATTTTTTACTTAAAAGAGTAGAAATAAATAAAAATGAGAGAGTTAAGAATAAAGAAATACAAAAACCCAAAGCAATTACTGTTGAGCAGTCATTAAAGTTTGATATCCCCAAAAGTTGGGAAAAAGTACTTCTAAATGATATTGCATTTGTAACTAAATTAGCTGGTTTTGAATATACCAAATATATGAAGTTAGCAGATTCAGGTGAGGTTGCAGTTATTAGAGCACAGAATGTAAAACCGTTTGAGCTAAACGAAAACAATCTAAAATATATTGACTTGGAAACCTCTCGATTATTACAAAGATGTGCGTTAGATAGAAAAGCTTTATTGATGACATTTATTGGAGCTGGAATTGGAGATGTCTGTGTATTCGATAAGGAACAAAGATATCATCTAGCACCGAATGTAGCTAAAATTGAGCCATTTTCTGACTCAAATATTAATTATCTTTTAATCTTTTTAAATAGTATGTATGGGAAAGAGGAAATTTTTAAATCGCTTAAAGCTACAGCTCAACCTAGTATTTCAATGACAACAATTCGTGAAATTTGGTTGCCTCTACCTCCATTAGCTGAACAAAATAGAATTGTTGAAAAAGCAAACAAACTCTTTTCTATAATTGATAAGTTGCAAACGCTTCAAGGTAAATTACAAAAAACTAAGCTTTATTTAGCAAATAGCTTGGTTGCTAGTGCATTGAGTGATTCAAACGATAAAAGTGAATCTGAAACTACAGATAATATTATTCAGTTTGAAAAGCCAGTTGAGACTGTGAAGCAGTCGAGCCAAAAAGTGACTGACCAAATTAATTTATTTACAGATGAAAGCGTTGACGATGATTTGAAGCTTTTATCTTTAGCTGCTGAAATCACGTTTCAGTTGCATACAGAGCCAACTTTTGGTCATTTAAAACTGCAAAAGTTGATCTACTTATGCCAACAACTAAAACATATGGATTTGGCGGCTGACTTTAAACAACATGCCGCTGGTCCATATGATCCAGTTATGGCACGTTATTTAGATAAAGAGTTTAAAGATCATGAGTGGTTTAGTTACGATCCTAAGCGAGACTTAAAGTACAAACCTCTCAGTAGATGTAATGATCATAGATCTGCATTTAATAAGTATTTTGCTAAAGATGTATCTGAAATTTATGACTTAATAGGACTTTTTAGAACAAGTAAGTCTGATCATATAGAAATTGTAGCAACACTTTTTGCTTGTTGGTTACGTTTGCTTGAGCAAAAGCGATTAGTTACAGAAGAGCAGCTTCTGAAAGACTTCTATGCATGGTCTCAAGAAAAGAAGCGATTTAGTAAAGCTGAAGTACTTAATGGGTATAAGTGGATGAAGCAAAATTTAGTTGTACCACTGTAAAATGTTTAAAATTTAATAAGAGATATAAAGTCAAATGTTTAACAGTCAAATTTGAAACGTCTTTTTTATGTAATTTAACTATATAGTTATTAAAAATGGCTACTTAATAGAGGTAATTAATGGCTACCAATGGACATGAATATTGCGTTCAAAATGCTTTTAATCGGTCACATGCTGGCAGATATATATATGTTGTAGCTATGGGTATTTCTTGGGTAGTAATCTATATTTTTTTAAAATTTAATGGTGAACTCTCCCCATTAGAAAACATTATAATTTCAAGTTTAAGTACGGGTATATTATTTTTAGCTTGTTACTTTTTATTTGATAAATGGGTGTGGAAATGGAACTTGTTATTTCATTTTTTAAAATATCCTGATATTTCTGGTGAATGGGAGTGTATTGGTAAAACATCCTATCAAGAACTTGATAATGAGTTAGTGAAATCAAACAACTCAGAGTGGCAAGGTAAAGTAACTATAATTCAAACTTGGGATAAGCTAAGAATTAGAATGGAAACTAAATATTCTACTTCTGAGAGTATTTCAGCAGCCATTATTTTTGATGAAATTGATTCATATAGGGTCTTATATAGTTATAAAAATGAACCTAAAGATTTAGATGATAAAGAACTACGAACCCATTTAGGTTTTGTAGAACTTCAACTCAATAAGAACTCAAAAAGTGCTTCCGCCAAATACTATAATGTAAGTGGTAGAAGAACTTTTGGTTCAATGGAATGGAAAAAATTAAATTGATAATGGAAAAAATTTTAGTGATTCTTTAGATGAAAAGCCCAAATCCTGACATAAATCACTTACTAAATTATCTAATGCAATACTTAATGTGGTGAGAGAAGTTAATTTATCAGCAGAATCAAAAATTTTTCTAGTCCCATCAGGGGTGTCTAAAGATTTTGCATAATTGGGATTATGATATAAATAGTCCAAAAATCTTTGGGTTTCTAAAACAATCCCAAGAGAATGATTTTTGCTATTTTTTAAATTATCCTTATTAGCATGGTACATAACTGATGCTAGGTCATAACTGCTCAGCGTAATCTTTGAGCCTTCGTCAATTAAATCAGCTTTGATAGTTTTACATAGCCGAATGGATTTTCTTAATGAACCTTCTGTTAAATACTGGCAAATTAATTTAATCCAATAAATATGGGAAAATGGTAAATTTAGAAATGTTGTAGGGATATTCTTATCTAAAACGTTTATTCCTCTTAAATATTCAGAACCTTTGTTCTTATATTCATTCGTTTCGACCCAATGAGAGGGGACTACATCTACATCTCTTGGTAATGACCCTCCTGTAAGGCTTATGCATTTTCCACCAGTATTATCAATTTTAACAGCGGGATATGCTTGCTTTAACTCATAAAAACTAGAATTTCTTAATTGCTGTAGAACTTTTATGTCTTCACTTCTCAATAAAGTTGTACAGTCTTCTGAGCGATAGTGATTTTTATGTATAACTAATAAGTCAACATCACTGACTCCCTTAATGTGGATATCTAAAGGTACAGAACCTTGCAATTTATATTCTGTAGCTAATCCATGATTTGTCAGTCGAGTTTTAAGTTGATTTTCAATTCTTTTTGCAGTTTCAATACCAATCTCAGTATACCTTTGGTCTACTGCTTGCATAGCTCCAATTGAATATCGTATAGATGGTTTAGTTGAAATATTTTCCCAAAGTTCACGTTTATTCTGAAGCGAAGTAAATTCAGAATAAGAAGTAATTCCAGTTCCTATACTATCGAATAGGTCATAACTAAGATCTTTAGCTTTTCTTCTTTCCTCTAATCTTTTTAATCTATCATCAAAATTAATTTTAGCCATTGAATATACCCAATTTAATCTTAAATATAAATTGGGTATATTAAAAATATTTCAATGAATTCAAATTAAAATATTTGTTAGTTTCCCCATTTTGATCTTGGCATATTTTGAGAAATAGATTCACAAGACCAGTTTATAGAATCAAAGATAAGTAATTAGCTTAAGAACTTAATTTGCATAAAAAATAGAGCCATTAGGCTCTATTTTTTTGAATTAATGTAGTTGATGGAATTTGTAACAATCTCGTAATATGTGTCAAAAATCTCACATTATCTGTCATTCAGCGATGTGTCGCGCGACGTTTAATCTTTAAATTACCAGCTTAACGCGCCACCAGTTTGGTAGTCCGTAACACGCGTTTCAAAGAAATTTTTCTCTTTACGCAAGTCCATCATTTCTGACATCCACTGGAATGGATTGTTCACACCAGCAAATTGTTCAGGCAAGCCAAGTTGTGCTAAACGACGGTTTGCAATGAACTTCAAGTATTCTTCCATCATTGCAGCATTCATGCCCAATACACCGCGTGGCATAGTGTCACGTGCGTATTCGATTTCAAGCATGGTACCTTCAAGAATCATTTGAATGATTTCTTCCTGGAATTCAGCTGTCCAAAGACTTGGATTTTCATTCTTGATTTGGTTAATCATGTCGATACCAAAGTTCAAGTGCATAGATTCATCACGTAGGATGTACTGGAATTGCTCGGCAACACCATTCATCTTGTTACGACGACCCATAGACAGGATTTGGCTGAAACCACAATAGAAGAAAATCCCTTCAAGTACACAGTAGAACGCGATCAAGTTACGAAGCAAAATCTGGTCGTTTTCAGGTGTGCCGGTTTTGAAAGTAGGATCACTTAAAGACTGAGTGTATTTTAAGCCCCAAGCCGCTTTACGTGCTACTGAAGGTACTTCGCGGTACATATTGAAGACTTCGCCTTCATCCATACCCAAAGATTCGATACAGTATTGGTAAGCATGCGTATGAATCGCTTCTTCAAATGCTTGACGCAAGATGTACTGACGGCATTCAGGATTGGTAATGTGACGGTAAATCGCCAATACCAGATTGTTTGCAACCAATGAATCGGCAGTCGAGAAGAAACCAAGTGAACGCATCACAATAGTTCGCTCATCTTCGGTTAAACCGTTTTCAGACTTCCAAAGCGCGATGTCATGGTTCATGTTGACTTCTTGCGGCATCCAGTGGTTGGCACAACCGTCTAGATATTTTTGCCAAGCCCATTCGTATTTGAACGGAACAAGCTGGTTTAAGTCAGCACGACAGTTGATCATGGCTTTATCATCAACTTGTACGCGCTGTGCGCCCATTTCAAGCTCTTCTAAGCCTGGAGCAACATCAAGTGTTTCTAAGGCAGCAGATGCTCTTGCCAGTGAATCGGCTGAATGTTTTGTTCGACCTTTACTGGTTGCAACGGGTTGTGCAATTGCCACATCCGACGATGTGTTGTGTGCATCAGATACCATCTGCGTATCAGCCGCTTTTTGCGGGTTGATGGGCGCAGACTTGTGTTCAGGTGCAGCCGGTTTTTGCGAATCATCTTCGAAATCGTCCCAACTTAGGATAGACATATTAATTCTCTCTACGTTGCTTTATATCTTTTATGAGACATTCAGCTTGGCTGAGATGTCTTACTATACGCTTAAATTGTGTAAGCAAAATTAAGTTTTGCCGATGAAAGCACTAAACTTGTTCGATAGAGCAGATACCCACACTACTTATTTTGCTTGCTCGCTTTATGTGCCTTGAGCCAGAAATAGCCAATCGGGACATAAAAAGTCAGAACAAAGGAAACGACCAGTGCAACAAGTCCTAACATGTAGTTGTGAGTCATATGTGGCATGGTCTTTTCCTGTTTGATATTTTTAGAAACTCATAAATGAATTTCAGTTAAAAAATAAAGATTTAATAAGGAATATAATGGCTCCCAATGTACTAGCACCAAAAAACTTTAATGCTAGTGGAGAGGTTAATCCTTTCATTAGAATCAAACACATGATAGTTAATACTAAAATAGCTTGAATAAATTGTACTTCTTGCTTGGAAAGCTCGTATTTCCAACCAAAGATATCTATTTCTTTTTTCATAATTATTTATTCTCAAATAACTATGCCAACGTAGCCACGTTTGAAATCATTCAGAGAGGCTACTGGCGTAGCCTATATTCTGAGTTAGATACCTTTAGTTAATTACTGACAAGCTTCACAATCAGGGTTGTCAATTGAACAAGCCAATGGCACTGGCGCTGCTTGAGCAAAATCATCTTCCGCTACTGCTTCAGGTTTTTTCACTTCTTCAACCACAGGTGCGCTAGTGACAACAGCAGGCCCCATGTTTGATTTTACTGCGTTCAATGCACCGGTGTTAATGGTCGATTTTTCTGTAGAAGTCGCACCCAAGGCACGAAGGTAATACGTGGTTTTAAGACCACGTAGCCAAGCCATTTTGTAGGTCATGTCCAGTTTCTTACCATTTGCACCAGAGATGTAAAGGTTAAGAGACTGTGCCTGATCAATCCATTTTTGACGGCGTGATGCAGCATCTACAATCCAGCGTGGTTCAACTTCAAACGCAGTCGCGAAGATGGCTTTAAGCTCTTCAGGAATACGCGAAATCTTCTGAACAGAACCTTCAAAATGTTTAAGGTCGTTCACCATCACTGAATCCCAAAGACCGCGATCTTTTAACGCACGTACCAGGTACGGGTTGATCACTGTGAATTCACCAGAAAGGTTAGATTTCACATACAGGTTTTGGAAAGTCGGTTCGATAGACTGAGAAACACCACAAATGTTTGAAATGGTTGCAGTTGGAGCAATCGCCATCACGTTCGAGTTACGCATACCGTCTTTTTGAACTTTGCTGCGTAAAGTATCCCAATCCAGACGAGTAGTACGATCCACTTCGAACATGCGTTCTGGACGTGATTTTGCAACGAGATCTAAAGAGTCGATTGGCAAGATACCTTGATCCCAAAGTGATCCTTTAAATGTCTCATACGTACCGCGTTCAACAGCCAAATCGCTTGAAGTTGAAATCGCGTAGTAGCTGATTACTTCCATCGATTCATCGGCAAAATCAACTGCAGCATCAGAACCGTAAGCCAAGTTCATTTCATACAATGCATCCTGGAAGCCCATAATACCCATACCGACAGGACGATGCTTCATGTTTGAAGTACGTGCTTGTGGTACTGCGTAGTAGTTGATGTCAATCACGTTATCAAGCATACGAACAGCAGTTTTTACTGTACGCGCCAGTTTTTCACGATCTAACACACCGCCTTGAACGTGTTGTACAAGGTTGATTGAACCGAGATTACATACCGCAATTTCATCTTCATTGGTGTTTAACGTAATTTCTGTACATAAGTTAGATGAATGCACTACGCCCACATGTTGTTGTGGTGAACGCAAATTACATACGTCTTTAAATGTAATCCACGGGTGACCTGTTTCAAACAGCATAGACAGCATTTTGCGCCACAAATCTTTTGCACGAATAACTTTGTGCAACATGTTTGTTTCTTTGGCAATGCCTTCATAATAAGCATAACGTTCAGCGAATTCTGCACCTATTAAATCATGAAGATCAGGTGTTTCAGAAGGCGTGAATAGGGTCCATTCACCATCTTCAAATACACGTTGCATGAACAAGTCTGGAACCCAGTTTGCAGTATTCATGTCGTGGGTACGGCGACGGTCATCACCGGTATTTTTACGCAGTTCCAGGAATTCTTCGATGTCCAAGTGCCAAGTTTCAAGGTATGCACACACTGCACCTTTACGCTTACCACCCTGGTTTACCGCAACAGCAGTATCGTTGGCAACTTTAAGGAATGGAACAACACCTTGAGACTTACCGTTTGTTCCTTTGATGTATGAGTTCAAGGCACGAACTGGTGTCCAGTCATTGCCTAAACCGCCCGCCCATTTAGACAACATTGCGTTATCACGCATTGCGCCATAAATGTTGTACAGGTCATCACCAATGGTAGTTAAGTAACAGCTAGACAACTGCGGACGTAAAGTACCCGAGTTAAATAGGGTAGGTGTTGAAGCCATGTAGTCAAAGCTAGACAACAAGTTATAGAACTCAATCGCACGATCTTCACGGTTTTCTTCATTAAGTGACAGACCCATCGAAACGCGCATGAAGAACAATTGCGGTAATTCAAAACGGATGCCATTTGAATGGATGAAGTAACGGTCAAATAAAGTTTGTAGACCTAAGTATGTGAACTGGTTTGAGCGTTCTGGTTGAATCGCAGCGGCCAATTTAGCAAGGTCAAAGTTAAGCAGTTCTGGAGAGAGAAGATCAAGCTCGATCCCTTTCTTTAAGAAGGTTTCTAAAGCATCACCTTCGTTGGTGTCTGTAGACAGACCCAAAAACTCTAAACCTGTAGCAACCAGATTGTCACGAAGTAAACGTGCAGTTACATAAGTATAATTCGGTTCTTGTTCAATACGAGTACGGGTCGCCATCATCATGGTGGTAGAGATGTCAGACTCTTTTACGCCGTTATACAAGTTCTTGATGGTTTCATCGACGATCGCCTGAACGTCAATTCCTTCCAGGCCTTCAGCAGCTTTTTCTACATGTGCTTTTAGTGCACCCAAATCAAGCGGTTGAAGCTGACCATTTGCAGCGGTAATTTGCAAAGTAGGATGATGGTGTGCGCCAGTTTGTTTACGTGCATCAGAGCGTTGTTCGCGGTAGATGACATACGCACGCGCAACTTTCTGTTCACCTGTACGCATAAGCGCAAGTTCAACTTGGTCTTGAATTTCTTCAATGTGAATCGTGCCACCTGATGGTAAACGACGGTTAAAAGTATTCATCACCATTTCGGTAAGTTGTTCTATACGATCATGAATACGGCTTGAATCAGCGCTTTGTTGACCTTCTACAGCCAAGAAAGCTTTACCTATCGCGACAGAGATTTTCTCTGCATCAAAAGTAGCAACATCACCGGTGCGTTTAATCACCTGAAGTTGACCAGGAATTGAAGTGATTAAGCTCATGTTGGCATAGCTCCATTGTCATCTATTGTTATGTGTGTGGACCGTTTGAACTGGACGAAATCTCATCTCAGTGTTTGAGGAATAAACACAAGAACTAGTGGTTTAAAATCGAATTGAACACAAGATACGGGAAAAATGAGCTTAGATCAATATTGACATTTTAGTAAAAATTTTTCTATTTCTTCGCAATATCTCATTGCAAAAAAATCTCTATTTTTATGTTTCTTGTATAAGCCTGATTAGATAGGGGTCTAGCATAACAAAGCTCGAATTAAGTGCTTATAGATAACCTTGTGGATAAGTTAAAAGAGTGCGATTAATTACTCATATTCTGAACAAAATGGCAAAATGTATATAAAAGCCTCATTTTGTAACTTAATATTTCAAAAAAGTAGCTGTAAGCTGCATTAAATTTGAAAAGATCAATTAATTCAATGGTTAATAAAAATATAACAAAAAACTACTTTGATGTATCAGTTTGGTGAATGCCATCTTGTTTACAATGTAAACGTGTGTATATTGCTGAATATATTAAAGCGTATCCACCGGATTTTTAAGGATACCTTAATCCATATAACAGGGGCATTTTATGAGCCAAGAAGAAAAGTTACCTAAAATTTTAATTGTTGAAGACGATGAGCGTCTTGCACGTTTGACTCAAGAATACCTGATTCGTAATGGATTAGAAGTTGGGGTAGAGCCTGACGGTAATCGCGCAATCCGCCGTATTATTGCTGAGCAACCAGATATGGTGGTACTGGATGTGATGTTGCCAGGTGCAGATGGTTTAACCATTTGTCGTGAAGTTCGTCCACATTATCATCAACCGATTCTGATGTTGACTGCACGTACTGAAGACATGGATCAGGTTTTGGGTCTGGAAATGGGTGCGGACGATTATGTCGCTAAACCTGTTCAGCCACGTGTTCTCTTGGCGCGTATCCGTGCATTACTACGTCGTACCGATAAAGTACCGGAAGATGAAGTTGCACAACGTATCGAATTCGATGACCTTGTGATTGATAACGGTGGTCGTTCGGTGACTTTGAATGGTGAGTTGGTTGATTTCACCAGTGCTGAATATGACTTGTTGTGGTTATTGGCTTCAAATGCCGGTCGCATTCTATCTCGTGAAGATATTTTTGAGCGTCTGCGCGGTATTGAATATGATGGTCAAGACCGTTCAATCGATGTGCGTATTTCGCGTATCCGTCCAAAAATTGGTGATGATCCTGAAAATCCGAAACGTATTAAAACAGTACGTAGTAAAGGCTATTTGTTCGTTAAAGAAACCAATGGTCTTTAATAGTTGTACCTAATTTTTATAGGACATCCTCTTGTTTAAACACAGTATATTCTTGCGTATTTATGCGGGGTTAGTGATTTTAGTAGCTTTGGTGGCGGTATTTGGCTACCTGCTGGTTCAGATTATTAATTATCAGCGCGCGCAGGAATATCGTGAGTCTTTAACCGATGGGGTGTCTTATATTATTAGTGAAGGCATCGCGCGACAGCCGAATGAGCAACAGAAAAAAGACTGGGTTTCTGATGCTTCAGATTTGCTTGAGTTGCCCATTTATTATGTAGATTCAAATAAAGTTGATTTATCGCGTGCCGAGCAAAAGCGAATTAGTGATCGCAAAGCTGCGGTTCGTTATGATGCACAGAACTCGATTGCTTACGTGATTATTGGCTTGAAAGATGATCCAAAACATTTGCTTTATATAAAAGTAGACAAAATTGGTGAACGCCAAATGAAAGCGTTGCCCATTTTTATTCTGGATTATCTGGTGTATTACCCAGGACAAGAAAAAGAATATTTGGCAAAAATTCAATCGAATTTTTCCTATCCCATTCAAATTGAAAAAGTTCAAAACCTGCCACTTGATTCCGAACAGATAGGCCGACTTCGATTAGATCACAGTATTATTTTATATCGTGATAATGCCTCGGTGCGTGGAACCACAATTTCAATTGTTTCCCCTATGCCAAGTTCACCTTCTGAGGTGCTGGTACTGGGTCCGGTACCGTTATTTAACTGGATGCCTTTTCAGCTTGCAGCCGGGATTACCTTGCTTAGCTTATTTGTGTTGAGTTTAGGGGTATATGGTCTGCTTGTGCCCATGCAACGTCGTTTGCGTGAAGTCAATTATGCCTTGCATCGAATGAAGTCGGGTGATATGACCTTGCGTTTACCGATCGATGGTACCGATGAAATGGCAAGTCTGGCGACGAATTACAATAGTATGTCAGATCATATTCAGCGTTTGATTGAAGCACAGCGTGAATTGATGCGCGCGGTTTCGCATGAATTACGTACACCTGTAGCACGTATCCGTTTTGGTATGGAGATGCTGGCAGAAGAAGATGATTATGAATACCGTTTGCAGCAGGTTGAACAGATTGATAAGGATATTGAAGCGCTAAACACCTTGATTGACGAAATCATGACCTATGCAAAACTTGAACAGGGCACACCTTCGTTAGATTTTGAAAAAATCACCTTATTTGAAGTCTTGGATCAAGTGGTGGTTGAAACTGAAGCGCTAAAAACACAAAAAGAAATTGAGTTACGTGTAACGCAACCTAGCGTTGTGGTGGATGCAGAGCGCCGTTATTTGCACCGTGTGGTACAAAACCTGGTTGGCAATGCGATTCGCTACTGTGATGACAAGATAATTGTGAGTGGTGGCATTAACGAGGAGGGTCTGGCTTATGTGCAAGTTGAAGATGATGGCGCAGGTATTCCCGAGGAAGAGCGGAAGCGGATCTTTGAAGCTTTTGCACGTCTCGATGACAGCCGAACCCGTGCTTCTGGTGGTTATGGTTTAGGTTTGTCTATTGTAAGCCGTATTGCTTACTGGTTTGGCGGTAATATTCATGTGGATAAAAGCCCGGTTTTGGGTGGTGCGCGTTTTACCATGACCTGGCCTGCACAAAGGTTTAATAAATCAGCCAAGAAATTAGGCATGACCAAAGACGGCATAGAGTCTTAGTAATGAGTAAGCAATAAAAAAGCACCAGATTTGGTGCTTTTTTATTGCTTACTCATTACTCGTGAAGAGTAGCATCGGGTTCAATAATCTGTTTTCCTTGTTTCAGGCTTTCTAGCGCATCCGCATTGAAGTCGAGTAATAAGGAATTATTCTTAGGGTCGATCGCATAATGGCTAATCAGCTTTTGATCGCCATTTAATGTTTCAACTTTATATTGATCTGCAAGATTTAAAATAGCATCCAGATTTGTAGTGGCAGAGGCAAAGTCTTGGCGGAAAAGTTCATAAATATCACGAAGGTCAAAAATTGCATTCTGAGCATCTGGATGTTTTTGAACATACCCTTCCACATGACGCACTAAAAGTTGTGCAAAGAAAAAATACTCTGATTCGTGTTTGTATTCTAAACCCATGTGTTTGCTCCTTATTCTTTGTGTCTACGGATGTAAATAGGAATAGCATAAATAGCAAATGAGGTCATCATGAGATGCATTAGAGTTGCAAAAAAACACACAAATACGGACTGCAAAGTCATGTTTGTTGTCTTATATAGAGGTTATGCCTTTAGTACTCCCCCTAAAAAGCCTTCCCATATTCATCATAAGCCTGTTGACCGTACTGATCTTCATGGAAGAGATAAAACAGTAATGATTTGGAGGTGAGCGGGGGCTGGAAAATTTTTGCCAAAGTTTGATCGTTTTATGCCGAATGAAATATGCTTGAATAAATAGATGGCATCAAGATTTGGGTTTTTTATGGGAAATATAAGCCTGAATTACATAAATTTGAAAAAAATAATCATTTTTCTTTTTTTGATTTAATAAAGCGATTGCTAGACAAACAATAGGGCTTAAGCTTTGAAAAAACAGCAAACTGACTAAAATATCATCCAAAAGACTAAGGCTTATAAGCTAGCAAGTGAAATCATAAATCAGGTACAATTGGCGGGATTAATTTTGTGTTTGGTGTATTAGAAGGCCAATACATACATTCTTTGTTAATAAATTAGGCCTGCCAGGAGTTATCCCCGCATGAGTGCCATTACTCCATACGATTGGGCAATTATTGCCTTCGTGATCGGCGTTACATTTCTTTGCGTCTTTATGCTCACAGTTCCTTTACTCCTTGGGGGTAAGTCATGGGGCCGTGCGAAGCAAGAGCAATTTGAGTCAGGTGTGGTAGGTGCGGGTGGAGCACGCATCCGCTTGTCTGCTAAATTCTACTTGGTTGCGATTTTCTTTGTAGTATTTGACTTAGAAGCACTTTATCTCTACGCATGGGCTACATCGGTTCGTGAGGTAGGTTGGTTCGGTTTTACCACTGTGGTGATTTTTGTAGTCGATTTATTGATTGCGTTGATTTATGCAGTGAAAGTAGGCGCATTAAATTGGGCGCCAACCGATCGTCGTAAATCAGCAGCTATGCAACCGAAAATCGGTTCAGCAAATATGAACCTTGCAGACATTACTCGCTTTAACTCTATTGAAGAGTTGGTTATGGACCCTACAGGTCAAATTCCAGCTCAATCTTCTGGTCGTGTGAAAGCAAAAACACCGGCTACATCATCTATTAAGGAGTAACTCGGGATGAAATATACATTAACCCGTGCGAATCCGGATGCTGATCAATATCCACTTCAGGAGCGTCAGATCGTAACCGATCCGCTTGAAGAAGAAGTGAATAAGAATGTATTCATGACTCGTTTAGAGGACGTGATGCATACAGCTGTAAACTGGGGCCGTAAGAACTCTGTATGGCCTTTTAACTTTGGTACGTCGTGCTGTTATGTAGAATATGCAACCACTTTAACCGGTGTACATGACATGTCACGTTTCGGTGCCGAAGTTATTCGTGCTTCACCGCGTCAGGCGGATTTAATGATTGTTGCAGGGACTTGCTTCGTGAAGATGGCACCTGTAATTCAGCGTTTATACGAGCAAATGTTAGAGCCTAAATGGGTGATTTCAATGGGTGCTTGTGCAAACTCTGGCGGTATGTATGACATCTATTCAGTTGTACAGGGTGTAGATAAAATCATTCCTGTCGATGTGTACATCCCAGGTTGCCCACCACGCCCTGAAGCATTGTTGCAAGCATTAATGCTGTTACAAGACCAAATTCAATTAGAGCGCCGTCCACTTTCAGCGGTGATTGGTGATGATCTTCAGCCAGTATATAAGCCAAAGATGCAGCCAGAACGTGACCGTAAGAATGCTGAACGTATTGCAGTGAAAAACTTACGCTCTATGGATGAAATTAAATAATTTTAACGATGAAATATTGATGCGCCCGGTCTGGGTGTAATTGTCGTTAAAGTTGACTTGAATTTGTATTAAATAGGAAGCCAAGCCAATGGCTGAAACTGACATTGCTATGCCAGAATCAACGCCTGTTGATTCACGCCCAGCATTTGCAATTGTAGAAGAGCTCAAGACCAAGTTTGGTGAGAACTTCTACGTGCAAGCGACTTTTGAAGATTTTCCAACGGTCTGGGTTGAGCGCGCACGTGTACAAGACGTTTTAATGTTCTTGCGGAAAGTCGCACGTCCATACGTGATGTTGTTCGACTTGTCGGCGGTAGATGAGCGTTTACGTACACACCGTGACGGTTTGCCTGCATCAGACTTTACCGTGTTCTATCACTTGCTGTCGCTCGAGCGTAACAGTGATATTCGTATTAAAGTTGCGTTGAATGAAAATGATCTAAATCTTCCAACAGCAACCAACATTTGGCCAAATGCCAACTGGTACGAACGCGAAGCATACGATATGTTCGGCATTAATTTCGAAGGGCATCCAATGCTCCGTCGTATTTTGTTGCCAACCTATTGGGAAGGTCACCCGCTGCGTAAAGAATATTCTGCACGTGCCACTGAATATACGCCGTATATGCAGAACCAGGCAAAACAGGATTTTGAGCAAGAACACTTGCGCTTTGTTCCTGAAGACTGGGGGCTAAAACGCGGTAATGCGGATGAAGACTTCATGTTCCTGAACTTGGGTCCGAACCATCCCTCTGCGCATGGCGCATTCCGTGTCATCTTGCAGTTAGATGGCGAAGAAGTGAAAGACTGTGTGCCTGACATCGGTTATCACCACCGCGGCGTGGAAAAGATGGCTGAACGTCAAACCTGGCATTCATTCATTCCGTATACCGACCGTGTTGACTACCTGGGTGGTTGTGCGCAAAACATGCCTTATGTGATGGGTGTGGAACAAATGGCAGGAATCACTGTTCCTGACCGTGCGCAATGTATCCGTGTCATGATGTCTGAATTGTTCCGTATCAATAACCACTTGTTGTATATCGGTACTGCAATTCAGGATGCGGGCGGTATGACGCCAGTATTCTATATGTTCGCCGATCGTCAGAAAATCTATGACGCCATCGAAGCGATCACGGGTTACCGTATGCATCCAGCTTGGTTCCGTATTGGCGGTACTGCGCACGACCTTCCCAACAACTGGCAGCACCTGATTCGCGAAATCCTGGACTGGATGCCGAAGCGTATGAACGAGTATTACACAGCAGCACTGAAAAACTCGGTGTTTGTTGGTCGTACCCGTAATGTTGCGCAGTACGATGCAAAATCTGCATTGGCTTGGGGTGTAACCGGTACCGGTCTTCGTGCAACAGGTATTGACTTTGACGTTCGTAAATATCGTCCGTATAGCGGCTACGAAAACTACGACTTCGAGGTACCTTTAGAGTACGAAGGCGATGCTTACGCGCGTGTCATGGTGCATTTCCGTGAAATTGAAGAATCACTGAAAATCGTGAAGCAATGTTTAGATAACATGCCGTCTGGTGCCTATAAAGCAGACCATCCACTGGCAGTTCCACCACCAAAAGACAAGACATTACAAGATATTGAAACTTTGATTACGCACTTCTTGAGCGTGTCATGGGGGCCTGTAATGCCTGCAGGTGAAGCATCTGTGATGGCAGAAGTGGTGAAAGGTGCAAGTAACTACTACTTGACTTCAGACAAGTCAACCATGAGTTACCGTACCCGTATTCGTACACCAACTTTCACCCATTTACAACAAATGCCTTCCGTGATTAACGGCAGTCTTGTATCTGACTTAATCATTTATTTAGCGACAATTGACGTCGTAATGGCTGACGTGGATCGCTAAGGGGTAAACGCATTATGATGATTTTGACTGATAAAAAGCCACGTGTGAATGTTGAAGGGATTTTAACTTCGGAAGAAATCCACGATATCGAACATCACATTGAACATTATCCGTACCCGCGTGCTGCATGTTTGGATGCATTAAAATGCGTTCAACGCCGTAATGGCTGGGTAGATGATGCGCAAATGAATGCGATTGCACAAATGCTCTCTATGAGTGTTGCGGATTTAGAAGGTGTTGCAACGTTCTATAACCGTATCTATCGCCAACCTGTTGGTCGTCACGTAATTTTGTTATGTGACTCGATTGCTTGCTTCCTGATGGGTGCAGAAACTTTGGCTGAAGCGTTCCAGCGTGAACTCGGTATTCAGTTTGGTCAAACCACCGCTGATGGTCGTTTTACCTTGTTGCCGATTTGCTGCTTAGGTAACTGTGACAAAGGCCCAACCTTAATGATTGATGAAGACACTCACGGATTGGTTGAAGTGACTTCGGTTAAACAGTTATTGGAGAAGTATCTATGAATACTGAACCAAAACCAATTTACGGTGACGGTAACCCGGAAACTCATCCACTTACTTGGCGTTTAAGCAAACAAGCCAATGTCCGTAATGCTGATGATTACGAAGCGCTTGAAGGTTATGCAGGCTTTAAAAAAGCCATTGCCATGAAACCGGCTGAAGTACTTGATGTGGTTAAAGCTGCAACTGTAAAAGGTCGTGGTGGTGCAGGTTTCCCGGCAGGGATTAAATGGTCATTGATGGCGCCAAATGATGGCGGTCCACGTTACCTGATCTGTAATGCCGATGAAATGGAACCGGGTACCTTCAAAGACCGTTTGTTGATGGAAGATCTTCCACACCAATTGATTGAAGGTATGTTGATTGCGGCTTATACATTAGAAGCAACTCAAGGTTATATCTTCATCCGTGGCGAGTACATCGAAGCTGCTGCTTACTTAAATGAAGCATTAGCGCAAATTCGTGCCAAAGGTTACTTGGGTGAAAACATCCTTGGAACAGGCTGGAACTTTGAGATGCATGTGCATACCGGTGCGGGTCGTTATATCTGCGGTGAAGAAACTGCATTGATTAACTCGCTTGAAGGTCGCCGTGCCAATCCGCGTACCAAACCGCCATTCCCGCAAGTTGCAGGGGCTTGGGGTCGTCCTACCATTGTCAATAACGTAGAGACCTTTAATAACTTGCCAGCCATCATTCTTCGTGGTCCTGAATGGTATGTCAATTTATCTGCGGGTAAATCGAAAGATCCAGGCACAAAAATTTATGGCGCATCAGGCAAGGTGAAGTTCCCGGGTTTATGGGAGCTTCCTTTTGGTACGACAGCGCGTGAAGTGATTGAAGATCATGCTGGTGGTATGCGTGATGGTCTTAAATTAAAAGCATGGTTACCTGGTGGTGCTTCTACAGACTTCTTGGCTGCTGAACACATTGACCTGCCAATGGATGCTGAAAGCATCATGAAAGCAGGCTCACGTTTAGGAACTTGTTTGTTAATGGTGGTTGATGAAACCCAATGTATGGTTTCAGCGACACGTAACTTAGAAGAATTCTTTGCGCGTGAATCATGTGGTTTCTGTACTCCATGTCGTGATGGTCTACCTTGGGCAGTAAAAGCGCTTAAAGCTTTAGAGAATGGCGAAGGTAAACAGGAAGATATCGATCACTTACAAGAGTTAACGCGTAAGTTATGGATTGGTAAAACTTTCTGTGCCCACGCCCCGGGTGCAATGGAACCGCTTATGGGCGCACTCAAACATTTCCGTAGCGAGTTTGAAGCAAAAGTGACGAATCGTCCTGCTGCTCAAGCTAGCAACGCAGAACAAGTTTAAGGAATTCGACTATGGCTACAATTCATGTCGATGGAAAAGACTACGAAGTAAATGGCTCGGAAAACTTGCTACAAGCATGTTTGTCTTTGGGTCTGGATATTCCATACTTTTGTTGGCATCCATCCTTAGGTTCGGTTGGTTCTTGCCGTCAATGTGCCGTGACTCAATACGCGAATCCAGAAGATACGCGTGGTCGTTTAGTCATGTCATGTATGACGCCTGCATCTGACAATACCTATATCTCGATTGAAGACAAAGAAGCAAAGGATTTCCGTGCTTCGATTGTTGAATTCTTGATGACCAACCACCCGCACGACTGTCCAGTTTGTGAAGAGGGTGGTCACTGTCATTTACAAGATATGACTGTGATGACACAGCACGACCGTCGTCGCTACCGTTTCACCAAACGTACCCATTACAACCAGGAGCTAGGCTCATTCATTTCACACGAAATGAACCGTTGTATCGCATGTTACCGTTGTGTTCGTTACTATAATGACTATGCAGGCGGTACGGACTTTGGTGTGTACGCGAGTGCTTCTCGAGTTTACTTTGGTCGTCCAGAATCAGGAACGCTAGAATCTGAATTCTCGGGTAACTTGACTGAAGTTTGTCCGACGGGTGTATTTACCGATAAAACCCACTCAGAACGCTATAACCGTAAATGGGACATGCAATATGCGCCAAGCGTATGCCACGGCTGTTCTTCAGGTTGTAACATCTCTCCGGGTGAACGTTATGGTGAAATCCGCCGCGTAGAAAACCGCTTTAATGGTGACGTTAACCAATACTTCCTTTGCGATAAAGGTCGTTTCGGTACCGGTTATGTAAACCGTGAAGATCGTCCGCGTCAGCCACAGTTCCGTTCAGGTGGAAATGTGACTACAGTTTCTGTAGATCAGGCGCTTGATACCGTGATTGCAAATATTCAAGACAAAAAAGTTTTGGGTATTGGTTCTCCACGTGCATCTCTTGAATCTAACTTCGCGCTTCGTGAATTGGTCGGTCAAGAGAACTATTCAACAGGTATGTCTCAAAAAGAACAAAATCTGGTTGAACTGGCTGCATCGATCATGCAAACCGAGGGTGTTTATAACCCGACGATGCGTGAAATCGAAAGTTATGATGCTGTATTGATTTTGGGTGAAGACTTAACTCAAACTGCACCACGCATGGCTTTGTCTGTTCGCCAGGCTGCGAAAAACAAAGCCAAAGAAATGGCTGCAGAACGTCGTACTCAAGAATGGCTGGCTGAACCGGTACAACGTATTGGTCAAGATGCAAAATCTCCGATTTACATCCTTGCTGCCACTCAAACCCGTTTAGCAGATGTTGCGACGGGTGAAGTAGTTGCGTCTCCGAACGACATTGCACGTTTAGGCTTTGCGGTTGCTGCAGCAGTTGCGGGTGAAAATGTCACTGGTTTAGATGACGATGCGAAAGCATTTGCGCAAACCATTGCTGACACATTAAAAGCTGCGAAAAAACCATTGATCATCTCTGGTACAAGCTTACAAGACCCTGCAATCATGGAAGCGGCAGCACAAGTTGCGCAAAACCTGGGTTCAAATGCGGGTCTTAGCTTGACTGTTCCTGAAGTGAACTCAATGGGCTTGGCAATCTTCGGTGGTTTAAGCTTGGAACAAGCATTCGCTCAAGATTACGATGCCATCATCGTGGTTGAAAACGACCTATACCGTCGTTTGCCAACAGCTCAAGTGGACGCAGCATTTGCCAAGGCAAATGAAGTGATCGTGCTTGATCATGCGGAAACTGCAACTGTTGCGAAAGCATCGATTGTACTTTCAGCGGCAAGCTTCGCGGAAGGTGATGGTACTGTGGTATCGCAAGAAGGCCGTGCACAACGTTTCTACCAAGTGTATGACCCAAGTTACCACAAACCAGAGTATGCGATTAAAGAATCATGGCGTTGGTTACATGCCCTTGAAACTGGCTTGCAAGGTAAGGCAATTTCATGGACATTGCTGGATGACGTCATTGATTCTGTTGTGAAGAATGTTCCTGCACTTGAAGCCATTCAAGATGTGGCACCAGATGCTGGCTTCCGTGTGCATGGCTTGAAAATTGCACGTGAACCACGCCGTTATTCAGGTCGTACTGCTATGCGTGCGCCGTTATCTGTACATGAGCCGAAACAACCGATTGATATCGATTCTGCATTAACGTTCTCTATGGAAGGTTATGTGGGGAATCAGACTCCGTCTTCACTGGTACCATTTGCATGGTCTGCAGGCTGGAACTCTCCACAAGCCTGGAACAAATTCCAGGACAACGTGGGTGGTCACTTGAAAGGTGGTGATTCAGGCATTCGTTTATTTGACCGTCTGAAAAAACGTCCTGCACGTACTTTCGTTGCACCAACCCCAGTTGTGGTGAATTCAGAAAGTTTCCGTTTAGTACCGATGCACCACATTTTCGGTTCTGGTGAGTTCACTGTGAAAACTCCGGCGATGGAATCACGTATTCCTGCTGCCATGTTTGCGGTAGGTGAACAAGATGCTGCACGCTTAAATGTTCAAGACGGTCAAAAAATCGCGGTGAAATCAGGCGAGGCAACAATAAGTCTTCCAGTTCAAGTGATTGAATACTTACCTACAGGTTATATCGGTTATCCAGTTGGTCTGGCACCAACAGTTTCACTTGCAGAGCCTGTATCAGTCGCGGTAGGAGTGTAATTCATGAATCAAGAAATTATACGTCAAACACCGCTTTGGGCTGAGAACTGGCCAATCGCTTATTCAGTGGTTCAAGCGATTGTGATCTTGCTCGTGGTGGTGCTTGTCGCTGCGTTGATGTCATTCATCGAACGTCGTTTACTGGCATTATGGCAAGACCGTTACGGTCCAAACCGTGTTGGTCCTGGGGGGATGTTCCAGATCGTTGCCGACATGCTGAAAATCATGTTCAAGGAAGACTGGACACCGAAGTTTGCTGACAAGCTTACTTTCCGTTTAGCACCAGCAGTTGCCATGGCAACTGCTGTACTTTCGTTCATGGTAATTCCTGTTAGTCCAACACTAGGTGTTGCTGACATGAGTATCGGGCTATTGTTCTTTATGGCAATGGCCGGTATTGCAGTCTATGCAGTACTGTTCGGTGGTTGGGCTTCAAATAACAAATATGCGTTATTGGGTGGTCTTCGTTCAGCAGCTCAAACCATTTCTTATGAAGTGTTCTTGGGGATCTCATTGATGGGTGTAGTCGCAATTGCGGGTTCATTCAACATGCGTGAGATTGTTGAAGCACAACGTGATGTGTGGTTCGTTATTCCGCAATTCTTAGGTTTCTTGATCTTTATTGTTGCGGGTGTGGCAGTAACGCATCGTCATCCATTTGACCAACCAGAAGCTGAACAAGAATTGGCGGAAGGTTACCACGTCGAATACGGCGGCATGAAATGGGGGATGTTCTTCGTTGCAGAATATGTCAACGTGGTTCTTATTTCGGCATTGATCGTTACTTTATTCTTCGGTGGCTGGCTTGCGCCATTCAACTTAGAAATTCCATTTATTCCACCAGTTTTCTGGTTCATCATTAAAACAGCATTCTTTGTGATGATGTTTGTTTTGGCTCGTGGTTCGTTAATGCGTCCACGTTATGACCAGGTGATGAACTTTGGTTGGAAGATTTGTTTGCCATTGGCGTTGGTCAACTTGTTGGTGACTGGTGCTGTGATTCTGATGAATCAGGCCTAGGACAGCAGGGAGTACAAAATGTATAAAATTCTAGCTGGATTCGGGTCAATCGTACGTTCATTGTGGATGGTATTTAGCCACGTGACACGTAAACGTGACACCATTTTATATCCAGAAGTACCAGGTGAACAAATTGTTCCGCCGCGTTTCCGTGGTCGTATTGTATTGACACGTGACCCAGATGGCGAAGAGCGCTGTGTTGCATGTAACTTATGTGCGGTTGCTTGCCCGGTGGGCTGTATTTCACTACAAAAAGCAGAAAAAGAAGATGGTCGTTGGTATCCGGAATTTTTCCGTATCAACTTCTCTCGTTGTATTTTCTGCGGTATGTGTGAAGAAGCATGTCCAACGACTGCAATTCAGATGACACCGGATTTCGAATTAGGCGAATACGTTCGTCAAGACTTGGTTTATGAGAAAGAAAACTTGCTCATTTCAGGTCCGGGTAAATATCCTGACTATAACTTCTACCGCGTAGCCGGTATGGCTGTAGCAGGTAAAGATAAAGGTCAAGCACAACGCGAAAGCGCGCCTGTTGACGTACGGAGCTTATTACCATGATGTGGCCATTTTATTTGATGGCACTCGTGGCCATTGTCTCTACGATTCGTGTTGTGACCAACGCGAATCCTGTACATGCATTGCTGAGCTTGATCGTATCTCTGCTTGCTGTGGCAGGAATATTCATGATTGTGGGTGCACCATTTGCTGGTGCGCTTGAAATTATTGTTTATGCAGGCGCGATCATGGTGTTGTTCGTGTTTGTGGTGATGATGCTGAATCTGGGTCAACATACGGTTGATCAGGAACGTAAGTGGCTCACTTCATCTGCATGGGCATATCCTGCAATGATGAGTTTCCTGATGGGCCTTGTGCTTGTCTGGATGCTTGGCTCCGATTACACCACTGCTGGTCCTGTGATGGGCACAGAGGTGATTGGACCGAAAGTTGTCGGTACAGCGCTCTTTACTCACTACTTACTATTGGTAGAAGTTGCCGCGATGTTATTGCTTGCAGCCTTGGTTGCAGCATTCCATTTAGGTAAACGTGAACCAAGTGCGGAAAAGGAAAAAGAATAATGGGCAACATCCCTTTAGAACATGGTTTGATCGTTGCAACCATTCTTTTTGCACTCGGTTTCTACGGTGTAATGGTGCGACGCAACCTATTATTTATGTTAATGAGCCTTGAAGTGATGATGAACGCAGCTGCACTTGCGTTTGTTTTAGCGGGTAGCGCATGGTTACAGCCAGATGGACAGATCATGTTCATCCTGATTTTAACCCTTGCTGCTGCAGAGGCATGTATTGGTCTTGCGATCGTCCTTCAGTTCTACCATCGCTTCCATCATTTGGATGTGGATGCTGCTAGTGAGATGCGCGGATGAGTTATTTATATTTAACAGTATTATTTCCGCTCATTGGTTTTGTCCTTTTAGCGGCAGGGCGTAACAAGCTTCCTGAAAATGTAGCTGCAATTATTGGGGTAGGGTCAGTTGGCCTGTCTGCTTTATTTGCTTTGATCGCTGGTATGGGCTTTGTCGCGAATGGCTCGGTTGCTCAGGTTCAACATCTTTGGACCTGGTTTAACGTCGGTGGTTTAGCGCCGGGCATGAGTCTGCATCTAGACGGTCTGTCATTACTGATGATGGGCATGGTGACGGGTGTCGGTTTCTTAATCCACATCTTTGCATCATGGTACATGCGTGGTGATGAAGACTTCGCGCGTTTCTTCTCTTACTTCAACCTGTTCGTAGCGAGCATGTTGCTTCTCGTATTGGGCGATAACCTGGCGTTATTGTTCTTGGGGTGGGAAGGCGTAGGTCTATGTTCATACTTGCTGATTGGTTACTACTACCAAAAACCTGAAAATGGTTATGCAGCAATTAAAGCATTTACCGTAACCCGTATTGGTGACGTATTCTTGCTGATCGCATTGTTCTTGCTCTATCAACAATTTGGTACTTTGCATATCGGAACAATCGTTGCCAATGCACCTCAAGTTTTAGCGGGTGACCATTCACTTGCGATCTGGACATCTTTAATGTTGTTCTTGGGTGCTGCCGGTAAATCTGCTCAAATTCCATTACAAACATGGCTCGCCGATGCGATGGCAGGTCCTACACCTGTTTCTGCATTAATCCATGCTGCAACAATGGTAACTGCAGGTATTTACCTGTGCTGCCGTATGTTCTCTGTGTTTGAAATGACCCCTGAAGTGATGATGTTCATCTCGATCACGGGTGCGGTCACATTGATTGTGGCTGGTTTTGCTGCATTGGTTCAAACCGACATTAAACGTATTTTGGCTTACTCAACCATGAGTCAGCTCGGTTATATGTTTATGGCAGTCGGTGCTGAAGCGTATCAAGCCGGTTTATTCCACATGCTTTCACACGCATTCTTCAAGGCATTATTATTCCTGTCGTCTGGTGCAGTGATTCTGGCCTTCCACCACGAACAAAACATCTTCAAAATGGGTGGCTTGTTCAAACACAATAAATTCCTGTTTGCCTGCTTCGCCATTGGTGGCGGTGCCTTGGCAGCCATTCCATTCTTAACTATTGGTTTCTTCTCGAAAGATGCCATCCTTGGTGCAGTTTGGGCGCAGGGACAAAGTGTTGCAGTTTATAACAGCCTGTACTGGGTAGGTGTTGCTGGTGCTTTCTTAACCTCTATTTATACATTCCGTTTAATCTGGGTGGTATTCTTTGGTAAAGAAAACACGCCGTATCACGAAATCAAGGGTGCGACTTATTGGGCTCCGTTGGGTATCTTGGCGGTACTTTCAACTGGTTTGGCTTACTTCTTAAAAGCACCAGTAGAAGCAATTTTAAACTCTGCGAAGATTCCGGCGTTTATTATTCCTGAAGCACTTGAAGCGGGTGTACACGGTGCTGAATATACCGCAGTCGGTATTGCCCTTGCCGGTCTTGTAGTGGGCGTGATCTTATTTGCCTTTGCTTACAAGGCTGTTAAAGCTTTTGCTGAAACTTCATTTGGTGCCGGTCTGGTCAATATTTGTCGAAATGCACTTGGTTTTGATGCGTTGTATAACATCGTATTTGTGAAACCATATTTGCTGATTGCGAAAATTTTAGGTCGTGATCCAATTGATGGTTTGTGGTTAGTGCTTCCTGCGATTGTTAAAGGTGGCCATAGCTTCACCAGCTCACGTCAAACAGGTTCATTGCGTGAATACGCATCAAGTATGTCACTCGGTGTAGTGGTGTTACTGATGATCTTGATCGTGATTCAGGTAGTGGGGAAATAAGATGGAAATCACAAACAACTGGATTTTACCCGCGCTGATCTTGGTACCGTTCATTGCAGGTTTTATTTGTTGGCTCGTCGACAAGTTCGACGACAGAATGCCACGTTATATTGCCTTGTTCGGTATGCTCATTACTTTGGGCTTAACTGTTGCACTTTGGCAATCAGGTACTTTCAACTATGAATTAGGCGCTAAAGTTCCGACTTGGTCTGCCGAATTCATGCTGCCTTGGATTCAAACACTCGGCATTAACATTCACCTCGCAGTGGATGGTCTTTCACTTCTTATGGTTGGCTTAACTGCATTACTGGGTGTACTTGCAGTTGGCTGTTCATGGGGTGAGATTCAAAAGAACGTTGGCTTCTTCCACTTAAACCTTTTATGGTCTTTGGGTGGGGTAATCGGTGTATTCATCGCGATTGACCTGTTCCTGTTCTTCTTCTTCTGGGAGATGATGCTTGTACCAATCTACTTCCTGATTGCGTTATGGGGTCATAAAGGCGCGGACAACAAATCACGTGTCTATGCAGCGACCAAGTTCTTTATCTATACTCAAGTGGCAGGTTTAATCATGCTCATCGGTATCCTAGGCCTTGTGGTTTATGGTTACATGATGACAGGCATGATCGGATTTGATTACAACTACTTGCTAGGTGTGGCGAATACGCTTGATGCACAGTTACCATCAGTGGCTTATGCCTTGATGCTTTGTATGTTCATTGGTTTCGCTGTAAAACTTCCAGTATTCCCATTGCATGGCTGGTTACCAGATGCGCACGCTCAAGCTCCGACAGCAGGTTCTGTCGACTTGGCGGGTATCTTGATTAAGACAGCTGCATACGGTCTACTTCGTTTCGTTATTCCATTCTTCCCGGCGGCTTCTGCACAGTTTGCAGACATCGCGATCATTTTTGGTTTAATTGGTGTGTTCTACGGCGCTTGGTGTGCTTTCCAGCAAACCGATATGAAACGTCTGCTTGCTTACACCTCTATTTCGCACATGGGCTTTGTGTTACTTGCACTTTACGCAGGTAATATCTTAACGTTCCAAGGCTTAATGATCATGATGCTGGCACATGGTATTTCATCTGCTGCATTGTTCATTATGTGTGGTCAGGTGTATGAGCGTTTACATACCCGTGACTTGCGTAAAATGGGCGGTATTCGTGGTCAGTTCCAATACCTGCCATTTTTCTTGATGTTCTTTGTTGCAGCCCTTGTGGGTATTCCAGGTTTAGGTAACTTCATTGGTGAATTCCTGATTTTGATGGGTTCATTCGAGAAATTCCCAACCTTTACCATTTTGGCAGCAATCAGCTTGGTACTGGCAGGTCTTTATGGCTTAATCCTTATCCACAAAGCAATGTTTGGTACACCAAACGAAGAGCAAAAACAACATTATACTAATCCGCTGAAAGACTTAAATGCGCGTGAGATTGTTATTCTGTTGATTTGTGCCGTTGCTCTACTATGGCTTGGTATCTACCCACAAAGCTTCCTTGATATTTCAAATTCAAGTATGGCGTGGTTAGCAAACAGCTATATCCCAGTTCAAGACGTTGTCGATGCGACTCAACAGGTCGTATCTCAACAAAATGTGGAGATCCAATAAGCCATGAACTTCACAATGTCATTTTCTGAGCTCATGCCATTAGCTCCTGTGATGATCGTGGCTTTAACTGCGATCGTTGTGATGCTTCTTGTTGCAATTAAACGTAACCATAATTTAATTGCAACAGCATCTGTAGTGGGCCTAAACCTTGCTGGGCTATATATTCTATTCGCTATGTTCGGTGGTGCTTTTGCACCTTCGAACGTGATGGGCATGTTTATGGTTGATCCATTTAGCATGCTTTATCAATTGGTGATTATTATTGCAGCTCTTGCTTGCTGTACCTTGTCTCACGCTTATATTGAAAACTACAAAGATAACCGTGAAGAACTGTATATCTTGATGTTGTGCTCGGTCGCGGGTGCAATGCTCATGGTGGCAAGCTCGCATTATGCATCTTTCTTCATCAGCCTTGAGTTGATGTCGATTCCTGTATACGGTCTGTTGGCATATACGCATCAACGTTCACGCTCTTTAGAAGCGGGTATTAAATATCTGGTTCTTTCAGCAACTGCGTCTGCAATGTTGTTGATGGGTATGGCTTATATCTACGCGTATACCGGTTCATTGTCTTTCTATGACAATGTGCAAGCATTAATGCAAGCAATCCAGCAACCGATGGTGATTTTAGGTCTAGGCCTAATTATCTGTGCCGTTGCATTTAAATTATCTCTTGCTCCGTTCCACAAATGGACACCAGACGTTTATGCAGGTGCGCCAGCGCCAATCGCAACCTTCCTTGCGACTGTTGCAAAAGTTGCAACCATTGGTTTGTTTGTACGTTATTTGCTGACTTCAGGTGCAATCCTGATTGACTCTATCGTAACCATCATCACGATTGTTGCGGTGCTTTCAATCTTGGTGGGTAACTTCCTTGCGGTACGTCAAGTCAACTTGAAACGTATCTTGGGTTACTCTTCAATTGCACACTTTGGTTATTTGCTGATTGGTTTAATCAGCATGACTTATGCAAGCCTAGGTAACGTAACGGTTTATGTGATCACTTATGTGTTAACCACAATTGGTGCGTTCGGTGTAGTCGCGTTAATGTCGAGCCCGTACAACAACGACAATGAAGCAGAAAGTTTGGCGGATTACCGTGGTTTGTTCTGGCGTCGTCCAGTACTGACAGCAACTTTAACTGTAATGATGTTGTCTCTTGCCGGTATTCCTTTAACTGCAGGCTTCATTGGTAAGTTCTTGGTGGTGATGGCTGCGGTAACTACGCAACATTGGTTCCTTGCTGCAATGATCATCGTGGGTTCTGGTATCGGTTTGTATTACTACCTCCGTGTGATGGTGGTGATGTACATGACACCTCCAGATACCCCACGTATTGATGCTGATAAACATTGGGGTCAAAAAGTCGGTGGTCTTATGGTACTTGCTGCGGCCTTAGCGGTATTGGTGATTGGTGTCTATCCAGACCCGATCATCAAGATGGCGCTTCAAGCAGAAATTTTATCTCCACTGCATTTCATGCTTTCTCAGCAGTAATCTAAAAAAACGATTAGTTTTAAGCAAAAAGCCTTCTTACTTAGGGGGCTTTTTGGTTTATAAGAAGTATAAAAAACATTTATAATAGGAGTAATTTTATCTCATCTTTTAGGTGTTCTCCTGTGGCTATTCATGAAATCCGTCATCCACTCATTCGACATAAACTTGGTTTGCTACGCCGTGCGGACATTAGTACAAAAAACTTCCGTGAATTAGCACAAGAAGTCACCATGCTTCTCACTTATGAAGCGACCAAAGATTTACCGGTATGTGATCACGAAATTGATGGCTGGAATGGCAAGGTGACTGTAGATCGCATTGTCGGTAAAAAAATTACCGTTGTGCCAATTTTACGTGCCGGCATTGGCATGTTGGATGGTTTCCTAAATCTTATTCCAAGTGCAAAGGTATCGGTTCTGGGTTTAGAGCGTGATGAAAAAACTTTAGAAGCACGTACTTACTATAAAAAATTAGTACCCGACGTTCAAAACCGTCTTGCGATGATTATCGATCCAATGTTAGCGACAGGTTCATCACTTGTTGCAGCGATTGATGTATTGAAAGCAAGTGGCTGTAAAGATATCCGTGTCATGGTTCTGGTTGCTGCCCCTGAAGGGATTAAACGTGTTGAAGCGGCTCATCCTGATGTGATTATTTTTACTGCTTCGATTGATGATGGTTTAAATGAAAATGGTTATATCGTTCCGGGTCTTGGCGATGCGGGTGATAAAATTTTTGGTTCAGTTCAAAAAGACTAATTTTTCAATTTGATTAGAAAGGAGGCTTTTAAAGCCTCTTTTTTATATACTGTGCTAATAGCGTTTACAGATTAGAGTAAAGTTCATGAAATTAGAATATAGATTCGGCAAAGTACTCAAATACAATCCTGAAAAAGGATTCGGTTTTATTTCAATGGCAGGCGAAGATATATTTTTCCATATCTCAGATTTTGCCACAGCCACAGAGGTTGAGCCAAAACGCAATGAAAAAGTAAAATTTGTGCTTGAAGAAAATGGCGAGAAGCTGAAAGCAACACGTATTGAGCGTGTTGATCCAAATCCAGCTAAAACCAAACAGAAAAAAATATTGGAACACAATGAAGCCATTTCAACAGCGTTGTTATCAAACTTCAAACGTTGATTGAATAAATTTTCGTCATCTAAGTATTTTATTTAGATGATTAAAATACTCATTAAAAAGCGCCATTAAGGTGCTTTTTTTATTACAATTCCCGGCATAAGATTTAAACAATAAGAGCGACTTATGTTTGTTGAGGGGAAAGTTAAAAGCTATATCGTAGAGCGTGGCTTTGGATTTATTAGCATGGACGGGGAGTCGAAAGATCTATTTTTTCATATCAAGGATTTTCCCAATAAAAGTGTCGAACCTAAAATAGGGGAAAAATTGAAGTTTCGAATTGTCGAAGATAATGGCAAATTCAAAGCCGATCAGATTGTTCGCTTGGATTTAAAGCAGAACACAGCAGCTTTAGAGTCGCAGCCCCAACGAAACTCTTATACGAGTAACAATGTTTCCTCTCGATTTAATGAGCGTAGCGATAAAGGGCGCATTTTCACAATTATTGGGCTGATTATTATCGCTGTGCTCGCAGTGTTGGTTTATAACAAATATCAAGATTATAAACAGGCCAAGCAATTGAAAACCCAACAGTTGATACAAGAACAGGCGCAGATTGTGGAACAGCAGCGTAAAGCTTTGGGTGATTTGCCAGATCAAGTTCTTTCAGAACAAGGAAAAAGACATCTAGATAACCCATCAAGCGAATCATTGAGAACCGAAGTAATAAATGTTGCAGCACCGACTCAAGCTCCTGTGACAACATCACAATTTAAATGTGATGGGCGTATACATTGTTCACAAATGGGCTCCTATGAAGAAGCAATCTTCTTTATTAAAAATTGCCCAAATACCAAAATGGATGGAGATCATGATGGTATTCCTTGTGAGGATCAATTTGGTCGACACTAATAATCTATAGCAATAAAAAAGCGCCATCTAGGCGCTTTTTTTATGATTTTAAATTATTTTTCGCAGAACTTCATAAAGGCTTTTAGTCCCGGACCTTGGTACTTCTGACGATGTACCAGCATGAACAATGGACGGGTAAGTTGCCAGAACGGAGTTTCTAAAATGACCAGCTTACCTTTTTCAAGCAAAGGCTCAATCGCGAGTTTAGAAATACAGGACATTCCAATACCGCCAGCTACAATTTTAAGAATCGCTTCATTGTGGCCGAGGGTCAGACGGATATTGGCATCCGGTAAATCTTTGAGAATCGCATTATCAAAGACTTCACGCGTACCTGAACCTTCTTCACGTAAAATCCATTCTACGCCTGCCGCCTCAAAGTCAGTAGGAGTCAATGCACGGTCAAGCTGCGCCAGTGGATGATTTGGTGAACAACACACTGCAAGTTCGTCATCACGCCAATGAATACATTGCAACTGCGGTAGGTGACATGAGCCTTCAATTAAAGCTAAATCCAGCTGAAACTGGTTCACAGCTTCAATCATTTGGCGGGTATTGCCGACTTGAAGTTGTAAATGTGCTTGTGGCTGAATTTGAAGGAAATCTGCCATTAAATCGGGCATTAAGTAATCCGAAATCGTGAGCGTTGCACCTAAGCGTAGGTCAATACTTTGTAGCTCACCTTTGGCTGCCTGCTCGAATGCATCACAACGACCTAAAATTTCTAATGCTTGCGGCAATAGATAACGACCTAAATCATTGAGTTGTAGACGTTTACCTAAGCGATCGAACAGCGGAGCACCTAAGCCATCTTCCAAATCGGCTAAAGCCATACTTGCAGCACTTTGGGTGAGTTTTACGGCATCACTGGCTTTGGTTACTGTGCCTTCTTGGGCGACTGCTACAAAAACAGCCAACTGGCGTAAAGTCATGCGCATGAATAGAGCCTTAACATTTAAAAAAATATTAATAAATTATGTGGTCATGCTACCATGAGCATAGTCTTTCATGCCACGTTGAAATCATGTCAATTGAAAAATTTAGCCTAGAAAAAGTCTTATCTGTACACCGTTGGACCAATAATTTATTCAGTTTTACCCTGACACGACCTGCACATTTCAAATTTACTGCAGGACAGTTTGCGCGTATTGGACTGAAATTGGGAGATGAGATCGTAGTTCGAGCTTATTCTGTGGTGTCATCACCTTTTGATGAAACTTTGGAATTCTTTTCAATTGTGGTGCCAGACGGGGCATTTACCTCTAATTTACAACATCTCAAAGTGGGCGATGAACTGTATTTGGAAAAAACACCTTATGGTTTCTTAACCCTTGCCCGTTATCAGCTTCCTTTACCGCAAGATTTATGGTTGTTGGGAACAGGGACAGGCTTGGCGCCATTTTTATCCATGCTGCAAGACTTTGAAACCTGGACTAAATATAAAAATATTCATTTGGTCTATAGCGTAAGAACTGCCGCCGAACTGGCTTATGTAGAGCGTATTCAAGAAATTGCAGCAAGTTTTGGTGAAGGACATAGCGGATTTAAATTTGTGCCCATTATCACCCGTGATCCTAATGCAGTATTACATGACCGCTTACCGGTGCTGATTGAAAATGGTGAACTGGAAAAAGCAGTTGGTCTAAAATTAAATATTGAAACCAGTCACGTAATGTTGTGTGGTAATCCGCAAATGGTGGAAGACACCAAAGAAGCCTTAAAGGCACGTGGTTTGATCATGAACCGTCGTGGTGAAGGAAATATTGCAGTTGAGAATTATTGGTAAAAGCTACGAAAATTATTTTGCTCTCTCCCTGAGCAAGATTTAAAGCATTGCTTTTAAATCGAAGTATAAGAGAGGGCTGGGGTGAGAATCTATTGAAATAGTACCTCTGCCTTGCGCAATAGTACTGCTCAACTCCTAAAAGAAGAGGGAACTAGAAACTCTCTCTAAACTTTTCCTTCAAGCCATAAAATATCCCTCTTTAATGAGGGATTTTTAAATCAAATCATTCTAATTAATGTACAAACATATCAATATATTCGCGAATTTCTTGGATCGCGGTTTCAACGTCCGCGGTAAGCCAAGTCGGTTCAAACAGGCCTGAATAATGTTCAAGACGATCTTGTGGAACTACCAAACGAATTGGGCACTCTTCTTCAAGTAAACGCCAAGGAATAATCGGCACTTCATTGTCTAAAAAGGGTGCGATATTACGAATATCAATCACCATCGCATTGATACATTCAGGAAAAGGCATCACCGAAAACTCTTCGGTACGACGACGGAAATATTCCAGATCACCCCATTTAAGCACGTAACTGGGTTTATTAAATTCAATAATCCCAATGAGATGTTCATCACGAGTGTAATGCAAGCAACATTGATGAGTGACATCAGTGTCCAAATCAAGCGTTACAGATTTCTGTCGATACGCCATAAAGTTAACAGCATGAAAAACAAGGTGCACAATTATAGCTCATTTTAAGCCTTTCAGCACCTACACCCCAATTCATCTTTATTTAAGATTAAAGATAAAAATACCCGGTATTTATTTTACTACAACAGCCGCTTAAACGGCTTTTTTACCACATTTTAAAATTGGTATGGCGTATGCGTAAATCTTTTTATTTCAAAAAATAGAATAACAGTTAGGTATGTCAGACATTAAAACTGTAATAAAAAATGCCCCAGATAAGTGGAAACCTAATAGAAGAATATTTTTTCTTAGATCAATTAAAAAGCGCAGTCAGATGGTTGCTTTTGCCAAAAATGATGGCTGAAATGAACAAGATTATGTGCAATCAGGATTTAATTTTAGTCGCCAAAAAATGCAGGCTGATCACTCAATTTCGTAATACCAGTTTGTAACACCAGAGATTTGGAAGAGCGATTATTAACCCGATTACAATCGCAGATTTACCTTATATTTCCGCCGGTATTTTAGATGGTTTGATGTATGGCAATGGTGATGCTAAACATTATTGTATTCAATGTACCTCCTGCCAATTGATCTGAAGGGGTGGTGACTCAGCGTTGAATGGTGTTAATGAAACATTCTCGCCAACTCCAACTTTCAGGTATGCATCTTAAAGATGAGCATGAAATGGTGGTTGAGACTACTACTTACTTTCAGCTAAAAATTTATTTTCTAATGTGACAGTATTTAAGCCAAGTTACATGTATTCACCATGTCACTATGCTTTTACACATAACTAAACTGTGGATATTGCTAGTATAAAAATATGAAAACAAGATAAAGCAGAGAAATATATGCCACATGATTTTAATAAACCGCCTCATGTAACCACCCCGGAAGAAAAGAATCAGAAAAAGCGTCTGCCTGTTTATATTTTAATTCTTGTGGGGGTGTTTTTTATTGCTTTACTGGCTTATATGTTTGCCGATAGCAAGCCGGATGCGCAAGATGCGCCTCCTGGACATCCTAATCCTTCAGCTGTACCAGCTACACCGAATAATACAACCCCAGATACTGCAACGGCGACTGCAACCGATGAGGCAGTAGCCACTGATGTCGATACGGCAACGGAAGCGGGTGAAAGTGATGCAATTAAGAATGCTGCTGATAATGTGGGGACTGGACGCAGCAATGGTAATTAAAACGAAAACTTTATTGTAATAATTTAAAGCCCTGATCTGCAAAGATTAGGGCTTTTTTGCAATGTAATGTACGCTTTTGTTGTATTTATGCTGATTTGTATTGAATAAAAAACACGCTAAATCTAAGGTTATTTTCAACCTCATAATATTAGGTATAAGTCACTCAAATAACAGTGCAATTCCTACGCCTTCGACTTCAATAAGTAATAACAAGAGGAAATCACAATATGAATGAATATTTTTCTGGAGGCCCTAGAGGGGGAGAATTTGATGCCATGTATTATTGGAATCAATTTCATCCTATTCTAGCTGCTGTCGCTATTTTATTGATTGGTTGGATTCTTGCTCTTATTATTGCAGCAGGAATTAAAAAACTTTTAGAAAAACTAGGAACAAATCAAAGGCTTTCAAGTACCACTGGACATCGCGCAAATATTGAAAGTATTGTATCTCGCGTCGTGTTCTGGATCGTGATGATCATGGCCATCATCGGTGCATTAAATGTGCTCAATCTCACTAGTGTGAGTGGACCATTTAGCAATATGATTCAACAATTCCTGTTGTTTATTCCACAGCTTCTAGCTGCCGTGGCTGTTGGCTTTATTGGCTGGATTGTAGCCACCTTGGTTAGAGCTGGCATGCAAAAACTGTTGGATCGTACTCAGCTAGATGAAAAACTGAGTGCAGATGTCGGCGTGAGCCCAATCAGTAAAAATATTAGTGATATTGTCTATTGGCTAATTTTATTGTTATTCCTTCCAATTGTATTGTCTATTTTAGGTCTGAACGGTCTGTTATTCCCAATACAAAATATGGTCAGTGAAGTTGTTTCTTACTTGCCTAATATCTTTATTGCCGTTGTTATTGTGTTTGTCGGTTATGTTCTGGCAAAAATTGTACGCGGTATTATTGAAGGTTTGGTCGGTAGTTTAAATTTACAGCATGAAACACAAAAAATTGGTTTCTTAAAAAATTCCAATTTGCCAAGAGTATTAGGTTCTTTTGTTTTCGCTGTCATTATTATTACTTCACTCATTATTGCATTTGAAGCCTTAGGTATTACTGCAATTTCACAGCCCGCAACTGCGATGCTGTATGAAATTATGAATGCCATCCCGCATATTATTGCGGCCGGTTTAATTCTGATTTTGGCTTATGTAGTTTCGCGCTTCGTAGCTAATTTGGTGGTTGATGTATTGGCTGGAACAGGGGTTGATGAATTACCTGCCAAAATAGATGCACAACGCTTTTTAGGGACAACTAAAGTATCTACTATTGTCGGATACATGATTGTCTTCTTTACCATGCTATTTGCAGTATCGGAAGCCGCAAACCGACTTGGCTTTGAACAGGTGAGCGGACTGATTTCGATGTTTATCCAGTTCGGTGCCAATATTTTACTTGGTGCTGTCATCTTGATGATTGGTTTCTGGTTAGCCAACATTGTTGCAAAAGTAATCGGACGTGGTGAATACAACAGTTCACGCTGGTTAGCAAACTTGGTTCGTATTCTGATTATGGGCTTAGTGATTGCCATGGGTTTACGCGCAATGGGTATTGCCGATTCTATTGTCAACCTTGCCTTTGGTTTAACTTTGGGCGCAGTTGCAGTGGCATTTGCACTCGCCTTTGGTTTAGGCGGCCGTCAGCCAGCCGAACGCGTATTAACGGATTTAATTGATAAATGTAAGAAAGATGCGAAGGAACCTAATCCTTTACATCAAGATAATTCCGATCTCATGACTTCCACCTCAATCTCTGCCCATGCTGCGCAAGCATTTACTCAACATGGCGCCGTAGCTAAAGGAATTGATCCTTCAGTGGATAAATCTTCTGAATTTGGAATAAATGGAGGCACGTCTCCGGCAAGCTCTGATCTGACAAAACCTGCAACAGAGAGTCGATTCCCATTATCCAATCAGGACGGGGATGGTTCTCAAGTGCAAAACAATTTGTCTAATCCGACCCCTGCGTCACTTACGACCGCACCTCAGGACGATATAACGAGTACAGATCAGGCAGTTCCAGATTCTGTACGCATTGACCTTCAACAGCCGCCAAAAAATAATCCATTTGGATCAACGGGTGAATCAGAGTCAAAAGTTGATATTCATACTGACAAAAAACCTAACCCGAACGATAACAATACGTAATCGGTTCAATTGAGATAAAATCGGCTACAGTGATGTGGCCGATTTTAATTTAACCATTAAAAGGAAATAAGAATGTCGAAAAAACGTCCGAATAACCTTATCGCACCAATTGTGATTGCAGGAATTACTGCAGGATTCTTTGTCAGTGCCTATAGGTTCGTTTTTGCTAAACCAAAGCAAGCAGATGAACCGGTAAAACCTGCTTATTCAGTAGATCAGTCACAAGAAGAGGGTAATAAAAATAGCTAAAAAATAATCGTTTTTCTTGGCTTTTTGTGCTATTTATAAATTAACTATTTTATATAATATAAGCATTTAGATAAATGTGTATGAAATGGTTAGAACCATATTAGGATATATGAATAGTAATAATAAAGGAGAGGAAACGATGCTATTAAATAATTTTTTTAAGTCATTTAAAACTATATTAAATATTGCTGAAACTTCATCTGAAGCACAAGCAATCGCGAACATGGATATCGCAATTGCTCGCTTACAGCAGGCTAAATCTGTTCGTTTACTATCTACAGATTATTTAGAATAATCGGCTCAAAATGTCTATCTAGTTAAACATATTGTGATGCGGCATGTGCAGACGCCCATGCCCATTGAAAATTGTAACCACCTAAATGACCGGATACATCCAGCACTTCACCGACAAAGTAAATGCCTTTTTGCTTTTTACTTTCCATGGTTTTGGATGAAACTTCTGTAGTATCTACACCGCCCAAAGTCACTTCAGCTGTACGATAACCTTCGGTTCCTGAAGGTTTAACTTCAAAAGCATGCAAGCGCGTTGCAATCTGTTCCAGCTTTTCATCACTCAAATTGCCAATTGCGGTATCTGCCAATTCAGCCCAGATGAGTGTTTGTAATTCCAGTACCACACTTTTAGGCATATGCTCATTTAACAAAGTCCGCAGTAAGACTTTGGGTTGACTGGCTTTTTTCGATTTAAAGAAATCAACCAGGTCGACATAAGGCAGAAAGTTAATCTTGAAGCTTTGCCCGACATCCCAATAGTTAGAAAGTTGCAAAGAACTTGGCCCGCTTAAACCGCGATGAGTAAACAGCAAGGCTTCGGTAAAACTGTTCAAATTATTGGAGAGGGTCGCATCTACCGCATTACCGCTTAAACGGGTCGTGACTTCTTTGAATTGATCAGAAAAGGTAAAGGGCACCAAGCCTGCACGGGTGGGATGGATATGATGCCCAAACTGTTTGGCTATCTCATACCCAATGCCTGAGCCGCCGAGGGTGGGAACGGATAAACCACCCGTTGCGACGACTACTGATTCAGCTTCAAAATAGCCAACAGAAGTTGCCACTTGAAAACCTTGATCATCAACATGTGTCACAGCTTTCACTTCACAGTTGGTTTTAATATCGACTAAAGCTGTTTTATCGCATTCAGCCAACAGCATAGCTAAAATTTCTTTAGCGCCGTTTAAGGTAAACAGTTGACCGTGTTTGCGCTCTTCGTATTCAATGCCGTGTTCGCAAACCAAGCCAATAAAGTCCCAATTGGTATAACGGGTCAAAGCTGAAATCACGAAGTGCGGATTATGTGAAATGAAGTTTTCAGGTTCGACATAGAGGTTGGTAAAGTTACATTTACCACCGCCTGACATCAGAATTTTTTTACCCACTTTGTTGGCTTTTTCCATCACCAAAACTTTACGACCACGTTGTGCCGCCATATATGACAACATCAGACCTGATGCACCTGCACCTAAAACAATGACATCGTACTGATTTGTAGACATGGAACAACTCGTGGGAGATAAAAGCAGGGCATTATAGACAATTTTAGCCGCAATTTCAGGATTGATCTTAGCCCGTGTGACGACCTTGTAAGCCGCCACTATGAATCACCAAAATTCGTGTGTCTTGGGAGAAGTAATTTTGTTCAATTAAATCAAATAAGCCCATCATCATTTTAGCGGTATAAACCTGCTCTAAAGGAATATGGTGCTCGACTTCAAAAGACTGCATAAATTGTAAAAGTTCAGGCGTGGTTTTGGCATAGCCTCCACAGCAATAAACATCAGTAATTTTCCAGTTTTTCTTGGCCGTCCATTGTTGTACATTAGATTGCAGAAAATCACCTTTGAGTGCTGAAAAACCAAGAATGCTTTGATGCTCTGAACTTGCTTCAATGATTCCTGAAATGGTTCCTCCTGTACCGACGGCACAGCAGATTACATCGTAATTTTGCAGGTCTTCGGCATTCAGAATTTCTTTACAGCCTTGAATGGCAAGCGGATTGGTCCCACCTTCAGGAATAAAAAAATGTTCAGGAAATTGCTGGTTCAATTTACCCAGATAGTCAGGCTGATTTTTTTGCCGATACTGTTCACGCGAAACAAAATGCAGCTGCATACCAAACTGCTGCGCCGTGGCTAAAGTCGGATTTAATGGTTTAGTTGCCAGTTCTTCACCACGAATGATACCCACGCTTTTAAAACCGAATAAATAAGCTGCATACGCTGTTGCAGAAATATGGTTGGAATATGCGCCGCCACAGGTCAGAACCGTATTTAAGCCTTGTTGTTGCGCCTCAAGAAAATTGTATTTTAGTTTAAAAAATTTATTGCCCGAAATTTGCGGATGAATTTGATCTAAACGCTTAATGGTCACAGTCACAGGGGCTTTAATATTAAGCTTTTGGTATGCTACTGACTGCGCAATCTGATCAAACATTTCATCATGATCCCTGAATATTCAAATGTATTGTACGCAAAATACTTTTATCTATAGTTATATTATTTGCTTAAGAGGGTGGATCTACGGTAATTGCTACAGACATGTCAGGGGAAATGCGTTCAATTTTATAAAGTAAGATGATTGAAATAAATTTTACGCTCTGTACTGATTTGTAAAAATATCTTAATTAGTTGAATTAAAAACACAAATAAGTGATCAAAAAACAAGCATTGATGCTAAGCTAGAAAATATAACAACTATGAAAAAGAGGATATGTAATGAAAAAGCTATCCGTGGGTTTATCTGTTTGCTTGCTGTTATTGCTGACAGCTTGTGATGCAAAAGATGATTATAACAAGCCGAAAACTGAAGTTCGTACCATGATTATTGGCGGTATGCCAGTTCATGAGCATGATTATCTTCTCTCACAGCTCAACGCCCGTGAAATCAAACCGGTGGTGCAACAGTAAAAGATTGGAAAGAAATTGAGGTGTCTAGGCCAGATTTAAGAAAATTTGAAGTAGATACCTGATTCCTTGCAAATTGTTTGTCTTATTTAAAGATGTAATCACTATGAAAAATGGTTTGTACTCATCTAATCTTCAAAATGAAATAGGAAGGGCTTAAAATTTTAAATTCAATTGAATGGTGAGTTAAAATATCAGAATCTACAATTTTTGCCGGTAATTAGCGATTGATATGGTCGGTTCATTTTGCAGCTCATCTTTAGTTTTTGGTTTTTACCTTTATTTAGCTGCATGTTGTTATCGATTTATTCGGGTTACAAGTCGGTTTTGTAGATCACTTTCAGCAGCAATGCTCTTAATTGGTTCATCTGCTTTTAAATAAATAAATGTTTTATTCAGCTTATAGAATACTTTAATTCTTGATTGAATAAAATTTTAGTGAATTATTCGGTGAAATTGCAAAAAGTCTGAGAAAAATAGCGAGATATTCAATTTTTTAAACTGTAGAATTAGCACGAAATTAATTTATAAAGGCATTTCAGGTGGAATCATTTTGGATTTTGGGCTCAATTGCCTTTGCTCTCATGTTAGGCGCGATGAGTCCTGGACCGACATCAATTTATGTCGCTAAAAATTCAATAGCCATTTCACGAAAACACGGCCTATTTACCGCTTTAGGTACAGGGACTGGGGCGGCCATTTTTGGTTTGTTGGCGGTGCTTGGATTACAGGCATTTTTGTTGGCGGTGCCGTCAGCCTATTTAGCTTTAAAAATATGTGGCGGTTTATATTTGCTGTGGTTGGCTGCCAAAATTATTAAACATGCCAAAGACCCCATCGAAAGCAATAATGATACAAACTCTCAAATGTCACTGCACCGGGCTTTTAGTACTGGACTTATTACCCAGCTTTCAAATCCGAAAATTGCGATTGTGTTGGCCAGTATTTTTACTGCGCTATTGCCTAAAGAAATTCCTGCTTATTATTATTTTGTATTGCCAATTCTATGTTTCTTTATTGATGCCGGTTGGTGTTCATTGGTCGCGGTTGCCTTGTCAGCAGAGAAACCACGCCGTGTATATTTAAAATTTAAAGCTATTTTCGACCGTATTGCCGGTGGGGTGATGACATTGCTGGGTTTGAAATTAATCTTTGGAATGAAATAATTTTATTTAAATTATAAAAAACCCTCGATTAATGAGGGTTTTTTATAAAGACATATATATTTTTATTTTTTGCAATTTGGTTGTGACATATCAAGAATTTGAGTTCCTTCAACACGATAGCCAATTTGACCGAAAATAAATGCCTGATTCAGCTGAGTAATAACTACATCCGATAATGCAATTGAACAAGGATTTTTCTCGATAGCTCTGTCTACTGCTGTTTTAGAGTTAGGAATACCAAGTGGAAAGAGCACTACAGGTACTTTGTCCTCAGCTCGAACACGTTCATCTTTTACAAATTGATGTGAATTGATATTGTAGTTTTTAGTAGAAGCTACTGTCATATCTGCCATACGGATTGAACAGCCAGCGAAGGTAACTGCTGTAGTTGCTAAAGCAACTGCTAGTAATTTTTTCAATAATATCAAAATAATAAATTTATTTTTATGGATAAATAAGTTCTCAGTTAGTTTAAACATTAGATCCAGAATAATAGTTTTACTATTCTTATGATTTTCACCTCATCGAAATTTTCTTACTCGATAAAAGAATCTAAGTACCGATTAGTGAGCTGATCTAACAAGAATAATTTTATAAAAAATTGATAGATAGCAAATAAATAATAATTTAAAAATGAATTTTTTTATTAGATAAAGATAATGTAATTTTAAAATTGAAATCTAAGAAAAAATAGACTCTAGAAAATAAAAGACCGACGATTCGAGTGATGGTGAAATCGTCGGTCAAAAAATTTGTTGCAAGTTTTAGCTTGGGCTGCTGTTCCGTACTAAAATTTGAAACTAAGTTTATTGCTTTAGTAAAAGTTCACCGAAAATATTGTGGATGCCGGTACAAATTAACGGGTTTATGAACTTCTTACCCTATATAACGCAGGGGATTACAGATTGGTTGACAATAAAATGAAAAAAAATTCATTTTTTTTTATAATAGGCGTCCTTATCGTAAATTTGGTCGTCAAATTAATCTAATGAGTAAATATTTCTTAAGGTTTTTTATATATTTAATTTTATTTACTCTGCTTGCAGGGATTATTGCCGGTTTTTTACCAAATGTAGTGGGTCAAGTATTAACCGCATTTCCTTATTTAATTGCGATGATTTTGGTATTGTTTAAATTTATTCGTGACGAACAGCATGCACCGACCAAAATCGAACGTAACAGATTCAGTTTAATTTTTGTTTTGATTTTCTTTTTATATAACTATGTTTTTGCAATTTTTGGTCAGCTGATCTTCAATTTTAACCAGCCCAATATTTTTAAATTATGGTGGGATTTTGTCTCACAAAGTGAGTTTCAATTGCTGCTTATCTCGCGCTTACTCATTTTTATGATTCCATTTTATCTGATCAGCTTTTGGTTTTACGGTAAACAAGCCCAACGTATGGCAAAAAAAATGCTTGGCTAAGATAAATTGAGATACGTTTGAACTAAAAATAAGCCTATTTTATAGATAGGAATACAGTGAGGTAGTCGAATGCTAAAAGAAAACGTACTGGTAACGGGTGCAAGTGGTTTTATTGGTTCGCATCTATTGCCTTATTTATTGTCGCGTGATTACGCAGTGATTGGTCTGACACGTCAGAAAAACAAGATTTCCAATCATCCTGATCTGAGCTGGGTTCAAAGTCTGGAGGAACTTAAAACGGACCGGATTGATTATGTGATTAACCTAGCGGGTGAAAATATTGGCCAGTCACGCTGGACCGCAAAAAGAAAGCAGCAACTCATTCAGAGTCGGGTTGAAGTTACCCACCAGCTTTACAGATACTTAGAAAAAAGACAGATTTTTCCGAAACGTATTATCTCCGGTTCTGCAGTGGGCTATTACGGTATTGACCCGAGTGAACAATGGTCAACCATGTGTACCGAACAGTCTGCCCCACAATCTATTTTTATGTCGGAACTGTGTCAGTTATGGGAACAGGCGGCATTAAGTTTTCAGCAACAAAATACCAAAATTGTGCGCTTCGGAATTGTGTTTGCAAAGAAGGGGGGCATTCTTCCACGTATGCTGTTGCCGATTAAACTGAATATGGTGGGGCGTATCGGACATGGTCGGCAACCGGTGGTATGGGTGCATGTTCAAGATGTATTGCGCGTGATTGAGTTCCTCCTGACAAAAGAAACCAGCTCACAAATTTTTAATGTGGTCTGCCCAGAAAAAATGACCCAAGCACAATTTGCTCAAACCGCTGCACAGCAGCTGCATCGTAAACCTTTATGCTGTTTACCGGCTTTTGTTTTGAAGGGGATGCTGGGCGAACAATCACAACTGGTTTTAAACGGTCAATATGTACAACCGAAAGCACTGCAGGAGCTAGGATTCGAGTTTAAATATCCTACGTTAAAACTGGCTCTGGCCGATATTCTAGCGAGCAGCTAAAGCTTCAGGTCTTAGTCTCTGCGTACTAAAAGCGGCAGGATCTACAAAGGTGGGCTGCTCAAGTATCAGCTGTCGTAATAAACGTGCCGAGGCAGGCCCCATACACAGACCATTACGGAAATGTCCGAAGTTGGCCCATAGATTATCAAACTCTGGCATTTTCCCAATATAGGGCACACCAGTAGGTGAACTTGGTCTGAGTCCTGCCCATTGTTTCGCAATTGGAAAACGCTCAAGTTCCGGCACCATTTCCAGACAGGCTTTGTAAATAGTCTGTTGGATGTGAATATTCGGTCGATGTTCAAAACCCAGTTCATCCATACTGGAGCCACAGACTACATGACCGTCCTGACGTGGAATCAGGTACATTACCTTATTCATGCAAATAGTCGGCAACCACTTTTCAGGGGTTTTAAACAGCAGCATTTGTCCTTGAACGGGGTTGACCGGAATGCTCATATTCAATTGCTGCGACCAGTGTGCGGACCATGCACCTGTGGCAATGACGATCTGGTCGGCCTGAATCTGTTGGCCAGATTGGGTCTGAATGGAAGTCACGCGCTGCTGTTGAATATGAAAATGATCCACCCAGGTATTTTCATAGAATTGTACCTGCGGGTGCTGTTTTAAATAACTGATTATGGATTTGAGTAGACGTGGATTACGGACATTAGACAGCTGCGAAAAATACAGCGCTTGGCTAAATTGCCCTGAAAGATGCGGATTGATCTGCTGAAGTTGCGGCTGTTGTAAAAGTTGGCATTGCTGCATCGGTTCATCAAACTGCTCGGCATAACGCTGTCCGATATCAAAATCGCTTTCATCTAGAATCAGCATACCGGTATTATGAATTTCAAAATCAATGCCCGTGATCGGTGCTAATTTCTTATTCCATTCTAAATATAGCGATTTACCGTGTTGCGCCAATTGATTTACCGCACGTGGATAGCGCCAAGGATACATAGGCGAGAGAATACCGCCACCGGCCCAGGAGGCTGCTTTTCCCGCTTGTTGCTGATCGAAAATAATCACGGAGCATCCCTGTTCCACAAGCTCTAAAGCAGACAATAGACCGCTAATACCTGCTCCAATAATGGCAACTTTCATCGCTTAAACCACTATTCCTTATTTCATGTTTTTCAGTTTAAGCGCAGCTTCTTCAGCGAAGTAAGTCCAGATGCCATCGGCACCGGCACGGCGGCAACTCATCAGCGATTCAATAATCACATCTTCTGATAACCAGCCATTTTGAATGGCACCGGCCAGCATCGCGTATTCACCGCTGACTTGATAAACGAAAGTGGGTATACCAAAAGTATCTTTTGCTTCACGCACGATATCGAGATAAGGCATACCCGGTTTCACAATCACCATGTCTGCACCTTCCTGAATATCCAATGCAATTTCATGCAAGGCTTCAGCGCGGTTGCCGATATCCATCTGGTAATTGTATTTGTTGCCACCTTTCAGGTTGCTGGATGAACCCACCGCATCACGGAAAGGCCCATAGAAGCTAGACGCATATTTAGCCGAGTACGCCATGATACTGGTGTAGATATGACCATGCGCTTCAAGCGCATTACGAATCGAACCAATACGGCCATCCATCATATCACTGGGTGCAACCACATCTGCACCAGCTTCAGCATGACTTAAAGCCTGTTTAATCAGACAATCAACCGTTTCTTCATTTAAAACATAACCCGTGTCATCAATAATGCCGTCTTGACCGTGCGTGGTATAAGGGTCGAGTGCGCCGTCAGTGATCAGCACCATTTCAGGCAATTCTTTTTTCAGCAGGCGAATGGTGTTTTGAACCAAGCCATCTTCATGCCAGGCAGCTTCAGCAGTGAGGCTTTTATCTTCCTGCGGCGTTACCGGGAATAAAGCGAGTTTAGAAACTCCCAATTCCAGCAGGCGTTCTGATTTTTTTAACAGCAGGTCAGCAGAAAGTCGCTGAACCTTCGGCATACTTGGAATATCTTGGGTCTGGTTTTGGCCCGGAAGTACGAATACTGGGTAAATGAGATGATCGGTCGTCAACTGGGTTTCACTTACCATAGACCGTAATTTGTCATTTTTTCGAATTCGGCGCATACGGGTGGCAGGAAATGCAGGGCGATTGAACGTATAAGTCATAACAATCTCAATGATCAGTATTAAACTATGGCTATTGTAGCCCTAGAATCAAATTTTGGGGCAAAAGTTAATAGCTATTTCTCAAATTAAGGTATTCGGGCAGACTATGACACAAGTAGAGAAAAATTGGACCGGTAACATACATTTAGGCACGAAAGTGGATATTGATGTGGTCCTGAAACAGTTGTGTCATGCATTCAATAGTTCTCCTTACTTCAAACATAACGAGATGGTCATGCGTGTTGTGGATGGACAAATTGAAGCCTATATTGAAATGCAGCCTTTTATGATTGGCAATGTTGCCTTTCAAATTTTACACGGCGGTGTGGCTGCAACTATTCTGGATAGTATTGGCGGCATTGTTGCGATGGGCGAGTTATATAAAAAAGCAGAAGCGAATGACCTGCCGGATACCATTAAAAAAGTGACTCGTTTGGCAACTGTTGATATGCGGGTCGATTATTTAGCTCCAGGTCGTGGAAAATATTTTATTGCCCGTGCTGAAACCTTACGTTTAGGACGTAAGGGCTGCACTATGCGCATGACTTTGATCAATGATGAAGACAAGCCGATTGCCACTGCGATTGCTTCTTATGCTTATTAAGTTCAGTTTAAGCTTGGTCATTTAAACTCAAAAGAAGTGAATTAAATATTCGGCATTGAATGAAAATTCAGTGCCGAAATTATTTTTAAAAACTGGTGAGTTACATTTTTATTATCACATCATGATTTTTTGTCATTAAAATGTGTCGTCAATATTAAACAAGAAATGACTTTCTCATCGACACCATCTCATGACATTCATTTGTCTTGCATAGCTGTTCGTTTCAGATCAATCAGAACGACATATATGATGGGTAATGACCAAGTCTGCTGGATTTAGGAATAATCGATGACAGATGCTCAAAATACCCTGCCAGAAACACAGCCAGACAAAGAAATTTCGGACACTGTTGCAAAAGCAAAACGCAAGAAAGCCTTAAGTATTGTCGCGATGATCTTTATTATTGCAGTGATCTTATATGCAATCTGGGCATTATTTTTAAATCATTCAGTCACTACCGATAATGCCTATGTCGGTGCAGAAACCGCTTCGATCACCTCAATGGTGAATGGTCAGGTTGGGCAAGTTCTGGTCAGTGACACGCAACAGGTCAAACAGGGCGATGTCTTGGTCCGGGTCGACAATCGTGATGCAGAAATTGCGGTTGCACAGGCGCAAGCAGAATTGATGAAAGCAAAACGTCAATACAAGCAGACGCAAGCCAATAGCAGTGCATTAAATTCACAAGTGTTTGTCAGTGATGACGGTATTCATAGTGCAGAGGCGCAGGTGGCTAAAGCACAAGCTGAATTTAATAAGGCGCAGGATGATTTGGCGCGTCGTAGTAAATTAAGTGCATCAGGTGCGATTTCGAAAGAAGAACTCAGCACTGCACAAAGTGCCGTGAATAATGCTCAAGCCGGTCTGGATTTGGCTAAAGCCGGCTTGGCTCAGGCACAATCCAGTCAAAAAGCGGCACAAAGTACTTTAGCTGCAAATGAAGCGCTGATTCGCGGCAGTAATGAAACTTCAACTCCGGATGTGCTAATTGCTCAGGCAAAACTGAAACAGGCTTTGCTTGATTTGGAACGTACTGAAATTAAAGCACCGTTTGACGGCGTAATCACCCGCCTTAATATTCAGGTGGGACAGCGTGTTGCCGCAGGTACCGTGTTAATGATGCTGGTACCGATTCATAAACTGTATGTCGATGCCAACTTTAAAGAAAGTCAGCTGACAAAAGTGCAACCCGGGCAGAAAGCTACTTTAACTTCTGATTTATATGGTGATGATGTTGAGTTTCATGGCACAGTGGTTGGCTTTTCAGGGGGTACAGGGTCAGCATTTGCCTTAATTCCTGCGCAAAATGCGACGGGTAACTGGATTAAAGTGGTTCAGCGTTTACCGGTGCGTATTGCCCTTGATCCTAAAGAACTGGCTGGACATCCATTACGTGTAGGCTTGTCGATGGAAGTGAAAATTAACCTCGCTTCGAAGTAGTCGCTTATGAATAATAGTAACTATGTGCCATTTGGCGACCTGAAAGGGGGGCGCCTGATCCTTGCTGCCTTTGTATTGGCTCTGGCCAATTTTATGGTGGTTCTGGACATGACCATTGCCAATGTCTCCGTGCCGCATATTACCGGCAGTCTGGCGGTTTCCAGTTCCCAGGGGACTTGGGTGATTACCTCCTATGCGGTTGCGGAAGCGATTTGTGTCCCGCTGACCGGATGGCTGGCCGGGCGTTTTGGTGCGGTGCGACTGTTTGTGATCAGTCTGATTGGCTTTACAGTTTTTTCTATTCTGTGTGGATTATCTACCAGTTTGGAAATGCTGGTCTTTTGCCGAATTGGACAAGGCCTGTTTGGTGGGCCGATCATGCCGCTCAGTCAGACCTTGTTAATGCGCATTTTCCCTCCGGAAAAGCAATCACAAGCCATGGGCATGTGGGCGATGACCACTGTGGTTGGACCGATTTTGGGTCCAATTTTGGGTGGTGCGATTAGTGATAATCTGTCTTGGCACTGGATTTTCTTTATTAATATTCCAGTCGGAATTTTCTGTGCGATTGCCGCATTGCGCTTGTTAAAACCTGCGGAAACGTTAATTTCAAAAATCAGAATTGATACCATTGGACTGTTTTTACTGATTTTGTGGATTGGTGCATTACAGTTGATGCTCGATCTTGGACATGAAAATGACTGGTTTAACAGTACCTTCATTTGTGTCTTGGCTGTGATAACCGTAGTCGGATTAGTTCTGTTTATTATCTGGGAAATGACTGAACAGCATCCTGTCGTCAATATCCAGATTTTTAGATATCGCGGTTTTACTTTCTCGGTCTTGTCTTTAGCCTTTGCCTTTGGGGCATTCTTCTCCAGTATTGTATTGATTCCACAATGGGTACAGATTAACTTGGGCTATACCGCAACATGGGCAGGTTATCTCACTGCGACCATGGGCTTTGGTAGTTTGCTCATGTCCCCGATTGTGGCAAAAATGGCGACCAAGTACGACCAAAGGATTTTAGCCAGTTTTGGTTTAAGTCTTCTGGCGGTAGTGACCTTGATGCGTGCTTTCTGGACGACTGATGCTGATTTTATGGCATTGGCATGGCCACAAATTCTACAAGGCTTTGCTGTGCCATTTTTCTTTATTCCTTTATCCAATATGGCGCTGGCTTCGGTACAGCCACATGAAATGGCATCTGCTGCCGGCTTAATGAATTTCTTACGTACCATGGCCGGGGCAATCGGTGCTTCCATTGCCGTAACGCTTTGGGATGACCATGCCAAAGTTGCACGTAGTGAAATGGTTTCCAACTTACATGTGGATGAAGTACAAAATACCCTGACACAAGCTGGGGTGAGTTCACAAGGGGCATTGGGCTATATATCAAGTCTGGTCGATAAGGAAGCTCTAACTTTATCAGCCAACCATGTATTTTTGATTTTAGCGATGGTTTTTGTTTTTGCGGCTTTAATCGTCTGGCTCGCACCACGACCCAAATGGGGTACGGGGGGCGGTAGTCACGTGCATTAATGCTCAGCATTCATGACATAAAAAAAGCCGCTGAATTCAGCGGCTTTTAAGATAAAGAATATTGCCATTAACCTTATATATCCGATCGTGACCGCTTTAAAGCCGTTTGCCACTGAGTTAAACGACTTTGACGCTGATCCGCATTCATATTTGGCTCAAATGCCCGATCTAGCTGCCAAGATTCGGAAATCTCTGACAAATTAGAAAATACGCCTGCCTTTAAACCCGCCATTGCTGCCGCACCCCATGCAGTTGATTCCAGCATTTTAGGACGCAGTACCGGAACATTAAGAATATCTGCCTGGAATTGCATCAGCATATCATTGCGACTGGCACCCCCATCTACGCGTAATTCTTTTAAAGGATGGCTAATGTCTGCCTGCATGGCCATCAGCACATCGGACACCTGAAAAGCAATCGACTCCAAGGCTGCACGCGCGATATGACCTTTATTGGTTCCGCGAGACATCCCGCAAAGCAGGGCACGAGCATCACTGTCCCAATGTGGCGCGCCGAGTCCGGTAAAAGCAGGTACCAGAACTACGCCGTCAGTATCACCCACTTGGCAAGCCAGTTTTTCAACCTCGCTGCTGTTTTGAATAATCCCTAAACCATCACGTAGCCATTGCACAATGGCGCCTGCCATAAACACGCTGCCTTCCAGTGCATAGCAGGTTTGATTTTGGCATTGCCATGCAAGTGTACTGAGTAATTTATTTTGGCTAAATTGAACTTGATGACCGGTATTAAATAGCATGAAGCAACCGGTACCGTAGGTATTTTTCGCCGTACCTACATCAAAACAGGATTGACCAAAAAGCGCAGATTGCTGATCGCCCAAAATACCGGTAATTGGGATGTTGGCACCCAGTAAACCGGTGGCAGTATCAGCAATATAGCTATCGGATGAAATAATTTTGGGTAAAACTGAGTGAGGAATATTAAACAGCTCAAGCAGTTCCTCATCCCACGCTTGAGTTTGCAGATTCATCAACATGGTACGTGAAGCATTAGTGGCTTCAATAATGTGTTTACTACCTTGGGTTAAGTTCCACATCAGCCAGCTATCGACCGTGCCAAACGCGACATGCCCTTGTTCGGCAAGTTCGCGTAAGCCATTTACATTTTCCAATAACCATACCAGTTTGCCGGCACTGAAATAGGGGTCTATGCGTAAACCGGTTTTATGCTGAATTGTATCGAGTAAATTTTGTTGGGTGAGTTGGTTGCACCATTCGGTTGCGCGACGGTCTTGCCAAATAATGGCAGGAGCGAGTGGCTGACTATTACGCTTGTCCCATACTATGGTTGTTTCGCGTTGGTTGGTCAGCCCAATGGCTTTAATGTCTTTAGCAAGAATGTGAGCAGAGGCAAGTGCTTGTTGTACGACTGCGATCTGTGTAGTCCAGATTTCTTGGGCATCTTGCTCAACCCAACCTGAATGTGGTGTTTTGATATGGGTTTCACGTTGAGCGGTTGCCTGAACTTGTCCAAGTTCGTTGAAAATAATCGCACGACTTGAGGTCGTCCCCTGATCGAGTGCAAGTAAATAGCTCATAATTTTTTCTGTTATTAGGCTTGAAAAGTAAAATATTAGCGCAATAATGTCATTAAGCGCATCTAGTTGTGTAAATGTTTAGAAAAGAGGTCGTAATTTTTGACATTTATGCTATGATTGCTTTGTACTTTGGGGGTGTTTCTGGCTTCGACGCTGGTGATGAAACTCATAGATGCATGCCGAGAGCGCATTTTCTCTCGTAAATCAAATTTGCATTTTTTAGTCGCAAACGACGAATCATACGCTCTAGCTGCCTAAGGGCAGCTTGTCCGCCTCTCCGAATACTTGTGGTTAGAGAGACCGACTGAAGCGCACGCACACAAGGCCGTATAAAGTCAAGCCTCGGGGCTTTATACTAAATTAAGAGGATCGCGATTTGTATCCTGTTCGTCGGGTCACAAAGAGTTAAAACAATAGACGATATCTAAGCATGTAGTATTCTCGAGCGTAATGCTGGCGGACGCGGGTTCAACTCCCGCCACCTCCACCAAAATTCTTTCCGAAGTAATCCATCGGAATCTAAAAAAGCCTTTAAACTCAATGTTTAAAGGCTTTTTTTTATGCCTGTTTGTCCGATAGCGTCTGATCCCATTTGACCCCATATTTGCTCTTTGTGGGTAAATATTGGGAAAATTTACCCAGAAATTAATACATCAATTATGGGTAATCGATATGCCACTTACAGATACTGAATGTAGAAAAGCACAGCCGAAAGACAAACAGTATCGTCTTTCGGATTCACATGGTTTATCCCTCATCATTACCACCAAAGGTCAAAAATATTGGAATGTACGCGTCACTGTCCATGGTGAACGTAAGTCTGAATCGCTTGGTCCATATCCAGATTTAAGCTTAAAAAAGGCAAGGGAGCTTGCATATGAGCTTAAGCATCGATTCTCACGTTCAGTGCTGCATGAAGAATTAAAGCCATATTTCAAAGAAGTTGCAGAAGATTGGTTCAATAATCAAAAAGAAACCTGGTCATCCAAACATATTAGTAATGTTAGAGCTTCATTGGATGAGCTTTATATTGCTCTTGCTAATAAGCGTATTAACCAGATTCAGGCTCCTGAGATTCTGCAAATTATTAAGAAGATTGAAGCTAGAGGCTCGCTTGAAATTGCAAAACGTACCTTATCTCGTTGCGGCATGGTCATGAAGTATGCCATTGCGCATGGCTATCGTTATGATAATCCGGCAGGTGATCTGGTTTATGCTCTCAAGAATAAAAGAGTCAAAAATTTGGCTTCGCTTACTGCCTCTGAAATGCCTGAATTTTTAAGAAAGGTAAGAGCTTACCCAAGTGATGCTCAAACACATCATGCCATTATTCTGATCATGCTGACAGGTGTTCGGGTTAGTGAATTGCTGCAAGCACGCTGGGAAGAATTTGACCTGGAAGGGCGTAAGTGGGATATCCCTGAAGAGCGGATGAAGAACCGTCTTCCACATCGTGTACCGTTGACGGACATGATGATTGCCGAGCTTCAGGCTTTGAGACTTACCCATAATCAGGAACTGTTATTTCCACATCGTTTAAATAACAAAGAACCTATGCGTAGCGAATCTATTTTGGCCGTGATCAAGCGTTCGGGCTATGCAGGTCGGATGACCACACATGGTTTTAGATCGCTATTCAGTACAGTCGTAAACGAATCAAATCTGTTTAATCCAGATGCCATTGAGCGCCAGCTTGCTCATGTGCCTCAAAATAGAATTCGCTCGGCCTATAACCGAGCACAATACTGGGATGAGCGGGTAAGGTTGATGGCGTGGTATGGGGAGAAGATTAAGGAGTGGATGGCTCAGTAAAGAGCCTTTCCTTTTTTGATCACTTATATTCTCTATATTCTTCATATGCCTTATTAATCAATTCTTCTAGAACATTACTTTCAGACATATTTTTTAAATGTGCTAATTTCTCTAAATGGTTTTTTGTCTTTTTCTTTAATGGTAAGTGAAAATATTTTTTAGGGTTTTCTTTATTTTTTTCTCTAAAAATATTTTGCTGCCATGATTTTTTAAGTTTATTTATTTCAATACAATATTTTTGTAGGTCATTAATATAGAGAAAGTCCCAATATCCTAAAAGTTTCTCCAGTTGGTCATTAGAGTTAGTAGGGGTGAAATTAGGAAAAGTAATTATGCGATTTTTTCTTTCTGTATATTTTAAAGCCCAATCTATAAATTCAGGATTTTCTATATATTTACTTAGAAATACTACTGGATTGTCCTTATTGCTTATTTGTTTTAAATAATGTCTTAATTCATCAACTTGTATATTAAAATTAAATAATTCAATATGTATTAAAAAGATAAGAGAGAAATAAGGATTTCTGAAATTATATCTTCTTGGTATATCTTCTTTATATTTGTATTTAAGATTATTGATAATTGCCCAGCATAATCGACTATCTTTTTCTAAAAATTTTAGATCTTCATTCAGAATATATTTATGTTTATTTTCATAACAATTTTCTAAAAAAATCTCTAAATTCTTGGGTGTGGAATTTTTGAACTCAATTTCTAAATAATCAGCTATTTCTTTAAAATTATGTCTGTCATTAATAAGTTTAAGAACACCCATTTTACTCATATCATTTTTATCAGCCCAACGATCTACTATCCAGATTAAGGATTCATCCTTAAATTCTTTAAAAATTTTTATAGTAAGTTCATAGTTAGGATGATCTTTATCAATAGTGTTTAACATAAGATTTTTACATAAATATTTGTAGTGATTACTGTAGTATTTATAGTAGTTTTTTTCAATACTAAAACTATACTGGACTCCTCGAAATCATAGTTTATACACGTTTTTTGGTAGTCATCACTATGCTTTTGCTTAATTCTAGCTTTTTTAAGGCTAGAGACTAAGTGTAAAGCAGGGAGGAAATATGCTTAATGTGGGGATTAGATGCTGTACCACAGGTGAAGTTTGGACTCTCTAGAGCTTTGGTTATATATATTATCTTTTATTAGCTAACATGCTATTGAGAAGTAAACGTATAAATATACTGAATTCCCTATCTCTTATGTAACTATCACATACATAGGTTTAAACATGAGAGATTCAATTAACCAAGCACAACTTACACTTGAGATTGAGAACTTCTTAAAATGTCTAAAAAGAAGAAGTAGGGAATGGGATGAATTCTATTCGCAGCTTACTAATCTATTATTCGACTTTGATGATATTTATGATCCTGATGATCAATACATAGGTTATCTTCAATTCTTTGTAATTCTGAGATATGACTTGCAGAGAATAAACTCCGATTATTTTGATCTTATGGATGAGCTAAAGATAATTGGGTATAGAGAGATGAGATCATGGTTTTTAGATTTATCTGAGGATTTTGAAAAAGATTATAAGATTATCGAAAAACAGAAAGATGAAAATAAAATTGAAGTGCAGAAATATTGTAGATCAATACTTAATAAATGTAGTCGAATATTAGTCTCTCGTGTGGACTTGGGTTATTTGCAAGAACATTCTAGTCGAATCAGAGTTGAAGATATTTATAAGGACTTAGATATACTGCTTAATCGTATCCAAAATAAAGATGGCATATTTAAACATGTGATCGGGTATATATGGGGAGTAGAGCAAGGTGGTAAAAGTAAAGGTTTTCATTGCCATTTAGCAATCATTTATGATACTGCCTTTCGTGATGGAAGCGCAGCATATTGGGGGAATAAAATTATCGCGCTTTGGAGTGAGATTACTCGAGATTATGGTCAAGGCTATAATTGTTGGAACCGCGAACGCGTAAAGGAGCTCCGAGGTAGAGATGAGCTGGGGATCGGTTTGATTTATCGTCGCGATTCAACCCAAGTGACAAATTTCATTGAGGCAATGGAATACCTTACTGATCATCACAAACGTACCCTTCAATACTTACGAGTTAAACCGAGAGGGCGAAGAGTATTTGGCAAAGGTCAGTTAATAACGCAATATGATAGACGCTAAATGAAAATAATCTCAGATATACATTATCTAGATGAAAACGAGTTTTTTAACTTTGCAAGGCTTACCAATCGGTGAGCCTTTGTCATTTCTAGAGGTATATATTATGAGTTTAAATTGTCCTTATTGTTTGTCGGATCAGGTCATTCAGGTTGTTAATCATCAGGTGAGTGGTTCTAATTCCACAGGTCTAGCAGCATCAACTTCGTTCGCAACCATCGGTGCATCCATTTCAAAGGGTTTACCTTTGCCTGTATCACCACTGCTTGGCGGGCTTGCAGGTGCGGTCATTGGTGGTTTATTTAGCAGCGTGTTTAATGAGCCTAAAAAGCCAATCACTATGACCTACTACCACTGTAATCAATGTCAGCAGAACTTCCGCTAATAACCTAGGAGATAAGAACGATGGCACATCAAATCGAACAAATCGCCTATGTTGGCGAAACCCCTTGGCATGGTTTAGGTAACCAGCTGAGTCCGAAACAACCACTGGAAGTCTGGGCACAGCAAGCCGGAATGGACTGGCGGATTGAATCCTCGAACGTCAGCTATATGGCCCAGAATGAACGTGGTCAGAGCATCATCATGCCGTTTGAAGAGCAGCGTGTCTTGTATCGCTCAGATACACATGCGCCTTTATCTGTGGTCAGTCAGCGTTACCAGGAAGTTCAACCCAAAGAGATTCTGGAGTTCTACCGGGATCTGACTGAGCAATCAGGTTTTGAGCTAGAAACCGCAGGGGTTTTGAAAGGCGGGAAGAAGTTCTGGGCGTTAGCGCGTACTGGGCAAAGCACTGCATTAAAGTCTAAGGATGTTAGTAATGGTTATATTCTGCTGGCTACTGCATGTGATGGTACTTTGGCAACTACAGCGCAGTTCACCAGTATCCGGGTGGTTTGTAACAACACTTTAGCAATTGCTCTACGTGGGCAGAGCAGTAGTGCTGGTGTAGTGAAAGTTCCACATAGCACCAAGTTTGATGCAGAGAAAGTGAAGCAGCAATTGGGTATTTCAGTTCGTGCATGGGATGAGCACATGTATGAAATGAAACAGCTCACACAACGTAAGGTAAGTCAGCAGGAAGCCAAATCCTATTTTGATGCCGTGTTCAATAACAGCACCATGTCAATTTCCGATCCTGAAGAAAACATCATTCAGTTCTATCGTAATGTCGCGCAACAAGTTCAGGAGAAAAAGCCTGAACCGAATGGTCGTGCCATGAATAAGGCCTTGGACATGTTCAATGGTCAAGGTCGTGGTGCTGACCTTTCATCAGCCAAAGACACGGCTTATGGATTACTATGTTCGATCACAGAATTTGTGGATCATGAACGACGTGCCATGAGTACAGATCACCGTCTTGATTCAGCTTGGTTCGGTGCAGGTGCTGGTGTAAAACAACGAGGATTGGAGCAAGCGCTTGCTTTGATCGCCTGAAATTAACTTACTCACTTATGTCGAAATTAAGTCACCCCAAACAAATGCTCATCAGAGCACTCATGCAACTCCCTCTTAATTAAAACAGCAAACAAATCGCCATACCCGACCTTGTGTCGGGTATGGCTTTTTTATGCATTTCTTTTACAGAGATCAGAATTTATAAGGATAAATCCATGAATCAAATTGTACCTATTTCCCATCAGCCTACGACTGTAGGATCAAAGATCGTAGTTAATCCAACCATCACTACCAAACGCTCAACAGCAGCCAAGCGGCTGGTCAACACCAAAGGGATGGAATATCAGGATTGGCTCGAAGTTCGTAAAAAAGGTATCGGTAGCAGTGATGCCGCGACTGCCTGTGGTCTCAATCCCTACATGTCGATGCTGGAACTCTGGCTGATCAAAACTGGACGGCAGACTCAATCCATAGAAGATGAAAGCTCAGGTGTTGCACCGTTGTATTGGGGCAACCAGTTGGAACCTTTGGTGGCAGAGTTCTATAGCATGCACACCAATAACAAGGTGCGAAAGATCAATGCCGTACTTCAGCATCCTGAGCCCGATAAACACTTTATGTTAGCTAATCTGGATTACAGCGTGGTCGGCAGTGATGACGTTCAGATCCTGGAATGTAAAACAGCAGGTGAGCATGGAGCAAAATTGTGGCGTGATGGTGTGCCTTTATACGTGCTGTGTCAGGTGCAACATCAACTGGCAGTGACTGGTAAACAGGCAGCGCATGTTTGTGTCTTGATCTGTGGACATGAAACCAAGATCTTCAAAGTGACACGGTCTGAATCGGTGATTGAGCATATTGTTAAAGCAGAACGATATTTCTGGCAGTGTGTAGAAAAGGATACTCCACCATCAGTCGATGCCAGTGAATCTGCAGCTAAAGCGATTCAACAACTTTATCCAGCGCATGTACCTTTAACGGTAGAGGATCTTTCGCAAAATGAAAATGCCAATTCGATGTTTGATCAGCTCATCAAAATGAAAGAAGAGATTCAGCATAAGCAGGAACGCTTTGACCAATTTAAACATGAAATTCAGATGATGATGCAAGACAAGGAAAGGGCTGTCTTTGCACATGGCTCAGTAGTCTGGAAGAAAGCCAAGGACTCCATCAGTCTCAATACCAAGGCATTACTTCAGCACCTGCCTGAACTCATCGAGCTTTATCCACTTCAAAAGCAGGGCAGTCGTCGATTCAACATCTATACCGACTAAGCCCTATCTACAGCACTAAATCAAAAATTCACAAAAATCGCTCCCCGCTCTCTACCCTTCGGTAGAGAGCAAATCGGTCGCGATCTCTGTAGCACTTTATCTGGCTCTACATTCTTTGGGTAACTTATTTGGTCCTTGTTCTGACCTACATACATAGACCCAAATTTGTAACGTAATACATTAAGGAATATCAACATGATTAAAGGTTTAGCAATTACCCCACCAATCCTGGGACGGATCAGTATTGGTCGTATGGTTGAAAAGAATGGCAAGCGATTGCCTGAAAAAGATGACCAGTTCACTATTACGTCCCAGATTCAAAGCAAAGAAGGCTGGGTCAAACATCCATTAGATGATCAGCTTCGAGCTAATATTCCCAATCAAAAGCTACGCTCAATCCCCGTCAGAATGATTTTTAATGATCCTGATTTGAGCTTGCGCGCTGAATACACCTTATTTGACCGACAGACCGGACGGCCTGTGTGTGTCGGTAATGGAGAAACCTGCCAGCGTTTAACCAATCAAGGCGTAGAGCAGCATCCCTGTCCATCCCCTGATTTATGTCCATTGGCTCAAGGTGGCAACTGCAAACCTTATGGACGTTTACATGTGAACCTGGATGAATCAGATGAGTTTGGCACCTTCATCTTTAGAACTACAGGCTTTAACAGTATCCGGACTTTGGCTGCACGGCTGAGTTATTACCAAGCAGCTTCAGGAGGTTTATTGTCTTGTCTGCCTTTGCAACTGACTTTAAGAGGAAAAAGCACCACGCAAAGCTATCGTCAGCCGGTCTACTACGTGGATCTGACTTTAAGGGAGGGTATTAGCCTGAATGAAGCCATTATTCAGGCGAAGCAAATTGATGAACAGAGCAAGCAGGCGGGGTTTTATCAGGAAGCTTTAGACTTTACCGCAAGGAAGGGTTTTGGGAATGGAAGGATGGATGTGGATATGGAGGAAGGCTTGGAGGTAATTGAGGAGTTTTATCAGCCTGTTGAAGGCCTGCAGATTGAGGAAAATCAGACTGAATTTAATATTCAGCAGGGATTGAAAGGATCAGTGACGGCTTTGAATTAAATCGAATAGGGTAAAACCTTACGAGATTGCCGTATCTCATGAGCGAGTTGCTCGAAATCATGAGATAGGAGTAAACATCATGAATGCCTTTGTAGGTCAGACTTTTCAGATGAACCAATTTATTAGCATCAAACAAGTCGTAAATTTTGTTGGTGTGGGGCGTTCCACCATCTATGAAATGATGGATGAGAACTCACCTTATTATGATCCTACTTTTCCGAAGAAAGTAAAAATCACCAAGAACCGTATCGGCTGGTCAGCTTATGAGATCCATCAATGGATGGAAAATAAGTTGGCGAGCCGTGAATAGAAAGGGAGCAAAAGCTCCCTTATTTTTTTGTTTTCTTGTAGACTAAAATGTCTTTTAGCCTAAGTGTCTGTAATGAAAACAATAGACTACTACAATAAATATGCAGAAGAATTTACAGCTTCAACTTTCAAGGTTGAAATGGAAAGCCTTTACGCACCATTTTTAAGGTATTTACCGGAACAAGCATCTATTTTGGATTTGGGCTGTGGTTCAGGACGAGATACTTTGGCTTTTAAAGATAAAGGCTATCAAGTTGAGGCAATAGATTATTCTGCTGAGCTGGTTAAGAAGGCCAAGGAGCTGACCGGCATTGAAGTACGTCAACAAAGTTTCTATGAATTAAATGAGAGTGAAAAGTACGATGGTATTTGGGCCTGTGCTTCCCTTTTACACTGTGACAGAGATCGTTTGCCTGAAGTGATGGGGCGCATATTCAAAGCACTAAAGCCAAATGGTGTATGTTACATGTCTTTTAAATATGGCAATACAGACCGTGAGAAAGACAGGCGTAGCTTTACTGATTTAGATGAAGCGCAAGCTCGAGAATTAGTGGATCAGTTGGAGGGGGTTAAGGTATTACAACAATGGAAAACCGTAGATAAACGCCCTGATCGTGATGAAGAATGGCTGAATGTACTTTGGAAAAAACATGCCTGATTTTATTCCTACAGCGCAGGAGCAGCTTAAGTTCCTTAAAAATATTCAGCTGATTTTACAGTCAGGTAGTTTTAGCAGTACCTATAAATTTGCGTTACTGATTAGCCTTAGCCGATTGGCTATTGAAAAAGGTGAAGACTCAGGCCAGAGCCTATCACTTGAGTATACAGAGATTGCTGAAAAGTTTATTGAGTTGTATTGGAAGCAGGCTGTGCCATATACCTTTAATGATCAAGGGCAGCTGATCTTGAATCAAAACAATGGTAAGCAGGCAGCTATTTTGAAGCGGATAATTGAGCATAGAAAAAATTATTCATCACTTGGGGTGTTAAGGCGAGATTGTTTGGTATGGTTGACGCTACTTAACGAGGTAAAAAGCACTATTAAAAAAATGCCTGTAACTTTCCTACAGAACATTAATGGTCAAAATTTTGAGTTTTTATATCAGCTAGATCAGTGTGGAAAGCAACTCATTCTTCTTCCTAAAGTCATGTATTGCTTGCGACAGTTTAGTGAAATTATTGAAGAGCTATGTCAGAAACGATGGATTGACTATATTCGTAAGAATAGTAGCAATTCACCAATCTTGAATAAATTGCCAAACCTTGAACAATTTATGTTTGAGCCGAGTCGGAACCAGTTAAATGCGGTAGCGAATGTGTTGGTCGAGCTACAAGATTGCCAATGTTTCTATTGCAATAAACCGATGAGACAAGGCAATTATGCAGTCGATCATTTTATCCCCTGGTCAATGTATCCATCGGATACAGGCCATAACTTTGTGTTGGCGGATTCAAGTTGTAATTCTAAGAAAAGTAATTTACTGGCATCAGATGAGTTTTTATATAAATGGCGGGAGCGGAATGAAGAAGACAATTTGATTATTGTCGATCGAGTTTCTGTATTAGGGTTTCTGACTGATAAAGAGCGGTCACATAAGGTGGCGGAGTGGGCTTATCGGCAAGCTAATGAAAATAAATATGTTAAATGGAATGAGATAAATAGCTAAAGTCTTATCAATTAAAAGACAAAAAAATAATTAAAATAAATATAATGATATAGTTATTTAGAATAATAATTGGGGAAATCGTGTTTTTAATTGATAATAAGACTGAAACGGCAAGTGAAAAATTGAAGCAAATTGATAGTACAGATGCGATCTTATCGATGCAGTCAAGTAAATTCACGATCTATGCCTTTGATGCTTTAAGAAAAGAATTAAACACTATTAAAAAATCGAGAGTATTGCTTTCTCAATCACACTTGGACATACAATCATTGGTAGGTTGTGAGAAAGATACCAGTCTGATAAATCAATTAGGACAAAAAAGAATAGCTTTGAAGTGTTTGGAGTGGCTGAATAAGAGTCATGTCGAGATCGCTACTCATTCACGTGCTGCAGAATCTAACAATATCATTTGTATAGAAAAAGGGGATGCTTTATCTGCAATTTATGGAGATGCTTCTTTTAGTCCGGAGGGATTGGGTGAAATACCTCCTCTAAAGCAGCAAATGATTACTTACACGGATGATGCTTTAGTTGCGTGTAGAGTTTTAGAATGGTTTAAAAATCTTTGGGATGATAAAGAAAATCTAGTTCATATAAAGAAAGAAATTGTCAAAAGAATTGAGACACTTACAGAGGATCAGCCTCTAGAGAGTATCTATTTACTCACGTTATTTAATATTTTTAGTAACTTTCTGGGTGATCTTGATCAAGAAAAATTACTGAGAAGTAAAACTGGCTTTAAGGATTCGATTGTCTGGAATAAGCTTTTTAAATTCCAAAAGGATGGTGTTGTTGGAGCCATTGAAAAGCTTGAAAAATTCAATGGTTGCATCATTGCTGATAGCGTAGGTTTAGGGAAAACATTCGAAGCGTTAGCGGTGATCAAGTACTATGAATTGCGTAATGATCGAGTTTTAGTTCTCTGTCCTAAAAAATTACGTGATAACTGGACGATGTACACCATTAATGATAAGCGCAATATCTTAGCTGAAGATCGTTTCAATTATGACGTTTTAAATCATACAGATCTAACACGTACTAAAGGTTTTTCGAGTGAGATAAATTTGGAAACCTTAAATTGGGCTAATTATGATCTTGTGGTGATTGATGAATCACATAATTTTAGGAATACGCCTACGAAAGTGACTGGCAATAGCCGATATGAAAAATTGTTAAATGACGTATTGAGAGCTGGCGTAAAAACGAAAGTGTTGATGCTTTCAGCAACTCCAGTCAATAACAGAATGAATGATTTAAAAAATCAAATTGCATTCATTACGGAAGGGCGAGATGTTGCATTTATAGATCAGGGTATTAAAAGCATAGAAAGAACTTTAATGTTGGCCCAGAAGCAATTCAATCAATGGGTGAAGTTACCCGTAGATGAGCGAACGACGGCAAACTTATTAGACAGTATGAGCTTTGATTACTTTAAACTCTTGGATATTGTCACAATTGCACGGTCTAGAAAGCATATCGAAAAGTATTATGGAATTGAGGATATTGGTAAATTTCCAGAACGTTTAAAACCTAAAAATATTTATGCTGATTTGGATTTAAAGGAGGAATTTCCGCCACTCAAAGAAGTTAATAAAACCATCAGACGATTGACGTTAGCTGGATACTCACCATTGAAATACGTCAGAAATGACAAAAAAGAGGAATATTCTCGTAAATATGATAAAGCCGTTGGGGGCGGTAAAGGGGTCTTTAAACAGATTGACCGTGAAGAAAGCTTAATTCATTTAATGCGTGTGAATCTACTTAAGCGTATGGAAAGTTCGATTCATTCGTTCACGCTTACTGTTGCAAAGCTCGTCAATCAAGTTACAGGCCTTCTCGATAAAATAGAGAAGCTACAACATGGCGACATTGAAGCTTTAAATATAGAAGATATTCAGGATATAGAGTTTGAGTCTGCTGAGCTTGAACCATTTTTGATTGGCAATAAAACCAAAGTACTTTTGCAAGATATGGATTTAATCCGTTTCAAGCAAGATTTGGTAGCAGATCAAATATTTTTAACTTCTATTCTACAGATCGCACAAGAAATTGATATTTCAAGAGATGCTAAGCTGCAAAAACTTAAACAAGAAATTCTCTTTAAAGTCAAAAATCCAATTAATGGAGACAATAAAAAAGTAATCATCTTCACGGCTTTTGCGGATACGGCTGAATATCTTTATAAAGAACTTTCATCGTGGGGAGTGAGTACATTAGGGCTTCATAGTGCTCTTATTACTGGTAGTGGATCGAATAAAACAACATTAAAAGGCTTGGGAGCGGATTTGAATACGTTGCTTACCGCCTTTTCTCCAGTATCGAAAGAACGTAATAAAACAAATATTTCAGATGAGAATGAAATAGATTTACTGATTGCAACCGACTGTATTAGTGAAGGACAAAACTTACAAGATTGTGACACCTTGATTAACTACGACATTCATTGGAATCCAGTCAGAATTATTCAACGATTTGGACGTATTGATCGTTTGGGCTCTAAGAACTCACAAATACAATTAATTAATTTCTGGCCCAATATGGAATTGGATGAATACATCAATCTTGAAGCGAAAGTTTCAGGACGTATGGTGTTATTAGATATTTCAGCAACGGGTGAAGAAAATGTGATTGATCCAAATAATGTTGAAATGAATGATTTGGAATACAGAAAAAAGCAATTACAGCAACTTAAAGATGCAGTCGTCGATTTAGAAGATATGGCAGGTGGGATTTCACTTACTGATTTAACGTTAAATGATTTCCGCTTAGATCTATCGAATTATCTGAATACGCCAAATACCTTACAAACGTTAGAGGAAATGCCTTTTGGATTGTTCTCAGCTGTATCCCTTCGACAATTTAAAGAGAGCTATGATATTCCGAAAGGAATTATTTTCTGCTTGAAAAGTTTAAAAACAGGGAAAGATGCTTTACAAATTAGTGATCACTATCCTTTGCATCCATACTTTTTAGTGCATGTTAGTTTTGATTTAGATATTGTTCATCAATATACCCAACTCAAGCAGATTCTAGATATTTTTAAATTAGCCTCTTTTGCTAAAGTTCAAGTCGATCAAACGGCTTACCAACACGTCAATACAATGACTAAACAGGGACAGGATACGACTTTATTTAAAAAAATGTTAGTCAAAGCAATTGAAAGTATTGAAGGGAAAAGTGAGGAGAAAGGGATCGAAAGCCTATTCCATAAAGGGGGTACTGTGCTGTCAGCCTCAGGTAGTCAAAACCTAGAAGATTTTACAGTTGTTTCCTATTTGGTTATTACGGATTAAGAAGGGGGATAAAAATGAGTTTACTCGATGATTTTTTGAATCAGTTAAATATCCCTGATAAATGCATAGTAGATAAAACCGTCTTTAAGAAACTGTTTGAACAGGCAAATGATGGTCATAAAAATATTTTAGATGCAAAAGATAGGGAATGTTTAAAAAAGGATATATCTAAAATTACCTGGTTATATAGTTTTAAACCGAGCACGATCAACATCCCTGCGTACCAAACTGAAATTCGTGAATATTTAGAAGTTGCAGTTTTACTGGTTGAAGTCGAAGAGAAAAAGAATATAGAAAGGATTCAGCAATTTTTTAATCGTTGTATTCCTTACCCACTGGTGATCTTATTTCATTTTGAAAATGAAGACGTGGACTGCCTCAGTTTTGGTGTAATCCATAAGCGTACCAATCAGTCCGATAAAGAAAAGTGGGTACTTGAAGAAAGTATCATTTCACATTGGCTGAATTTAGCGCAATTGTCGGCAGTGGAGCAGAAATTTTTAGAAAGCATGCAACTATCTCAGTTATCATTCCAAAGCTTTTATCATTTTTATGATTCGATAAAAGCACGCCTAATTGCCTTACAATGTGCAAGATATAGTGGCTCTTTTGAGCTTTCATCACAGGATGATCATCTCTCCACAGAGAGTCGTGTGAGTGCTTTGAAAAATTTAATTGAATTGGAAAAAAGACAAGTAGAAATCTCCAATAAATTAAAGAAAGAAAAGCAGTTAGGGCGACAGGTTGAGCTCAATGTTCAGCTACATAAACTGAAAGATGAAATACAGTCGATTGTTCGTTGTATATAAATTTCGAGTCATCCCAATTTTTAAACTTTGAAGTAATGGTTATGCAGAAAATAAGTCTTGAAGAAAACCAAAGTGAAAATTTGGTTCAGCAAAATATTGAACATCTAAAGCAGATTTTTCCTGAAGTTTTTTCTGAAGGTAAAGTCAATTTTGAAACCTTACGTCAGCTTTTGGGTGACCAACAGGTTTTGGATGAAGGTGAAGAAAAATATGGCTTGAATTGGCATGGGAAAAAGAAAGCTCGTCAATCTGCTTTGACACCTTCACTTGGAACATTACTGCCTTGCCCTGACGAAAGTGTAGATTGGGATAACACGCAAAACTTATTTATTGAAGGTGATAACTTAGAAGTGTTAAAGCTTCTGCAAAAAAGCTATACCAATAAGGTTAAACTTATCTATATTGATCCTCCTTATAATACGGGAAATGAATTCATCTATCCTGATAATTTCAATGAAAATTTAGATACTTATCTGAAATATACAGGACAAATTGACAATGAGGGTCTGAAAAATACTAGCTCTCTAGAATCTTCAGGACGTAAACATACGCTGTGGTTGAATATGATGTATTCCCGCTTAGTGTTAGCTAGAAGTTTACTCTCAGAAGATGGAATCATTTGCATCTCAATTGATGATAATGAACATTCAAATTTAAAACTAATATGTGATGAAATTTTTGGACAAGAAAATTTCATGGGAGAAGTCTGTCGTGCTACTGGTCAAACTACTGGTCAAGATAGTGGTGGATTAGGAAGCTCATTTGACTATGTTTTAGTGTATTCCAAAACCGTCGGATTCGATTTAAGTGGTTTACCTCTTTCCGAGAAAGATTTAACACGTTTTGATAATGAAGATGAAGTTGGTAAATATGCTTACGATCAGATGAGAAAAACAGGTTCTAATGATCGAAGAGAAGATCGTCCTAAATTATTTTATCCAGTTAAAGATCCTGATGGTGGAGATGTTTATCCGATAGCACCTGCCGGTTATGAAAGTTGCTGGCGTTTTGAAAGAAAAACGTATGATCGATTATTGAAAGAAAATTACATATTGTGGAAAAAAACCAAAAGAGATGGGGAAGAAATTTGGTGGCCTTATGTGAAATATTATTTGGAAGGTCGTACAAAAAGACCATCACCATTATGGAATGATCTAGACGGAAATAAGAAAGCATCTAGAGACATTAGAGCCTTATTTGATGGGAAAAAAGTTTTTGATTTCCCAAAACCTATCCAATTAATCGAAAGGTGTATTCAGATATCACCTAATGCTGCTGATGATGATCTAATTTTAGATTTTTTTGCTGGATCAGGAACAACAGCACATGCTGTAATGAAAATAAACCAAGAAACAGGTTCAAAAAAGAGATATATCTGTGTGCAACTACCTGAATTAGTTCAGGAAGGATCGGATGCATATAAAGAGGGTTTTAAAACTATCTCTGATATTTCTAAAAGTAGAATTTTAAGAGCGGGTAAATTACTTCAAGAAAAAGATAAAAGTTTAGACGTTGGTTTCAAAGTTTTTAAACTTGCTCAATCCAATATCCAACCTTGGAATCCTGATCCTACTGATTTAGAGGCAATACTTTTAGAGAGTGAAAACCACTTAATTGAAGGTCGTACAGAACAAGATATTCTGTATGAACTACTGCTGAAGCGAGGTATTGATCTCGCAACACCAATCGCAGAGCGTAAAGCTGGTGAAAAAACTGTTTATAGCATTGGCTATGGAGCGACGTTTGCATGTTTGGATGAACATATTCAAGCAGGTGACATTGAGTTTATTGCTCAACTTATTATTGATTGGTATCAAGAATTAGCGCCAGGAAATAAACCACACATTTTCTTCCGAGACAGTGCTTTTGAAAATGATGTAGTGAAAACCAATATCGCCGCTATTCTTCAACAAAATGGCTTAGACCACGTACGTAGTTTATAAGGGAAAATGCTGTGAAAGTTACATTGCAAGACGGTCAGTCTTTAGATATTCAACAAGTAAATATTGAAGCTCTTCAACAGTTGTTTCCTGAGCTAGTAAGAGATGGAAAAGTTAATTTTGATGTATTCCGTCAAGTCTTCGGGGACTTAGGTGTTCTTGAAGAAGGTGAAGAAAAATTTGGATTAAATTGGCATGGCAAGAAAAAAGCCCGCCAAAATGCTTTTACACCGTCACTTGGTACTTTACTGCCATGTCCAGAAGAAAGTGTGGATTGGGATACGACTCAAAATCTATTTATTGAAGGTGATAACTTAGAAGTCTTAAAGCTTTTGCAAAAGAGCTACGCCAATAAAGTCAAAATGATCTATATCGATCCTCCTTACAACAAGGAAAAAGATTTTATTTATCCAGATCGCTTTCAAGATAATTTAGATACTTATCTAAAATATACAGGGCAACTTGATGAAGATGGTTCTGCAAATTCAAGTGAAAAAGAGACGCTTGGTAGAAAACATACCGCTTGGCTGAATATGATGTATCCAAGAATTCAGCTTGCTAAGCAACTTCTTACTCAAGACGGCGCTATTTTTATCTCCATTGATGATAGTGAGGTTGTGAGTTTAAGAGAAATATGTAATGAAATTTTTGGTGAAGAAAATTTCGTTGCACAAATTGTTTGGCAGAAATCTAAAAAGGGCGATTCAAAGTTAGTCGCAATTATGCACGAATATATTCTCTGCTATACAAAAAATAAAAATGTGGCGATTGAAAGTGGTATTTGGCGTACGAAAAAAGAGGGTGTAGATGAGGTTTTAGAGTTTTATCAGGCCTTGGTAAATAAACATGATAGGAATCATGAACAGATTCGTGAAGAGATGATGAAATGGTACAAGAGCCTTAAAGCATCTGACCCTAGAAAAGCACATAAACATTATAATTGGTCAGATGATAGAGGACTTTATTTTGCGGCCGATTTTGCAGGACCAGATGATGGTCGCGAGAGTAGACCACGTCATGAAATCTATCATCCAATTACGGGATTACCTTGTAAAAAACCTTCAACAGGTTGGCGTTGGGATGAAGAAAAAACAGAAGGGGCTTTAAAACAGGATCCTCCTAGAATTCACTTTGGTGTAGATGAAACTACCATACCTAATAGAAAAAGCTATTTGCATGAAACAGCTTATGAACCATTTGCATCTAATTTTTATCAAGATGGTCGAACTGCAACATTGCAGGTAGAAAAGTTATTAGATAAAGGGGTGTTTCAATTCCCTAAAAATACTGATGTACTTGCGAAATTAATGGATCTAGTTACTAAGGAAAAAGATCTTATTTTGGACTTTTTTGCAGGTTCAGGTTCAACAGCCCATGCATGTTTTAATTTGAATATTCAAGATGGTAAAGCTCGTAGATTTATCATGGTACAGTTACCTGAAGTGTTGTCAGAAGATATTAAAGAACAAAAGTCAGCTTATAAATATTGCATTAATAATGGGTTAGCTCCAAATATTGCTGAAGTTAGTAAAGCTCGAATTAAACAAGTCATTGCAAGTATTGATGCTGAGATTAGTTTAGATAAAGGCTTGAAGATTTTTAAATTAGCTTCGTCAAACTTAAAAGCTTGGAACCCAAATGCTCAAGATTTAGAAGACTCTTTGGATCTCAATCAAAATCACATTTTGGATGGGCGTACTGAACTAGACGTGCTTTATGAACTACTCTTAAAGCGTGGTATTGATCTCGCAACACCAATTACAAAACGCGAAATTAATTCAAAAATGCTGTATAGCATTGGCTATGGGGCAGTCTTTGCGTGTTTAGATGATTCTATTTTGGCTTCTGATTTGGATGTCATCACATCTGCCATTATTGAATGGCATAAGGAATTAGCCCCTTCAAATGACACACATATTTTCTTTAAAGACAGCGCATTCCAAGATGATGTTGTGAAAACCAATCTCGCAGCTATTCTAGAACAGAATGGCTTAAAGTATGTACGCAGTCTATAAGGGGACACAGCATGAGTAAAAAAATTAGTGGTGCAGAGTACCCGCTAGCGAAAATCTTTAGTTCGGACTTTCAGTATGTCATCCCATCTTATCAACGTCCTTATACGTGGGAAGAACAGCATGCTTCAGTACTTTTTGATGATCTCTATAACTTTTTCCAAACCGAAAAAGAAGATGAGTACTTCCTTGGCAGTATTGTTTTAATTAAACAAGAAGGAAAACCTTATGCTGAAGTGATTGATGGTCAGCAACGTCTAACCACACTTACAATACTATTTGCTGTGTTTGCAGCTTTAGATCAGGGGGGGGTTAATGGTCAGCTTTATAAGTATATTTTTGAACCTGGTAATGAGTTTGAAGGAATCAATCCTCAGCCTCGATTAACCTTGCGTGAACGGGATAAAGATTACTTTAAACAGTATGTTCAAGAGTTAAAATTTGAAGCGCTTTTCAAACTCGATAATGAACAATTAGAAAACGAAGCTAAATTGCATATTAAGCAAAACAGTAAGGTACTGTATGAGAAAGTAAAAACGACTTTTGATCATGATACACAGAACTTAAAAGAATTTATCAAGTTTCTTGTTCAGAGATGCTTTATTGTTGCTGTAACAACGCCAAGCCAGAATACAGCTTTCCGTGTATTCTCAGTTATGAATAGTCGTGGCTTAGACTTACAACCAACCGACATCATTAAAGCTGATGTGATTGGTGCATTGAGCGCAGAAACTGAAAGAGAAGTTTATAGTAAAAAATGGGAAGACCTCGAAGAAAGTATTGGTCGAGAGGATTTTAATAATCTATTTAGCCATATACGTATGATTTTTTCTAAAGAAAAAGCAAAACGTAATCTTTTAGAAGAGTTTAAAGGCTATGTCTTATCGATTATCACTGATCCAAAGGTTTTCGTAGATCAAATATTAGATCCTTATGTCGATGCGTATGACATTGTAAAAACGAGTTCATACACTGCAACAGCTAATGCTGAAAAGATCAATAATCATTTGAAGTGGCTGAACCGAATTGATAATTCAGATTGGGTACCAGCCGCAATTCAGTTCGTGATTCAAAATAAAAGTGATTCAGAATATATGTTGTGGTTCTTCGAGAAGTTAGAGCGACTTGCTGCTTATATGCATATCTGTGGGCTAAATATTAATGAGCGAATTGAGCGCTATAAATTAGTTTTACTTGCATTAGAACAAGAGCATTCTTTAGCTGCACCTGTAAGTACGGTTGAATTGAGCAATGATGAAAAGATTCAAATGTTGAGTGTCCTTCAGAGTGACATTTATAGCTTAACGGCTCGACGTCGCAATCACATTATTTTGAGATTAGATTCATTCTTATCAGATGGTGCAGCAACCTATGATTCATCCATCTTAACCATTGAGCATGTCCTTCCTCAAACGGTGCATGAGGGAAGTGAATGGTCAGAGTTATGGTCAGATGAAGATGTGAGAAAAGTATGGACGCATAAACTAGCGAATTTGGTTCCTCTGAATAAGCGTCGTAATTCGAAAGCTCAAAATTATGATTTTGAAAAGAAAAAGAAAGCTTATTTTGCAGGTTCTAAGGCAGTCTCATCTTATGTCTTAACCACTCAGGTACTCAATGAGCCTCAATGGACGCCAGACGTCATTCTAAAAAGACAAGATGCTCTGCTTAACGTATTTAAAGAAAACTGGGGGCTATAATGGCGACAATGAAATTACAGTTTGAAGATAATCTAGATTATCAACGTACAGCAATTGATGCGGTAGTGAACTTATTTAAAGGACAGGAAATTACACGTAGTGAATTCTCTGTGACTTACCGTAATAATGATGATGTGAACTTGGCATTATTTGAAGATACCCAGCTCGGTATCGGGAACAGAAAACTTTTATTGGATGAAGAGATTGCTGATAATCTTAGAACCATCCAACTTAAAAATGGGCTTAAACCAGTTGAAAGTCTAGCGAGTAACGATTTTACCGTAGAGATGGAAACGGGTACAGGAAAGACTTACGTTTATTTACGTACCATATTTGAGCTGAATAAAGAATATGGTTTTACCAAATTTATCATTGTTGTGCCTTCGATCGCCATCAAAGAAGGTGTCTATAAAACCTTACAAATTACACAAGAACATTTTGAAGGTTTATATCCTAAATCCAAAGGGTATGAATATTTCCTCTACGATTCAAACAAACCAGGTCAAGTAAGAAACTTTGCCACGAGTTCTAATATTCAAATCATGGTCACCACAGTTGGTGCAATCAACAAAAAAGACATTAACAACTTATATAAGCCAAGCGAAGATTTCAATGATGAAAAGCCAATTGATTTTATTCAGGCAACTCATCCAATCATTATCGTTGATGAGCCACAAAGTGTGGATGGTGGCTTAAACGGTGCTGGTAAAAAAGCATTAGATGCAATGAATCCGCTATGTACTTTACGTTATTCAGCGACACATGTTGATAAGTTTAATATGGTGTATCGTCTGGATGCTGTAGATGCCTATGAAAAAGGCTTGGTGAAGCAGATTGAAGTAGCATCTTTAGAAGTTGATAGTGGCTATAACAAACCTTACATAAAACTTATATCTACTCATAATAAAAATGGCTCAATTTCTGCGAAAGTTGAACTTGATATTCAAAGTGGTAAAAATATAAAACGTCAAGTATTAACAGTTGAGGATGGAGAAAATTTAGACGATGCGACCCATCGTACAATCTATGCAAATATGCAAATCGGGACTATTACATGCGGTAAACATGAGTCGATAGAGGTTAAAGGGGCAGGCTACGACCGTGTTTTGAAACCGGGTGAAAATATTGGTGGCTTAGATCCTGATGATCAGAAACGCTTAATGATTCGTCGGACCATCCAAGAGCATTTTGAAAAAGAATTGCGCTTTGCTGCGAATGGTCAAAAGATTAAAGTCTTGAGCTTATTTTTTATTGATAGTGTTGAACATTATCGTCAATACGATGAAAGCGGTAACATTGTTAAAGGCAAATATGCCTTGATGTTTGAGGAAGAATATCAAAAACTTGCTAAGTCACCGAAGTTCAATAGTCTATTTAATGAAATTGATGTAAGTACGGATGCAAGTAAAGTACACAATGGATATTTCTCAATCGATAAAAAAGGAAAATCAGTTAATACTGCTGAAAATAATCAGGCTGGAAGAGAAGATTCGGAACGTGCCTATAATTTGATTATGAGGGAAAAAGAAGAATTACTAAGCTTTGGCAATAAGCTTAAGTTTATCTTCTCACACTCTGCGTTAAAAGAAGGTTGGGATAATCCTAACGTTTTCCAAATCTGTACGTTAAGAGATATGGGAACTGAACGTGAACGTAGACAAACGATTGGTCGTGGCTTAAGACTATGTGTAGATCAAAGTGGAACTCGAATTAGAGGCCGTGATTATGGTCTGAATACACTGACAGTCATCGCAACAGAAAGTTATGAGCAATTTGCAGAAAATCTACAACGTGAAATTGAAGCTGATACTGGCATCCGTTTTGGAATTGTAGAAACACATCAATTTGCTACGATTCAAACTGTCAATACAGAAGGTGAAGTTGTACTACTTGGCATTGAAGACTCTGAAGCGATTTGGGATTTCCTGAAAGATTCCAAATTTATTGATGGCAAAGGGAAAATTCAAGACTCGTTAAGAACGCATTTGAAAGACGATGCTTTCAAATTAAATGATGGAATACTTGAGAACTTTAAAACCAATTATGGAGATCTACAATCTAAGGAGATTGAGGCAAGCGTTACCAAGTTACTTAAAAAACTTGCTGGTCGTTTAGATGTTAAAAATGCAGATGAACGTACTACTATTGCGACGAGAAAAGCAATGCTAGAATCAGAAGAATTTAAAGAACTTTGGGATCGAATTAAATTTAAAACAACTTATCGAGTTGATTTTGATAACGAAAAATTAATTAAAGACTGTGCGGAAGCAATCTTAGCTTGTCCACCTATCACTAAGACAAGGGCTCAATTTAGAAAAGCAGAGTTAGAGATCAGTAAGGGTGGAGTTCAAGCAAATGAGACATCAAAATCTGGCTTTACAACGGTTCATGAAACCAATATCGATCTACCTGATATCTTAACTGATTTGCAGGACAGAACCCAGCTCACTCGTAAAAGTATTGTTCGTATCTTAAAAGAGAGCAAACGTCTAGGAGACTTCAAGCGAAATCCACAGCAGTTCATGGATTATTGCGCTGAAGCCATTATTAGATCGAAACGTTTGGCACTAGTCGATGGTATCAAATATACGAAGGTGGGTAATGAACATTATTACGCACAAGAGTTATTTGAGCAGACAGAATTGAGCGGATATCTTAAAGATATGGTTGAATCACAAAGGTCTGTGTATACACATGTGATCTATGACTCAGTAGGAGTGGAACGAAACTTTGCACTTGATCTAGAAAATAATGAAAAGATCAATGTATATGCAAAATTACCTTCTTGGTTCAAGGTACCAACACCGTTAGGAACTTATAACCCTGACTGGGCAATTGTTGTTGAGGATGAAGGAGAAGAAAAACTTTTCTTCGTTGTAGAGACAAAATCGAGTACTTGGTGGGATGATCTACGTCATCATGAAGGGGCTAAGATCAAGTGTGGTGAACAGCATTTTGCTGCATTAGCAGCAGATATACATAAACCTGCTCACTACATAAAGGCTAAAGATGTAGATGGTTTCATGGCTTATATAGATTAAATATCAAAAAAGAGAGTGGTATTACCACTCTCTTTTTTTTTGGGGTAAGTTTCGGGTAATTCAGAGATATGGGGAAAGCTAAGCATTCATACGTGAAATACTTTTTTGTGAGTTCAATTGCCACCATCTCTACCTTGTTTTAAAGGGGTATTTAAGAACAGGAAAAAAGATTTCTAAAAAATCAAATTGAATTAAAGCTGGTTATTTTAGAATCGTAGTTTAGTGTAGGGATTAGAAGCGTGCGATAAAGATCAAAAATTGTTTTCCAAATAAACATAAAAATTTTGCCCTAAACGGTCATACCGAAAGGGCATAGAGGTACGTGCCATCCAGCGCTCCAAAAGCTTTTCATAAACATCTGCTTTTTTCATTGAAGTCGCACTAAAAGTCCAATATTGGATTTTGTATTTATAAATGAGTTGTTCGATACGCCGACTAACAATGTTGAAAATTTTTAAAGCAGGGAGTTTTAAATTTACATCTTCATAAATGGGGTCATCCCGAAATAGGGCCATTTCTGGATGTTTCTTAAAATTAATGTTTAATCGAGTACGGGGAGGGCGGTCTAAATAAAAGGAAAAATCGTGATGATTGAATCTAAGGATATAGTGTAAGTCCTCTATATATAGATCCTCATTAATGATCATTCTGAATCCTTTTTGAAATGAAATTGTAGAAAAGATTTAAACATGTCTTGGAAGAGTTTTTGACTGGTATCATCTTGAAAAACACCTGAAAAATAATTCAAATCAGTTTCATTCACTAAACTTAAATAAACACGCTCTAGAGGTGAAAAACCTTTGCGTTTACAGTAGGCAAAATATGCACTGGCATCTTCAAATAAAATCCACCATTCTTGCGGGCTGTCGATATTTACGCCCCCAATTTTATGTTGATAGTCGAAAATCACGTTAAGTAAATATTGAAAATTTTGTGCCGCATTTTGATAATCAAATTGTGGATAATTCTGATCGATATCTAAGTAAGTAATGTGCTTATGAATACTTTGTGCGCTTAATAAAATATTTTTAACTTTTGAATATTGACGTAGTCGTGCAAGATCTTTTAATGAAATAGTCGCCAATCGAGATAAGTCCATATTGTCACTTAAATCAGCCAGCTTTACCGTGCAAGAAATTGGATTTTTTACAGTGCGCTGTACTGCTTGAAATCGGTTTTCACCGTCTTTTTTAGTAACTGCTAGAATGGCATTAACAATATTAGTACTAAAGCCAAGTGCAAGCAGATCTTCAGCAGAAGTCGGTGTATCTTCTAAAACATCATGTAGTACCGCTACGATTTTTGCATCGGTATCTTGTACTTTGTGCATGATCCGTAATGGATGAAGAATATAGTCCTTACCTGCTTTATCTAACTGTCCCTGGTGCTGTTCAGTTGCAAAAATAATTGCTTTTTCTAAAGTGGAAATAACCGTGTCCTCAGTTTGTTTTCTTTATACTTTCTCCTGATATATTAACTAATTAGTAAATTATGATCTATTGTTTTTCACTGCCAAGCGACAATTAAGGTCGCTTGGTTTCGTATGAATTATTTTTGGTTTTTAACTGCTCTAAAATCTGATTGGCTTTGAGTTGGCGTGCCAGCCTGCCGAAGTTGGTCTGTGGCTCACTCACGGCCTCAGTTTCGTTAGCAGAACGAATATCTAGAATCTGTTGATGCTGATCTTTAAACAATGGCCAAAACTCAGTCATGAGTAAATCTGTAATCTTTTGCGTTTTGTCATTCACTTTTTTAACTACATTGAGATCTGAAATAGAGAGAGTGGTTTTGTTGTCTGTGAATTCAATAAAACAGTTCAGTTTAATTTGAAAATAATGACAAAATTTTTGAATATCCTGATGGAAAGTGGTGTCTACCGTATGCTCGGGTTTTTTCACTAAAAAGAAAAATTTATCCATTTTGTTTTGATGGTCAATATTGCTTTTTGAAAATTGAAGAATAAGCTGTTCGAAGGGATATTTCATCCCAAATAAGGCTGCAGCAATATCAACGATTATCGCTCGATCATTTCTCACAGAAGTTTCTGACTGCGTAAATCCTGGAAGAACACACCAAGAACAATTTTTCTCAGTTGTAGAGCTTAAGAGAGATTTATTCAAAAAATCAGTACTAAAAGATGTTTTTGATAATTGCTCAATATTCATAATTTTTTACATTCCAGAGTGAACTCTAAAGGTTCATGAACTATTTCTTGTTAAGGTTAAAAAGTTATTTGTCTATTCAAAGTAACCCAAATATTGGATAAGAGCTTACAGTCGCAATATAGCATTTGTTAAACAATCTGCCTTCATCACATAGCAATCAAAGCCGATTAAGAGAATCAATCAACAATCTATATTTTTAAATAAAACGACATATATTGTCGCTTATGCTTTAAAAAAACATCTTCAGGAAATGTGTTCTTTTTAATTTATGTTAAAATTTATTTGAGATCAGAGATTTGATTTTAAATAATTTTAAAATTAAAAGACCGTTAATTTAACTTTAAATCAGTTATTTGTTCTTTCGATTAAACTTCCTATAACGTTGTTGAAAGAACCAAGCAAAAGATATTCCTCGATAAAATTTTAATTAGGGTGATATATGTTTTATCAGTATTACGAAGAAATTAAAGACTACAATTTTGCAGAAAATGAAATTCTGGTTTTTGGCTGCCATGAGTTAGGGAAACATCGTTCGGGGTACGCACAGATTGCCTTACACAGTTTTGGAGCTAAAATTGGACAAGGTGAGGGTAGACAAGGGCAGTCATATGGGATTCCAACAATAGGAAGTGATGGTGAGGTTTTAAGTATTTCAGAAATTCAAAACTATATTGAGAACTTCAAAGTTTATGCAAAGAACCACAAGAACTTAATATTCTATATGACTGAAATAGGCTGTGGATTTGCAAACTACTCATCGTCGCAAATCGCTCCTTTATTTAAAGACTCGCCTGTAAATATTAAATTTCCAATCAATTTTATTCACTTTGTGGAAGATTTACTACCTTTCTCGATCAATGATATTGAGCAGGTTTGGAAGATGGATGAGACATACATTGAATTACCTTTGGATCATGGCGTTGTTGCCCGGATGAAATTTAATGACCATGAACAACTAATCAATAAACTGAATATTTGGGAAAAATATTCGAGTATTAAGCAAAACACACAATATTTAAAATTAGATGATAGTCAATTTGCTCAACTACATCATTGTGTTGAAAAATATAAGAAAGAAGAAGCCGCTTTATTTGAAGGTCTTTTCTGATTTAAGCCTATATCCTTTAAAGAATGAATAATAGACTGCTCTCAGTAACCTAGACATGAGATAACTTTATTTTGAAGCTGCCTCAAATGCTTCGAGCATATTTTTCCATGCAGACATTCAACGTAAAGTTATAGAAACTAGAATTTCAATCGGATCTACTGTAGAGCATCTAATACTTTTCTTATAGATGAGACACGTGTGGTTACGGTAAGTCCTATCAATAAGCTATGAAAAATTAATCTTTTAGAATATCTACGAGGAGGGCAAATGATGAATACAGAACAGTTACTTATACAAATTAAAAATTTACTCCATGAAAATCCGGATTTAACCGAGATCGCTGAAACTTCACTAAGCGGTATTATCGAGAATCTAAAGACAAGAGAAAATAGCCTGGAACTTAAAGCTATTGCAGAACTGGAGGGACGTAATTTTTTTGTCGATAGTTATCAGCGTGGTTATAAGTGGAAACCGCAACAAGTCGAAGCCCTACTGAATGACATTGATGAATTTGAGCCAAAAGACGAGAATGAATTCTATTGCTTACAGCCTGTCGTGGTTAAACGCAAACCTATACAGCATGAAGGCAAAGAATCTGTTTTTTGGGAATTAATTGATGGTCAGCAACGCATGACCACTATTTTCATCATTCTTAGTCATTTATTAAATAAACCCTATTTCACTTTGCGTTATGAAACTCGACAAGAGAGTTCTCAATTCTTAAATGACTTGGTTCAACTCAACTATACTGAACAAGCACCCAAGTTTAGTCATATTGACAACCACTATTTCTATCAAGCTTATAAAACTGTTCATGATTGGTTCGCAACTAAATCACAAGAAAAAAAAGATATATGGCGTGATAAGCTGCTCCACAAAACAAAAGTCATTTGGTACATGGTACGCAGTGATCACAACAAGGACAGCCAACAGCATTCGATTGAAATCTTTACTCGACTCAATCAGGGCAAAATTGCCCTTACGGATGCAGAGCTAATAAAAGCGCTTTTTCTACAGAGTGTAATGAAGGCTTATCATCATCCAGAGATTGCCAAACAAAAACAATTTGAAATGGCTAGCCAATGGGACTTAATTGAACAGACATTGCAGGATGATGAATTTTGGGCATTTTTAAGCCCGCATAAAGGAACCAATAAACATACCCGTATTGAGCTAATTTTTGATTTGCTGGCTGAAGAAAGTAAAGACAAACAGCAATTAAATCATAAGACATTTCTCTATTTTGCCAATCAACTCAAAAATGCATCGAGTTACCAAATAGAAGAGCAGTGGACAAAAGTGCTACAGGGCTTTCATCGTTTAGCGGAGTGGTTTAAAGAGGATCAACTGTATCATTTGATTGGCTTTATCATTGGGCAGAAAATTAAAACCATTAACGTACTCTGGCAGGAGTCCAAAGATGCGAAACGAGATCAATTTGTTCAAATCTTAAAATCACATATTCAGAGAGATTATCTTGAACGATTATTTAAGGTTGATAAAGATAGTACACGGTTAGGTTTTAGCAAAGTGGATTATCTTTCACCTAGTCAAAGACCAAAAATCATTGGTTTGCTGATGCTATTTAATATTTATATTAATGAGAAACATAAAACCCGGTTTTCTTTTAGAGTCTATAACAATTGTCAGTGGGATATTGAGCATATTCATGCACAACAAAGCTTGGATCTACCAAGTGATGCACAAAGGGAAATCTGGTTGAATGAGCAAAAAGCCATTCTCGATGCTGTACCGGAGTCTTATAAAGGATTGTTGGATACCAAACTGACTGCTTATCAACAAGCTTTAGCGGTAGAGCCATCCGATACAGAATCACTTAAAAAAGAATATCTTGACGAGCTGTCCAAAATTGTCGGTGACGTTAAAGAAGCAATTCAAACACTCGACAATTTATGCCTATTGCCAGCATCAGTGAACCGCTCTATCGGAAATCAGATATTCCTGACTAAACGACAACGCATTGTGGATTTCGAAAATAAAGGCAAGTTTGAGAAAGAACATCAGGGGAAATTTATTCCTTTAGCTACGCAACAGGTCTTTTCAAAATATTTTAGTGATGATGTCAGCCAAATGTACAAATGGGATGAGATCGACCGCAGCAATTATAAAGCCCAATGGTTGGAATGTTTTAAAGGATATGGTTTAGATTTTGGGGGTAAAGCATGAGCAGTCAATATACATTCTGGCGTTTAGTAGAAGAATTTAAAATTATCGTACCGATCATTCAGCGAGATTATGCGCAAGGCCGTAAGGATGATCTTAAGATTGAACAAATCAGAAAAACTTTTATCCAGCATTTAGTGGAAAAGGTAAATCAAAATAGCCATAAATCAGATTTGGACTTCGTTTACGGTTCTGTTGCCGATGAGCAACTAAAACTTCTGGATGGTCAGCAACGATTAACGACCTTGTTCCTTCTGCATTGGTATTTGGCTTGGAAATCGGATGTGATTCTGGATAAAACTATACAAGAAAAACTACTGCGTTTTAGCTATGAGACTCGTACAAGTTCGAAAGACTTTATAAAAAGTTTGATTGAACAGGCACCCAATTTGAAGTGTACTTCTGACCATGACCACATGAAGAAACTGTCGGAACGGATTGAGAATGAAGCGTGGTATTTTTCGATTTGGAAAAAAGACCCGACTGTACAATCTATATTGGAAATGCTGGACGAAATAGATTTGCAATTCCGCGCTAAAGAGCAGGATTCGCAACCCTATAATGCAGCACAAATGTGGGACAACTTGGTCACACATCAAGTACTGACATTTTACTTTTTGCGTATGGATGACTTTGCATTAACAGATGAGCTCTATATCAAAATGAATGCTCGTGGTGTGCAATTAACAGAGTTTGAAAACTTTAAAGCTTGGCTACAAGGCTATACCGAAGATGAAATTGATGCCCAGGTCAGAAAAGTTTTTTTCTCTAAACTGGATCGGGAATGGACTGATTTTTTATGGAATTTGAAATGCAAATTTGAGGATTCTAAGGAAAAGAATGAAGCATTTGATTTCGATTTCATGTTTATGCAAGTTTTTAAATCAGTATTGCTGTGTCATTTTTACAGAAATGAAGACATTGACCATAAGAATAAACAGCAGCCTGAACAATCATCAGATCCTACACCTGAAGCTGATGAAAAATCATTGTTAAGCCGATTAAGAAAGAACTTATTTGTATCAAGTGAAGAATATAAAAGAATTTTAAAAGGTTCTGATGGAAGTCTAAAAGAAATCCTAAAGAATATTTCACGATTATTTGATTTGCTAATTCGTCATAACGAAGAATTAGAGATTGAAACGATACTCAGGCAAGTGTTCAAGTCTGGTACAAGTTCATATTTAGACCAGGCCCACTTTGCTATTCTATACTTTTATGTTCATCACATTGATCAACCCGAACAATTTAGTGACTGGTTTAACATCAGTACAAGACTCGTAAATAATGCGAAGGGTTACTACAATGCTGAAAGCAATTTGGTCAAAGTAATTCATGTTTTAAATAGTTTAGCGGCATATATTGGTAAGGAGGAAGTGCTGGAAAAACTAGCTGTTTTACAAAAAGATTCGCAAGAATTTAAAACATTTGAAATAGCTTTTGAGGACCATCATCTTCTACATGAAATAGAAAAAGCACAATTAATTTTGCAAGATGGACAATGGAAGTCATTATTTAAGCCTTACGAGCAACATGATTACTTCTATGGACAAATTAATTTCCTAATTGAGCTCAGTAAGAATGAAGGCAGAAAAAAAGTCTGTCCAGAAACATTTAAAAACTATGCGGATAAAGCATTTAAGCTATTTTCTAAAGAGTTTTTAGATGATTATCAATACCGCCTGCACCGAAGTTTATTGAGTTTTGACAATTATCTGGTCAAAGATGGAGCAAACAGAACTTTCTGTCGAGAAGTGTATAGAACAGTACGTCATAGGAATGAAAATTGGCGTAAAGTCTTTGAGAATATAAATACTTTCGATAATATCAATGCACTACAGACACTTCAGCGATTACTGGATGAGCTTCCAGCAGATTTTAATGCTAACAGTTTAGATGGCATCATCGAAACCTATGGATCTCAAGTTAATGACTGGCGAATTTATTTTATCAAGCATCCTGAAGCGATTGACTACTGTCAAAAGTATCAAATCCGTTTTATCAACCCTGATGAAATATATCTACTAAGTTCTAGACAGATGAATGGTGCACATGCCGAACTTAGGACTTATGTCCTATATCTGAAGTTGCAGCAGCAAGGTGCGGATAAAAAAATAAAAGATGAGAATATTATTCTTGATTATGAATATGTTGCAAACAGTATCGATAAACCGGCTGTTTTAGTCAAAAATTGGAACAATGGAATATTAAAAATTAAATTTTCCCAAGGTCAATTTTTAGCTGAGTTTTATGGCCGGGATCAGCATGGCAATGAACAGTTGCTGGAACTGAACCAGGATATTGATCCCTTCAGCCTTTTCAATAACGTTCAAAATGAGATCTTGAATTTGGTTAAAGTAACAAATGCTGTAGAAGGAGCAGCATAATAGTCAGTCAAATCTATTATCACTTTTTTAATCAAACAGCATATTTTGGCTTTTTTTGTGAAATAGTATCGATATGCTAACTTAATAGTAGTCTTTGATAACTCCTTTTTTTCTTAATTTTTTTGATGAACTAGCCACTTTAAAATTAGCAATCTTTGGTTCAAGTTTTAAGGATAAATACCTATGTATATCAATTTACTTAAATTCACATGCGACAATTAATGTCGCATGTGTCTTGTTGATAAAAGAGATGATACTTATACTGGCTATTAAAAGAACTCAAGGAGTTTGTGATGGTATCAATAAAAGTAATTGAAAAAATTATCAAACCTAAAACAAACTTAAAATATGCAAAGCTTCCTGCATTTATTTGTAATGGCAGCTACTTTTTAACTGATTTGACGATCTATGAAGATGGTGATATCGACTGTTGGGGTATCGTTAGTTTTGAAGAATTTCTACAGAAAGTAGAACAGGGATGGGTCACTGTTGAATTGCCCCAATCAGATAAGCTAGAAATTTCGATTCATGGCCTTGGTGAGGTATCTCCAGGATATAATTATCAAACTTATAAGAGTAATGAAGACCTGATTGCTGAAGTTCGAGATATCTTAAACCAACTCAATGGCTTGCCAGATAGTTCTGAAATTTGCAGAGCAGCGTGGGAAGATTACCAGCTGGAACCTACTGAAGAAAAATGCTTAGCATTGCGTCAAGCCTATGAGGCTATTCCAAGACACAAAAGACTTTATGTCCTTAATGACCAAGACCGTAAAGATTATCCAATTAGAAGAGTCATCTATCCAGATGATGACTACTCGTTCGGAGAGCTAATTTTTGCTTCAGAGTACAGTGAAGTAATACAGCAAAGTGTTGCAGAGTTAAACGATCAAGTGATCAATTCAATGAGTCAGGAGAATGATATGGCGAATACATTACAACAAAGTATTAATGAAGTTGTTTCTATAAAAAAGCAGTATGAAGATGAGATTAAAGATTTTATTAATCAGAAATTAAATGAATTTCAGCAACGTGTGAATTTGCCAATTAACTACTTAGAATCAGATATAGATACAGAACAAGAAGATGAAAAATATTCAACTACTGTTTCCGATTTTAAAATCCAAATTCTTTTAGAACTCTAATTAAATCAGAAGTAATAACTTGAGTACGCTTGAGAATAAAGTACAGGGGTGTTTACTCGGTTTAGCGTGTGGAGATGCGGTGGGAACATCTGTAGAGTTCTTGCCAAGAAGCCGATTTAAACCGCTCACTGATATGGTGGGTGGTGGTAAATTTCAGCTTAAAGCAGGTATGTGGACAGATGATACTTCCATGGCATTGTGTTTGGCAGAGAGTTTGCTGATATGCAAAGGATTTAATGCTGATGACCAGATGCAGCGTTATCTTCGTTGGATAGATGAGGGCTACTATTCAAGTAAAGACCATGCATTTGGTCTTGGTAAAACGGTGATCAATGCTTTATTCCGTTATCGAAAAACTGGGAATCCTTATAGTGGCCGTGCCGAATCACGTTATTCCGGTAATGGTTCATTAATGCGTTTGGCACCCATCGCAATTTATTACCGAAACAATCCATTACAAGCATGGAAGTATGCAAGCTTAAGTTCGAAGACAACCCATGCCTCACCTGAATGTATACAAGCATGCCAATATTTTTGTTATGTGCTTGTGAATGCTTTAGTCGGAAAAGACAAACGACTGCTTTTCGATATTCAAGATGTTTCTGAATTATCTTGCTTAACGTCGATTGTAAGTTGTGATTTTTTCAACAAATCTATAGGTGAAATTAAAGGCAGTGGATTTGTTCTAGAAAGCCTAGAAGCTGCTCTATGGGCATTTTGGCACACTGATAATTTCAAAGACGCAGTATTGGCAGCTGCAAACCTAGGTGATGATGCTGATACAACAGCCGCAATATGTGGTCAATTGGCCGGTGCATATTATGGTGTAGAGCATATACCCGTTGAATGGCTTGCAAAATTATATCGTAAGGATGATATTGAGCAGATGGCTAGATATTTAACCAATAAAATTTCCTGAACCCTAGTTGATGTAGGAAAGTATTAAAGTGACCGCTCAAGCTAGCGGTCAAGTTAAACATCTCATCCAGAATATGGAGCAGACGGAATATAGCTTAACTGAGCTGATGGCTTTATTGGATTTATCCCATCTAGCAACGTTTCAAAAAAATTATCTTAACCCCGCTTTAGAAGCAGGTGTGATTGAACATACCCTTTCTGATAAGCCTAAGAGCTCTAAGCAAGGGGGTTGGCACTAGTTCCCTAAATTGAAAATTTAGATTGGATCATAATAGGGTCTATAAATATAAAAAATTTAGAATGAACTGTTATAAATTAAAATATTATATTCTTGGTTCAACTGACACCATCTCTGTTTGAGTATTGCGATCAAGAAAAATAGAAATTTAAGCATCACATCTATCTATGACCTAATTATTGACAAAGGGATTTTTTAAATTTCTGGTGAAATCTAATTGAAAATTTAAAAAATAAAATAATTTTATAGCTTTATGACATGTCCTGTCATTTTTGTTCTTTATCTTTGCTCTATTCAATTAATTAGCCATTTTGATCAACGGTTAAAATTTAAGAAACAAATTTTGAAAGGAAACTAGTATGAAGATATGCCCTGATCCATTTACGCATAAACATAAAACAAAGGCATTGAAGCGTATTTTTAGAGCATTAATACTCGGACAAATTAAATGGAGTGAATTAAAAAAATTCTATTCAGCGATATTACATCTAGAGCGTTATTTAGAACGACTAAACTTTGCCTAAAGAAAAAATAAAATTAATTTAGTGTGATTTAGTGTAATTTTTTGTTTATTTAATGTGTTATATTTCAACAATATCACTTAATTAAAATTTTGATTTACGTTTTAAATAATTAGAGAAAGTTTATGCAACGTGCTGATTCAATTCATGAGCGTCTAGCCGACCGATTGGCCAATATTTTAACGAAGTTAAATATGGGATATCAGTTAAGTATAAAAGAGCTAGCTTCAGAATTTGGGGTAAGTACACGTACTATTTCGAGGGATTTTGATCGACTTAATACTTATTTACCATTGCAGCTGGATGATGAGAATAAAAAATATTACTTAGACTCAAATTATTTAGGGAAATTTGCACCGAAAGATATCCGTAACTTTGCACAGCTTTCAGGAGTTAGTCATTTGTTTCCATCATTGGATATGTCCTTTCTGCGTGAACTTTTAGATAGTCGTTCACATCAGATTTATAGTGCAAAGGGTTACTCTTTTGAAGATGCAAGTCAGTTTAAAGAATTATTTAAAGTACTTGGAAAAGCGATTCAAGAACATAGCCAAATTGGCTTTGTATATAAAGGGGAACCTAGGCTGGTTGAGCCTTATCGTTTAATTCATCATCACGGCAGTTGGTATTTGGCTGCGGTGAGAAAAAATCAACTGCGTACCTATCGTTTTTCACATATTCAGCTTAAGTACTCTCTACATGAGTATTCACAATTTGTTCCAGATCCCAATATTGTAAAACTTGTAGAAGATGATGACAGCATCTGGTTTGGACAGGATAAACAAGAAATTATTTTATCTATTGATAGTCAGGTTTCTTTTTATTTTAAGCAACGTTCTATATTGCCCGAGCAGCAAATTGTTAAAGAGTTAAATGATGGCGGGTTACTGATTTCTTCTAAAATTAATCATGACATGCAGTTGTTACCGTTAATACGATTTTGGATTCCACATCTAAAAATAGTGAATCCGGAAGGGTTACAGAAAGAGTTGGAAATAGATTTAAAAAAATACTTAGCTTTAGGGTAATAAAAAAAGGGGCGTTTTGTTAATAGAGTCACATAAAGGTGATGAATGTTAAGGCATGAATTATTAAATTTTTCAAAAATTAAAGATGGCATTAGTAATGAAGAAAATGATTAAAGAACTTTTTAGTGTTGGGAATGAAAAACAAATATCAGATATTGAAGATAATATTTTGAGTTTGGAAAAAGCTAGAGAACGGTTACAAAAATTTCAAATAGAACGTGAAGAAAATAGCATTGCCGAAGAGCCTTCTGAAGAAAAAGAGATTCATAACTCTGTTTTTCAGATAGTACAGCCAATCGTTACTCTAGATAATGATGTGGTTTTATCAACAGCAACTCGTGTTCAATTAGATGAGGGATTGGCTAAATTAAAGTTCCATAAAAAAATTTATGAAGATTGGAATTTTGGAAGTGTTGATAAGCAAGGACGTAGTGTAATACTAAATTTCTATGGTGCTCCAGGCACTGGAAAAACACTAACAGCAGAAGCATTTGCTGGGAGTTTAAGCCAGCCGATTATTAAGTTGGGTATAGCTGAGTTAGAAAGTAAATTTATGGGGGAAACCTCAAAAAATATTCAAGCCGTATTTAAAGCTGCTACTGAAGCAAGTGCGGTTTTATTCTTTGATGAAGCAGATACCTTATTAGGGAAACGTTTATCTTCTGTAACACAGGGAATAGACAATGAGGTGAATGCAATGCGTTCAACTTTATTGATTGAACTTGAACGTTTTAGTGGTATTGCTATTTTTGCGACTAATTTTGCGAAAAATTACGATGAAGCTTTTAGGAGCCGTATCAGTCACCACATCCATTTTGATTTGCCTGATTTAGAGGCACGTAAAAAACTTTGGGCGAAAATGTTGGTTGACCAAATTCCTTTATTAGAGTCTAAAGATGAATTTATACAAACCGCATCGGACTTATCTGATGGATTCTCGGGAAGAGAAATACGTACCTGTATGAGATTAGTTCTTCCAAAAGCATTGTTAGAAGCTGAACAGAAAAATGAAGATCCAAAAGTTAAATTAGAGCAATTACAAGAAGTAATTGATCGTATAAAGCAATCCAAAGTTGAAGTTGCAAATAGTGAAACGAAATTAAGTGCTAAGGAAATTAGTACAGCGAAATCATTATTGGGTGTAAATAAATAATCAGGGGGTAAAAATGGGCTTTTGGAGTTCAGTGGGATCAGCAGTTTCATCAGCTGCTAGAAGTGTCAGTTCAGCAGTATCTTCCGTAGGTAGAGGAATCTCATCTGCAGCAAGTGCAGTATGGGATACAGCTAAAAGTGCTGCAAGAAAGGCTGTGGATTGGATGGCTGACGAAGCTGAAAACTTCGTAGGGAAGGTGAAAGATGTATGGAAAATGGCAAAACCTTGGGTTGAGAAGATAGCTCCATATATTTCCAAAGGTATCGCATTACTCCCATTCCCTTGGGCTGGAGCTGTTGCAAAAGCTGTAGAAAAGGGAATTCAGGCACTTTTAGCATTAGAGAATAGCCCAATCTTGAAAAAGGTTGAACAGGCTATTATCTGGGCTTCCAATGCTGCCAAAAAATTTAGAGAAATGTACCTGACACCTAAAGATGTAAAGGAAGCTGAACAGCGTCAGCAAGACTTGCAAGAAGCTATGGATGCGATGAAAACTGAAGAACAGCGTCAATCTGTTCGTTTTGCAGCGGTGATTAATGATTATGTTCTAGTGCAAACTCATATCCAAGAAATTCTTGAAAAAGATACGATCAAGGATTTCTCACATTATCTACGTTTACGTGCAACCCAAAAATTATTAAGAGCCGCGGAAAAAACTTTAAGTACTGCTCGTAATTTAGATGAAATTACAGCAGATGATTCATTCCTATTACGTGTAGGGGCAGATCTGCTCGCAGAAAATCCAAATCTTAGCGATGCTGATGCAGAGAAGTTAGATAAAATTATTAAACGCCGTTTTAATGGTAAATCGTTAGTTCCGTTTGTTTTTGAAGAGTTAATTTGTGCTTGGGAAACCAAATTACAAAATATGGAATCAAAATGGACTCAGATGAATAAAGAGTTAGCGACTTTAAAACGTCAAATAAAAGAGCTTGAAGTGAAAATGCAAATTGAATCATTGACTTCTAATGAAGAAGCACAATTGGTTGATTTAAAAAATGATGCAAAAAATACCTCTTACCAACTAACTCAACAAGCAGAAGAAAATCGTGCAATGCAAAGCTATGTTCACGCTGCAGAAGGTTTCCTTCAAGTTTTAGAGAAAACTGCTGAACAATTTGAAGAAGAAGGTCGTGACTATATCGTAGATGACGTTGCAACTGTTGGACGTCTACTAGTTGAGTGTGCCCAGCATGGTAAACAATGGAACGAGCTAACAGAGGATGAGCAAAGCCTTATTACTGACTATGCGAATATTTTCGCAGAAGACAGTAAAAAACGAACTCAAGAGTTAGTTGAGGCAGAGGTCTAATTTATGGAAATTTTGAGTTTTTTACTTCCTTTTCATTTGTCTCCATTTAAATTAGATGCTTTACCTAGTATTTTCTTTTTTGTTATTTGGGGTCTTTTCTTCTTCACAATTTTTAGAGTGTATCAAACAGCAAAGCCTGAGAATTGGGAGCATAATTGGTATGGTGGCAACAAAAATAATCAGTCAAAAAAACTAGATGCCGAACATGGCTCCGTTATGGAAATTAGCGAAGCTGTTGCAACACCATCTGAAAAATTGGCAGATATTATGCCTGGCATGATTCTGATTATTGGTTTGTTGGGTACATTTTTAGGTTTAGGGCTTGCCTTAGATAAAGCATCTTCAATTCTCACGGGTGCTAATGCATTGAGTAATATGGATGCATCAATGGCGAACCTTATGCAAATGCTTGAGGGATTAGGGACTAAATTTAAAACATCTACTTGGGGATTACTTGCTTTTATTCTTTTAAAAGTCATTTTATCTAAAAATGGTTATGAAGAACGTCGCTTACGTTGGTCAATTGAAAAAGTGAAAAGTGAGCTCGATATTGTTCGTGATCAGAAATTACAAGAGGACCGTAACAATAATAATAAGCTGATTGATTGTATGCAAAGTATAGCTATGCAATTTGAACAAACTGTTGCGAAAAATCAATCTACTAATCAAGAACAACTCAAACAATTAACTCAGCATACTCAAGACACGATTAAAGCCATTCAGCTTAGCCATGATGAACAGTTAAAACAGCTACATTTAAGTAATGAAGAAAATGTACGTTCTTTAACTTCACAATCTAGACTTATAGAAAGGTTAGTTGAGAACACACAGCAAAATCATGCTTCTCATCTAGAACAAACAGGGAAATTTTTATTATCATTTGAGCAAAATAGTAAAGATCATCTTTCATTGCTTACTCAAAATCATTCTGGGCAAATTGAAACTTTAAACAAACAGTCTACATTGTTGGAAAAGAAATTCGATGTTTTAGCGCAACAATCAGTGAGCCTAATCGAATTAGTTGGAGAGCAACATAAAGAAACTGCACAATTGCTCCAAGATAATGTAGCTCAGAGTGTTCAGACGCGTAATGCTATGGTTGACTTCATTCATAAGAATGAAGAAACAGTTGTTAGACTAGGAAAGGCTGCTGAAGGAATGTCTCAAGCCGCATCGACAATGGGGGCGTCAGCGAGCCAACTACAGACCGTTATTGATAGCTTTAGACAGAATATGGAAGAAGTCATTTCTTTGATGAAAAAAGACTTGAACTCTACCATTTCTAATATGAATACTAGCTTTAGCCAAAATATGACAAAAATGTCAGATAATCTCAAATCATCTATTGGTGATATGAGTACAAGCTTCAAGAAAAATATGTCTGAAATGTCCAAAGGTTTAGGTGAAGCAACTCATGATATTTCTAATGCGGTAACTAGTTTATCTACAAGTGTTGATAAAACGATGAATGAAGTTACTGCTACGATTGGTCAATCCATGGAATTGCAGACAAAAGCACAAAAAGTATTTACTCAGAGCACGAATACATTAAATGAATATATTGAAGAGATGACAGGTTTGGTTAATAAGTTATCTGGAGATATTACAGGTGGCTTAAAAGCTGTTTCAGAAAGTAATCGTCAAGTGATTGGTCTGGGTAAACAAATCAAACTAAGTAGCGAGGATCTTACACAAACAGTGGGGAACGTATTTAATGATTTGTCTCAAAATCTCAATGCTCTTAATTGTTTGAAGCCTACACTAGAAAATTTAGCAAATGGTATTGTTTTACAGAAGGAAACATTGGAAAGGATGGAGTCTCAGAATTTAAAGCAAAATAGTTCTCAAAAGAAAAATGAAAAGATTAAGAGTGGTAATGTAAATTCTGCTATTTCACAGGCACTACTGGGTTGGAAGGATTGAGTGAATGAAGGATAAGCCAAGTGAGTGGGTATCCATTTCAGATCTTATGGCTGGTGTAATGGCTGTCGTAATGTTGCTGCTTGTCATGTCAGTTCTACAAAAAACCTATGCAGAATTAAAGCATAAGCAAGAGTTGGAGCAGGGGGGAGCTGCCCAGCAGAAAAGAATTAGTGAGATGTTAACGGATCTAAAGAATTCTGTAGATGAAACAGGAGCGAGTAATTTAATTTCCTTTGACATCGCTGATGGAAAAATCACATTAAAAGAAAATATTTTTAATGTAGGCAGTGCTTGTATCACACCATCGGCAGCTAAAACATTCAAAAGCCTCGATCAACGTATCGTTAGTTTTTTAAAGGAAAATCCGAATGCCTCTGTTTTTGTTGAGGGACATACTGATAATTCAGTTGTAAAGCAGCCTGTTCTTGACTTTAAGGAAAAATGTACGGTTTATGATGACAACTTTACGTTATCTGCGGCTAGAGCAAGAGAAGCTAGAAAACTAATCATTTCAAGTTTGGATTCTAAAGATGCAAATCGGGTTATCGTTGCGGGTTATGGTGACTCTCGTCCTCTAAATGGTATTGATCCATCAGATGGAAGAAATAGACGGGTAGAAATTCAGTTTGCAGTATCAGAAAGTAGTAAATAACAATCTAATGCATCCCCTCTCTCATCGTCTTAAGGCGATGAGATAGGGGGTTTTTATATTCCTAAGACTACTTGATAAGGCTTAAACCCTTCCAACACAGCATCAGCAACCAATTGATTAAATGTCTCAGTCTTTCCAAAAGCCATCCATTGATCGAGAGCTTCATAATAAGCTAAGCGATTTTCAACCTTAATCACACAAGGTGGATAGCCCGCTTTTAATAGTTCTAGATTCATCAAAAGTCGTGATGTACGCCCATTCCCATCAATAAAAGGATGTATGCCTACGAAGTCTGCATGTACCTTTGCAGCTCGTTCAATTGGGTGCATTAGATCTGCTTCTGTCTCATACCAATCTACGAATTGAGCCATTTTATCATTTAGTAATGTGTAATCTGGCGGCGTGTTAGTAGCACCTGAAATGAGCACATTTTGCTGACGGTAACGGCCGGCATTATCATCGTCAATATTTTTTAAAATGAGTTGATGGATATTACGAATTTGCCATTCAGAAAAAGGCTCTTTTTTTCGAATGATATCTTCAACATAGTAAATTGCATTTCTATGGTTGATCGCTTCGAAGTGTTCTCTTAATGCCTTTCCACCAACAGTAATACCTTCCAGTACCACTTTTGTTTCTAGCAGGGTGAGTGTATTACCTTCAATTGCATTCGAATGATACGTCCAACGGACAATAAGATCTTCTTGTAAATTTTTGACAATTGACGGAGAGAGAGGGCGATGTTGATCTAATTTTTTCTTTAAATCATCAATAATTTCAAACATAACCTTATCCCTGAATTTGTCTTAGTCGATAATACATGAAAAAAGAAATATCAGAAATTTAGTGATATATCATTACATTTTGTATTGATTGTAAAAGTGGTAAATGGACTGCTCTCAGTATCCTAGACACGAGGCAGCCTTCATTTTGAAGACACATTATTGTTCATTTCACCCATACATCTATGGCATGTTGTAGATGACCAGTTTTGACATAAAGCGTTGCACCTGATGGGACTGCCTGAAATTTAGCAGCACTATTGATGGGAAGACGGACCCACGAACCTGCTGGATATATTTCAGTGCCGCAAAATAATTGACCTTTGATAATTAGAAATTCAATCCCTTGTTCTGATTTCTCTACGAAAATTTGATCAGGTTTTAGCTTTTCTAAATAGGTCTGCTCATGTTCCGATTGAAATAACGGGCATATCATCCGATGCTCGGTAAGCTTCCAATTCGCTGGATCATTGGTATTAATTCGGGTGGGCTCTATCTCATGTTCGGTCATTTGCATCAGTTTCACAAAGATTAAACAACCTGCTTTACTGGAAACCCGATGAGTTGAATGATGGGGGTTACGTAAATACCAGCCTGCCGGATAATCATCTTCAGTATTCTCGGTAAAAATGCCTGACAAGATGAGGACTTCTTCACCTAAAGGATGTTGATGTTCAGGAAAGGTAGATTCTGGTGCGTATTTCACAAGACTAGTTGCACGTGCTTTCTCATCGCCAATACGATCAAGCATCATTCTATCGACTTCACCTCCTGGAGATTTCACCCAATGGTAATCCTCTGGCTTGATGATGACGGGTTGTGAGAAGTCGGCATGAATAAACATAATGCTGTCCTGTAATGAAGAAACCTAAGTATTTTAACGAGAATGCATAGGTTTATTTTAAAAGAAATAGTGATTAGTTAGCTCACTGTTTCAGAAAAGATAAGCATGTTGATAGCAGATATTACTCACTAAGCTATGAAATATTAATATTTTAGAGTTTAATCAACTGTGCTTTGTTTTTACATCAATTAGGAATGGCATGAAATATCAACCGCCTTATACGATCACCTCTAAAATTATTCACTTGATTGCACAAATTAGTGAATCAATAGGGCGTTTGACTGCATTAACCCAAATCCAAGATAGCCTTAAATTGCGAAAAGCCAATCGTATTCGAACGATTCAAGGGTCTTTAGCAATTGAAGGGAATACCTTGAGTACAGAGCAAATCACAGCGATCCTGCATGGCAAGACTATTATCGCTCCACCTAAAGAAGTTCAAGAGGTACGTAATGCCCTAAAGGCATATGAAGAAATTCAAGATTGGAATCCTGATCAAGAATCTTATTTGCTGAAAGCACATCAAATATTGATGACAGGACTGATTGATGAGGTTGGACAGTACCGCCATGGTGGTGTTGGTGTGATGTCAGGGGATCGAGTCGTGCATATGGCTCCGCCTGCAAATCAAGTGCATCGCTTAATGGGGGAGGAGTTGTTACACTGGTTAGCAGAAGGCAACGAGCACCCTCTGATTAAAAGTTCAGTTTTTCATTATGAGTTTGAGTTCATACACCCATTTGCTGATGGCAATGGGCGTATGGGGCGTTTATGGCAAACTTTAATCTTAAGCCAGTGGAATCCAATTTTTCTCAATATCCCTGTAGAAAGCTTGATTTATCAAAACCAAAAAGCTTATTACGATGCATTGCAAGCGAGCACAGATCGCTCAGATTCTGCACCTTTTATTGAGTTTATTTTGCAGATGATTCTAGATGCAATACTCAGTTCTGATGCCAGCGATCAAGATACCGCTCAAGTTAGCGTACAAGTTAGCGATCAAGTTAAACGTCTCATCCAAAATATGGAGCAGAAGGAATATAGCCTAACTGAGCTGATGGCTCTATTAGACTTGTCCCACCGAGCAACATTCCAAAAAAATTATTTAACTCCAGCATTAGAAGCAGGTGTGGTTGAACGCACCCTTCCTGATAAGCCTAAGAGTCCTAAGCAAAAATACAAATTAAAAATTGAGTCATAATGAGGTTAAGGTGATTATTAATATCATAAAGAATTAATTATAATGTTATAACATTACAATTATTTTTCAGTATAATGTTCTGCTATAATGCTGTACGCCATTTCAAATCCTGAATTCGGATTTGAACAAGATTTTAAAGTGATTCAATGCACTAAATCTAATTTGGGTCAAAATTGGGTCAATGAATTTTTTTATTCAATAAAATGGATTTAAAATGAATGGGTTAGGGTTTTAGTTCAATTGACGCCACCTCCACCAAATTCCTAACAAAACATACCCAAATATGTTTTAAATAGTAGATGAAAGGCTTGATTCTAAAGGGATCAAGCCTTTTTTCTTGCCTGAACATACCCAAACATAACTAGCTATAGTGTACATACGCCGTGTACACTGTCATGTACATTGCAATATTTATTGAACTCGCTGGTGTACATGTGAAAATTAAAATTTTAAAAAAGTTATTAAAGGGGTTAGGGGAAAATGGTTTTAGTAGGAAATATAAACTAATTAAAGCCCTCAACCATGGTGGGAATTCTCATTCCTATAAAGCTTATAGCTATACTTTAAAAAAAGAAGTTTTCATTAAATTTCTTTTATTACCTAGACATGAAATCGAAATTTTAAAATTTAGAAATGAAATAGCAATTCATAGACTTATTGCACGTCAAGGGTTTGTATATGATGAAAATGCTGTTATTGAACTTTATGATGCTAAGTTATTTAAAAATCATTTGGGCGGTTATCTAGTTCTGGAATGGCTAGAGGGACAGTCACTGGAAGAGGTAATTGAAACTTATGCTAATAAAACTATTGAGGAAAAAGTTCAACTGTTTCATAGGGTGACGAATGCACTAATACCATTAAGTAACTGGCTAGTTCACAGAGATTTACATCCATCAAATATTATGGTGTTAGATAACTCTTTTGAATATAAAGATTTATCTACTAAACCATTCAATACAGGAATTAAGGTTGTTGATTTTGGCGAAAGTTACTCATCATACGTTACAACAGTCAGTGATCTAGAAATAGAAGACTTAATAAAATTACAAACAAGTAATATGAGAAGATTAACTACTTCACTTTATGCTACCCCGCCAGAATATCTTAGACGCTATAGGGAAAATCAAAATCATATATTTGATAAATCATGGAATTATGATTCATGGGCCTTAGGTTTAATAGGATTTAAAATTTTTTTTAATGAAAATGTATTTGAATTTGAAGATATTAAGGATTATGTACATGAAGTGCATAGAAATCATTTTCAAATGGATATTGGCCATAAAATTGCAAGTAAATTTTATGATTTACAACATAGGCAATCCAAAGTATTAGAACATATTTTTCATTACTTATTGAGAGTTAATCCGACTCAACGTACTGGTGATGGTGATGTTGGCCTAATTTTATCTTTAATAAATTTTAAGGGGTATGAACTACGTCAAGATCTAGATGCAACGGAGTATCTTTCTTTTATTCGGGATGGTTATTTTTATTTGGATAGAAAAGGTATGACACGTTTAGAGGATATGCTAGAAAATGAGGGATAATTTTTCAGAATTTAAATTTTATAGAGCTTTTGGAAGTCCTATTTCAAATGGTAAGCATAAAAACATATATTTAGAGGGAACTCGTCGACCTACAAATATGCCAGTCCGAGAACATATTATTATTGATGATTGGTTTGAACATAAATTTGGTATTAAAGCTCGATCAAGCACTATATTTATAGGTATTACACGAGAAAGTGTGAATAAATATGCCCAATACAATAGTTGCATTGTAAAAAGAATTTCATTTCCTAATGACTCCCAATTTATATATAGCTTAAAAATTGAAGACTTGTTTGTTGATATTGAGGATTTGCAACATACCAAAGGCGAATTGACTAAAGAGGATATTTATCAACTTTTAGAAAATGCTGAATATCAATTAACAAATAATCCCGAATCTATTCCTGTAAGTTTTTCAGGTGAAGTTATGGCTTATTGCCACAGCTTTCTTTTGGAGGATGCATGAAAAGAACAGATATCAAACGTCGCCCTTTGTCAGATACCGTACTTGCTAACCTTGAACCTGAATTAAAAGAATATCGGGAGTTAGACGGCGATGGCCTGTATTTCCGTGTAAAGCCTGATGGTAAAAAAGCGTGGCTATTCAGGTATAAAAAAGCTGATGGCAAGTGGTCATGGCTTGGTATCGGTACTTACCCTGAATTGTCGGGTAAAGGCGCCAGAAAGAAAGCATCCGAGATTATTTTAGATATATCCCACGGCGATAATCCAATCATTACCAAGCAGGAACGCAAACGCCAAGAGCTGGACCACAATAATGCTACCTTTGAAGTACTGGCACGTGAGTGGTTAGAAACCAAAGTAAATACATGGGTTCCTGACACTATGACCCGAAATAAGGGAGCATTAGAAAAGCATGTATTCCCTGTTTTTGGTAAACGCTTGTACACCAGCATAAAACCTATTGAGTGGATGAATCATTTAAAAGGTATTCAGCAGAAGCAGGGTATCTATGAACAGGTAAGCCGAGTTCGAGCCATGTGCCGTGATATTTATGATTATGCAAAGGTCACAGGGCGAATTGATTACAACCCATTAGAGGGCATTCAGAAGTATCTACAGCAGGGCAAAAAAGAGAATATGGCCCATGTGAGTGAGGCGGAGTTACCCACCTTAATCCGAGCTATTAATAATTACCCGACTATGGATGTCCGTATGGGCTTACAGCTTTTAGCTATGCTGTTTTGCCGTCCTACTGAGCTAAGGGGCGCTAAATGGACTGAGTTCGATCTAGAACAAGGTTTGTGGAATATCCCTGAGGAACGCATGAAGAAACGCCGTGAGCATGTTGTGCCTTTGCCTAAGCAAGCCATTGCCATACTCAATGAATTAAAAACCTATGAAACCAATTCTGAGTATTTATTCCCAAGTAGATCCGATAAGAGTAAGCCTAAGTCAGATACAGTTTTTATCATGGCTTTGCGCCGTATGGGATTTGAGGGCAGACAGACACCACATGGATTTAGGCATATAGCCAGTACACTACTAAATAACCGTGGCTTTGATGAGCGTCATATTGAATCTGCTTTGGCCCATGTTAAGGACGGCGTAGCAGGGGTATATAACAAAGCCCAATATTTAGATGACAGGGCAAATATGATGCAGTGGTATGCCAATTATTTAGAAGAAATTGCGGACCAGAGCATTATCCAATTTAAAAAGACTAAGTGACATTACTCGCCATTCATTCTGTATTTTATATATTTCCTACAGAAGCGCGGCTTAATGGCTTAATCACCTTGTAAGCCTTTGTATCACAGGGATTTCATTAAGCACTGCCGTATTTTAAGCACTGGCATAGTGGCTTAGTGGATATATTTTATATTTCCATAGAAACCTTGCGATTTTGCGAATTGGCTTTGTATGCCTTGCTACATATAACATTGAACTTCGCAAATGGCTTGCGATTCACTTGCGATAGTTTGCGATTCGTATATTTCTATTGCGACATATCTTGTCACACTACTTACCCAAACATACACAATTATAATTAAATATCATTTATATTCAGTTTGCTAAGTCTAGGTTGATCCCCGAAAGTCCAATGCCCAATTCGATTGGCTTAGCTATTTCTTTGGGAGATGCTGTGGGAGGCATAAATGAGCTTATTTGCAAAGCAACATGAAGCTATAGCAAAGAATTATGTATCCGTTTTAGACGTATTGGAAAAACTATATGCAAAATCAGATTCTGGGTGGTATGAAGTAGGTCATTTTTTAAAAAAAAGCTCTATTGAGTCATTAACTACTTATTCTATTACTGGTGATATTGTTCCAGAAGTTACCATCCATAACCAAGTTATGATTGAGAGTGTATATGAGGATAAGTTGAGTTTGGGTCAGTTAAAGGATGCATTGCTTGCATTCATATTTAATAATCATGAATCGCTTGATGGTAATGATTTAGAAAATAAGATAATTGCAGAACATGAACTAACTCAAAAATTTAAACAATATGCTTGGTTAAAAACTGAAATTCAAAGATTAGCTGAATTTAATGCACTAAATTTAATTGAGCTATTAGAATTCAAAAAGCCACTACAGGACAGTAAAAAAATAACCAGTATTGCTAAGGCAGTAGATGGAAATAATATTAAATATGAAGAGTTGGTTTATTTGATTCAAGATTTTGGGGAAAGATTTAATAGACCGATAAAACTTATTTCAAAGTTCCTCAAAAACTCAAAATTTAATAAGCATATTGATGTTTTTGTACGCTTAGGAGAGGATGAGTTTCTTAAGTTAAATAAGGTCAATTCTGAAAAGGCTATATCATATGTATTAAATTATTTGGATGATGAAAAATTTAATACTACTGAATTTTCACTACATGTTGATAGCTATCAATTGAGTCATATTCTAATAGATTGTGATGATTTATATTATTTTGAACCTCTGCAAGACATGAATGTTAATATACGAATTGGTAATACGATTCATGAAAATGTTAGATATGGAAATATTAGTAAAAGAAAGTTAGACATTGCTTTAGATTATCACCAGCAAGAGTCTAAAAGAATTTTTGATCATATGTTAGCTACATTTGATCTAAATGATTCATCTCATTGGGAGACTGAAAGAGAAGATACACCTCAACAATCTATACATCCTGCAATTGATCAAAAACATCCAAAGCATGCACCTGAATTACTATTAGCCATCCAAGCATGGGAAGCAAAATATCTAAATAACGAGTATCCGCATCAAGAGCACACACCAGCTATTACTAATATTTTAAAAAATCTAGCAGTGACCCAGACCAATCTGGTTAAAAGAATTTGCGCAATAACTAATCCAAAAAAATAATATATTTCAATTATTTATTCTAGGTGTCACCTAAAGGTGTCACCTTTTTTTATGCACATGTCACTTGTATGACACCTTATGAAATTTGCTTTTATGCACCTACTCCTTATTTTTGCATGTAGGTGCATAGATGACCATTAATCCTATACGTGTCCAATTCAAAACAGCTTGTGAATTATTGGACATTAGTCGTGAATCCTTACGTCATATTGTGCGTACTGACGCCTCATTTCCTCGACCAATTAAGACAGGCGATACTAAGCAAGCCTCGGTCTATTTCGACTACGCCCAGCTTGTTGAATGGCATAACAAGCAAATGCAAAGCCTTGCTGTAATGGAGGCTTAATTCATGAATCAAATCATTTCACCTACTCTAACTATGTCTAGTCGTGAAATAGCAGAATTGACTGGCAAAGAGCATAAAAATGTTATTAGAAAGAACTATTAAGGATTTATTAGCAGCGGAAATTTTAGACGCTCAAATTGAGCCACTAAAATTTGAATACCGTGGCCAGTGGTTTGATTACTACGAACTAAAAAAGCGTGACAGCCTTATCCTTGTTGCACTTCTTTCGCCTGAATTTACAGCGCATATCGTAGATCGTTGGCAAGAACTGGAATGCCAATCCAAACAGCACAATGTAGACATTAACAATCCTCACGCACTACGCAAGGCATTACTTGAATACACAGAACAGGTTATCGAGTTAGAGCATAAAAATACTGGCTTGGAAAAATCCATAAAGGTAATAACTCAAACCAATCACGGCGTTAAATTCCAACAGGCTTGCAAGCTTCTCAATATTAAGCGTTCTGTGTTAGCTGATTGGCTCAGTAAACATGGTTGGGATAGACGACTTAACAATGCACGCGCATCTACCCACTATAGCCAAGAACGTGGGTACTGTGAGACTAAGTATGAAGAGTGTACAAGAATCAAAGCCAATGGTGAGCTAGGAAGCTATAGCCAAATTGAATTTTTTATTCTGCCTAAAGGAATGGAAGTTTTAGCTAAACATTTCGGAATAAGGGGGTAAAGCATGAAAGAGCTCTCTATCAACCTTCTAAAGCTTCTCTTCATCTGGACCATTGCTGTTTTTCTTGTTGCAAGCTGTGGACGTTCCGCTTATGCTAGTTCCGTTCATCAAAAAGCAGATGAATTAGCTTTGGTCGGCTATAACAATGAAGGCGTACAGTCCGCTTATAGGACTTTTTTTGTGCGTAATATCTCTATGCATCTGCATGTTATGGCGGGGCTGGAGAGGGACACCTTCGGGTGTGCTGGTTTCCTTCGTTACCAGTCGACCAACCCTTTCTGGTCCTGCCACCCTCATTTGGTCGTGAATGGCAAGACTCCTACAAATGAAGGAGCGCATTAATCATGCCTAACTCAAATCAAAAATCGAAACCAATTAATAACGATTATTTCCCATCTCTAAGCTGTACCAGCGCATTTTTTACACCACATAAAGATGCAAACCATCTCAATGCTCAAGATGTTATTCATTGCCTTGTTGGAAGTGCTAAAGACATTTCAACCGTTACTTTCAACTGTTTTTAAAATGGTAAGGAATTAATCATTAACGGTGAAATTGTTGCGAACCTGATTTTTGAAATCCAAACCAAATTAGAAATGATTGAGAAAATATTGCCTTTGGCTTTTGAATGGCAAGAAAGCAATAAAGGTGGTGCCAAATGAATAACACCACCTCCATCAAACCCGACACCATCTTAGCAAATTGCACATTACTTAATCCACTGGATGATACCTATATCAATCATCCAGTCATTCAGCGTTTTGGCAGTCCTTTACAGCCGATCTATGTGGACCAGTGCCATGTAGATATCAACGGCGTGAGCTATGATAATCCTTTAATTCTGCCGATCTATAACGCTCAATTAGAGCTTGTTCAATGTGCCATATTACAAGATAAACAACCCTTACGAGTCATCCCCGATGGAGTGGCCAAAGGCTTTGCTATGTTGGGTGAGTTGCACCAGGATAAACCTGTCATCATCACCTATAACCTTGAGGCATTCTTTAAGATTTCTCAAACAGGCTACGCCGTGGCATTGGTAGTATTACCAAGCCTATGTGATGCTCATCAAATCGAGTTCAAGCCATTTGATTTTGAGCAAATGCAGTTCGTGATTAATCAGCTTTTAAAGTCAGGTTTTGACAGGTTGTATATGCCTGTACGCCCTGAGCATATACAGCTTGAAGCATTCCAAAACCTCGAGAAAAATAGCCCCATTCGATTGCTCAATCAATTTCAGAAAGCTGGTGAAAGTGAGTTTTTAACTGAGCTGTCACAGGATGACGATGCAGAGGAAGTAAAAGCGTTTCTTGATTATGCCATTGAGCAATTACCAGCTTTAAATCAGTGGGGTGAACTATTACCATTGGCGCAGGCTGAAACTTCCTTAAATAGCACTTATCCAATCCATGCATTACCACCACTTGCAAGGGATGCCGTTATTGCTATTGCTGAGTATGTACAAGCGCCAATTGGTATGACAGCTCAATGTGTCATAGGTGCCATGTCACATATTGCTCAAGCCCACGTAAATGCACCTCATCCATTTAACCTTCAAGGTGAGCCATGCAGTTTATATCTACTCACTGAAGGACAAAGTGGAAGCCGTAAAAGCACCAGTCGTAATATGGCAGACAAGGCCATTATTCAGCATGAACGTAAACAATATGAACAATATAGCCGTGACCTTAAACAATGGCAAAGCGGACAAGCTGGATTAAACAAAAAGGACAAAGAGGCATACGGTGCAGAGAACCCACCTCCGAATGACCCTAGCACCTTATACAGTGACATTACCTTGGAATCTATTGCAGGGCTTTACGTGGATGGCATATTAAATAATGCATCTATTGCTAGTGATGAAGCTGGTCAGTTCTTTGGTGGTTATACCATGAAAGGAGATACCCGCACCCAAGCGATTGGAGGATATGCCAAATTATTTGATGATGGTTTTGTGGAGCGCACCCGGTCTAAATCCAATTTAAATGGTAGTGGTCGTGCTTATGATGTTCGATTGACCTTTAATTTACAGGGACAGCATGAGGTTTTATCTGATGCATTGAGAGATCCAGTGCTACGTGGCCAAGGTTTCTTGCCTAGATTCATTTTAACCATCCCTGAGAACTTGGCAGGGACACGTTTGTAAGATGCTATTTACCGATCTAAGAATGCCAATCATGACCATCGGTTAATAGCTTACTGGACACGGTGTGAATACTTGCTTGATGACTGCCCTAGACCACAAGGGGGGCAAGAACTTTACAATGGGCGTTATGTCATTCCTATGAATGATGAAGCAAGGGATATAGATGCATCGTTCTACAACATGTTTGAGGAACTACAGGGCAAAGGTAAGCGCTACGAATACCTACAAGCATTTGCCAGTCGTGCCAGTCAATTAGCACGGCGCTTAGCTACCGTATTCGCTTATTTTGAGGGATTACAATGGATTGATGCCAAGACCTTAACAGGGGCTTGTGAGGTCGTTAAGCACTCACTCAATGAATGGGCTATGTATGCAGATATTGAAGTCAAAACGGAAAGTGATGCTGAACGGTTGATTAAGTGGCTTATTCGAAAGTGCATGGAGCAAAAAAACAATTGTATCCCTAAAGCAATAGCGCTGAGAGGAGCTCCATCACATCTAAGAAAGGCGAAAGCATTTGATAATTGCCTTAATGAGTTAATCGAATTCAATTATGTACGACTCATTACTATCAACAAGTCCACACACATTGAATTAAACCCTTTATTGTTTAAATAGCTGCTAATTTGCGAATTATCCCCTAAACTCCTTTAGTCGTAGGCTTTTAGGGTTCGCAATTATTGTGCAAATGGCGTGCAACCTTCTGCGAATTGAATGCGAAGTAACAGAAAATCATCGTATGATTCGCAATTAGCAAACTTAAATTTATAATGAACGCGAAACGGAATAGTAAGCTATACAAGGCATACAGCTATAATTCGCAAATTCGCACAAACTCCTAAGTAGTATCTATTTTACGAATCTACTGTTTTAGTACTGAAGGTCTATTTCGGTCACTGATCTGTCCTATATTTGCATCCATTAGTTTCTTTAATAGAGCATCACGACCATTTTCTATTGACCATTGCATTTCATCATCCGTAATAACAGTGGCGATTAAAAGCTGCATATTTCCATTAGGCAATTTGATATCTGTAGCTAAAGGCTTTTGTGCTTTAGCTATAAGCACATTAATGGTGTCATTCTCACTATTACCTACAGGTATCGCTTCAACTGTTAAGCCATTATTCTTTTCTATTCTGGCCAATAGATCTACATCGTTCAGTAGAATTATATTTCCTGTCCATTGCATAAACCAAAGTGGCCATTCAGCATTTTCTTTTGCAATCATGAGCACTTCATATCCATAACCAGCTTTTCCAGATGCAGATATAGCTTTACTCTTTTTCTCTAATTTTGATGAGCTGGAAACAACCCTACCTTGGTCATTATATTTAACCTCAATATCTGTAGCTGTTAAGCTTGCAGGCATGTCGGTATTGGTAAGGCCAAAAGTAGAATATACCCATAGCCCTTTTTTGATTTTGTCGGCAGGTATTACGTAAAAGCCACCACCCGGCCAAACACCAAATAAGTTAGGGGCTTTCATAATGTCATTAGGTAGCTTCCCTATATTTTTCTCGTAGAAAGCCTCTCGGGCATCATAGACATGCTGCCATTCTTTTTCTGAGCTATTTTGAGCAAAGCCAATAGTAAACGCCGTAAGTGCAGTGAACCCCAATAAAAATTTAATAAACTTCGTATTCTTAAACATTTATTTTCTCTATGTATGAATGCGAAGTGATTCTATCAAATAATTCATAAACATAGAGTTAGATAGCCTCTTATACTAAGTTGGCGATGATACAGCACGGCGATATGCTGCGATTCCTTTGCAATTGATACGAGGAATCGCAAAACCGAAAACTATAGAGTCTCGATACTGAAAGCCCTACAACATACAGGATACAAGGTGAAATCGCAGAATCGCAGGGCTTCTATAGATAAATATAAATTTAAATAGCCGAGTCAAAATTAAAAAACACTAATTGATAATTTATGAAGACGCTGCCAAGCTATAGAATTCTTAAGTACAGGTTTTTCCTTGACTATTTTTTCTAGTATTTTAGCTAACGAATTATCATAAGACTCAATTCTTTGGCCAATCACTCTGTCTAACAAAAGAAGGACCTCTTGAGGGTACTTCTCAGTCAGTAAATATTTATCTTCATTGTTAGTTAACTGGTATAGGAAAATTGAAGTTGGTTCAATGTTTCTTAAATATGGTTCAATATTTTTAACGATATCTGTGAAATACTCGGATGTTTCTATAGCCAAATCTAATAACCTTTCAGATGTTTTTGACGTTTGACAAAAATTTTCTTTAGGCCAGATATTTTTAAAGAAAAATCTGCCAAAACTTAACCAGGAATTTTCTTTATTAACTATATCTGAAAGTATCCATAGACTATGAGATAACATATCACTATCGAACTTTCTTAAAATTTTTCTTACCTCTACATTAGTAAATAATGTTTGTCTAGGGTAAGACCAATAGCAAAACTGTATTAACAGTGATGCTAAATGATTTTTAAATCTTTCACTTTTTGGCCATTCTAAGTCTTTTTCAAACAAATCAAGGAAAAATGGTTTTAATATTAAAATAGCTTCATTTGAAGGCTTATGTTGGATATGAAAAAAACTATCCCATGCAACTTCACTATTCTTATTTTTTGGATTAAAAATTGGTATTAAATTATATTTAGACCATGTTTCATAATTTTTATACATAAAATTAAAGCGAAGCATAATCATACTCATAGCATGATGAGATCCTTCTCCTTTACTTTTAAGGGCTATTTCTAACCTCCAGAGAGCTTCGTTTTGGAACTCATGAGGACTTAGGTCCCAAGCATTGTAAATATCAAAAATAGCATCTACTAATTGACCTATTGGAGAATTCATAGCATGTTCTAATGTTTTCCTCGATTTTTCAACTTTACGGCCATGTTCGAAAGTTTCTCCAAATGCACTATTATTAGCTTCTGAACCAATAAGGTTAAATGTATTGAGAATAAAGTCCCATACTCTCCAAAAATAATCTTTTCGATTTTTACAAGCACCAATAAATCTCCCTTCTAACCACCTAGTCAAAGAGAAACGACATGTAAAAATAATTTCTTTTGGTAATTTTAAAACAGCATTTCCAATTTCAATTAAATTCTCCGAATTTGCATCTGAAGGAATATTCTCAAAAAATTGTATTCAGTATTTTTCTCGATTATTATTCCGTTCCACTTCTTCTAAAAGCTTATTTAACGATTCGCTCAATTTTTTTTCTATAAATCCAATAAAGGGTTTTTTTTCTTCAAATGGAGTGCTTCTATCAGATTCTAATAACTCAATTTTTTTAAAAAATTCAGTGCTATCGGTTATTGAATTTAGTTCATCAAAGGAAGTATTAGTTGATATCCACCCACTTTGAATTCCAGCTATTAAACTCTCTTGCTCTACATAATTCTCTTGCCAATTATCAGTAATTTTAATTTTTGTAAACTCTGTATATGCATAACTAGAGAGGCCTAATTTCGTTTGGGCTATTACATTTAATAGACGACCGACTTGATAATTTTTGTAATCAATAAATCTTTCGTTAGTTTCACGATCATATTTTTGTCGATAATTAATGATTTTATGCTCAATAAGTGATCTGATATCTTCCCTAAGGCTATCCCATTGATTGGATATGAAAGACATAATTTCAGACTCAATATATCTACTCCAAAATAAATCATTAGATAGACATTCGATATCCTTATTTATATGCCATTTATCAATGCTTTTAGAGTTTGCCCAAACAAATAACTTTAATCTGTTGAAAATTAACTGATCATCTTTAGGCCACTCTTCAATAATTTCTATTAAGAGTGCTTCATTAAATATTGATAGTTTTTTTAAAAGATCACACATCCATAGTATTAAATTTCCAATTTTTTCATGGATATTTCTTTGTGGTTTAAGTGGGTTATCAAAATTAATAGAAGGAAAATAAAAGTGATGAAAAAAGTGCTTAGTTGACTCATCTTTTAAGTTATTAACAAGATTAAGATATTGTATAAATTTTTCAGAAAGAATTTTAATGACATTTTGAATATTTTCGTTATGTATTTTTATATTTTCTGATGCATATCCAGGAAAATCTATCTCAAATTTAGAAAATAGGTATTGTTCATTTGTTTTGGTAGGGAGGTATGTTTTCTCTAGCTTGTGGTCTGATTGCATAGATAATATGGGATTTAGAGTATCTTTCAAATAATTAAAATATAAATCTGATAAAGAATGGGGACTTTTCTCCAAAACTCTTTTTATGTCATACCAGCTAGTTTGAACAGGGAATTTATTTTTATCAATATGAGTAGTTATATTCTGGATCCAGAAATTCAAATCACTTTCTTGAAATACATCTGGGCTATCTATTATTCTTTTCTTTACCTGATCTATGATTACTGGATGTAAATTGGTTTGTTTTTGTGCCCACCATATAGCTGCGGGTTGTTCTGCAACTTTTGAAAACCATATAGCTAAAGCATGAATTCTTGATTGGACATTCCATAAATTTTCATAACGTATATTTGCTAGACCCTCAGTTAAGGTTGTTCCATATTCATCAGATATAATACTTATATAATCTTGGCCAATTTTATATCTTAAATGCTCTTTTAAAGATTTCAACTCACTGCGACTTGGATCTGTATCGGTTCCATATAAATCAATAGGATCAATTACCAGCTTTTCACCACTAGTATTTTTTATTTCCTCCACTTGCCCTAATCTTATTTTCTTATCAAATACATAAATCCATTCTGAAACTGGTGTAGGTTTTAACCCCATAAACTTATATGCACCTTCTACGGTGGAAATATAGTTAGCAATAATTCCTCTCTCAAAAGGTTCTAGATCTTTTGGAGATTGTTGTGCTAACTGATTAATATATTTATCCCACTTTTGTTCATCTCCAGCATATTTTGCCCACTCTGCGACTGTATTCCATAAATCATTGTGGTCAGGATATGAAATACCTGTTGCTCCGAGTTGAGACCATTTCGTCTCTATATAACCTTGTTCCCCACGTTCAAAGGCATAAATATTATTTGCATTTGCTCCTTCTGAATTTAACCCCTCTAGCAAATAGCGAACTAAAGTATGAATAGCCACCGAGTATGTAGACGCCTTTTATTTAAATAAAATGACTAACTAGAAGAATTTAAAAAACTCTAAAAATCCCCTTAAGCTTACTATTTTTTATTAGCAAACTATTGACCTTAGTCTTACTCCAAGCCTTATAATCAATTCAAATATTAATTTTGATGCAATTATGCGTTCAGTAAAATGGATTACAGTATTGGTGACCCTGTTCATGTTCCAAAGCCTGTGGAACGTGGCGGCAGCCTTTTGTGTCCATGAAGAGCAGGCGCAGGTGTTGCAAACTTATCATTTTGGTCATCACCAAAATACCTTATGTGCCAGCGATAGTCGTCAACACGATCATAATGGACAGTCAGAAAACATAAAAACAGTCAGTAGCGATTTAGAAATCGGTGAAGATCATCAAGATCATCTACCGTCGATGACGCACTTGATTGTGCAAAATGAAAAAATCAGCCTGTTAACTCTACCTTCAGATGATAAAACTATTCCACATTTCTATTGGAATAACAGTTATCAGCCACCTGATCTGTTTCAACAAAGCCCACCTCCCGAATTTTCCCCGCTCATGGTGGGGTAGCCTAAAACATTCCCACCACTTTTATTATTTAAATAAGTGGGAAAAATCATGTCTTTACAATCAATGGCATTCTTCTGTCATAGTTTGCTTGCCTGTGTGTGTACAGCAGCTATGCAATACAGCCATGCTGAAAACGTTACCAGCTTTGAATCCGCTTTAGCAAAAGTACAAAGTTACCAGACTCAAGATCAGCTGTGGCAACAAGGCCAGCAGATTTCTGAATTGAATATCCAGCAAAGCCGGTTATGGCAGAATCCAAGTATAAGCATAGAGCAATCTGGCTTTGGCTCGGATCAAGAACAGGAATTCAATGTCGGTATTCGTCAACCACTAGATCTATTTGGTCAGCGTAAGCTGAATCAGGTGATTGCCAATACCTCGGATCAACAAATCCAATTGCAACAGCAATTATGGAAGGCGCAAAGCCAACTGATTGTTAGATTTGCATGGTCGCAATTTGCACTTGCTGAGGTTGAACAGTCTGCTTATTCAGTACAGTTAAAAACAAGTAAAGCCAATCTGGACAGTGCGCAGAAACGCTATCAGGCCGGCAGTATTGCACTGGTTGATTTTGAGCGCGCTCAAATTGAAGCGCTAGAATTCCAACGACTTTATCAGCAAGCGATGCTGAATCAACAATCCGCTGGTCGTCAGCTGTCTCATTTGTGGGGAGAAACGTCTTCACACCTTCAATTGAATAAAACCGCTATTCCTTGGCCAGAGCAAAGTCATCAAACTGTACAACGTTATATCGCTGAAGGGTGGCTAGAAAAACTGTATGCCTTGAATATTCAGCAATCGGATCATCAAATTGAAAATCTAAGAATACAGGCACGTCCCAATCCCACTTTAAATGTAGGCATGAAACGTAGCAAAACTCCCAATGAAAGTAACGATACGACTTTGGCAATGGGCGTGGATATTCCCCTGAATATTTTTAACCGCCAGCAATATGCGATCCCGATGGTCCAGCAACAGCAAATACTGCTGAACAAACAGCAGCAGCGTGAGCTGAAGCAACAAATACTCGATATTGCCAACAGCATGCATCAGCTCAAAGGTTTACGTAGCCAGTTCGATGCCACCACAGCACAACTTACATTGGCGACCAAAGTTCAGAGCCGTACTTTACAAGGTTTTCAGGCAGGAAAACTGTCAATTACCGACGTTCAGCAAGCAACCACTCAACTGCAGAATCTTCGATTGGGTCAATTACAAATTCTACGTCAGGCTTGGCAAACGACCCTCACAGCTGAAGCACTCAGTATTGGCACAAGTTATGAAGAAATTAGCCGTTCGGATGCCTATATACAACTGAATAAAAAGGTAGTCGAAGCATCACAAAACTTAATCAATGGGGGAGCACGATAAAATGAAAGCCAAGCAAAACGGAAAATTATCTCAGTCTCTCATGATCACGATTTTGATTATTATCACGATCTTGGTCAGTGTCACTATTTGGTTAAGTTCCAAAACAAATGAATCTGAGGGACATGGCCATGATGAGGGAAATGCTGAACATTCTGATGAAGAAAGTTCTGAAGAAGGACATGCTGAAGAAGGCGAAATACAACTGACCAGCCAACAAATGGTTGAACAAGGTTTAAAAGTTGCTGTTGCATCCACAGGATTGGTTGAAAAGCTCACGACCCTGCCAGGTAAATTGGTGGTGAATACCGATCAACAAGCGCATATCTCCCCTAACTTTAGTGGTCATGTTGAGCAGGTCAATGTGGCTTTAGGACAGAGCGTGCAAAAAGGGCAAACGCTGGCTGTACTGATCGTTCCTGAACTGATCGACCAACAGGCAACCTTGCGTATGGCACAGGCGAATCTGGATTTGGCCCGTCAAGATTACCAGCGCGAACAGCAACTCTGGTCACAGGGGATTTCTGCCAAACAGGATTACCAGCGTGCAGAAAGTGCCTACCGTCAAGCACAGATTACTGTCCAGTCCTCACAAGCACGTTTAAATGCATTAGGGGCGAGCGGCAATAACAATGGACGCTTTTTGATTCGAGCACCGATCTCCGGGGTGATCAGTCAAAAAGATATTGTGGTTGGTGAAAATGTGCAACTGGCTGATCAACTCTTTGTTATTGAGCAGCTGAAAGATTTATGGCTTGAGTTTAATTTGCCGAATCAATTCTCAGGTCAACTGCAAGCCGGACAAAAAATTGACTTTAAAGTGAATGATTCACAACAAACCTATAGGGCTATTGTACAAAGCTTAACCTCTCAGGCAGATGTACAAACAGGGCGTCTGGTGGTGCGTGCAAAACTCGATGCGCAAGCGGCTGAGTTGCGTCCTAATGTGTTGGTGAGGGTATTGATTTCGGAAGCTCCTACAAAATCAGCCCTACGGATTCAAAAGTCTGCGCTGCAAAGTATTGAAGGTGAAGACAGTATTTTCATCATAGATTCAGAACAAAAAGGCCAAGTCCGTTTGAAAGCACAGAAAGTGCAACTGGGGCAGGCTTCAAGTGATGGACAATGGCTTGAAGTGATTTCTGGGCTGACCGAAGGGCAGAAGTATATCGCTCAAGGCAGTTTCTTGCTCAAATCTGAATTAGAAAAAGACGAGGCAGGCCATGAGCATTAATTCTGATCTGCCGAAACCAGAAGGTTTATTCGAAAGAATCATTCATTTTTCCATACAAAATGCGATTTGGGTGATGCTCTTTGTCTGTACCTGGATTGCGGTCGGGGTGTATAGCTATCAGAAACTTCCAATTGATGCTGTACCCGACATTACCAATACTCAAGTCCAGATTAATACTCAAGCCAATGGTTTCACTGCGCTTGAGGTCGAACAGCGGATTACCTATCCTATTGAAAATGCCATGGCAGGCATTCCGAATCTGGAGCTTACCCGTTCCATATCCCGTTACGGACTCTCTCAAGTCACCATCGTCTTTAAAGATGGCACTGATATTTATTGGGCCCGTCAGCAGATTAACCAACGGGTACAGGAGGTGCAATCTGAGTTGCCTGCTCAAATCGCACCGACGATGTCACCCGTTTCAACTGGTCTGGGTGAGATTTATCAATGGGTACTGAAGGCAGATCCGAATGCGAAAAAGCCGGATGAAACTGCATACACGGCGATGGATTTGCGTGAGATTCAGGACTGGATTGTGCGTCCTCAACTGCAACGTGTTGAGGGGGTCGCAGAGGTCAACAGTATTGGTGGTTTTGAAAAAACCTATGTGGTCTCTCCTGATTTAAACCGGATGCAGCAACTGAATATCTCATTAGAACAACTGCAACAGGCTTTAGCACAAAATAATGAGAACCGAGGTGCAGGTTATATTGAAGCCAATGGTCAGCAACTGACGGTACGTATACCGGGTAAATTCAATGGTCTTTCTGATATTGAGAACACCATGCTGGGTAGCCCAAATGGCAGCCCAATTCGGGTTGGTGATATTGCGCAAGTCTCTATTGGGCATGATTTAAGAACCGGTGGCGCAACCTATAATGGTAAAGAAACCGTTTTAGGGATTGCCATGATGGCGATGGGTGGAAATAGCCGGACTGTTTCTAAAGCTGTGGATGCCAAGCTTCAAGATATTCAGAATAGTTTGCCTAAAGGGGTGGTGATTGAAACGGTGTACGACCGTACCACCTTGGTTGAGAAGGCGATTAAAACCGTTCAGAAAAACTTGGTAGAGGGAGCAATCCTGGTCATCATCATTCTGTTCCTGTTTTTAGGGAATATCCGTGCTGCCTTGATTACTGCCTGTGTCATTCCACTCTCTATGCTGTTTACCTTAACCGGGATGGCACAGAAAAATATCAGTGCCAATCTGATGAGTTTAGGTGCACTCGATTTCGGCATCATTGTCGATGGTGCTGTGGTGATTGTCGAAAACTGTATCCGGCGTTTAGCCCATGCACAGCAACTGTTAAAACGACCTCTCACACAAAATGAGCGCTTTAAGGAAGTTTTTCTGGCTGCCCGGCAAGCACGTCGTCCTCTTATTTTTGGTCAGCTTATTATTTTGGTGGTGTATTTACCAATTTTTGCTTTAAGTGGCGTAGAAGCAAAACTATTTCATCCGATGGCTTTAACCGTTGTTCTCGCACTGGTGGCAGCTATTATTTTATCGGTCACCTTTGTGCCTGCTGCGGTTGCTTTATGGGTTAAAGGGGAGATCAAAGAAACAGAAAGTCGCTGGATGATCTGGCTCAAAACCCGATATCAGCAGATACTGGATATGGCTTATCAATACAAGGCGGTGGTTTTAACTTTTGCCGCTTGTCTCCTGGTCATCACCGGTCTGCTCAGCACGAAAATTGGTAGTGAGTTTGCACCCCAGCTGAGTGAGGGTGATTTTGCGGTACAGCAATTACGCTCGCCAAGTACAGGACTAGAAGAATCATTACGTATGCAGGAAAATACCGAAAAGCTTTTACTGAAAAACTTTCCCGAAATTAAAGCTGTATTTGCCCGTACCGGGACTGCTGAAGTGGCGACAGATGTGATGCCACCGAATATTTCCGATGGTTATATCATGCTGAAACCAGGTGAGGAATGGCCAGATTCAAAAGAAAGCCTGGATGCACTTCGAACCCGAATGGAAGCTTATCTTGCGACAATTCCCGGCAATAATAGTGAGTTTTCTCAGCCTATTGAGCTACGTTTTAATGAACTGATTTCAGGGGTACGTAGTGATGTGGGGGTGAAGGTTTTTGGTGGTGACATGCAGGTTTTGAATACTGAGGCTGCAAAAATCGCGAAAATCATTCAGCAAGTCGCAGGTAGCAGTGTGGTGAAAGTTGAACAAACTTCGGGTCTGCCTTTACTCAATGTAGAGATTGATAAAGCTTTAGCTGCCCAATATGGCTTGAGCGTGAAATCTATTCAGGATGTGGTGGCTGCAAGTATTGGTGGACAAAGCGTAGGAGAGATTCTAGAAGGCGATCGTCGTTTTGATTTTATTATTCGTTTGAGTGAGCAAAATCGAAGTGTTGCATCTGTTTCCCAGTTACCGATCCAGCTTCCAAATGGCGGCAGTATTTTATTGTCTGATATCGCACAAGTTTCTACCATTGAAGGCATTAATCAAGTCAGCCGAGAAAATGGTAAGCGCCGAGTTGTGGTCACAACGAATGTTGAAGGGCGTGATTTAGGCTCTTTTGTATCTGAGGTGCAGACACAGCTCAAAGCATACAATTTGCCAAGTGGCTATTGGATTGAATATGGCGGTCAGTTTGAAAATTTGGCTTCAGCTAAAGCACGGATGCAAATCGTGATTCCACTGGCTTTAATTACCATCTTTATTTTACTGATGGCGGTCTTTCACAATGTTAAAGAAAGTCTATTGGTCTTTACCGGGGTACCCTTTGCCTTGACCGGTGGTGTGGTATTTCTTTGGCTAAGGGATATACCATTATCGATGTCAGCTGGGATTGGTTTTATTGCCTTATCTGGTGTTGCAGTCCTCAATGGACTGGTGATGTTGACCTTCATTAAAGAATTAAGGGATAAATATCCAGTGCATGAAGCCGTGTGGCAGGGGGCTATTTTGCGCTTAAGACCAGTGTTGATGACAGCTTGCGTGGCTTCACTGGGCTTTGTACCGATGGCGCTGGCAACCGGAACAGGCGCTGAGGTTCAACGGCCACTGGCAACCGTAGTGATTGGCGGGATTCTTTCATCTACCTTGCTGACTTTAGTGCTTTTACCAGTACTGTATCGCTGGATGAACAGTCATCAAAAATACTCCAAATCAGAAACAAAATAATGCTCACAAAATGAAGTAAATAGACACAGGATGATCTTGAAAAGGATTATCTTGTGTCTGTCTAAGCAAAGAATGCCGAATAAGTGAATCATCTCAGGATGAGTGGAGTTGTTTTGGAGTATCTGAGAGGGGAGGAGAAATCATCATAAACTGTTTGACTTAGCAAAAACTTAACCTTAGGCTTTGCATCGCTTCAGGTGCTTCCTTAGAGAAGTGAAACTGGGAAGTTAGTGCACATTTGTGCAAGCTAACACTGCCCCCGCAACGGTGAATAGGGTATTAACTCAATATCCTTAAGTCCGGAGACCGGCCTAAAGCAGACCAAAATAATGCGGTGGGCGTTAATAGGGGATGTCTTAATTTGATTTGATCTTTTTCAATTTACTTTTGCGCGCCTATATCACTCTAGCATCATCCATTTCGATATCGCACGGGGCGTGTGTTCAGGTAAATTATGCTTATTTTTAAACTATTTTATTTTTATTCCTTTTTTTTGCCTATCTCCTTCAGCTGATTGAGCTGTTGAAATCTAATTCCTGACAGAAATATTTTATTGACTCAACGTCCTCGGTTGACCAAGTGATGTTCTGCCTCCCTCTATTTAAATAAATGCTGATCCATTCATGGCATTTATACGACAATGAATTAAAACAATGACCACAAGCAATACCACTCAAGCTGCTAAAACTCAGTATGCAGGTAATAAAGCAGAACATATCGGCAGCTTCTTAAGAGCGCTAAAATTAAAGAAGGCACGTTATGATTTTGCGGATCGTGTCATTTATGAAGAAACTTTGCGACAGGTTGAAAATGCAGAAATTGATAATCTGGTCGATATCCAGCTCGATCTCGATTGTTCAGTGATGACAGATGGTGATTTTCGCCGTGCCTGGTGGCATTTTGATTTCCTGGAACAGCTCGATGGAATTGAAGGCCATAAAATACGGGATGGCTTAAAATATAAAGATGTCATCAGTAAACCCTATGATGTTCGGGTTACTGACAAGATTTTCTTTAATGCAGATCACAACTGTTTAGCGCACTATCGCTATTTGCACCAAGCGATTGAAGGTTTTGCCACAGCCAAATATTGTCTGCCTAGTCCGAATATGATGCTGTATCCGTATCTGCGTAATAACCGTTATTATGCGGGTGACTTAGATGCCTATATCCAAGATTTGGGTCTATGTTTTCGAGAAGCAATAACTGCACTTTATGATCAGGGCTGCCGCTATATCCAGATCAATGACCAGTTTTTGGCATATCTGTGTGATGAACGCTATCGTACGCAGGAGCTTGAGCAGGGGATGAATCCGGTAGAACTGGCTGGCTGCTGTGTCAAAGCATTAAATATGGCCTTAGACAATAAGCCTGCTGATCTGTTTGTTGCCTTGCATATCGAACGTGGAAACTTTAGTTCGAGCTGGCTGTATCAGGGTGACTATGACTTTATTGCAGATCATGTTTTAAACGAACTTCAAAATATCGATCGCTATTTCCTGGAATTTGATACTGAGCGAGCGGGTGGTTTTGAACCTCTAGCCAAACTGCAGAGCGCGCAAGCAGAAGTGTTCTTAGGTTTGATCTCAACCAAAACTGAAAGGGTGGAAACCAGATCCGAGATCATAACTCGTATTCAAACTGCTTCTAACTTCCTGCCATTAGAGCGGTTAGGCCTGTGTCTTCAGAGTGGTTTTGCTTCGATGGAAGAAGGCAACAAGGTGTCCTACGATACCCAGTGGAAGAAAATCAAACTGATGAATGAAGTCGCGAAAGAGGTGTGGGGATAATTACCACTTAGGAGGCATCACTTCTGTCACCACTATTTACGGGTAGTGACAGGTAGTATTTCAATCTTTCTGGCCTATAATTCAGCTTGATTTCTTTTTAATCCTTTAGATCTCCTTTGTCTATGTCTCAATTATCTTCCTGTTTTCAGAACAACCAGTTTTGTATCCTGGTGGAATACCTTACTTCACTGAATGAGATTTTCCCTGTGAAAACTGAATTTGCCAGATATCCTGCAGTGATGACATTGGCAGACCGTGTCCATTCAGATCATGATGTGACACCGCTTGCAGCGAGCCAACAGTACCCCGATTCAGTCGACAAGGTTTTACATTTTGCCGGAAAAGGGCAGGATATTCAGGATTTTGAGTTATTCTTACAGCAAGCCAAAGCAGCGAAGATCAACAATCTTTTATTGCTGACAGGCGACAAGCTGAAAGAACATTGTCATGGAGAAGATGGATCACTACGCACCCGATACCTGGAGTCGGTCAATGCGGTGATGGCAGCCAAGCGTCATGGCGGATTTTATCTGGGGGTAGCCTTTAATCCGTTTAAATATGCCGAAGCTGAGCGTGACGCACAATATTTAAAACTGCACAAGAAGCTTAAGGCAGGTGCGGATTTTATTATCACGCAATTGGGTTACGACATGAATGCTTTAAAACAAGCCAAGATATTTTTAAATCATCATCAGTACACGCAGAAAATACTCGCCTGTGTCATGCCCCTCAGTTTGGCGCGTGCCAATTTTATGGTGAAACATCAGGTCGCTGGCATCGTCATCACACCGCATATGCTGCAGGTGCTAACAGATGAAAAACAGACAGGACTGAACGAGCGGGTGTATTTGCGCTGTGCTTTACAGATGCTGATGTGCAAGCATCTTGGTTTTGCTGGCATTCATCTATCTGCCTGTCACAAGCCTGAAGAGCAGATGCTACTCGAAAGCTATATCGAGCAATATCGGCATCTAACTTTAGATGAACTTGAATCACTCTGGAATTCCCTCTGGCAAGTAAAGACTGGCAAAGAGTTTGTACCGGAATTGCCTTATTATTCCCGTCAACCGACATCCAGCCAGATCATTAAATATCAGCAACTGCATTTCATGCATGAGGCATTATTTGAATCCAAAATTGCTAAGGGTGTTGGACGTTTTATTTTTAGAGCCGCATGGTGGGAAAATACACCTGCAGCAAAAGCATTACTGAAGACTGAATATATCAGTAAGCACGGGGTAGTGGGCTGTGAAAGTTGTGGGCAATGCCGTTTGGGTGATACCTTATATATCTGCCCGGAAACCTGTCCGAAGGGTTTAGCCAATGGACCATGTGGCGGAACGACTTTGGATCGCTGTGAATTTGGTGATCGGGAATGCATTCACTCAGTTAAAGCCAGACTCGCCAAAGCGGTTGAACAAACTGAAGTCTTAAAAGAAAAACTGATTCCAACGGTGCCGATTGAGGTACGCGGAACCAGTTCTTGGAAAAATTGGTATGCAGCGACAGAAGCTTAAGTCTCATCTTTCATCGCATTGCAATAGAACTTCACGCCGTGTTTAATTCGATCACGGCCATTACTCATACGCCAACGGTTGGTATCGCGTAGTGAATAAACACAGCTACAATATTCCTGTTGGTAAAACTCTTATTGCTTACTAATCTCGAGCATACGAACAGCGCTACCATTTTTACGCCAGTTGTAATCCCAATAAGTAATACCTTCATAATGCGATGCAGAGCGATTGCCACAGTCATTAAGCTGCTGCATGTTTTTCCAACGGGAAATATTCAGTGAACTACTCATCAGGTTAAAGCCATGTTCTGCAACGTAAAGAGCTGTTCGTTCAAAGCGCATATCGAAACACATAGTGCAGCGAATGCCTTTTTCAGGTTCATTTTCCATGCCTTTGGCCCGTTCAAACCAATTATCTTTGTCATAGTCGCAGTCAATAAACGGAATATTGTGCTTCTCTGCAAAGCGAATATTTTCTTCCTTACGAATTTCATATTCTTTGACAGGGTGAATATTCGGATTATAGAAAAAGATCGAAAAGTCGATACCTGATTCGATCAGGGTTTCCATCACTTCACCTGAGCATGGGGCACAGCAGGAGTGAAGCAAAAGTTTTTCATGACCTTCTGAGAGAGTCAGTTTTTGACGTTCAAGTTTATTCGACATAATTATAGGGTTTAAATCTAAACCCTATATTTTAGTGATTTAAGCACGTCATGAAGCTTCGATATGCTGATATTTTCTAATACCAAGATGAGAAAAATTCAATTAGTCTTTTGCTTTTAGTGATTCGTCGCGAATTGATAAGTCAGCATTCCCAAAACCGTAAAGATCAACGAACCCACAACATGAATCGCAATGCTGGAAATGGCATATTCAAATTTTAATGCTTGTAATAACTCAACCACTTCTACAGAAAAGGTAGAGAATGTGGTCAATGCACCACAAAATCCAGTCACTAAAAACAGCTTATAGTTTGGAGTGATTGAACTGTTAGAGAAAAATGAAACTGCAAGTCCGATAATAAAAGCACCGACCAAGTTGACAATGAAAGTACCAAAGGGAATATGTTCAAACACACTGTTAAATTTTAAACTGATTCCCCAACGTAACCAGGCACCGAGTACAGAGCCAAGAGCAATTGAGAGAAGAGATAAATACATGGTAAAAGCGCTCCAAATAAAAAATAGAGCGCAAACCTACGCACTCTACCTGGAAAGAGAGTTACGTAGGCATCATCAGCCAGAATGGCGGTTTGTAGAAGGAGGAATACCATCTCCTTATATGCGCGCTATTTTATACTCGTGAATGGCATCGTCAAGTGATTCGTAATATTCGGGACTACAACCTCAGTTATTCAACAGGTAACTTGAGAGTAGTACCTTTTGCAACTGAATAAGCTTCTACATGGCCAGAAATATTGGCCTGATCATTAATATAATGCGTATGAAAATACTCATTTGGGTGAGTCACCACACTTTCACATTTTGGATCACTGTATAATCAATCAATTGTCCTCGAGCATCTGGTTGATTAAAAATACAGTTTATTTAATTAACTTTAAACCTTGTTTTTTAAGAGATAATTTTATTATTGGTGAGATCCTTTTGTAGTCAATACGAAGAGACTTATTTATAAAAACCAGCTTTAAAGTGAATTTTACTCATCTTTTATTGAATTTATATCGTTTTACTCATGTTTAAATTCAGGCTTTAATTGCCTCATACAGAAATTTAGCTTTTATTTAAAAAAATTTAGGGTACATCTCCATGAGTACAGCATTTCAATGTTCAATTAAACGCATTCGTTTTGATGAGAACTACGAGCCAGCAAACAATACACGTTTGACGACTAACTTTGCTAATTTGGCACGTGGTGAAAGCCGCCAAGAAAATCTTCGTCGCACTTTAGCAATGATCAATAACCGTTTTAATAGCTTGGCAACGGTCGACAATCCAAAAGGTGATCGTTATTCACTTGAAATCGATATCATCTCTGCGGAAATTGATATCGAAGGCAAGGGTCAAACTTTCCCATTCATTGAAACCTTAAAAAGTACCATTATCGATCATCATACTAATGAACGTATTGAAGGCATGATTGGCAACAGCTTTTCATCTTATGTGCGTGATTATGACTTTAGTGTGGTATTGCCATCACTGGGTTGCAAGTTCAATGAAAAGCCTGAAGACTTTGGTGATCTACACGGCAAGTTGTATCAACATCTTGTAAATTCAGAAGCCTTTAAAGCTGAATTTAACAAACAGCCTGTGATTTGTTTAAGTGTTTCAACGACTAAAACTTATTACCGCACTGCCAATGTTCACCCGATTTTAGGTGTGGAATATACTAATGAAGACTATTCACGTACCGATGAATACTTCGCAAAAATGGGTTTAAGCGTTCGTTATTTCAAACCTGAAAATGGCAATGCACCTTTAGCATTCTACTGTGCAGGTGACTTATTACGTGATTACACTGATTTCGAATTGATCAGCGCGATCAGCACCATGGAAAGCTTCCAAAGAATCTATCGTCCTGAAATTTATAATACCAATTCACCTGCAGGTGTGGTGTATCAGCCAAGCTTGAGCTATGGGGATTATTCATTGACTCGTATTGTCTATGACCGTGTTGAACGTGGTGAATTGGCTGTGAAACAAGGTAAATGGACAGAAGAAAACTTCATCAAACCATATAAAGACATCCTTGATGAATGGGCTGCTAACTTCACTGTAGCCAATGCTCAGCAAAATCAAGCTGCCTAATACACCAAATAGATTCACGAAATTTTATAAAGAAGATTAAACATGGCACTTGTACAACCAAAAATGTTACTCCCAACCTCAACTGCTGGCAGCTTACCGAAACCTTCTTGGCTCGCTGAACCTGAAAAACTTTGGTCAGCTTGGAAACTTGAAGGCGAAGAGTTGCTTGAAGCGAAACGTGATGCCTTAAAGTTGTCTCTACATGAGCAACGTCAAGCAGGGATCGATATCGTAAGTGATGGTGAACAAACCCGTCAGCACTTCGTGACGACCTTCATCGAGCATCTTGAAGGTGTGGACTTTGAAAAGCGTGAAACCATGCGTATCCGTAACCGTTATGATGCCAGCGTGCCATCAGTGGTGGGTGAAGTTTCGCGTAAACAATCTGTGTTCGTAGAGGATGCGAAATTCTTGCGTAGCCAAACCAATCAACCGATCAAATGGGCGTTGCCTGGTCCGATGACTATGATTGACACGCTTTATGATGGTCATTATAAGAGCCGTGAAAAATTGGCGTGGGAATTTGCCAAAATTTTGAACCAAGAAGCGCTTGAGTTAGAGGCGGCAGGAGTGGATATCATTCAGTTTGATGAACCTGCCTTTAACGTGTTCTTTGATGAAGTGAATGATTGGGGCGTGGCGACTTTAGAACGTGCGCTTGAAGGGCTGAAATGTGAAACTGCGGTACACATTTGCTACGGTTATGGCATTAAAGCCAATACCGATTGGAAAAAGACTTTAGGCAATGAATGGCGTCAATATGAGCAAGCATTCCCTAAGCTGCAACAATCTAAGTTAGATATCATCTCTCTTGAATGTCAAAATTCACGTGTACCGATGGATCTGATTGAACTGATTCGTGGCAAAAAAGTCATGGTTGGGGCGATTGATGTGGCGACCAACCAAATCGAAACCCCTGAAGAAGTCGCAAATACACTGCGCAAAGCGTTGCAATTTGTTGATGCGGACAAGCTTTATCCATCAACCAACTGTGGTATGACACCTTTATCTCGTCAAGTCGCTCGCGGCAAACTCGAAGCATTAAGCGCAGGTGCTGCCATTGTTCGTCAAGAACTGACCGCTTAATTCTAAACTGTCTCAATAAGGGCAGGGTGGATGATATATCAAATCATCCATTTCCCTGACTTGAGTAAGAGACAAAGCATATACACATTTGAGATAGAAGAGATGATTGAAGCAACCGACTTTAGAAATGCAATGTCCTTGTTAACGACTGCTGTGAATGTAATTACAACACAAGGTACAGCAGGAATGCATGGTTTTACGGCATCTGCTGTATGTAGTGTGACCGATACACCGCCGACATTACTGGTTTGCATGAATCAATCATCTCGCTCACATGCGCATTTTATTGAAAATAAAGTGCTTTCAGTAAATGTACTCAGCACACAGCATGAGCAGATCTCAAATGTATTTGCCTCAAGCAAATTTAATTCTGAAGATCGTTTCAAACTCGGTGATTGGACCACACTCGAAACAGGATCACCTGTGTTAGAAGATGCTCTGGTGAGTTTTGATTGTCAGATTGAAGAAATTCAAAACGTCGGCACACACAGCATTTTCTTATGCCGTGTCGTAGCAATTAAGCAAAGTCAGCAAGAAGAAAGCTTGGTTTATTTTAACCGTGCTTATCACCAAATCGGTCAACTCGAACTCGCTTAATTACTCCTTGCTTCAATACTCCATTCTTTAAAAGTCAGTATATCGTGGAACTTATTATTTTTTTAATCATCGGAGCACTTGCTGGATTTGCCGCAGGTCTCTTCGGTGTCGGTGGTGGCACCATTATCGTCCCACTCTTGTTTATCGTCTTTACCCAAATGGATTACAGTTCTGATGTCATCATGCATTTGGCATTAGGGACCTCATTAGCGACCATTGTTGTCACATCGATTAGCTCATTGATGGCACACCATAAAAATGGTGCGGTGATGTGGCCGGTATTTAAAAACCTGGCGCCACCAATGGCGATCGGCTGTTTTGCCGGAGCAGCCATTGCAGGATGGCTTTCAGGAATACATCTTCAACTCATTGTTGGTTTATTCTTGATTTGGGTAGCATATACCATGTTTACTGGTGCTAAAAAGGCAGTCGATCCAACAAAATCTTTGCCTTCAACAGGTAAACAAATTGCTGCAGGTTCTGTGATTGGTGTGGCTTCAGCCATTTTTGGGATTGGCGGTGGTAGTGTCACTGTGCCATATCTCACCCGTTATGGTGTGGTGATGCAAAAGGCGGTCGGAACATCGGCTGCATGTGGTCTACCGATTGCCATTGCAGGTGCTTTGGGCTTTATGATTTTTGGGATGAAAGCACATGCGGCTGTTCCCAATAGTATAGGCTATGTACATACTTATGCATTCTTAGGCATCAGCCTCATGAGTTTCTTTACAGCAAAGTTAGGTGCAAAAGCAGCGCATGCGCTATCACCGCAAATGCTGAAAAAATGTTTCTCAGTATTATTAGTCATTGTGGGGTGTTTTTTCCTTTTCAAAGGTTTGATCTGAAATCAACTAATTCTCTCTTGATATTGAATAGCCTGCTCAATGTAGGCTTTTAACTGTAGAGCTTATTGAATCCCTATCGGGGTAATTATATTTAGCTTAAATGGTAATCCCCCTAAAAATAATAGGATCTAAAAGGAGAATTTGGTACAGCTATATACCCATACATCTAGCACTAGAGATCAAGCTATCACTCAAGCTGATTTAAATAAAATACCTAATACAATTTGATAGGGTTTAAACCCTTCTAGTACAGAGTCGGAAACCAAGTGAATAAAAGCCATCGTACAATAAGGTCTTCTTGTAAGTCTTTTACAATTGCAAGAGATGGCGGGCAATGCTGCTCTAACTTATTTTTAAATTATCAATGATTTCAAACAGGACCATATTGCTTAAGTAGATTCCACTTAAAAATTTATTTGTACGGTTGTTTTTATGGCAACTTTTTTAAATTTAATGATATAAATACAGTAATTATAATTTTAAAAGTCAGTATTAAGGTAGAGCGAATGAGGGCAGGCTTAGGGCCTGCCCTGATTATCTGTCTCTATTCACAGACAAAATTTGCCATCAAAATAGGCTTTCCTCCAACCGTCTATTTTGATTTTTTGAAATAAGCCACCAATGAAAAAAGGATCTTGTTCAATAAATTTTTGAGCAGCTTCTCGTGTATCTACATCAATGATATAGACTCCACCTCCTAAGTCTTGACCATGATCATCCAGTTTTGCACCACAGGATAAAAGCAATTTAAGGTTTTGATTTAAATAATTTAAATGCTCTTGTCGTAATTTTTTTCTAAGAGGCTGGTGATCTATTTTGTCCCAAGTTTCTATAACATAAGGCATTTTGATTTTCTCACAGATAAAGTTTTATTAGAATGAAAATGGATATTCAAGAATTAAACGGAATTCATCAATATTCCCATATCTATAGCCTGTAGTTGACCTATGAGTGGCTTGACGAAGACGCACATCAAGATCTTTTGCAAAGCCTTGCTTAACTTTGTAGCGTAATTCGATATCTCTTTCCCAATGTTTATTCTCAATATTTTGATCGTAAATATGACGTTTGGTATACAGTTTGTTATCACTACCCGTATTATCCATATCCCAGCCATATAGATAGCGCGTCATAAAAGAAAGACCTTCGATTCCATAAGGTGAGAAGTCAATTTCATATTTCACTTGAGCTGATTTTTCTTTGGCTTCCGTAAATGTTGCAAACTGTACACTATTAGGAATAGTGGCAATCCCGCCGTTATTTCTAAATCCAATCCAGTCAAAAGGTTCATCACCTAAAACTTGTTGGTACGCTAAACTGAAATTATGGTTGGATAGTTTATAGCTGCCTGTCAAGGAAACCAGACCGGTACTGATATTTCCGCCCGTGGCATCACCAGTATCTCGGTTAATGTAGTTATTGGTTTGTAGATTGAAACCTGATTGGGCATCAATTTGATGTTTATATTTTGCCCCTACATAATATTGCATCCAGACATTTTCTAATTCAGACACATACAGCGATGTTTCAATATTATTGAGTTTATATGTTCCACCTAAATAGCTGACAGAATCAGCCTGAATTCCATTGTTATAATCCGTATTGAAATAGTTGAGACGGTCAGTTGAATCAACAGGACTCATTTGAGTGAAATAACCAAAATCTAAATTGAGATGATCAAAGCTATTATCTTTTATCGATAAACCCGTCGACATAGAGGGAAGCAGGCGAGAATAGTTAGTACCAACAATCGGATTATTCGGAAATTGATTACCGAGCAAAGCTTCGGTTTTATTATATTTTGCCCGTAAGGCACCACCGAATTCAGCAGTCGCTGATTTCGGTTTGCCATTTGAGTCCACTTCTAAGTTGTTTGTACCGGTTCGATATCCATCACTATCGAGTTTTAAAGCAACCAGGGCATAGCCATTCAAGCCAAATTGGATGGACGTATCTGTCCAGCCTGTTTCCATATTGGCAATAAAACCTTGGGTCCATTCTTCGCGGTAACCTTTACGTTCAGATACAGGTAATTGAGCATTTTGACCTGCAGAGTTGTATTCGCCTTTACGAAAGTCACGATTGAAATAATAGTTTTTTGCGAGCACATTAAATTTTGTGTCATCAATAAAATCAGCATTGGCCGTGTTGATGCTGGTTATGGATAGGCAAAGCGTCCCCATAACCAGTAAATTTTTATTTACTGGTTTTTTCATTTTTAAAAATCCTTTTAGGTATTACAAACTATTATCTAGAAAGCTGAAGCGGTGAATTAAACGCGAGCCCATGTGTCTGAAGGTTCAAAGATAAATCCATTATCTTGTTTACGAATATAACCACAGTAGGGATCACCAAAATGTACAGGCAAGAGTAAAGCTTCACGGCTCACGGCGCGCTCTAGACATTCAAGTCGAGTTTTTCGCGCGATATCCGGCCAGATGCAATAGCCTGAATTGATTTCGGGGCGAACAATTTGGAGCGGACTATGGAATACGTCGCCACAAAAAATCGCCTCTTCTCCTTGGGAGCTGACACGGAAAGTGACTTGTCCGGGGCTGTGACCGGGTGCAGGTTCAACCACTAAACAATCGGCAATTTCAGTATGAGGCTGAATAAATTCAACCAAGCCTTCGTTATAGACAGGCATCACGCTATCAAAGAAAGAGTCGCCAAAAACATCAATCACGCCGGGTTCTTTATTTTTACCCTGATGACAGAAATCAAAGTCCTCTTTAGGTAAATAATACTTGGCATTCGGGAAAGTCGGTGTCCAGCGGTTGTCTTTCCAGATGGTATTCCAGCCAACATGATCAGAATGTAAATGGGTAATCACCACATGAGTTACTTTTTCAGGAGGTGCGCCAGCAGCAGTCATCCATTCAGTAATCAAATTATTCAGCATATGCATACGCGGAATTTCTGGGCGCTGTTTGAAATTACCAACACCGGTATCAATCACAATAATATTATTGCCCGCATGAACCACCCAAAATTGAATGCTGACAATGAGGCGATTCATTTGTGGAATCCAATGATGCGGTGCCAGCATATCTTTATGATCTTCTAATAGACTCTGATCTGCTGTCGGAAATAAAAATTTTGGATCATGGCTCGGGCCAGCATATTCATGGATACGGGTTACTTTTACTTCACCAATCATTCTTGATTCAATCATGAGTCACTCCTTAACAAATATTCTTTAATTTAGTACTTAAACACGTTCAAACAGGGCAGCTAAGCCTTGTCCACCACCAATACACATTGTTTCTAAACCATAACGTGCATTACGGCGTTTCATCTCATGTACTAAAGATGTCATGATGCGAAGTCCTGTGGCGCCAATAGGATGACCCAGAGAAATTCCTGAACCGTTCACATTAATATTAGAAGTATCGCTAATATTTAAACCTTTAATCACTGCTAAAGCTTGAGCTGCAAAGGCTTCATTAATTTCGATCAGATCAATTTCTTCAAGGGACATATCTAGTTTTTTAAGTAGTTTATTCACCGCAGGCACAGGACCAATACCCATTCGACTTGGATCACAACCTGCTGCGCTCCAGCCTGTAATTTTGGCAATCGGTTGCAAATGATGCTTTTCTAAATACTCACGGCTGACAATGAGGCAACCTGCTGCAGCATCATTCTGTTGGCTTGAATTGCCTGCTGTGGTGACGCCATTTGGCAATAGGGTTTTCAGTTTGGCTAGACTTTCAAGAGTACTATTTGCACGAATACCTTCATCAAAAGCGATGGTTTTGATTTCTTTTTTAGATTTCACTTCAAGCGGAATCACTTCATCTTTAAATTTACCTGCATCCCAGGCTTGCTGTGCTTTTTGATGACTTTGTAGCGCAAAAGCATCACATTCTTCACGACCAATATTATAGTCTCGGGACAGATTGTCGGCAGTTTCAGGCATACCTGAAATTACACCAAAACGTTCAACTGGTTGAGATCTTTCACGCCCACGTTCCAGTCGGTCAAACATGGTCACGTTCCCTGCACGACTTCCCCAGCGCATATTGGTGGAGTAATATTCAATATTACTCATGCTTTCCACACCCACCACCATAATCGCTTCAGCATTTCCGGATTGAATGGTCATGGCTGCATTAATAAGTGCTTGCAAACCTGAGCCACAACGACGATCTAATGTATAGCCGGGTACTTCAATTGGAAGTCCTGCGGCCAAAGCCGCGTAGCGTCCAATACAGGGCGCCTCACTGGATGAATAAGACTGGGCAATAATGACTTCATCTAAGGTGTGGGTATCTAAGCCGGTTTTCTCTACGATGGATTGAATCACTTTGACAGCGAGGTCGACCGCAGTTAAAGAGGCAAGTGCGCCACCAAATTTACCAATCGGGGTACGTAGCGGACTGACGATATAAGCGTCTTTCATTTCAATTCCTTTTAAACTAGTTTTAGATCGATGGCTTGCTGCTCAAGTTCTGCTTGAAAATCAGGGGCTGCAATGGATATCATTTTTTCAACACGCTGCGACAGGCTTAAACCACGTAAGTCTGCAATGCCATATTCAGTCACAATCAGCCCGGCATCACTGCGCGGTGTAGACACGGGGCCTTGTAGCTTGCTTACGATACGACTAAAACTTTTTCCAGAAGCAGACAGGGCAATAATTGAAACTCCACCATGAGACTGATTGGCGGCACGAATAAAGTCCAAAGCTCCACCTACAGCGCCCACATAGGTTTTATTGGCAATCTCAGCATTTACCTGACCTGTTAAATCAACTTCAATTGCCGAGTTGATCGCAATGAACTGTTGAATGGCAGCAAGAGTCGCAGCATGATGGGTATATTCGGTTGAACGCAGTTCAATGTCTGAATTTTGATGAACAAATTGATGTAGTTTAGAAGAACCTACAATTAAACCTGTGATGGTTTTTCCAGGATCAATATTTTTTTTCTGATTGGTAATCACCCCTTTTTGCATCAATTCGGCAACACCATCCCCAATGATGCCGGAATGAATACCTAAATGCTGATGTTGATCCAAAGCCTGCATAATGGCCTCGGGAATAGAGCCGATTCCAAGTTGTAAAGTTGAATGATCGGGAATGCAGGAGGCAACATTTTGAGCAATTTTTTGAGTGGTTGCTGAATGGTCAGCACTAGGTTGTGCTTCGATTTTCCGGTCGGTATACACCATCACATCAAAATCAGCCTCCGTTAAATATTGATCCGAATACACCCAAGGTGCTTGCTGATTGACTTCCGCAATCACAATTCGAGCATGTCGAAGGGCAGATTTTAAATAGTCTTGTGCAAGGCTGTAACTATATTGTCCTTGAGCATTTGCTGCTGAAACCTGAATCAATACAACATCTAGTTTAAGCTGTTGATTTTCGATTAAACGGGGAAGTTGCGAATAATGCACAGGCACAATATCTAAAACCTGATGTTGTGCAAGGGTCCGATTATGTCCTGCCCCACAATAGCTCAGATATTCAACATGTTCGGAGTATTCAGGTAGGCAAGTAGGAAACTGGCTAATGCCTAAAAAAACTTTAAATTTCCCAATTTTTTTACGATTTTGAATTAAATTTTGAGTAAGCGTGATGGGTTCAGCTTGAGCTTGGCCCCATACCACGCGATCACCATGTCGAACATAGCTGGATAAATCAAGCTGAGAAATATCGTATATCTTTTCCATGATGACCATCCTTGATCTTAAAAGGTATTCAGCGTTAGTGAATTGAAGAGGGGTGTTGAGATAATGCCGTCACTTTAATCTCCATATAGGGAAATAAAGGCAAACTCATTAATAAGTCATGTAATTCATTATTGCTTTCCACATCAAAAATACTGATGTTGGAATATTTACCTGTAACACGCCATAAATGTGGCCATTTGCCTGCTTTCTGTAACTCAATAGCGCGTTCTTTTTCAGCGCGTTTAATTGCATCCATTTTTGTAGGATCGCTATCTAGAGGAATCTTTACAGTCATTTCTACGCAAAAAAGCATTTTGATTGTCCTTAATATTTGAATTAAAAATTTTATATAACATCTTTGGTTATAAATGGCTTCAACTTACCAATGAAAGTCTTGCCATGTTCAAACCAGTTTTTACGAACTTCAGAATCCATATAAGTTTGCATTTGTTGTTCATTTTCGAACCAGCATTCTCCAATAGCATCGACACCCTGCACATCAAAGAATGGAACATGAAGATCTGTCGGTTCCGAAGCAATTAAACGCACTTCATATTTATGTAAGCCGGGAATACCTTCTGACATTTCAAAGTGGCGTAAACATTCGGCATCAAACTGTTCTTTGCTCATATGTTCTGGTTTGCTGAGTAAGTAAAGAATACGAATCATCATCAAGCTTCCTGTTTTTTATAGAGAGAAGGGGTAGGTGTAAGCTCTTCTTTATTAACTTTAATTAACAAGATTGAAATGGTGGCTAAGGCATAGGCGGTTAAGCAAAACAAACCGATCGAGGTAGCAAGACCTAATGATTCAGCAAGAATACCCACACCAACGACTGATAGAGCACCAAATGATTTTCCGACATTGTAGGAAAAGCCCATACCTGTGGTACGAATATGGGTCGGGAATAAGTCTGTCAAAAATGGGCCAAGTGCTGCAAACATACCGATTGCAGAGAAACCGACAAAGAAGCCCAGTGCTAAGGTGATGTATTGATTCATTGCAATCAACATATACACCACGGTTACAATCCAGCTCAAAATAGACATACCAATCAGAGTTTGTTTACGACCCCATTTATCAGCCAGATAAGCTGTAAACATAAAGCCTGCAAATGCTCCTGCAGCCATAATTAAAATCGTAACAATTTTAGAGCTTGGACTCAGTCCACGCTCATTCATCAGGGTCGGAATCCAAATAAGAATGGCATAGCATGCTGCTTGTAAACCTATAACGAGTAAACTTGCAAAAATGGTTGAACGTAAATATTCTTTTTTGAAAATAGAACTAAAAGATGCTTTCTCAATATTTTCTTTATTTTTAGCCACATCATTTACGAATTCGACCGATTCTTTCACATTACGGCGAATATAAATCACAATTAAAGCGGGGATGACACCAGTCCAAAAAACCACACGCCAAGACCATTCTGGTGGCAGCATCGTAATAAGTACGGTGGCTACAATCATCGATCCTGCCCAACCTAAAGCCATTCCTGACTGGACAAAGCCGACAGCCTTATTTTTATGTTTTGCAGAAACAGCTTCGGCCATGAGTGCCGCGCCCACTGCCCATTCACCACCAAAACCAAGGCCTTGTAGCGTTCTTGCGACTAAAAGCTGTTCATAATTTTGTGCAAATCCTGCCAGTACGCCGAAAAATGTAAACCATAAAATGGTAAACATCAGGATTTTTACACGACCATAGCGGTCGGCCAAAATACCTGCGATCCATCCGCCAATAGCGGTAACAATCAGGGCAACTGTACCAATCAGGCCAACCTGAGTTTGAGTAAGGGCCCAAGTCGCCATAATGACAGGTAATAAAAAACTAAAAATTTGCATGTCATAAGAGTCAAGTGCCCAACCTGCATAACATGCCCAAAATGTCTTTTTCTGGTTAGAATCCGATTCCTTGTACCAATTCAACATTCCCATTTACATCTCCTTTGTAAAATCGATTTATGATTTATTTCATTCTTGAAAAATCGAGTGGTATATCGGTAATACTTTGAACATACTCAGCGGTATGAGGGGTCACAATATCAATTACAAACACTTGTCCATTGTCAAAGTCAAAGGTAGCAATCTCTGTATATACACGATTCACACAAGCCAGCCCCGTTAAGGGATAACTGCACTTCTCTAAAATTTTGCTATGACCTTGTTTGGTTAAATGTTCCATCATGACGTAAACATTTTGTGCACCTGAAGCAAGATCCATTGCTCCTCCTACTGCAGGAATGGCATCTGGATGTCCTGTATGCCAGTTGGCTAGATCACCATTAGCTGAAATTTGGAATGCACCCAGAATGCAGTAATCCAGATGTCCACCGCGCATCATTCCAAAAGAATCTGCATGATGAAAAAAGGCCCCTCCTTTTTTTAAATCAATGGCTTCTTTTCCTGCATTGATCAAATCCCAGTTTTCTTCACCGGCTTCTGCTTGAGTCCATTGACCCAACACACCATTTTCACTTTGTAGAATTACTTCTTTATCAGCGAAATAGTCCGCAACTAGGGTCGGTAAACCGATGCCTAAATTGACATATGACCCTTCAGGAATATCGTGAGCCACACGTTGAGCAAGATTATTTTTTTGTTGGATATCCATAATGCTTACGCTCCATACCCATTTTTTAGGGTGACACGATCGATAAAAATTCCAGGAGTAATAATAATTTCCGGATCTAAATCACCAAGTTCACAGATTTGATCTACGGCGACTAAAGTGGTTTTTGCAGCCATAGCCATAACAGGCGCAAAATTACGTGCAGTTTTGTTGTAAATGAGATTGCCCCAACGATCACCCGTCTTGGCATAAATCAGGCTGTAATCTACGGCTAAAGCTTTCTCAAAGACGTAGCCTTGACCATCTATTTGTTTGGTTTCTTTATTTTCTGAAAGTAAGGTGCCATAAGCTGTACGTGTATAAAAACCACCAATACCACAACCAGCAGCTCTTAAACGTTCTGCAAGCGTACCTTGGGGCACAACTTCAAGTTCAATTTCATTATTGCGATACAAGTCTTCAAAAACATAGGCATCTTTTTGACGAGGGAATGAGCAAATTAGTTTTTTGACACGTTTGGCTTTGAGTAGTGCTGCAAGACCTTGATCACCATTTCCAGCATTATTGCTCACAATAGTTAAATCTTTGGCACCTTGGTCAATGAGTGCATCGATAAGTTCATTAGGCATGCCTGAACCACCAAAACCTCCAATTGCAATCGTTGAGCCATCTTGAATGTCTTTGACAATATCCTTTGCCGAATTGAAAATTTTATTGATCATTTTACTGTCCTGTAACATTCGTTCTTTTCATGTTCTCTGGTAGTAAAGTTACATAGCTTGATGTTTTGCACAATTTTGAAATTTGAAAGTGGCGTTAACTTGGGGCTAACGCTATGGCAAGGCAGAGTGACTGGATTATTAATGAATATGAGACTTTAAACATTGAATAAAGTCTTTAGTGAATTGACTGATTTCATTAAAGTTTATAGCGCATATTTTAAAGCCGCGATGGGCCCATTTTTCATCAATTTCTCTATGCTCGATATTTGGGTGAATATGTTGTAAACGTCTAAAAGCGGCCAAAGGAATAATGGCAATACCTGCACCTGCGGCAACCATTTGACAAATTGAGTCATAGCTTGAAACTTGCACTCGAATATTGATTTTTTTATCTAATTGTTGAGATAACTTATGTAAAAAAATTTGAATTGCGCTGCCTTCATGCAAAGTTACAACTGAATATTGAATTGCATCTAATAATGTCACATTGGTGTGTTCTAGAATGGGGTGGGTTTTGGGTGCAATTAAAATAAGTTGAGAAGAAATTAAAGGTATAGTCTGTAAATTCTTCGTATCAATATTTCCAGAAATAATTCCAAGATCGGCACGTTTATCTGCGACAAGATTGACGATATCTTCACTCAGCATTTCTTTAAGGTTTACATCCACATGAGGATGAGTAATTAAATACTCTGATAGGGCGGTGGGTATGTATTCAGTGATGGCCGTTGTGTTGGCAGCAATAGATAATTTCCCTGGGATCAAATCATTAAACTGAGCCAGTTCACCTTTCAGACATTCAATTTCATGATAAATCGATTTAGCATATTTTAAATAGATCATCCCAATTTCAGTCAGTTCAACACCTTGAGAAGAGCGGTCTAAAATTTTTAAGCCTAAGACATGTTCTAAGTTTTTAATTCGATTACTAGCAGCGGGAGTAGATAAGAAAGATTTTTCTGCAGCCCGTGTCAAATTTTTGGTCTCTGCTATATTTAAAATTAACCGAAAGTCATTTAGATCAAAGTTCACAGGCTTACTCTATTAAATTTAAAAAACATAGTCTGAGTTTAAAAATTATAGTCATTTATTTTGGCTCTAATGGGTGGACCCACCACCAGTTTGGTAAATTATTTATACATCTTGATAACGTATAAATAATTTAAACTTTACTGGGCATCATCTATTTTTTTAAACTGAAGAAACTATTAGACAATAGTTATGTGAAAAGAAAGATTTTGGAATTGTAATTAATTTTTACTTTTAGCTTCAAAAACCTAACTCTTTGAGAATGCTTTCAGTATGTTCACCCAGTGCGGGTACTTTCGTAAGCTGAAAATCGTCAGAATGACTTGATCCAACAGGTTTTAATGTTGGAATTTTACCCACTGGCGTGTCAACCTCAGTCCAACGTTGCCTTGCTTTTAATTGTGGATGATTCCAGACATCGGCTAATGTATTGACATTCGCATTGGCAATTTTTGCCTGTTCAAGCCTTAAAATGATTTCATTTTGGCTATAGTGTGAGAAGGTCTGAAGTATAATATCTGTTAATAATTCACGATTTTTAATTCGATTTGAATTATTGATAAAATATTTGGAGTGAGCTAATTCAGGCATTTCCAACACCAATTCGCAAAAAGAGGCCCATTCACGATCATTTTGTACAGCAAATAATACTTGTTTATTATCGCCAGTAGAAAAGGGGCCGTATGGAAAAATGGTTGCATGAGCCGCACCAGATTTTTGAGGTTCAGGTTGGTCATCTGAAGCGTAATAAAGAGGGAAGCCCATCCACTCAGTCATACATTCAAGCATTGAGATATCAATACGTTTGCCCAATCCCGTTTTTTGTCTTTCCAGCAAAGCCGCCAAGATATTGCTATAGGCATACATTCCTGCTGAGATATCGGCAATAGAACATCCTGCTTTGACATTTTCCTGTTCTGTGCCAGTAATCGATAAAAAGCCAGACTCACTTTGAATGAGTAAGTCATAGGCTTTTTTATCACGATATGGACCCGGATGTTGTGGATCATCACCATAGCCTGAAATATCACAGACAATGAGTTGTGGAAAAGATGAATGAAGTTGCTCGAAAGAAAGTCCTAAACGAGATGCTGCGCCTGGTGCTAAATTTTGAATAAGAATGTCAGCTTTACTTAACAGGCTTTTTAATACCGGTTGGGCCTCGGTAGATTTTAAATCCAGTGCCAAACTTTCTTTAGAGCGATTTGTCCAAACAAAATGAGAAGACATTCCTTTGACCCGCTCATCATAATAACGTGCAAAATCACCACCTTCAGGCCGTTCAATCTTGATGACACGCGCACCTAGATCAGCTAACTGACGTGTACAAAATGGTGCCGAAATTGCATGTTCCAAAGCAACGACAGTAATACCTTCTAGTGGTTTCATCTCATTATTCCTGAAATGTTAATTTTGCTTTCATAGCAATGTGTCCATCACTATGTTCAATCCATAATTCTGCAGTTTGCTCTTGTACATCGCCACAGATATAAAACTCATTAAAATCGAACACAGGTTTTACCGCACGAAATTCAAATTTTTTAATGATTTTATCTGGATATTTATCTTGTAGCGTTTGCATTAATAGAGTTGCTAGGAGTGGACCATGCACCACTAGACCAGGATATCCTTCTACCTGCATGGCATATGGACGGTCATAATGAATCTTATGTCCATTAAAGGTCAGAGCCGAATAACGAAATAATGCAGTTGTATCCACTGAATGTTGCTGTTTAAAACTGTAATTTCGGCGAGTGCTTTCAACAGGAGTTGTTGTCACACTAACATTGTTAGTAATAATAGTTTCTGGTTTATAAACAATATCCTGTTGCTCTTTAATGACTAACTCATCATTAGCATAAATAAAATGATTCACTGTTACAAAATAAAGCTCACCATTTTTTCCATGTTTGAATTGGATATCGGATATTTCAGAAACTCGACGTAATTCTTGCCCCACCAAAATAGGTTGAATAAATTCAACACGACTGCCTGCCCACATCCGTCTAGGAAATGGAATAGGAGGTAAAAAATCTCCCTTCTTAGGATGACCGTCTGCAGCAATTTCAGATTGATTGACGACAGGTAAAAAATTCGCCCAATGAAACAGATGGGGCATTTCATTTACTGGCTGATCTTTTTTATTAAATAATGCTTGAAGCATGTGTATTGAGCGTTCTTCACAATGATCTTCTGAAATTTGTTTATTTCCAATCCATTCTGCAATGTTTTGCATAACTGTCTTATCCTTATCTTTGCTTAATACGCTTGTTTTAATATCTTTTCTGCTTTTGAAATAATGGGTTTATCAATCATTTTTCCATTTAAGCTAATCGTTTGCCCATCCGCTGCTTTTACAGCCTCAAGAACCTGTTGTGCCCATTGAATTTCTTCAGGGCTAGAATTAAATGTTTGATTGACGATTTTGACCTGAGTGGGGTGAATGCATAACTTTCCTTGGAAACCTAGTTTTTTAGCTTGTATGGTTTCAGTCATGACTAATTCAGTATTGCCAAAATCAGCAGTGACGCCATCAATAGGATTGGCAATACCCGCAAGTTTAGAGGCCAAAGCAATTTTATTACGGAAGTACATCAACTCTAAAAAGTCACCAGACATATCCATTTCAAGTTGAAAGTCTATAGAGCCAAACATCAAGGCACGAACAGCTGGGAACTGGGCAATTTCCTCTACATGCGCCATGCCATAAGGCGTTTCAATAATAGGATAAATATCAATAGTACGAATGTGCTGAATCGCTTCAAACTCTTGTCGTTGTTCAGCTTTGGGTAAAACAATCGCAATCACATTTGAAAATTGAGCGAGTTGAATATCGTCCGCAAACCATTCGGTCTGAAAAGCATTAACTCGAATCATGACTTTTTCAGTGGGGTGGTCCAATAACCATTGCTTGAGTAATGCGCGTGATTCGAGTTTATGTTCAGTTGGAATCGCATCTTCTAAGTCAATAATCACTGCGTCACTACCGCTATTGAGCGCTTTGGTATAGCGCTCAGGACGGTTAGCAGGAACAAATAAAAATGAACGGGGCGTCTGCATTTTATTTTTCCTCAGAACTTAGAAAGAACGTGGTAAATTAAGTAAATGTTCAGCTACGTAACTTAGAATTAAGTTAGTTGAAATTGGTGCTACTTGATACAAGCGTGTTTCACGGAATTTACGTTCGATGTCATATTCATTGGCAAAACCAAAACCGCCATGGAATTGTAAGCAATGGTTCGCTGCCTCCCAGCTTGCTTTTGCAGCCAATAGTTTTGCCATATTGGCTTCAGCACCACAGGCTTGACCCTTGTCAAAAAGTTCACAAGCACGGAAACGCATCAGATTGGCAGCTTCAATCTCAATGAAGGATTCAGCAAGAGGAAACTGCACTCCCTGATTTTGGCCAATTGGACGACCAAAGACCACACGATCTTTGACATACTTTGTCGCACGATCCATAAACCAATAACCATCACCAATACATTCTGCTGCAATCAGTGTACGTTCTGCATTTAAACCATCTAAAATGTATTTAAAGCCTTTGCCTTCTTCACCAATTAAGTTTTCTTCAGGAATTTCCAGGTTCTCAAAAAATAATTCGTTGGTTTCATGATTCACCATATTAGGAATAGGCTGTACGACCATACCTGATTTCATCGCTTCTTTAATATCCACCATGAAAATAGACATCCCTTCAGATTTCTTTTTCACTTCGGCTAAAGGCGTTGTACGTGCAAGAAGAATCATCCAATCACTGTGCTGTACACGTGAGATCCAAACTTTCTGACCATTAATCACATAACGATCACCCTTTTTGACTGCGGTCGTACGAATTTTCGTGGTATCTGTACCAGTTGTTGGCTCAGTGACAGCCATAGATTGTAAGCGCCATTCACCAGAAGCAATTTTAGGTAAATAAAACTCTTTTTGTGCTTGAGAACCATTACGTAACAATGTGCTCATATTATACATTTGACCGTGACAAGCACCTGAATTCCCCCCGCTACGATTAATCTCCTCCATAACAACTGATGCTTCCGCTAAGCCTAACCCTGATCCCCCAAATTCTTCAGGAATCATTGCTGCCAGCCAGCCAGCATTGGTTAACGCATTGACGAACTCTTCAGGATAAGCTTTTTTTTCGTCAATTTTACGATGATATTCATCTGGAAATTGTGCGCACAAGGCACGAACAGCTTCACGAATTTCTGGGTAGTTATTAAAAGTACTTTTCACTTAAATATCCTTATTTTGATCTCTTCTTGTTTTTGATCATATATTGTTATGGATTGGAAGTTAAAATAGTATATTTTGATGGAAGACATGTTGGAAAATTATCGAAATGGACATTAAACAATTACGTACTTTTATTACTATTTTAGAAGTTGAAAATTTAACCAAGGCTGCAGCTATGCTTAACATTGTGCAGCCTGCAGTGTCTCGGCAAATTCAAATGCTTGAAGACGAATTAGGGGTAAAACTATTTAACCGTTCTCGTCATGGTATGGCGCTGACGGATGAGGGTAAAGTTCTTGAGCCTTATGCTAGAAGGATTTTGGAAGACATTGAAACTGCCAAATTGGAGTTGACTGCAAACAAAGGGATAATTCGAGGGAAAGTTCATATCGGTGTATTGTCGAGTATTAGTGAATTACTTTCTACTTTGATTATGAATTTGATCAAGGAAAAGTATCCTGAGGTACAAGTGAAAATATCAGTGGGATATTCTGGGCATTTAAAAGAGTGGTTAGAGACGGGAGATATTGATCTAGCCTTGATGTACGACGCTACACCTTCGAAGTTAATTGATCTGACTCCGCTGGTAAAAGAGCCTCTATTTTTAATAGGGTCAGCTCAATCCACACTTCAGCAAAATGAAGTTCTTGAACTTAAAAAAATAGAGAAATTTCCATTAATTTTACCTTTTCATCCTCACCGCTTACGCTCCCTGATTGAGCAGGCTTATAAGCAAAATGGATCTCACTTAAATATCTATGCTGAAACTAATGATTTGAATATACAAAAACAGCTTGTTATCCAGGGCTTTGGTTATACAATATTACCCTTAGTTTCTGTAATAAATGAGTTTAGAGCAGGATTAATTAAAGTTACTCCAATTGTAGATCCCGCATTTTCTCGGGTGATTACTTTAGCCATGCATTCTACAAGAAATATTCCCAAACATATTCGGATCATTTCACGTGAAATTGTGGGGTGTGTTGAGCAATCTATTGAGCAGAAAAAATGGCCAAAGGCTGAATGGATATATGAAAGTTAGTATCTGATTTTTATTGATATAATTAAAAATTAAAGACTGCATTCCTAAAACACGCTGATAAGGCTTAAACCCCTCCAATACAGCGTCAGCAATCAATGGATTTCATGTCGCAGCCTTTGCAAAATCCATCCATATATCTAAAGCTTTATAGTAGACAAGAGGGTTCTCAAAAGTAATTACAAAAGTTGGATAATCCGCTTTCATTTACTCTAAAGTCATGAGCAGGCGAGAGGTACGCCGCTTACCCTCAATAAAAGGATAAGGGCCGCCTCGGCCGCCGCGTCATTCCCGGTATCAAGACCAACCTTAAGTCACTCGATCCTGCGTAGGATCTGGTGGTCTGGCTGGGTCACTCCTTGTTTTTCGTACAACTGGGCGGATACTGCTTCCTGATCGATTATGGGGGGCGGACGACATGCCCAAGATCGATGTATTGCTGATCATCCACGACCAATACGATCATCTCGACTATCCGCATCCTAGCCCTGTCGACCAAGGTGTAGCAGATTCGCGGGGCTGGGCGAACGTCCATATGAACCCGGAGCATACTGCACAGGCGATCGAGGGTCTGGGCACACGTGTACTTATGCAGGTGCACTTGGGCCGCTTCTCCATCTCTCCCCACGACCTGGGATGAACTGTTTAAGCGTATAGTCGTCGCCAACGAGGGGGTGCTCCTATATCTATTGTCGACGCCAGAAATTGGCCGCACTGCCTATCTGGCCGGCCGCACGAAGTTATGCACAGCATAGTCGGAGCCGGTTTTGTAACAATAGATGTCCGATTTTTCTGGCTTGCTCGTATCTGAATAGTGCAACATTTCTTCTTCTCAATCTTCTTTAGGTTGATATAGATCCTAATTGAGAAAAAATATTTCTCAACTACTGATAATCATTATAAAAGAACAGCTTTAAGATTTTAGTCGTAAGTTTCTTAATGGTTATTTTTATTAAAAACAATAATTTAATTAAAACAGTTAACTTCAAGTTAACTAACTTGATATTTGGTTGATTGATCAAAAAAAAATAAAAAGCTTTGATAGGGGTAAAGCAAAACTCATCAGCTATAGGTAAAACATGGAAAGTTCTGTTCAGCAAAATGACAGTAAATGGACTCAGCGTCGTCTTAAAAAACAGTTAAAGCTTGAAATGGCACGTCAATACACGGATGGCGTGGTTATTCCCACTCAAGATATTATTAAAGTGTTAGAAACCCTAATCACGCCAGGCGATCGAGTGGTTTTAGAAGGAAATAATCAAAAACAGGCCGATTTTCTCTCACGCTCTTTGGCGCAAACCAATCCTTCAGTTTTAAATAATCTGCATATGATTATGCCGAGTGTCGGGCGTTCTGAACATCTGGATTTATTTGAAAAAGGCATCGCCAAGAAACTAGATTTCTCTTTTGCGGGTACTCAAAGTTTACGTATAAGCCAATTACTTGAAGATAGCCTACTGGAAATTGGTGCAATCCATACCTATATCGAACTTTATTCACGTTTATTGGTTGACCTGATTCCAAATGTAGTTTTATCGGCAGGGTTTAAGGCAGACCGTCATGGCAATATTTATACAGGTCCCAGTACTGAAGATACCCCGGCATTAATCGAACCTGCTGCATTTAGTGATGGCATCGTGATTGTACAGGTCAATGAACTGGTGGATGATGTCACTGACTTACCGCGAGTCGATATTCCTGCCTCATGGGTCGACTTTGTAGTGGTGGCTGATAAACCCTTTTATATTGAACCGCTATTTACCCGTGACCCAAAACACATTAAACCCGTACATATCCTGATGGCAATGATGGCGATACGCGGTATTTACGAACGTCATAATGTACAGTCATTGAATCATGGCATTGGTTTCAATACGGCGGCCATCGAACTTATTTTACCTACTTATGGTGAGTCCTTAGGTTTAAAAGGCAAAATTTGCCGTAACTGGACGTTAAATCCACATCCAACCCTAATCCCTGCGATTGAATCCGGCTGGGTGGAAAGTGTGCATTGTTTTGGGACTGAACTGGGCATGGAAAAATATGTCGCCGCACGTCCAGATGTGTTTTTTACGGGTCGTGACGGTTCCCTACGTTCCAATCGTATGATGTGTCAGCTTGCCGGGCAGTATGCTGTTGACTTGTTTATTGGATCAACCTTACAGGTTGATGGTCAAGGCCATTCCTCTACGGTAACCAAAGGTCGTCTGGCAGGCTTCGGGGGCGCACCCAATATGGGACATGATCCACGCGGTCGTCGTCATGCCACACCGGCCTGGCTTGATATGCGTTTACTTGGCACAACCGAAACTGACACTTATTTGGCACGGGGTAAAAAACTCGTGGTGCAAATGGTTGAGACTTTTCAGGAAGGTGGCAAGCCCACTTTTGTTAATACCCTAGATGCCGTAGATGTTGCCAAAAAGGCCAATATGCCTTTGGCACCGATCATGATTTATGGCGATGATGTCACCCATTTATTGACCGAAGAGGGCATTGCTTACTTGTATAAAGCCAGCAGCTTACAAGAACGGGAAGAAATGATTGCTGCCGTTGCCGGCGTGACTGAAATTGGACTCAACCATAATCCAAAAACCACAGAACGTTTAAGACGAGACGGTTTGGTGGTCTTTCCTGAAGATTTGGGTATCCGCCGTACAGATGCAACACGTGAATTGCTGGCAGCTAAAAATATCAGTGACTTGGTGGCGTGGTCTGATGGTTTATATCAACCACCTGCAAAATTCAGGAGCTGGTAATGAATGCCCTTGTACAGACTACAACCCGTCAATATTGCAGTTTTTTAGCTGACTTAGCTGTTAACGCCTTAATTGATGAAGTCAATCTTACCCCCAAACCTGCGTTGGTCGACCAACGAGGCAGTGGTGCACATCAGGATTTGACGCTGCAACTGATGGAACGTTCAGCCAGAAGTTTACAGCCGATGTTCGAAGCCATGGCGCAAGCCGCTTTAGATCATGGATTTGTTTCGCAAGGTCTACGTGAGGAAATTGGAAAAATTGGGCGTGATGGCGAAGTCACTATGTTACAGGAAACCCAAGGAATCAATACCCATCGTGGGGCGATCTGGGCTTTAGGTTTGCTGGTAACGGCTACTGCCTTAAATAGCCTAAAAGCAACAGCGATCAAAGCGGGCGAAATTTGCCAGTGTGCAGCTGAACTCGCCTGTTTAGAAGACCGGTTCATCCCAAAACATAATGAAACTCATGGGCAATATGTGCATAAAAAATATGGTGCAGGTGGAGCAAAACTTCAGGCACAACTCGGTTTTCCGGTGGTGATGCAATATGGCTTACCCCAGTTACGTGCCAGTCGTATACAACATAATCATGAACTCGCAGCACAAGTAGACAGTTTACTGGCAATGATGACCACCCTCAGAGATACCTGTGTATTGTATCGGGCAGGAGAAGTAGGGCTGAAACGCATGCATATGGGTGCGCAATGTGTACTCGACTTGGGTGGCTATGCCACGATTACTGGGAAACGCGCCTTACAAATTTTAGAAATGGATTTAATGCTTTTGAATGCATCACCGGGTGGCGTGGCTGATCTGTTTGCAGTGACCTTATTTATTGATCGTGTTGAGCAACTTTAATTCAAAAAAAATAGGAAGAAATGGAATGGAAATACTTAATTTTGAGTTTCCTGCAGGTGGCACTCCAACCAGACAAGCCTTGGTGGGATGCGTAGGTTCAGGCGACCTTGAAATATTAATGCAGCCGAGTCAAACAGAAAAAATAACCATTCAGGTGATCACCTCTGTAGATGGAAGTTCACAACGCTGGAAAAACTTATTTGAACGCATGTTTAGTGCGCAGACCCCTCCAGCTGTCAATGCAGACATTCATGACTTTGGAGCGACACCGGGCGTTGTGCGTTTACGTTTTGAACAAGCATTAGAAGAGGTGAACCGTGGCTGATTTAGAAACGTTACTCAATAAACAAAGTTTTATTGAACTGAATGCACGTGAACGTGTGAAAGCACTGTTAGATGAAAATAGCTTTCGCGAACTATTGGATCCTTTCGCCCGTGTGATGTCACCTTGGCTGATGAAACAAAATATTGTGCCACAGGCAGATGATGGGGTCGTGGTTGCAAAAGGCACCCTCCAGCAACAACCTGTGGTGATGATTTCCATCGAAGGGATCTTTCAGGGAGGAAGTCTGGGTGAGGTCGGAGGTGCCAAAATCGCAGGTGCATTGGAACTGGCAGCTAAAGATAACCGTAACGGTATTCCCACCACAGCGATTTTATTGCTAGAAACCGGTGGGGTACGTTTGCAAGAAGCCAATTTAGGCTTGGCAGCAATTGCCGAAATTCATGCTGCAATTGTGGATTTGCGTCAATATCGCCCTGTTATTGGGGTTATTGCAGGCAGCGTAGGTTGCTTTGGTGGAATGTCGATTGCTGCGGGCCTATGCAGTTATTTAATCATGACGCAGGAAGGTCGCCTTGGTTTAAATGGCCCTCAAGTGATTGAGCAAGAAGCCGGCGTTCAGGAATATGACGCTAAAGACCGGCCTTTTATCTGGAGCATGACCGGTGGTCAGCAACGTGCTGCAAGTGCCATGATCGATGCTTTTGTAGAGGATGATCGTGAACAAATCAAACAGAACATTCAAGACTTTATGACTCATGGCGTACCGCACGTACATCGCAGTTCAAATTATAAGTTCTATCTGCCGCGTTTGCGAAATATAGATACTGCTGAGCAAGTGACACCACAGCAAGTGCAGGCACTTTATCAGGGAGAGTCCTCATGAGTAGTTATGTTCATAACAATACTTCGGTGCGTGGTTTGAATTGGTTTAATGCATTGACTGCCAACTTTACCCAACTCACCGGATATAGCGATTCTATTTTGGTCGCAGATGGTCAATTCAATCAGCAATATGTACGGGTTATTGCGGTAGTACCCGACACACAAAATCTGTATCCGCGTGCGCGTCATGGCGAAGTGGGTGTATTGGAAGGCTGGTCTTTGGCCAAAGCAGTGGATGAGGTGATTCAACAAGACCACGAGCTTGAGTCTAAGCGTGCCATTATCTGTGTGGTGGATGTACCGAGTCAGGCCTATGGTCGCCGTGAAGAATTACTGGGGATCTATTTGGCTTTAGCGGGTGCAGTAGATAGTTATGCCCGTGCAAGATTAGCCAAACATCCAGTGATCAGTCTGCTAGTAGGCAAATCGATGTCAGGTGCATTTCTGGCGCATGGCTATCAGGCGAATCGTATCTTTGCACTAAAAGACGAAGGCGTTATGGTACATGCCATGGGTAAAGAATCAGCCGCACGGGTGACTTTACGTTCTGTCGATGAGCTGGAAAAATTGGCAGCCAGTATTCCACCAATGGCGTATGACATCGAAAGCTATTCCACCTTAGGCTTGTTAACCGATATCTTAACCGTATCCAATCCCGTACAGCCCAGTTATGCCGATATAGCACAGATTCAACAGCGCATTAAACAGGCGATTGCAGAAGTGCAGGCACTCGATTCCGTAGGACTGGAACATCGTTTGCAGGGCGTTAATCGGCAGGCATCTAAACAGGTGCGCGATCGTTTGGCTGCTGAGTGGTAAAACCATGAAATCCCTGCAAGCACATGATTTGTTATGGGGAATGACTGCCCGACAACTGGAAAAGTCAGCACCTGCATGGGCTGTAGAAGCTATGCAGGCTGGACATCCGGTTGTGGTCAGGCGAGCCATCACAGATTCATCCAGGGTTGCAGTCGGTATACGTGGTCGTGCTCGTCATCAGCGTTATGCAACGCAGATGTTACGCGCTGCCATTCGCCGTTGTGTCAGTCCCGAGCAATTACTGGATGTAAATCTACAGCAGTTTCCTCACTTGCAAGAGCGGTTGCTGCGAATTGCCAAGATCATGAATAGCTTTGCAGTGCAGTGGGGATATACAGGGAGTGTAGGTTTTGAACTCGCAAGCGGTATTCAAGCTGTGCATGAGCAAAGTGATATTGATCTGTTGGTTCGTATGCCGAATTACTTGAGTAAACAGATTGCACAGAATATGTTGCAGCAGCTGGCAGAGACAACGGACAAATTAGATGTTCAGTTACAAACCCCACAGGGCGGGGTGGCTTTAAAAGAATGGGCAACCAGTTCAGGAAAGGTTTTACTTAAACGTCATGATGCTGCAGTTTTAGTTGAAAACCCCTGGCAAGAAAAGGAAGTCATATGAGCACGATATGGGTGTATCCCGGGCAGGGAGCTCAAAAAGTCAACATGTTGCATGATCTGCCTGAGCATCACTTAGTTCAACACTATTTGGAGCGTGCTTGTGTAGCTTTACAGCGTGATGTACTGACACTTGATCAGCCGGAGGCACTCGGTTCAACTGAGGCCGTGCAACTGTGTTTGTATCTGGCAGGTTATATCAGTTCAGCTATTTTGCTTGATGCACAGGTACAACCTGAGTATGTGGCTGGGTTATCCATCGGCGCATGGACAGCTGCAGCAGTAGCCGGAGTGTTTAGTTTTGAAGACGGTCTGAAGCTGGTGTCATTACGTGGCAGGCTCATGCAAGAGGCTTATCCTGCTGGTTATGGCATGACAGCTATCATCAATGCAGATAAATCAGAAGTCAGCCATTGGGTGGCAGAGGTTTATCAAAAAATGGGCAATATCTATATCGCAAATTTTAATGTCGCCAACCAGATTGTGATTTCTGGTTCAGAAATGGCCATGCAGCAGGTGGTAGATATTGCCAAACTTAAGGGAGCAATGGCCAAGAAATTAAATGTAAGCGTGCCCTCGCATTGTGAATTGTTGAATGCACAGGCACTACACCTGGCTCAGGCTATGAACCCGATAGGTTTGAGTCCAGCAAAGTTCAAATATTTGAGTGGTACATCTGCGCGGTTAATCTACGGAGTAGCACATATTAAAGAGGATCTGATCTTTAATATGTGTCGCAGCATTGACTGGGAAAGTACCGTTCAGGCGGCGTGGGAACGCGGAGTAAGGTTGCAAATCGAAGTTTTACCTGGCTCGATTTTAACGGGCCTGGCAAGAAAAGTTTTTAAAGAAGGCAGCGTTTTGTCATTTCAAACAACACGCACGGACAGTCTTATAGTCGCCATGCAAAAAGAAAATGCTGAATCAAATAGCTAACCCGATTTAAAAAGCAAGTTATTCAAGGAAATGAGGAATTAACAATGATTATATATGGAACAGCACTCCTGGCGATTTGCCATTTACTCGGAGATTATTTTGGTAATACGCTTGGCATGTTGCTAGGGGTCAAAGCAAATGTCGGTGGTGTTGCCATCTCAATGATTTTACTTATTTTATCAAAAGAGCTTTTAGCTAAAAAAGGATATTTACCTAAAGACACCCAGTTTGGCGTGTTGTATTGGTCAGGCATGTATATTCCCATTGTTGTTGCCATGTCTGCTGGCCAAAATGTTGTAGCAGCATTATCAGGTGGAATGTTGGGACTGATTGTTTCAGTTGCATCATTAATCGGCACAGTTTTGGTGATTCGCTATCTAAATAAAATAAATGGCGATTACGAGGTGTATGAATGGCCAGTCGAAACAAAGGAAAAGGCAGCCTAATTTTCGTTAAAAAATACGAATTCAATAATTAAAAGGAATTAAATAATGGATACTTTAATTGCAGTATTAAGCAAAAATGCGTTGGTTACTGCACTTGCAGTCACAGGGCTTATGATGTTTGTTTCTCATTTACTTTCACAGTATTTGACCCGAGGTAAACTTCAAAGTTCCGCAATTGCAATTACACTGGGCCTGGTAATCGCCTACTTTGCAGGCGTGTATACCCATGGTACCAAAGGCATCTCAGATATTACCATTTTCTCGGGCTTTGCCTTACTTGGCGGCGCCATGATTCGTGATCTTGCCATTGCATCGACTGCATTTGAAGTAGATGTGAAAGAGGTCAAGAAAGCAGGGAAGATAGGCCTGATTGCACTCTTGCTGGGTTGTGTCGTTCCTTTTATGATCGGGGCGATGACGGCATGGCTAATGGGATATAAAGATCCTGTTTCAATGACTACAATTGGAGCAGGGGCAATGACTTATATTGTTGGTCCAATTACAGGTACCGCTATTGGTGCAACTTCGGATGTAATTGCATTATCCATTGCGATCGGATTAATTAAATCTGTTTTCTTTATGGTTGGAACACCATTACTTGCTAAATTTATGTACTTGAAAAGTCCGCAATCAGCCATGGTATTTGGCGGTTTGGCGGGCACAACAAGTGGAACGGCGGCAGGTCTAGCAGGTACTGATGTGCGTCTGGTTCCTTATGGTGCCTTGGTAGCAACATTCTACACCGGCTTAGGATGCCTATTAGGCCCATCTATATTTTTTCTAAGTATAAATGCTATTTTCGGTTAAATATTACGTGGCTTTATTCAGTATGGGCAATTGATAATCAATCCTTTGCCCAATTTTTAATTTAAAAATTTCTTGTAAACATACGGCATTCAGCAATTAATGCCAATAAGTTAGGATCGCGCTCCTTACTTTTCAAAAAAACCAGACCAATTTTCTGTTTGATTCGATACTCCTGCTTTAACCGAATCAGTTTAACCGAGCTTTCATAAATCGTTGCAATACGTCCTGGTAATAACGCCAAACCAACCCCTGAATTGACCATACTGATTAAAGTGAAAATATCAGAAACCTGTAAAAATACTTTAGGATCAATTTTGGCTTTTTCAAATAGCACATCACTATCGCTACGGGTTGCAAAGCCTTTTGCCAAAGTCAGGAAGGTTTCATCTTTGAGCAGGCTTAAATCAATTTCATCACATCCCACATACTTGGAGTCTTTATTTACTGCTAAAAAAATGTCATCTTCAAACATCGGTAAATGTTCAAAATCCTGACCAGAGGTGGTTTCATTCAGTGCGACAATCACTGCATCCAGCTCTGTTTCTTTTAGTTTTTTGACTAAATCGATATTTGAACTCAGCAAGAGCTGGATATCTAATTCACCCCGTCTAAGTTTTACCCCACTGATAATGCTGGGCAAAGTGGTCACGGTTAAGGAGTACAAGGAACCTAGATGAAATATTTTTGAGGCAAATCCTGCTGCTTCACGTGTTTTATTCACGGTAGTGACAATGTCCTGGATAATTTTCTTGGAATATTCTTCCAGCACGTAGGCACTCTTTAACGGAATTAAATTGCGCCCTTCATTTTTAAATAAAGGGCAACGTAACGAGTTTTCAAGAGAATGCAAGGCTTTGTGGACACTGACATTACTGATCTGCATTTCAACAGCCGTTTTTGATAAATTGCCACATCGCATAAAAGATAAAAAAATTTGAATTTTTTTTAAAGTTAAATCTTCATCAATTTTCATTTAAATTTATCCATTAAAATAATCTTGCTCATGACAGAATGAGTTGTATAAACATTCGAAAGCTAAAGTAAACCCGCATTGAGTAAGTGAAAAATAGAACTTGAGGGTGGGGTTGGGTCAATCCAATAAACTTATTCAATCCTGCTATGCGAACATGAAATTGGTGATCGAAGCACTTTGTCATTATTGGCCATACGGTTTTTCATCAGTTTCTGAATAAGTACGTATCAGCTAGAAATAGTTTGAGTTTCACTATTCTTGAGCTGGAATTTTTTCGTATTGTTACCCTGAAAATATATTCTACAAGAAATAGCCCTAAACAGATTTGAATTATGGCACGCGAAATTATTATTTGTGTGGGAATAATTTCTAATGGATAAAAATAGCATAAGGCAAAATAGGTATAGCAGATTTAGTAATTAATTCCATTGATATAATTAAAAAATAAGGTGTTTTAAAAAAGATTTTAAAGGGATAGGGGTATGGAATTGATATGTGGCTTTCAGATTCTGCTGACACTATTTCAAATTGAATTAATAAGTTAAATTTCCATTTAAAAAAGGGAGAATACACTCTTATTATTGGGAAAATGACCAATAGATTGAGTGTTATTTGACTTAACGGTTTATTGATAGTTGTAAGTAGTTTATATAAATCTGATCACTGGGTTGGATAGTTTTAGATACGGGCTTGTTCGTTTTATCAGTATATTAGCGAATAACTTCTTGTGACGGAATTTGCAGCAAAGCCCGGCTCATGATTCTATTTAGAATGAAATCGGTACTTTTAGGTATATCAGATTGGCATACCCAAATGAATTGTTTAAAAAATTATCAACATATGGTTGATTAGGCTTTATTTTCATTAGATTTCTTTATAAAACATTTATTAAGCATCAAAAAATGGCTAGTTTTAATTACTCAGATATATATTTAGATCAATAAAAATACAATTATAAAATAGGTTTATTGGATTTTTTAGTTAAATATGGAAAAGGTGTCGTATAACTTAGTTAGACCGATATGTAAGCCACATTGCAGTCATGCAAAATAGCGTAGATCGAGTCTCAATGAAGAGGTGAAATGATGAACATTGCAAAGAACACGATCTGCCTTTGGTATGAAAATGACGCTGAGGGCGCTGCGCGATTTTACGCCGAGACATTTCCGGATTCATCGGTCGGCGCAGTGCACCGCGCACCTGGAAATTATCCATCGGGAACGGAAGGAGATGTATTGACGGTCGAATTCACCGTGCTGGGTGTTGCGTGCGTTGGACTTAATGGTGGACCTGCGTTCAAGCACAACGAAGCGTTCTCTTTTCAGGTTGCGACTGAAGACCAGAATGAAACGGATCGCTACTGGAATGCGATCGTTGGCAATGGTGGCGAGGAGAGTGAATGCGGTTGGTGCAAGGATAAGTGGGGTATCTCTTGGCAGATTACGCCGATCGCCCTAACGAAGGCATATACCAGTTCTGATCGTACAGCCGCCAAACGGGCTTTCGATGCAATGATGACGATGAGGAAAATCGATATTTCTGCTATAGAAGCGGCAGTTCGTGGTTGAAATAATGGATAATTTAATAATTTATTCAAGTCGAGATTGCATTGCCGTATCACTTGATTCAAACCTTTGATTTCTTCTCTTAAACGCTATCTTTAGGTAAAGTTTAAACGATCACCCGATTCTACCAAACGCTCCTCCCATAGGTTTCTAATCGCTAAAATATCTTCTAAATTAATAGGTTGTGATCGGAGTTTAATTGATGAAATCGAAAAAACTCTAGGAATATAAAAAACTTTTAAAGTCAGTATTTAAAGGGTGTTTTATTATTGCGCATAATAGAATTTAACTAAATATAAAAGTTTGTAGCATGTATTTTCACTGGAATTATTGAATTAAATACCTTTTTTTTCGAGATCAATAATTTATTAAATTGTTATCATATTTAATTGAATATTAAATAATTTTTTCGCTATACAGTTTTTTAGGTATGTAATTTATTATATCCTAATAGTTTTATTTGTTATGGAATATGGGCATTGTGGTACATCAAGTTGAAGTAAGCATAAAATATGATTAAAAGTAGTTAATTGATAAGAATAGCTATGCTTGATTCTGTTTTTTAGCTCTCTGATAAATAGGCTATGTAACTTTTAGGCGTTAAGAATGCAATTTTCTATTCGGAGAATACGCAGGAATACTACGACACGCGTCATAACATGATCGTTATTGTCACTGATTCCCATAGATACGGTCACCACTTTAATAGCCTCGAATAAAAGTACTCTTTAAAAAAATGGCCTTTATAACAGCAATAAGCAATACCCTCAAAAGCAGTTGAGGTGTCGATTGTCATTCTTGATCTGGGGTATAACCAAGTACTTTACTTATGATTCAAGGAGAACATGCCATGAATTTTCCCCAAGTATTACTTATCGCCGGATGGGTTGCGCTATCTGCATCCGCCGCTTTAGCAGCTGACCAACCCATAGCGGCTAAAGTTGGTTCAGAACAAGCTTCCTCTACAGCAGACAAGAATGCCATCGCCAGTGCCATGAGTGCTGCGCCAAAAAAAGTAGCAGCAGCGGCCACTATTGTGGCTATAGGTGCGAATGGCAGAATGCGCATCTTGCGTAAAGGCAATAATGGTTTTACCTGTATGCCGGATAATCCGACCACTCCCGGTCCAGACCCGATGTGTATGGATAAGGCAGCTTTGGAGTGGGCAGAAGCCTGGATGAGTCACAAACCCCCTACAGTGGGTAAAATCGGCTTCATGTATATGCTGGCAGGTGGCACGGATGCCAGTAACGTGGATCCCTATGCCAAGAAACCCACCGCGGGGAATCACTGGGTCAAAACTGGCCCTCATGTCATGATCGTTGGTGCAGAATCCCGCTTCTATGACATGTACCCCAATCATGCTCAACCAGACACTGCTGTTCCCTACGTAATGTGGCATGGAACTCCTTATCAGCACTTAATGATTCCTGTGAAATAATAGTGAAAATAAGGAGACAAATAATTTATTTATGATCAAACTTTTAACTTCAGGAGTTCAGTTTAAAGAATTTTCCGGCTCGTAAAAAAATTAACCCTGTAAATTTGGATTAATTCCCTATTATACTTTTGAAAAGTATAGGTAAAATTTAAAACTTAGAAGCTCATCGAAAAGTGGGCTTTTACATTTGTGTTATAAAAATTAAACGGTGTAACTGAGTAATTATTATATTATTGATTTTCAATCAATATAAGGATAAACAATGAAATTACTAGTAATAGTAGGATTAGTAGCAGTAGTGGGTTTAACTGCATGTCAAAAACGGGATACTGATACTTCACAGCAAGATAAAACCACTTCACCTCACTCAATGGATAAAGACAAGTAAAATCAAAATTATGATTAAATCGGTTTTAATAGAGGGCAGTGTTTAGATTAACATTTCTTCAACAAACCACTAATAATAAGTCGGGCATATTAAGCCTCAATTATTTAATTCTATAGATAATAAAAATGGATAAAAACGTTAATTTTCATTTGTTAGAACAAGTCTACAATTTTCTTGTCGTACGACCAGGATTTAAAGTAAAAAAAAATCAGGACCAATTATTAGATTTTTTTACTGAAATTCATCAAGATCATGAATCCGGGATAAAATTTGACTCGCCTTCTAACGTTATTATTATGTTTGGCAGTCGTAAAATAGTAAATATTGATTTATCACCTCCATTAAGAAATAAAACTGATTTTTTAGAATGGATATATAAACAATTAAATTAATGCGCATCATTAAGAACTAGTGATGTATGAGAGCTAGTATGTGCCTTTGAATAGCCACTAAAATTCTAGACACACGTAACCATCTTTTGATGGGCCTTTTCATAATCTAATGGAGAACGCTGACCATTGGAACCATGTCGTCGTTTCGAGTTGTAAAACATTTCAATATATTCA